>Ga0226835_1000258_pt1 | contig 81091 bp, 65 predicted proteins | sample LAC_MetaG_1_FD_163627 | JGI IMG/M metagenome (GOLD analysis project Ga0226835, IMG submission 163627) | Anaerobic ammonium oxidizing microbial communities from anammox membrane bioreactor (MBR) in UC Berkley, California, United States -... | ecosystem: Engineered > Bioreactor > Anaerobic >... | reverse complement strand
CCATTCCGAACAGAGAAGTTAAGCCTGTCAGCGCCGATGATACTGCAGTAAGATGTGGGAAAGTAGGTCGTCGCCAACCTCTACAGAAAACCCCGCACGGATAACCCGGCGGGGTTTTGTTGTTTTTATCATCTCAATTCAAAGAACCTTTGATCTGGATTTTACTCTTATATTCCTGTGGGTATTCGGTTAAGTGTATCTATCTTCTGGATATTATGACATAAAATAGAAAAGCCCGAATAAATACCCGGGCTTTTTCAATAAAATTAAATGCTGGAAATGCTATTTCCGGTTTTTCATTTCTTCTGTGATCGGGATTCGCTGGTTGTTTCGATAAGCCACCACAAAAGCATCAAAAATACCTCTGCTCTGCATCGTATGGGCATAAGCCTCAGCTTCAGCATAGGATCTGAATGTTCCGGTTGAATAACGGTAAAGGCCGTTGAATGTGTTTTCAACAATTGGATAATCAAATTTTACACTTCTATAAACCGCTTTACCTATGGCAATCGGAGAAGTCTTGGCGTAAATCTGAACACGAAATTCATAATCACTTGTAGCTGATTGTGTTGGTACGCGACTCTCCGGTGTCGGGAGTTTAAGTTCAGGGGTGCTTGCAACGATTGTTTGCGGAGAATCTTTAAAAATTTCATAATCTGTGACTTTAATTGGAACCTCTGGCTCCCATTTACCAACCGTTTTCGGTGCATTTAGTTTTTTGGTTTTGGTCTGTGCTCCTCCAAAAAAATAATTTAGACCAATATGTGCGTATGAAAGAATATCATACTGATAACCATCACGGTAAAAGTCAACTTCGTCAGATAAAGCGGTCATCATGGTGCCTTCAAGACTAAGCTTAAGCTGTGGTGCAAGATGGATAGCAACACCCAACGAAGCAGGGATTGTAAACGAGCTGGTTTTATAACCTACCGGTGCCGTAACACTGTTGCTCCGAACAACAGTGTTGGTACTTATTCTTGATAAAGTTCCAACCCACCATAGATGCCCTACCCCCAAAGTGCCATAAAAATCGAGTAACCGATCTTTTTCGCCGAAAAAGAAATTACTCAAGTTCAAAAATGCATGTAGATTGGCATGGGTAAAGTTGGCGTCATATTGAAGGTCGAAACTTGTAGTGCCGTCTGATTTGAATGGTTTTGCACTGTACAGTGAGCCGTATTGTACTTGTAAACCTAAGCCAACTTTTGGATTGAAGTGATGTCTGGCTAATGCTCCAAACGAATAATTTGTTTCGCCGCTAAATTTGGACGACCAAGCCTTATTGCTAATATCTCCGTAATATTGAGCGATCCCTCCAAAAGCCCCAATTTGCCATGGTGGGCTGGAGTATTTCTTTTGTGCGTATGTTTTACCTTGGATGCAAAAGACTGCAATAACAATCAGGATAAAATAAAATAACCTTTTCATAAGCAGAGATTTAAGGTAGTTTCATACCGCAGAAATCATATAAATACTCACTCGCGCTGCCATAACCAAGATCATAGGCCTTTTTCCAGTCTTCGCATGCGCCTGTACCGTTATTCACATAATACTTGGCCACACCTCTGTTAAAATAATTACGAATCCAATTGGGGTAATCTAAAATTTTCTTTGGCCGTAGTAAAAGAGCTTTGTCAAAATCGGCAATCGCATCGGTATGTAGTCCCATTTTGCTACGAGTATTCCCACGATAGGAATAAATCATGAAGTCATCGGTTTTTGGATTTTCTGCCAATGCTTTGTTGAATGCTTCGAGGGCACCAATATAATCACCCATCTGATACCGAAGAATTCCCCATTGCAAATTTGCATCGTAGGCAGTAAGTGCCTTATCCATTTCAATATAATACATCAGCGACTGCTGAATGAAATTGTTGAAAATATTAAAATCAACTTCATAAAAGTTTTCGGCAAAAAGGTCTTTCCAGTTGTCGGGTGACATTTGAATACGGTTCAGATTGTCGTGACGATAATTACGAATAAGTTTGAAGCGAGCTACTTCTTTATCAGTTGATTTGATGGGATAGATGGCTAAAATGAGGTTTCCATCGCTAACGGTTTTCCCTAATTTTCGATCTTGTACTTGTCTGATAATCTGATCATAGTAGGGCGATTCATTGGTTTGAAAGTTATTGACTACCCCTGTTGAATAATTGGCTAAACGTAGTTTTTTATCCGTAAAAACTGTCTTCTCATAATTTTTGATCTTCCCAGTAAGGTAGCATTCCAAGTTGACCAGATAAGGAATGTTGAATTTGACATCTTCAGGCATGAGTTCCTTGAGTTTCTTGCTTTTGAATACCCAGAACTCAATAGAATTGTAAAATGTCCAGTTCCGCTGAAGGTATCCGAATTCAAATTCACCATCCAGATACTTTTTGACGAGCACATTATATTGCTCATCATCTATCATGATTTTGTGAAGTTCGAGTGAGATGAAATTATCTTGTCCCAGATCGTTAAGACCGCCCGGCCTGACATTGTTTGACCGACTGTCAGTAAAAGGAATTCTGTTATAGTCAAAAGCCCAGGTGCCATTATCCTGCATTGCCCATCCTTTAGCATCATAAATCCCAGATTGTACCGGACTCATAATGGAAAAATCTTCAAGGTTTGGGGTGGTTTGACCATCGGAAACCATTGATATGCAGATTATTGTAAAGAATAGTAAAAGTGTTTTTTTAATCATTTCTTTCTGTATTTGGTACAGCGATAGTCAAAAATACATGCTTATTTTTGGGTAAATGTATGAAATTATGATGCAAGATGCATTTTTTTGTAGGTAAATATGGTAAATTTTATTAACATTTTTTTTAACAATAGCAATTTTATTATTAGATGTTCATCATATCTCAATCAATTACAATAAATTAAGCTCGTTGATTAGAGTTTCGGCAGCTTCTTTCAATCCGGCAGGATTTTTTCCGCCTGCAGTTGCCAGATGCTTTTGACCACCGCCTCCTCCCTGAATGATAGGGGCAATTTTTCGAACAATCGCCGAAGCATCTGCTTTTACGGAAAGAAGCATATCATCCGTGAAAGCGACACAAACAATGGCTTTCTGGTCAAACTCACCATATAATAAGAACGAAGTATTATTGGTGAAAATATGCCTCAAATGCCCTGCAATAGCCTTTATCATGTCCATATTGGAGTTTATGACCCCTTCAACAAATTGCTTGCCATTTAATTCACGAACGTTTCGGGCAAGCTCACGGGCAATGTTCAGAGCCTTCTCGTTGAGCAGGGTTTCATTCTGTTTAATAAGCTCGGCATGATTATCCACCAATTGCTGAATTCCTTTTACCAAATCGCCGGTTGTTTTGACAAGCTCCCTGATTTTGTTGTGTTCGTCAATATAACGGTTATGGAATTCGTCGGCTTGTTCTCCTGTAATGGCTTCAATACGCCTGATGCCTGCGGCAATAGCGCTCTCGCTGACGATACGGAATGTGCCGATATTGCCTGTAGCCCCGGTGTGGGTTCCACCACAAAGTTCAATTGAATATTGGGGGTCGAAAGTAATAACACGAACATAGTCACCATATTTCTCGCCAAAAAGAGCCATAGCCCCCATTGTTTTTGCCTCGTCAATCGGGATATTGTTCTGAATATCAATGACGATATTTTGCCGGATTTTTTGATTGACAATTTGCTCAATCTGCCTGATTTCGGCAGTTGTGACTTTCCCAAAATGACTAAAATCGAAACGAAGTCGTTCATGATCCACCAATGAGCCTTTCTGCTCAACGTGAGTTCCAAGAACCTGACGTAATGCAGCGTGCATGAGGTGCGTAGCTGAATGGTTGTTGGCAGTTGCTTGTCTTTTGGCTTCATCAACACGTGCAGTGAATGTTTTTTCAGGATACTGGGGCGGTGTTTCGCTCAAATGAACAATCAGATTGTTTTCTTTTAAGGTGTTGAAAATAAATAAAGTCTCATTTTCATTGGTTAACCACCCGGTATCGCCTACTTGTCCGCCCGATTCAGCATAAAATGGCGACTTATTCAATACTATTTCGTAATGTTTTCGTTTCTTACTGCTAACCTCTCTGAATTTAACAATATGCGTTTCGGTTTCGAGCTGTTCATAGCCGACAAAAAGTGTGTTTCCATCGGTTGGAGTCACAATTACCCAATCGCCGGCGGCTACTTCGGCGGCCTTTCGCGAACGGTCTTTTTGCTCGGCAAGGCGCTCGTTGAAACCCTGCATATCAACAGTCAGGTTTTTTTCGCGGGCCAGCAGTTGGGTTAAGTCAACCGGAAATCCGTAGGTGTCGAAAAGCTCAAATGCGAAAGGTCCGTCAATGGGGCTATTGTCGGTTTTCTGGGATACGTATTGTTCAAAACGACGGATACCATGAGCAAGGGTACGCAGGAAAGAGGCTTCTTCTTCGTGGATTACTTTGCTCACAAGCTGTTGTTGTGTTTCAATTTCAGGAAAATTGGCTGCCATCTGGCGGGAAAGTACGGGCAAGAGCTTGTAAACGAAAGGCTCGTTGAATTGCAGGAATGTGAAGCCGTAACGGACGGCTCGCCGGAGGATGCGCCTGATCACATATCCGGCACCGGTATTGGATGGAAGTTGCCCGTCGGCAATAGTGAAAGCCACTGCACGCAGATGGTCGGCTATCACACGCATGGCAATATCTTTTTGGTTGTCGGCGTCATATTCAAATCCGCTCAACGAAGCAATTTCCTGAATCAGGGGTTGAAAAATATCAGTATCATAGTTGGATTTTTTTCCTTGAAGGGCCATGCAAAGCCGTTCGAAGCCCATGCCGGTGTCCACATGGCTGGCCGGCAGTTTCTGTAATTGTCCGTTGGCCAGACGGTTGAACTCAATAAAAACAAGATTCCAGATTTCAATCACTTCGGGATGATCGGCATTGACAAGGGTTTTCCCATCAACAGTCTGACGCTCGGAAATCTCGCGCAGATCAATATGGATTTCTGAACAAGGCCCACAAGGACCGCTATCGCCCATTTCCCAGAAATTGTCTTTTTTGCTGCCAAAAAGGATACGCTCTTCCGGAACAATCTCTTTCCAATAATCATAAGCCTCGCGGTCAGGCTCCAAACCATCGCCCGAGTCACCGCCAAATACGGTAACGTATAGACGGTCTTTGTCAAGTTTATATACTTCTGTCAAAAGCTCCCATGCCCAGGCTACGGCTTCTTTTTTGAAATAATCGCCAAAAGACCAGTTGCCAAGCATCTCAAACATGGTGTGATGGTAAGTATCGTAGCCCACTTCTTCCAGATCGTTATGTTTTCCGGAAACCCGAAGGCACTTTTGAGTGTCGGCAATGCGTTTCGATTTGATGGGGGCATTGCCAAGGAAAATATCCTTGAATTGATTCATGCCGGCATTGGTAAACATCAGGGTGGGGTCGTCTTTGACAACGATAGGAGCCGAAGGAACGATGAGATGTTGTTTCGAACGGAAAAATTCAAGAAAGGTGTTTCGGATTTCAAACGAGTTCATAAAGAATAGGTTATGTGTTTTTTGCGTTTTTTAACGAATGATAAAAGCTTGCAAATTTAAGCCAAAATATTATTTTTGTTGCCTTAAAAGCTGTTTAACCCTGAAGGATTTTTCATGGCCAAGCCAAAATATGTGTTTAACCAAAAGACACTGACCTACGAAAGGTATTTTGTCAATTGGAAAAAGCGGCTTCTTGGGGTTCTTTATTTTTTATTAACAACCGGCGCGATGGCTGTAGTGATGATGATGGTTATGTCGCGTTTTTTTGGTTCACCCCAGGAGAGAATCCTGAAACGGGAATTGAACTTCATGAAATTCCAATACGATTTGCTGAATGAGCGATTTACCGAGCTTGATAAAGTATTGAAGGAATTGGAAGAACGAGATAACAATATTTATCGTGTGATTTTTGAAGCTGAACCTGTTCCATCTTCGGTACGAAGGGCCGGAATAGGTGGCTCAGACCGCTATGAGAATATGAAGGGTTACAGCAATTCGGAATTGGTTACAGAATCAGCAAAGCGCCTTGACCGGATAGCCAGCCAATTGTATGTGCAGTCGAAATCGTTTGATGAAGTGTTTGATCTTGCAAAGCGGAAAAACGAACTCATTGCATCAATTCCTGCTATCCGGCCGTTAAAAGACAAAGATTTCAGGCGCATATCATCCTATTTTGGGTATCGCACTGACCCATTCTATAAAGTGAGTAAGTTGCATGCCGGGCTCGATTTCTCAACCCCGACAGGCACTGATGTCTTTGTTACCGGTGATGGTGTTGTCGAAACTGTCGAAAAAAGCTATTATGGTTACGGCAATATTATTGTGGTCAATCATGGATTCGGATATCGGACGGTGTATGGGCATTTGAGTTCTTTCAAAGTGAAGAAAGGTGAAAAGGTAAAACGTGGACAACTGATTGCCAAAACCGGAAACTCAGGCAAATCAACAAGCCCTCATCTTCATTACGAAGTGCGGAAAAATAATGTACCTGTGAATCCTATTCACTTCTTTTTCAACGACCTGTCACCCGCTGAATATGAGTTGATACTTGAACTTTCGACGGCTCAGACCCAAAGCATGGATTGACCTTAAAAACATGGCAAAGAAAAAAACGGAGAAATTGTATTATCCAATCGGAGAGGTGGCACGTATGTTTAACGTCAATACCTCCCTTATCCGCTTTTGGGAAAAAGAATTTGAGGTGCTGAAACCGCACAAAAACAAAAAGGGTAATCGCATGTTTACCCAGCGTGATATGCGTTACCTCCACATGATTTATCAGTTGGTTAAGGTGAAGGGCTACACATTGCAAGGCGCAAAGGAAGCATTGAAAGATGACTTCGATGCCATCGAACAGCAAATCATAATAAAAGAAACCCTTCAGAAAACTTTGGATTTTTTGAAAGGATTAGATCTTACTTTAAAAGAAAAGCTAGAAACTCAAAAGAAACTGCCGTTTACAAGGTAGTTTTGCACATAATCGGCAATGCCATCTTCAAGGCTGAAAAATGGTTTGTTGTAGCCTGCCTGCCTGAGCTTGTCTATCTTCGCTTCCGTAAAATATTGGTATTTATCCCTGATATCAATCGGAGTATCCACAAATTGAATATCGGGCTGCTTTTCTAAAGCGCTAAAAACGGCTTCGGCTAAGCTGAGAAAGGTGCGGGCTTTGCCTGAACCAAGGTTGTAAAGCCCACTTTCGGGTTTGTTGGCACAAAGAAATGCAATCACTTCGGCCACATCTTTCACATAAACGAAATCGCGTAGTTGGCCGCCATCAGTGAAATCGGGGCGATGGGAGCGGAAGAGGCTCACCCGGCCGGTTGTGTTTACCTGCCCGAAAGCATGAAATACCACCGAAGCCATTCGGCCTTTGTGGTATTCATTTGGGCCATAAACATTAAAGAATTTTAGGCCGTACCAGAACGGCGGAGCGGATGTTTGTTTGAGCGCCCATTTGTCGAAATCGTTTTTCGACTCACCATAAGGGTTCAGTGGCTTCAATGCTTCCACAAGGGCATGGTCGTCGGCGTAACCATGCTCGCCGGCTCCGTAAGTAGCAGCCGACGATGCATAAACAAGCGGAATGGCATGCTTTGCACAAAGAGCCCAGATTTGTTGCGAATAAAAAAGGTTTAACTCGTTGAAAATCTCAACATTAAATTCAGTGGTATCGGTGCGGGCGCCAAGATGAATCACCAAAGCGACTTCGTTTGCATGCTGATCGAGCCATTGTGGGAAAATTTTGCGGTCAACAAACTGTGCTTGTGTGAAACGGGCGAAATTCCCTTTTTTATCGGCGCGATTGAAATCGTCCACCAGCACTAAAGGCAAACTCATCATTTTTTGCAACACAGCGGCAGTCACACTGCCGATGAATCCTGCCGCACCGGTGATAACCATCTTGCTCATGAACAGGTTATGAATTTAATGTTTTGATTTGTTGTTCCAACACAGCAATCCGAGCCAGTGCATCGGCTTGTTTTTTTCGTTCGAGGGCAATCACCTTTTCGGGAGCGCTGTTCACAAAACGTTCGTTCGAAAGCTTTTTCTCAACTGATTCGAGAAAGCCACGGGTGTATTTTAATTCGTCTTCGATCTTTTTCAGCTCGGCTTCTTTGTCAATGGTGCCTGTAAGAGGTACAAAAAATTCCGTAGAGCGAATAACGAACCCAAAAGCGCCTTCGACGGTCTGATTCACATATTCGATCTGAGCGATGTTACAGAGTTTAGCAATCAGCGGATCATACTTTTGATGATCGTTTCCTGCATTAAGCTTCACTTTTAATTGAAGCGCATCGCGAAAAGGAATATTTTTTTCGGCGCGTAGTTTCCGTAAACTGTTGATGACCTCACTTGCAGCTTCAAATTGTTTCAATATTACGGCATCGTAGGGCTTTGGCAGGGGCTTGGCAGATGCGATGATGTCGCCTTCATTTTCCTGACGAAGATGATGCCACACTTCTTCGGTGATATAGGGCATGAAAGGATGAAGCAGTTGCATCAGTTCTTTAAAGAAGGTTACCGTCTTTTGATAGGTATGGGAATCAATTGGTTTGCCGTATTCGGGTTTAATCATTTCAAGATAAGCCGAGCAGAAATCGTCCCAAATGAGTTTATAAACATTCATAAGGGCTTCTGACAGCCTGAACTTTTCAAAGTGGTCTTCCGTTAGTGTGTTGATTTCGTTAAAGCGGGCATCGAACCATTCGGTAGCTAATTGTGCCGTGAGCGGTTGGCTCAGAGCGGGGTCAACTGTCCAGCCTTTGACAAGGCGCAACGCATTCCAGATTTTGTTGCTGAAATTTCGACCTTGTTCGCACAATGTCTCATCGAAGGGAAGGTCGTTTCCTGCGGGAGCTGTCAGCAACATTCCAACGCGAACACCATCAGCACCATATTTCTCGATCAGTTCGAGTGGATCGGGCGAGTTACCAAGGGTTTTCGACATCTTGCGTCCAATCTTATCGCGGACAATTCCGGTAAAATACACATTGCGAAAAGGGATATTTCCGGCGTATTCGTTGCCCGCCATAATCATGCGGGCGACCCAGAAAAAGATGATGTCGGGAGCTGTAACCAAATCATTGGTCGGATAATAATATTTGAATTCGGGGTTATCGGGATGGCGTATGCCGTCGAAAACCGAAATAGGCCAAAGCCAGGACGAGAACCAGGTGTCCACCACATCTTCATCTTGTTTGAGGTCGTTCGGGCCAAAATTATTTCCGGGAAATCGTGCGTTGGCCAGTTGGAGCGCTTCATCTTTTGTTTTAGCCACTACCATTTCATGGTTAGGGAGATAATACACCGGGATACGCTGACCCCACCAGAGCTGACGCGAGATGCACCAGTCTTTTACATTTTCCATCCAATGCTTATAGGTGTTTTTGAATTTTGCCGGATGAAACTGGATGCTGCCGTTTTCGACCACTTCCAAAGCCTTAGCTGCAAAAGCCTCCATTCGGAGAAACCATTGCATTGATATTTTAGGTTCGATCACGGCATCAGTACGCTCCGAAAAGCCCACCTTGTTGGTATAGTCTTCAATCTTAACTAAGTTTCCGGCAGCTTCGAGCAAGGGAATGATGGCTTTGCGGGCTTCAAAGCGATCGGTGCCCACGAGTAGGCCTGCGGCCGGGCTGAGTGTGCCGTTGTCGTTAAAAATGTCAATCGAAGGCAAATGGTATTTCAATCCGAGGTTGTAGTCGTTCACATCGTGGGCCGGCGTAATTTTCAGTGCTCCCGTACCAAATTCACGGTCAACGTATTCATCCACAATGACCGGAATGGGGCGATTGAGCAGCGGAACAAGCACTTTTTTACCATGAAATGCCATGTAACGTTCGTCTTCAGGGTGGACGCAAACGGCTGTATCGCCCAGAATGGTTTCCGGACGGGTGGTGGCTATGGTGAGGTAGTTGGAGCCGTCTTCCGTTTTGTAGCGCAAATAATAGAGTTTTGACTGCACCTCTTTATATATCACTTCTTCGTCCGAAAGGGCTGTTAACGCTTGAGGATCCCAATTGACCATTCTTACTCCCCTGTAGATGAGCCCTTTATGATAGAGATCAATAAAAACGTCAATCACCGATTCGTACAAGGTATCATCCATGGTAAAAGCCGTGCGGTTCCAATCACAGGATGCGCCTAACTTTTTCAGTTGCTCGAGAATGATATTGCCATGCTTTTCGCGCCACTCCCAGGCATGTTTCAAAAATTCCTCCCTGCTCAGGCTCGATTTTTCGATACCTTCGTTTTTGAGCTTTTGCACCACTTTGTTTTCGGTGGCAATGGAGGCGTGGTCGGTCCCCGGAACCCAGCAGGCATTTTTGCCCTGCATACGTGCGCGCCGAACCAAAACATCCTGAATCGTATTGTTGAGCATATGACCCATGTGCAAAACGCCTGTCACATTGGGCGGCGGGATGACGATGGTGTACGGTTCTCGCTCGTCGGGAACGGAATGGAAATAGCCTTTCTCCATCCAGTGGTTATACCATTTTTGTTCGAGTTCGGCAGGGCTGAATTTGCTGTTGATCTCCATAAAAGCAGAAAATGTGTTCAGATTGGGTTTTAAGCCGCAAAAGTAGGAAAAAATGGAATGTGTGATGGCAGACTTGAAAATGCGATTCGGGCGGTTATTTGAGTTAGATTTAGATATTGCCTTTGTTTCACCAAGGACCAGGAGACTGAAGCGTTTTCTCCATTAGTCAATTCATATGGGAAAGGCCTGCAAAAGAAAAGCCTTGCCGACCACAATTTTTTTTCTAAATTTGCCCGAAAATCCGGTTTTTAGGACTTCAGATTCATTTAATAATTTAACACTGCATTTTTATGATCAAAGGACACCCAAAAGGTCTGCTCTCGGCCGCACTGGCCAATATGGGCGAGCGTTTCGGTTTTTACACCATGATGGCTATCCTCACCTTGTTTTTGATGTCGAAATTCAATATCTCGGGAACGGAAGCAGGCACCCTTTATTCCATTTTTTATGGATCAATCTATGCGCTGGCTCTTGTTGGGGGATTTATTGCCGACCGTTCGCGCAATTATAAAGGCACTATTATTGCTGGTTTGTTAGTGATGTCGGGGGGCTATGTCCTGCTTTCGATGCCTTCGCTCATTACCTCGAAATATATCGCATTGGCTGCTCTGTTGGTCATCGCTTTTGGTAACGGTTTGTTCAAAGGAAACCTTCAGGCCGTAGTGGGGCAGATGTATGATAACGATGAATTCAGAAATAAGAGAGACGCCGGATTCCAGATTTTCTACATGTTCATTAACGTTGGAGCCATGTTTGCTCCTTTTCTTGCTACCTGGGTTCGCAATACCTTTGTTGCCATGCAAGGTTATAGTTACAATGCCGAGTTGCCCGGACTTTGCCATCAGTACCTCGATGGTAAAATGGCACAGGAAGTTGTGGATGGCAGATTCACCGAACTGGCAGCTCACGTGTCGAATGGGATAGCGCCCGCAAGTCTTGCCGACTTCTCTCATGCCTACCTCAATGCCTTCAATACCGGATTCCATTATGCTTTCCTTACAGCTGTGGTAGCCATGTTTATTTCGCTGGCCATCTTCTTGACGACCAAAAAAATATTGCCTAACCCTACCGCTCATGTGAAAAAGGAGAAAGTGACAAAAGAAGAAGTGATGCAGGATGCCAAAGAAATCAAACAGCGTATTCTGGCGCTTTTCGCTGTGTTTGGCGTGGTCATTTTCTTTTGGTTCTCATTCCATCAAAATGGTCTCACGCTCACCATGTTTGCGAAAGACTATACCCTTTTGGGAGGTCTTTTCCCATCGGTTGAGATTTTCCAGTCAATCAACCCCATTCTTGTTGTTACCCTTACTCCAATTATTATTGCCTTATTCTCCTATCTGGCTCGCCGTGGAAAAGAACCTTCAACGCCACGTAAAATTGCCATTGGGATGGGGATTGCCGCCACCGCTTTCATCGTTATGGCTGTGGGTTCGTTGGGTCTTCCTAATTTAAATGCTGTGAAAGAAATGGGCGGTCTTCCTGATGCTCAGCGCGTAACGCCCTGGCTACTTTTCAGTGTTTATTTCATCCTGACGGTTGCTGAATTGTTTATTTCGCCCCTTGGACTTTCGTTTGTTTCGAAAGTGGCTCCGGCTCATATGCAGGGTGCGATGCAGGGCGGTTGGCTGGCTGCAACGGCTGTGGGTAACCTCTCACTTTTTTTAGGCGCAATGATGTATGAAAGTATCTCCATTTCCGTCACCTGGAGTGTGTTTGTGGTGGTTTGTCTCATCTCCATGATTGCGATGCTTGCCATGGTAAAATGGCTCGAAAGAGTGGCAAAATAACCGGAAAAACATTTTAAATAATGACCCGAAAAGGCAGGATTTTAGCTCTTTCCTGCCTTTTTGTGTTTTAACAAGATACGCTAAAGCCGAAGATGAATAGCACGAAACCTTATAGTAGTTATTCCGACTATTTCAAAACCCTTTTTGGCGGCAGAGTCCAAAAAATCAGCGTTGATGCCGGTTTCACCTGTCCTAACCGCGATGGCACCAAAGGGCGAGGTGGCTGTACGTTTTGCGACAACGATGCTTTCAACCCCTCGTATTGCCAGCCTTTGAAGTCAGTGACGCAGCAAATCCAGGAGGGAATCATTTTCCATCAACGCCGGTACAGGAGGGCTAAAAAATATCTGGTCTATTTTCAAGCCTACTCCAATACCTACAAGCCCCTCAAACAACTGAAAGCCTTGTACGAAGAGGCTTTGGCGGTGCCTTCGGTGATTGGACTGGTGATTGGCACGCGGCCGGATGCAGTGGATGAAAGCATTTTAGACTTACTGAAACAGCTACAGCACAATGCCTACATTATGCTCGAATATGGCATCGAAAGTGTGTACGACACCACATTGCAGCGTGTGAACCGCGGTCATACGTTTGCGGAAGCTTGCAAAGCCGTTGAAGCCACCCATCAAGCCGGCATTCCCTGCGGAGGGCATTTCATTTTTGGCTTGCCCGGCGAGAGTCGTCAGATGATGCTTGATGCCGCCCGACCCATCTCGGATTTACCTTTGACAACCGTGAAATTTCACCAACTTCAGATATTCAAAAATACGGCAATGGCGAAAGAGTTTTTGGCTAAACCAGAGGATTTCTCTCTCTTTAAATTGGAAGAATATATTGAATTTATTGTAGAATTCACTACCCGGTTAAGGCCGAATCTGATCATTGAACGTTTTGCCGGTGAAGTGCCTCCCCGATTTTTACTTACGCCGCCCTGGCAAAACCTTCGTTATGACCAATTATTGAGCCTGATTGAAAAAAAGATGGTCGAATTGGGATATTATCAGGGAATGAGATGGAAATGAAACAAAACTTTTTTAAAAAACATTTTCTTCTTTATTCAAAACACTTATTTTTGCCTTAACGAAACAATAACGTTACGCTCATTATTAACCAAAATTTCTATCTATGAAAAAATTTACTCTTTTTGTCGCTGCGATGTTTTTTATCTTTGGAAGCATCGTTGCCAATGCACAAACAAGCCGCGAAGTTGTGTACTCAGATGATTTTGAGAGCTACACAGCCGGAGCGCACATTGCACAATCCATTCCTGACCGGTGGACAACCTGGTCAAATGCACCCGGAACGGCTGAAGATGGAGTGTTCTCTGCTGACCAAGCCTCGAGTGGAACACTTTCGGCCATGCTCTCCGGCACCAACGACAACGTGATGAAGCTGGGCAACAAAACATCCGGCTTTTATGAAATTTCCTGGAAACATTTTGTCCCAACAGGCTTTGCAGGATATTTCAATATCCAGCACTTTGAAGCGCCGGGCAATGAATGGGCCTGCGAAATTTACCTCGATGACAACGGAACCGGCTTAATGCATGCCGGTGGGGCAAATGCCGCTACTTTCAACTATCCTTATAACCAGTGGTTTGATGTAAAATTTGAGATTGACCTAGATGCTGACCTTGCGAAGTTTTATATCAACGCCGCATTGGTGCACGAATGGCAGTTTAGCTTGCAGGCTCAGGGCCAGGCCGGAACCAAACAGCTTGGTGCTGTGAATTTCTATGCCGGCGCTTCAACCGGAATGACACCCAAGTATTATATTGATGATGTTGAATATTCAAAAGTAACTCAACAGTTTATCTATCAGGACAACTTCGATTCATATACTGCTGGAGCTTATGTTGCTGTTACCATTCCACAATACTGGACAACATGGTCCAATGCCCCGGGAACAAACGAAGATGCCCAGTTCTCAGCTGAGGTTGCCCAGACAGCACCCCTATCTGTAAAAGTTGAGGGAACTACAACTGACCTGTTGCTCAAATTGGGCAATAAAACTTCGGGGAAATACCAGGTTTCATGGGATATGTTTGTTCCCACAGGTAAGGCAGGATATTTCAATTTCCAACACATGGAGGCTCCGGGCAACGAGTGGGCTGTTGAGGTTTATTTCGACAATAACGGCACTGGCTATATGCATGCTGGCGGCGATAATGCAGCAACCTTCAACTACCCGATGAATGCATGGTATCACATTGATAATGTGATTGACCTGGACAATGACTGGGCAGAGTTTTATATTAATAATGCTTTAGTTCATGGCTGGCAGTTTAGCCTTCAGGCACAGGGTCAGGCCGGAACAAAACAGCTTGGCTGTGTTGATTTCTATGCAGGTGCAACCTCCGGAATGACCCCGACCTATTATTTCGACAATGTATCGTATGCAGTTTTGGTTGAAGGCTCGCAAGATCCCACTATTGGAGTGAATACTTCGGCCATCATTACTACGGTTGAACAGGGAGCTACCTATTCACAGGTTTTACCCATCACCAATATTGGTGAAGGTACCCTTAATTTCGAGATTGTTCGTTCGTTTGAGGCTCCAACGGCTGCTGATGCTCCATCGGGTCTTGTTCCTTCCGGCACAGTGGGTAAGATTGCCCCTGATTTCGCTGTTGACCCAACTCCAGTCCGCGGCGAACCTGCCCCTTCAAACCGCGATGTGACCTTGCATTACGACGGTGAGAATTATACCGGTATCGGTCTTACCAACGGAGGTCAATGGCGCGCTGCCGTTCGTTTCCCGGCTTCAATGATGACTCAGTACCAAGGAATGTATCTCAGCTCTGTTGAAGTATATATCAATGAAAGTGGCAACGGTCACAAGCTTCAGGTGTATGATATGGGTTCTTTCAATGTTCCCGGCCCTGGCACTATGCTTCGTGAGCAGGTCTTTGACCCCCTCCCGGGATGGAACACCCTCAACTTAGTTAACCCTGTCTTCATCAGTGGAAAAGAACTCTGGGTAGGATATTGGGTTGACCAACCTGCAGGAGTTTATGTAGTGGGTGCTGACGCTGGACCTGCTATTGATGATGGTCGCTGGATTTCGACCGGCCCCGGTTGGAACTATCTCAGCCTCGACTACAACTGGAATATCCGTGCCGTTCTCACCGGTACAGCCGAACCGGTTTGGTTGACAGCGACTCCTTCTTCAGGAAGCCTCACAGCAGGACAATCATCGGATATTACCGTTGCCATTAATGCTACCGGATTGCCCGCACCTGTTGTTCGCAAAGCTAAACTCAACATCCGTAGCAACGACTTCGCCAACGAATTGGTGAGCATCAACGTTTGGATCACTGTTTTGGTTGGATTAGACGAAAACGGCCAGCAGGCTTATGTTTCAATGTATCCAAATCCTGCCCTTAACAATATCAACCTGAAATCGAATATCAACATCAACCGCATTAGCATCAGCAATAGCTTAGGTCAGGTGATTTATTCGGCAACTGTTGATCAGAAGGAAACCAAACTTGACATCAGCCACTTCAAGGCCGGAATGTATTATGTAAGTATCGAAACGGACAATGGTACCGCCACACAAAAACTGATGGTGGATTAATCCGTTTTGTGAAGTTAAATGTAATTTTGAGGCCGACTTCTGAAAAGTCGGCCTCATTTTTTTGATGTACCAACTTCATGGATAGTATTTATATCAAATCAAATCAACTTTTCGAAGCACAGGGTTTTGAGAAGATTTACGACCAGTTTGCACGTCCGTTTTTGGTTGCCGATGGTATTCGTAATCCCGAAAATGTTGGAGCTTTGATCCGGCTGGCCGATAATATTGGAGCCGAGGGAGCATTTTTTATCAAAGGGGCTCAGCCGCTCAATATGACCCGGGCAAAAAGAGCCGCTGCCAGCAGCGTGGGCAACATTGCCTGGAGGTTTGTTAACGAGGACGAACTCAGCTCGATATTGCCTGAAGCATATGTCTGGATAGCCATTGAAACCACACAGAAATCAGAAAATCTTTTTTTTACAAAGCTGCCACGTCAATGTGTGTTTTTTGTGGGGAACGAAAGCCGTGGAATTCGCGATTCGCTCTTGGAGCGGATGCAGCAAACCGTATATATCCCTGTGCCCGGGCCTACGCGTTCGCTCAACGTAAGCCATGCGGCGGCAGTGGCAATGTTTGAATGGCTGCGTCAAATGATGAATATATAAGACCAATGGAGGCCTCTTTTTGCTTTAGTCACGTAATAATGCCGCTACCGTTTAACTGCTCTTAATCTATGAAATACAAACATATTTTTTTTGATCTTGACAACACCCTTTGGGATTTTGATGCCAGCTCGGCACATACATTTGAACTTGTTTACGCTCATTTTCATCTGAAAGAGTTGGGTGTATCTTCACTCAAAGCTTTTGTCGAACGTTATCATCTTCATAACGATAGGATGTGGGCCTTATACAGGGAAGGTAAAATGGAAAAAGATATTTTGCGTAACCTGCGTTTTGAGCTGACATTGAATGACTTTGGTACGGCTGATCCCGTTTTAGCAAAAACAATTGCTGATTTTTATCTGTATCATGCACCCCGTAATGTGTTTCTTTTGCCCGATGCCATCGAAACCTTAGCCTGTTTATCCCGTAGTTTTTCACTGCATATTATCACCAACGGTTTTGAGGAAGTGCAGCATATCAAGCTTGAAACCAGCGGGATGGGTTGCTTTTTCGATCAAGTGATTACTTCCGAAGCAGCTGGGGTAAAAAAACCGGATCCGGGGATTTTTTCATTTGCCCTTGAAAAGACAGGAGCTAAGGCCAACGAAAGCCTGATGGTGGGCGACGATTTAGTGGTGGATGTTGAGGGCGCTATCATGGCCGGGATGGATGCTGTTTTTTTCAATCCCAATCAGTTGAATGGATGGAAAAGCGAGGCCAGAGAAATACGTCAGCTTTCTGATTTATGCGAATTATTGGGGGTGAAACAAGAGAAATAACGCCTTTAATAACGTGTAATTGTCAAAAAGGAAAATACGCCGCAACTGATTATTATTTTTTCGATGGCAGCTCAGCGATGATGGTTTGAGTTGCTTTCACTTTTTCGCCAAGTTTTACCTTTATCCCGGCATCCAACGGCAGAAAAAAATCAACCCTTGAACCAAAGCGTATGAGCCCGAACTCCTGTCCAAAACGTGCCTCATCGCCTGTCTTGCAAAACCAAACAATACGCCGAGCCATCATCCCCGCAATTTGTCGTACCAATACTTCACGGTTTTGGCCATCACACACCACAAGGCTGTTGCGCTCGTTTAAAATGGATGACTTCGGGTTGTTGGCAAAGAGAAATTTGCCCGGATGGTATTTCATATAACTCACCCGTCCGTTCATTGGGAACCAATTTACATGAACATTGAAAGGCGACATAAATACCGAGATCTGAATCCTTCTATCCTTGAAATATTCCGGTTCAAACACTTCCTCAACCACAACCACGGTGCCGTCAGCCGAAGAAACAACCAAATTGTCGCCTGTTACTGCTTTGCGGTGGGGCACACGAAAAAAACTGACAGTCCAGACGATTTTGAGAAAAAGAAAACCGTACAGCACTTTGGCCAACACCGGAAAACTGTTGCCCAACAAGGAGTCAATCAGCAGGGCGACAAGGATTGTCAGCATCAGAACGATAAAGATCGGCAACAGCCCTTTGCGGTGAATATGCATAGTTAGTAGATAAAAAACAGGTAAACAAACACAAAGGGTATTGCGAAAAAGGTGGCATCAAAGCGATCTAAAATGCCTCCGTGACCAGGGATGACTTTCCCCGAATCTTTCATATGGGCTTGTCGTTTCATGGCTGATTCAATCAAATCGCCGATGCTGCCACTCAACACGATGATAAAAGCCATGATCAATGCGTGATGAAGTTCAATGTGCTGCGAGAAATGCGCAAACAATCCGGCGCCCAGCAATGTGAAGAAGAGTCCGCCAATGCTACCTTCCCAGCTTTTTTTAGGTGAAACACGTTTGAAAAGACGATGTCGGCCAAATTGGGTTCCTACCAAATAGGCAAAAGTGTCGTTTACCCAGATGGCCACAATAATGCCTAGCAGCAAGGGGCCGCCCGCCATGGGGCCAACAATGGTTTCATCGTAGAAAAACAACATCAGCACGGAGGGAAAAACTACAAATAACAGGTTAAACCAATGAACAGTGCCCAGCTCGTTAAGTGGATGCCGCTTAGAGAATAAGGCGTGAACCATTGGCATGAGAAGCAAAAGTGGAAGCAACGAAAGTGCTTTTAAAGGCAGCATTTGGGTAGCTACAAAAGAGGCAATGAGGAAAAAAAGGAAAGAGATAAAACGAACGATATTCTTGTCGGACGGTCTGAGTTTCAGTGAAGAAAAAAGTTTCAGACTTTCATCTGTGCCCAGAATAGCTACGATAAGCATGAAAATCATCAGAACGCGCATGCCGCCAAGGATGGCGCCAATCATCAGAAGGGCAAAAATAAGTCCGTAAAAGGTGCGTTTCAGCAAAGTTCTCATCCTACTCATGCAATTAGGCCATTAAAAGTAGGCAAAAATACAAAAAAGAACGCGCTGCAACCGCCTATAAATCATCAATGAGGAAAACAAATAGCTGGGTTGGGCCATGAACGCCGACAACCAGCGTTTTTTCGATATCGGCTGTACGACTCGGCCCGGAAATGAAAGTCAATTGTGGCGGTAAGTTCCCATTGTTTTTCTTCCGGATTGCCTCAAGCGCGGTTTTGATGGTGGCGGTGACCTGCGAACTGTAGGCTGCAACAAGGTGAATGTCGGGAAAGGCATACGAAGCGCGACTGACATTACCGGCATCCGACACAACGATGGTCCCCGATGAGGAGATGAGTTTTTCGCAGGCAGTGATGGAAACCAAGGGCACGGGCAACTCATCCGGCAAAGATGAGAAGTGGGGAATTTCGGCCATCCGAAGTAAATTCAGTATATGTGGTGCTTCGCACCATACCGACCTCCAGTTAAATTCCTGCATCAGCCCAGCAAGATTATCCAAAAAATCATGCTCATTCTCGCAATAGATAAATTGACCTCCCAACGCAATCAACTCCTGTGCGAAGAGGATTCCGGGATCTTCCTCCGAATCAACCGACCGGATGACATCCATCATCACTTCGTTATCCTGGTAGGGATTAACAGTTTTTTCGGTCAGTGCATTCCTTATCTTACTTAAAATCTGCTCTTTAGGAGTTGCATCTTTCATCCTTGTAAATGTTTTGTCGGGTTAAACTTCACTACCTTCCCGAATATCGGTTTTGGCAGTTTCGGTTAATTCTTTTTCCGTAAACTGATTGTCGGTATCGGCTGTCACAAGGGGTTTTGCTACAGGTTCTTCCTTTGTCCAGGGGCGCTTTCCGAAAATATTCTCCAAATCTTCTCCAAAAATCACCTCTTTTTCAAGTAATTTCTCGGCTAATTGAATCAACCCGTCCTTGTTTTGGGTAAGGATTTCCACTGCTTTGGCATAGGCAGATTCCACAATTTCGCTGATTTCCTGATCAATGATTTCGTTGGTTTTTTCACTGAAAGGTTTGTTAAACGAAAATTCCTGCTGACCGGTGGAGTCGTAAAAACTCAGGTTTCCCACTTTTTTACTTAGGCCATAATAAGTGACCATTGCATAGGCTTGTTTGGTCACTTTTTCGAGGTCGTTGAGCGCTCCGGTAGAGATTTTGCCAAATATCACCTGTTCGGCAGCGCGACCTCCAAGGGTGGCCACCAACTCATCAAACATTTGTTCATAAGTGGTGATACTGCGTTCTTCGGGCAGATACCAGGCGGCGCCCAGTGACTTGCCGCGAGGTACGATGGTTACTTTCACCAAGGGATGAGCATGCTCAAGCAGCCAGCTCACTGTGGCATGGCCTGACTCGTGATAGGCCACCACTTTTTTCTCGCTGGCCGAGATAATCTTATTTTTCTTTTCTAATCCGCCGATGATGCGGTCAATGGCATCCATGAAATCCTGTTTCGTGATGGTTTCGTGGTTGTGCCGGGCTGCAATTAATGCCGATTCGTTGCACACATTGGCAATGTCGGCGCCTGAGAATCCGGGAGTTTGTTTTGCCAGAAAATCCTTGTCCACACTGCCATCTAATTTGAGGGGGCGCATATGAACTTCAAAAATTTCTTTACGGCCTTCAAGGTCAGGCAGTTCTACATAGATTTGACGGTCAAACCGTCCGGCACGCATCAGCGCACGGTCTAAAATATCGGCGCGGTTGGTAGCGGCCAGCACGATGACGCCCGAATTGGTTCCAAAGCCATCCATCTCAGTAAGAAGCTGATTCAGTGTGTTCTCGCGTTCATCGTTTGCACCGGTGGCCGGATTCTTTCCTCTGGCGCGGCCGATGGCGTCAATCTCGTCAATGAAGATGATGCAGGGCGACTTTTCTTTGGCTTGTTTGAAAAGGTCGCGAACGCGTGAAGCGCCCACACCAACAAACATTTCAACAAAGTCGGAACCCGAAATCGAGAAAAACGGCACGTGAGCTTCACCGGCAACCGATTTGGCCAATAAAGTCTTTCCGGTGCCGGGAGGGCCAACAAGCAATACGCCTTTCGGTATTTTACCTCCAAGTTTGGTGTATTTATCCGGATTTTTCAGGAAATCAACGATTTCCATTACCTCCAATTTGGCTTCTTCGAGGCCTGCTACGTCTTTAAACGTAACATTTACATCAGTGTTTTTGTCGAAAAGCTGTGCCTTTGATTTCCCGATGTTGAAAATCTGTCCGCCGGCCCCACCGGCGCCACGACTCATCATTCGCATGATGAATAGCCAGATGCCAATGAGAATAATCACCGGAAAAATCCAGTTGAAGATATCAGAACCCCAGTTGCGACGCGTCTTATTATTGGCATAGATCGGATTTTCAACCGATTCCTGTGCTTTGGCAAGGTCTTCCTCAAAAGTGCTGACTTCGCCGATCTGATATACAAAATCAGGAAGACGTTCCGAAAAGGCATTGTTCGATGGTTTGGGAGTCTCGCCTTTTTCGGTGTATTTGGCCAAACGATCGGGCTTCAAAAAGATTTCGGCCATCTCCCTGTTGATCAAGTCAATACGTTCGATGTCCTGTTCTTTGAGCATTTTGATCAGCTCACCTTTTTCAATGCGTTTAGGTCCCGACCCCCAATTATAAATCTGGAGTGCGAGGAAAACAAGCGCAAGCAGACCGTAAATCCAGTAAAAATTGAATCCTTGTTTTGGGTTTTCGTCTTTTGACAATTTTGGGACAGTCGGCTTTCTGTTTTTTTCTTTAGGCTTCATGTATTTTTTCCAACATTAATTATTCAATCCTGATCGTCGTATGCGGTTTTCTCGGCATCGGCCCAAAGTTGTTCGAGCTGGTAATAGTTGCGTGCAAGGTCGAGGAAAACGTGAACGACTACATCAATATAGTCAATCAAAATCCATTCCGCATTTTCAAACCCCTCCTTGTTGTATGGTTTTTGCCCGCATTTGACCGATACTTCGTTAACAATGTGCTGGGCAATGGAGTCCACTTGTGCACGTGATGTGGCATGACAAATGACAAAATAATCGGTGATGGCCGAATTGATTTTTTTCAGGTTCAGGCTTACGATGCCTTTGCCTTTCTTTTCTTGCATTGTATGCACAATGGTTTGCAGTAAAATTTCGCTGTTTGGGCTCTGATGTCGTTTCCGCATGTTTTGGCATTAAATCAATCAACAAAATTACTGTTTTTTAGTTCAGTGCCGGCATCTGGTTTTTTCATGACAAAAGGTCAGCTTCCCGGCACTTTTTATAGCTTTGCCGCAAAAGAATGTTCATGGAATTTCAACGGATCTACTTAGAACGAACCGGCTCTACGAACAGCCTTGTCATGGAAGCATATAAAAGTGGCGCTGAGGCGGTTCCATTGTGTATCCGTGCCGGATATCAGGATAATGGGAGAGGTATCGGCCAAAACACCTGGCACAGCACTGCCGGAAAAAACCTTTTGATGAGCATTGGTTTAAAATTGGGTCCTATCAAAGCTGAAAATCAATTTGATATCACCAAAATCGTTTCTCTGGCGTTGCTTCACACCGTTCGGACGCATTTCCCCAATGACGGCTTCGCCATTAAATGGCCAAACGATCTTTACTGGAATCAGAAAAAACTGGCCGGTATCCTGATTTCCAATATCATTCAGGGTCGCGAAATTGAATATTCTGTTATAGGTATTGGACTGAATGTGAACGAAAACGCTTTTCCGGCTTCGTTGCCAAACCCTGTTTCTTTGGTTCAAATAGGAGGCGAAGAGTTGAGTCCGTTGCTGTTGATGGAATCTTTTCTGGAAAATTTCGATCGTGAAACGCGACAGTATTTTGCTGACCCAAAGACGACGGAGGCTGATTATCTGACCAATTTACTTTATTTCGATCAACCGATGTTGTATCAGATTGGGTCTGAAAACGTTTGCGGCATTATTCGGGGCATCAGCCCTTATGGTCATCTGCGATTAGACATTGATGGCCGTGGTGAACAACTATTTGATCTGAAAGAGTTGAATTTTCTGCACCGAGCTTGCCCTCAGCCGAAATGAGCGCTGAGCTTGCCGGCAATGATGTTGACGATATTTTGCAGAGGGTTTTTTACCATCATGGCCATCATTGGATTTAAGTCGGCGGTAATTTCAACCATTGCCTCGGAATTCATTTCAGTTTTTTCGCGCAGGTGCAGAATCAGTTCGAAGCCAAATGGCGATTTTCCGTCGGGGATCAGCCGAATGCGCTTGCCCGGCACCTGTTCGTCGAGCTTCAGGTTAAAACTGGCCATCCCTTTGATGTCGAACGAACACCGGTCTTTTTCGGCTTGCCAGTTGCTTACCTGTTCAGGCATCAAACCGTTCATGTTTCGGAGATCACTCACAAAAGCATAAACCTCTCCGGCACTTTTGCCCGTTTCTTTCCATTGGCTTGAGATATTCATAGAGTCTTTTTTTTAGGATGAGTGATTGTCGCTCCAGGCTTTTGGGTCGGCTTTCCATTCGAGCAGCGAGGCATGCTCTTCGGTGTTGATATAACTCTCTTCAACGGCTTTACGGATCAGTGCATCGTAGTCGGTGAGGGTAATCAACTCGCAGTTGGCTTTTTTGAAAGCTTCCACACTGGTTTTCATACCATAAGTAAAGATGGCAATCAGCCCCTTGACGTTTGCGCCTTGTTCGCGAAGAGCTTCTACGGCTTTCAAGCTACTTCCTCCGGTCGAGACTAAGTCTTCAATCACAACCACCGATTGTCCGGCTTCAACAACGCCCTCGATGAGGTTGGTGAGACCGTGTGATTTTTTTTCGCTTCGTACATATGCAAAGGGCAATCCCATTTCCTGAGCCACAAGGGCGCCTTGAGCTATGGCGCCAGTTGCCACGCCGGCAATGAGGTCGGGGCGGCCATATCTCTCTAAAATCTGATTCACAAATTCCTGACGGATATGGGTGCGGATGTGCGGATAAGACAAGGTGATGCGGTTGTCGCAATAAATCGGACTTTTTAAACCCGAAGCCCAGGTAAATGGTTTGGTGGGATTCAGTTTTATTGCTTTAATTTGCAGAAGAAAACCTGCGAGTGCCAGTGTTGATTGATCATTTTTCATGCGGCAAAACTATAAAATATTTTGTGAAAACAGGTGTATCTCCCTGATAAACCTTACAGAAAACACTGCTGCTGACGGCTTCGGCTCCATTTTGCCCGAGCAGTCTGCACATGAAATTATTACGACCTGGCTCAAGGGAGGCAACTCGTTGAATCATTATATCTTAAGCAACAACTCGCCCGATACTTTCTTCAAAATATGGATGCCACAAATGATTCAGGTTGAAGCAGCGGGAGGCGTTGTCACCAACCCGGCTGGCGCTGTTTTGTTTATCTTTCGCAATCATCACTGGGATTTACCCAAAGGCCATGTTGATCCCGGAGAAACACATCGGGAAACCGCCTTGCGTGAGATTGCCGAAGAAACCGGCCTGTCGAAGCTGATTCTTTTGGAGCAACTGCCCGACACATGGCATTGTTATATGTTGAAAGGTCGCTGGCATCTGAAACATACCTGCTGGTTTGCCATGCGTTACGAAGGGAATGAAAACCTTATTCCTCAACGATCGGAAGGTATTGAAAAAGCAGAGTGGATAGACCCTGAACGATTGCCAGACGTTTTGCAGCAATGTTATCGCTCGGTACAGGAAGTGTTGGGCAGCCAAATTTTAACCTGAAACAATCTTAATCACCTCAGAATGAAACGTGCCGTTTTCCCCGGATCGTTCGACCCGATCACTTTAGGCCATGAAGCCCTTGTGCTAAGGGCGCTGAAAATTTTCGACGAAATCATCGTTGCCATTGGAAAAAATCAGCTCAAACAAGGCTTTTTTCCTATTGATCGACGCCGGCAATGGATCGAACAGGTCTTTCGTGCGCACCCTCAGGTAAAAGTGATGGAGTATGAAGGGCTTACGGTAGAATTTTGTCGCAAGATGGATGCAGGATTCATTTTGCGTGGCTTACGTACCTCGGCCGATTTTGAGTTTGAACGTGGAATTGGGCAAATGAATCAAATGATGACGCCCGATATTGAGACAGTTTTCATGCTCACCGCTCCCGGACTTACGCCGGTAACTTCAAGTATCATCCGCGACATCTTTCGAAACGGAGGCGATACCACGCCCTTTATCCCTAAAGGCATCCGGCTAACAATATAAAAGCGCAACCCAACGTTCTGTTGCAAACGATTTTCATGTGCCGGATTTTTCTGTTTTTGCTTTGTATCCCTTTATCGCTGAGTGCTTTGCCTGTGAAAATCAAAGGCTCTACGGCACTGCCTGGCCAGCTTGTGCGGGTGATTGTGGTTAAAGATTACATCAGCGGAGCTGATAGCCTGATTGCCTCTGCCAAAACCGATTTCAAAGGTTCATTTGACTTGACTTTTCCTTTAGAAGCGACCGAGGTAAGCCAGATTGCAATAGGGCTGCATCGTTGCCAGCTTTTGCTCAAGCCCGGATCCGCTTACGAGCTGTCTTTCCTTTTCAATCAGGGAACATCTCCGGCAGCCTATTTCGATCCTCAGCCCCTTGAAGTCAGTGTTAAAAGCGCAACCGACCAAGGATTACAGGAACAGTTTGGTAAGCTGAATTTCATCTATAATACTTTTGTTGTTCAACGATTTGCAATTGCCCAACGCTATGGCCGGGCCGACCTTTACGATAGCCTGCGTCTTGCTATGCAAACCGAAGTCCCGGCAAGCAACGATTCGTTTCTGGAATCATATCGCTTCTACAAACTTGCTTCGATTGCCGTACCAATCAAAAAAATGATCCCACATCAGATATTTTCTGTCTTCTTTAAAAACAAACCCAAACAGCTTAGAAATCCGGAATATATGGCCATGCTCGACCAGTATTTCGGGGATTATTTTTTGTCCACTTCCAAAGAAACCAGTTTTGACGGCTTTATTTTGGCCAGCAGCCAAGGATTTAAAAGTTTGACAAAATATCTTTCTGAGGATCCGCTTTTTGAAGGGGAGCCTGCTCTTCGTGAGTTGGTGATGCTCATGCACCTCGATCGGTTATTTCATCATCCGGCATTTGCTAAAGGAGCTATTCGTCAGATACTTAATGAGGTATCATCTTCGTCGCGTTACCTTGATCATCGCCGGATTGCCGAAAATATAATTGTAACACGTGAACATCTGACCTTTGGAAGCCCTGCGCCGCCCATCCGGCTTCTCGATGCAGCCGGAAACGATGCCCTGCCCGACAAATTGTCAGCCAAGCTTTTGGCGCTGGTTTTCGTGAAAGAAAATTGCGAAGTATGTCTTCGCCTGTTGGAACAACTGTCGCCCATCAACGAGAAGTACGCAGATCAGGTGAAGATGTTGGTGGTTTCCACAAAATCGGGCTTTGCGGCGGTCAAAGCTGAAATGGAAAAAAGGGAATCTGGATTGGAAGTGGTGCATACTGGCGACGATATTTTGGCATACGAAAGATATAATATCAAAGTTTTTCCGGAGATCGTTCTGCTGTTCCCTGACCGACGTATTGCCATGTCGCCGGCGCCTTCCGAAAATATTGATTATCATATTGGTCGTTTTCTGAGATAAACAACGGCATGCTGTGATGGGCTTGGCCTTTTGTTTATCATTGATTTTTGTGGCTTCCCATTATAAGAATGAGTATTCATGAATCTGGTTTTGTGGGTTCAAATGCTTCTAATCCGGAAATTCTGGAAAATGATTTTTATCAATACGTTTCGAACTTTTACTCCATATTCATTGAAAATACAAACACATAGGGTTTAATGGTATTGAACCAGAAAATATGATTAACAGATCAGTTCGTAATCCTGCTGCTTAAGAATAAGCAATTCTGAGTAAACAAAATGTTTTGTACTAAGCTGATAGAACCACAAACCCATTGAAAAGCCCGAATTATTTCGTGTGTTGTTCAGGATTAGGCAGTAAAAAGCTGCGGAAAATGGCGTAATTTTGCAGCCAATCCGTTTTTTGGAATAATTATTGCCATTTCAGCACGAAGAAACATTATAGACCATGCTTACTTTTTTTAAGAAACTTTTTGGCGACAAAGCCAGTCGCGACCTTAAAGCCATTCAGCCCATTTTGGACGAAATCCTCAAAGCATACAAACATATCAGCAATCTGAGTGTAGATGACCTCCGCCATAAAACCATAGAGTTTAAGGATACGATTGAGAAAGCGATTGCTACCGAAGAAAAAGAAATCAATCAACTGAAGCAGCAATTGGAAAACGAGTACGATCTTGCTGCTGATATCAAGGAAAAGATTTATAATCAGATAGATAAGCTTGAGAAGCAACAATACGAAAAGACGGAAGAGGTACTCAATCAGATATTACCTGAAGCTTTTGCAGTGATCAAAGCGGCTGCCGATTTGTTCAAAAATAATGAACGCATCATTGCCCGGGCCACCGATTTGGACCGCAATCTGGCTGCACAGCATGATTTTGTGGAGATTGAAGGCGATTTGTCTGTTTACAAAAACAGTTGGATGGCCGGAGGAAACCTCATCACCTGGGATATGGTGCATTACGACGTTCAGTTTATCGGTGGTATCGTGTTGCATCAGGGTAAAATCTCGGAAATGGCTACAGGTGAAGGAAAAACTTTGGTCGCAACTTTGCCTGTGTATCTGAATGCCTTAGCCGGAAAAGGAGTGCATGTGGTGACCGTGAACGATTATCTGGCAAAACGTGACTCGGAATGGATGGGGGTAATTTACAACTTCCTCGGTCTTACTGTGGATTGTATTGACAAACACGAACCCAATTCCGTCGCACGACGCAATGCTTATCTGGCCGATATTACCTACGGAACAAACAATGAGTTTGGTTTCGACTATTTGCGTGACAATATGACTGGTAACCCGGACGAGCTGGTGCAGCGCAAACATCATTATGCCATTGTGGACGAAGTGGACTCAGTGTTGATTGATGATGCCCGTACGCCATTGATTATCAGTGGCCCAACACCAAAAGGCGAGAATCAGGAATTCGATACTTTGAAGCCTGACGTGATGAAGCTGTATAACGCCCAAAAGACATTGGTAACCAGTATCCTTGCCGAAGCCAAAAAACTCTTACAGGGACCAACCCCAACAGACGAGAAACGTGGAGGCGAATTGTTGTTGCGGGCCCATCGCGGACTTCCCAAAAACAATGCCCTGATCAAATTTTTGAGTGAAGAAGGTATGCGCAGCCTGATGCAGAAAACCGAAGGTTTCTATCTTCAAGAGCAGGCAAAAAACATGCATATCATTGATGACGAGCTTTATTTTGTAATTGACGAAAAGCTTAATTCTGTCGAGCTTACCGAAAAAGGTATTGACCTCCTGACGGCATCCTATAACGACCCTAACTTTTTTATTTTGCCTGATGTAGGCGCTGAAATTGCTGAGATCGAACGCCAGGAGCTCGACGAGGAGAAAAAACTTGATAAGAAAAGCGAGCTGATTCAAAATTTCGGCATAAAAAGTGAACGTCTGCACACCGTCCATCAGCTTTTGAAGGCTTATACCCTGTTCGAAAAAGATGTTGAATACGTCATCATCGAAAACAAGATCAAAATTGTCGATGAACAAACAGGGCGTATCATGGAAGGCCGTCGCTATTCCGACGGTTTGCATCAGGCCATCGAAGCCAAAGAAAACGTTAAAGTTGAAGCTGCCACCCAGACCTACGCCACCATTACCTTGCAGAACTACTTCAGGATGTACAAAAAACTGGCCGGGATGACCGGTACAGCTGAAACTGAAGCAGGTGAGTTTTGGGATATCTATAAGTTAGATGTTGTGGTAATTCCGACTAACAAACCCATTTTGCGTGACGACCGCGAGGATTTGGTGTACAAAACCAAACGCGAGAAGTTTAATGCATTAATTGACGAAATTCAAAAGTTGGTCGAGCAGCATCGGCCGGTACTGGTTGGTACCACCTCGGTCGAAACGTCAGAGCTGTTGAGCCGTATGCTTCAGCGTAAAAACATTCAGCATAATGTGCTGAATGCCAAGCTCCACCAACGCGAGGCCCTCATTGTGAAAGAAGCCGGGCAACCAGGAGTTGTCACCATTGCCACCAATATGGCCGGTCGTGGTACCGATATCAAGCTGGGTCCCGGAGTGAAAGAAGCCGGCGGCTTGGCCATCATCGGTACAGAACGACACGAGTCGCGGCGCGTTGACCGCCAGCTTCGCGGACGTTCCGGACGACAAGGTGATCCCGGGAGCTCACAGTTTTTCGTGTCGCTCGAAGACGACCTCATGCGTATGTTCGGATCGGGGCGTATCGCAGGACTGATGGACCGCCTCGGACTGAAAGAGGGAGAAGTGATTCAACATTCGATGATTACCAAATCCATCGAGAGGGCTCAGAAAAAAGTGGAGGAAAACAACTTTGGCACCCGTAAACGACTGCTCGAATACGACGACGTGATGAATGCCCAACGTGAGGTGATTTACAAAAAACGACACCATGCCCTTTTCGGCGAACGCCTTTCGGTGGATATTTCGAATATGCTATATGATCTGGGTGAAAACCTGATTGCCGAATACCAACAACAGCATGATTATGAGGGGCTTCGTATTGCAGTCATCAAATCTATGGGTATAGAACCCCCTTTTAGTGAAAAAGACTTTGTGCAATCGAAGGTGGACGATATGGCCGAAGCCTTGTTTGCCAAAGCCACGGCTAACTACAAGGAAAAGACACGACGTATCGGCGAAAAAACCATGCCGGTGATTCGGGATGTATTTGAGCGCCAAAAGATGTATGAAAACATTGCCATTCCCATCACCGATGGCCACAAAGGTATGCAGGTGATTGTCAACCTGAAAAAGGCCGTTGAAAATGGCGCACGCGAAGTGGCTCTGTCCATTGAAAAGAGCATCTCATTGGCTCTGATTGACGAAAGCTGGAAGGAACATCTTCGCGAACTCGACGAACTCAAACAGTCAGTTCAAAACGCCACTTACGAACAGAAAGACCCGTTGCTGATCTACAAATTTGAGTCGTTCGAGTTGTTTAAAACCATGATTCACCGGATCAATAAGGAAGTCATTTCGTTTCTGATGCGCGCCGATATTCCAATGCAAGACCCATCTAATGTGCGGGAAGCACATCGCCCGAGAGGCCTCGACCGAAGCCGGATGAAAGAAGAACGCAACGATCTTTTATCACAGGCTCACAGCAACACCCAACATAATGAGGTGACACAACCCATCGTAGCTGAGAAAAAAGTCGGACGTAATGAGCCATGCCCCTGCGGTAGCGGAAAGAAATTCAAAAATTGTCATGGGAAAATGTTGAACGAGAACTGATTTTGTCGTATCTTAGCACAATGAATCAAAGCCCGGAGAAATGAAACCCAGCTTTCGTCGTTTTAAGAAAAGGATGTTTCGGTCACAAACAATCCGATTTATAACTCTCCTGCTTATTATACTTTTTGTAGCCTGTAAGCCCGAAACACCTGACTACGAGAAGCGTTTTACCTATTCTTATATGGAGGAAATCGCCAATCCACCCGATGATTTCCTTATTCTGTTTAATAACCAGCCTGTTGGCCAGAAAATTGCAAAAATCACATTCAACAGCGATGCCGTTTGGCATCTTGAGCGCATCGGCGATTTGCGTGGTACGGTAACGATCAAGAAAAACCTAAATTATCATAATTTGAATATGTCCGATACTTTAGGATTATATGGCGGCTTTCAGTACGAAGTTGTGCTCAGCAATGTCCCTTACGGCGAATCGCAGGATGTATATGTGGGCTTCAAAAAGCTGAATTCGGATTTTGGTTCCTTCGAGCCTAAATTTTAGTTCCCGATTGATGTCACGGATTTCATTTCATGCTCTGTTCGCCGGCATGTTGCTCATTGTGGCTATTCCTGTTTTTGGACAGCGAGCCACGCGTATCCATCAACCTAAAACAGGATTGGTTTTGAGTGGGGGAGGGGCTAAAGGTTTTGCACATATTGGCGCAATCAGGGTGTTCGAGGAAGCCGGACTCCAGTTTGATTATATCGGCGGAACCAGCATGGGAAGTATATTTGGGAGTTTGTATGCCCTTGGCTATCATCCGGATACCATGCAAAAGATCGTTAGGCAGCAAAACTGGGATTTTTTGATGAGCGACAAAGTTGAACGCCGTTATATCCCCATCGAGGAAAAACAAAATGCCGACCGTTTCATCATGACCTTTCCGGTAGAGGAAAAAAAAGTGAAACTCAAAACAGGGCTTTATACCGGGCAAATGGTGGATTTGCTTTTGTCAAAATATCTCAGTCCGGCTTACAGAATCAATGATTTCAATAAGCTGCCCGTACCTTTTTTGTGCATTGCAACCGACCTATCTGATGGTTCAAACGTGGTTCTCGACAAGGGAGTGTTGCATAAAGCCATCCGGGCCAGCATGTCAATACCGGGTTATTTTACCCCAGTGACCCGCGATGGTCGTCTGTTGGTGGATGGCGGTGTAATCAACAATTTTCCGGTTGAAGAGATCAAAAAGCGCGGTGCCGATATCATCATCGGGGTTGATGTGCAAACCGGCCTGCTTGGGATCGAGAAGTTGAATTCAGCCATTCGGGTGCTCGATCAGGTGACCGCTTTTTACCGCAACAAGGCAAACGAGAAGGCAGTGTTGCTCACCGATTATTACATTAAACCCGAACTTTCTGCTTACGACATGATGAGCTTCAATGATTATGAAGCCATTATCAAGAAAGGTGAAGAAGCAGCACGGGCACAACTGCCTGCCCTGAAACATCTGGCCGACTCGCTCAACCGTATTCGCCCCAAAAAAATGCGTAAGCTGAATGCCAGTCCGTTAGACTCCATCTTTATTTCCCAACTACGTTATGAAGGCCTTAGAAAAGTATCGAACGAGTTTCTCAATGGTGTGTTAGAGATTCAGCCAGGATCGTGGATTCGCCTTGATGAGGTGCTGGAATCGGTGAAACGGGCATACGGAAGTGGCTTTTTCGATCAACTCAATTTCTATTTTGAGCCTGACGGCGATGGCGCTTGCCTGGTTTTTGAAGTGAACGAAGCCAGTAGCGGGATGTTCGGGATGGGGCTGCACTACGATTCGGATTATAAAGTAGGGCTGCTTTTGAATGCTACTTTAAAAAATGTCTGGATCAAAGGATCGAAGCTTTTTACGGATTTGAATCTTGGTGAAAACCCCAGATTAAAGACGCTTTTCATAGTTGACCGAGGCCATAAACCCGGATTTGGATTTCATGCTTCCGGCCTGAACCTGAAGATGAACGTTTATAACAAAGACCTCATTGAGGATGTATATAGTTTCAACCAATACAATCTTGGAGCTTTCGGACAATGGACATTTCGCAATACTATGCGTTTCCGGATCGGCGCACGTCTTGAAAGTACCAGTTTGAAAAGTGGTTTCGGTAACCCCGTTTACGACGACAGTTTTAGCCAGACCTTTGTGGCAGAATCCGGCTGGGCCATTGATTCTTACGATAAAAATTATTTCTCGTCCACCGGCCAAAGAATAAACCTCCTTATCAAATATGTGGCACCTATCGCACCGGATAGTGCAGAATATTACAATGGAAAAGGGTTGGTGGTGATGCTCGACTCTCATAAAAATTTTCCAATAAATAAAAAAAATACATTGAAATTCGGATTAACAGCCGGGGCGAGTTTTCGCGATAACCCATTGCCCATTACGCATTGGTTTATGCTTGGAGGTCAATCGAATTTCAGCTATTTCGACGGTTTTATTCCTTTTGCTGGACATCGTTTTGTGGAAAAAGCGGGAATGAATCAGGCTACTATTCATTTTGCCTGGCAATATAAATTTGCTGACAAGTTCTATATTAGTCCGATAATGGATATGGGTGTCATTTCGGACGATTTTGCCGACATGTTTGTATCATCGGGACTTATGGCCGGATATGGGGGCACTTTTTCTTACGACAGTTTTGTAGGTCCTGTGGAGCTGAGCCTGATGGGCGGAAATCATACCAAAGGATTGCAGCTTTTTATTAATATTGGATATTGGTTTTAACGAATAACATTTTATGAAATACAAAAGAGTTTTACTGAAGCTGAGTGGCGAAGCCCTGATGGGCAACCAACAATATGGCATTGATCCTGTACGATTGAACGAATATGCCGATGAAATTAAAAAAGCTGCCGAAACAGGCACACAAATTGCCATCGTCATTGGCGGCGGCAACATTTTCAGAGGATTACAAGGAGCAAGTCAAGGGATGGATCGGGTGCAAGGCGACTATATGGGGATGATGGCCACGGTGATCAACAGCATGGCCATTCAATCGGCTTTGCAGGCGCTTGGAATGAAAACAGCTCTGCTCTCAGGAGTTTTTATTGACAGAGTGGCCGATTCGATGAGTGGGCCTAAAGCCATTGCCTTGCTCGAAGAAGGAAAGATTGTGGTGATTGCCGGTGGAACAGGTAATCCCTTTTTTACGACCGATACCGCTGCGGCTCTTCGTGCCATTGAAATCAATGCCGACGTGATTCTGAAAGGTACACGAGTGGACGGAATCTATAATGCCGATCCGGAAAAGGTTCCCGATGCCGTGAAATACCATCAACTGACTTTTGAAACAGCTTACGAAAAACAACTTAAAGTGATGGATCTCACTGCCTTCACTTTGTGTATGGAGAATAATATGCCAATCCTTGTCTTCGACATGAACAAACAAGGCAATCTGCTCAATGTGCTTCGTGGAGAAGATGTGGGAACCATCGTCACCCGTTGAGTGATGTTGTGATGGAAAATCGGGCTGGAAAATTTTGGTCGCTGACATTGTTTTGGGGCATTGTGGCAGTGGCGGCAGTCGTCAGACTTTGTTGCCTTGGCTCCATCCCCTTTATGCACGATGAGTTCAGCGCGCTTTTTCGTACCGGATACAATAGTTTTGGACAACTTATCACCAAAGGTGTCACTCCTGATGCACATCCTGCCGGCGCGCAACTCATTTTTGCTGCCACAACGGCATTGGCCGGATGGGACGAGTTTTGGGTGAAACTACCTTTTGCCTTAATGGGTCTGGGCTCGGTTGTACTGGTTTACGGCATTGGCCGAAAGGTGTTCAACAAAACTTCGGCATTGTTTGTTGCTTCGTATGTGGCTGCGACACAATTTTTTGTGTTTTATAGCCAGATTGCACGCCCTTATAGCTCAGGCTTGTTTTTTTTATTGCTTGCCACTATGGCTGTAGTGGAACTCGTTCGTTCGGACAAAAGACAAACGCTTTGGATTCCAATATTTGTGACCGCGCTTGTTGCATCGTCCATGATGCACTATTTCGCCATGCTGATGGCAGGTTTTCTCTTTCTTGGATTTGCCTGCATTGTAGGACGACAACACTGGAAACGCACAGCATTGCTGGGTTTGGCTGCTGTTGTCATTTACGCACCAAATTTTCCGGTGATGTGGAGCCAGCTCTCGGCGGGAGGTATAGGCGACTGGCTTGGACGTCCCACCTGGTATTTTCTCCCTGAATTTTTGGCTTATAGCGTGCATTTTTCATGGGCTTTGGCCTTAGTTTTGGCAACTTTCTTTTTTCTTGGACTACGGACAAAATATGCCGAAAAACCGATTGGCAAACAGTGGATCATTCTTTTTACAGCATCCTTTGTGCTTTCGTTTGCCGTTGGGATGGCATACTCATTTTTACGAACCCCGGTCATTCAATATAGCACTTTGTTTTTTAGTTTTCCGTTTTTTGTATTGGGGCTTGCCGGTTTGATGCGACCGATGAAACCAACATTCAATGTGGTGATGACCGTACTTATATTGGGCGTGTCGCTATTCACACTTACATTGGAACGCAAACATTTCTGGATGATGCAACATCAGGGTTACGAACAGATCGCCAGCCGTTTTGCTCAAAACCGGAAAACTTTGGCCGATAGTGTGAGCCTTGCTGCCGTGGGTGGTTCGGAGCGGATGCTCAATTTTTATCAGCAGCGTTTTGGGGTGGATAGCGTTCGGCTTTTCAACAAAGATCACGCAATGGCTGACTTCGAGAGCTGGGTAGATCATTGTTCAACGCCTTGGTTTGCTGTTGGCTGGACCGACTATGCCTCATTTGAATGGGTGGAATATGTGCGTTCACGCTTTCCACGACAGGTTGAACACGAAAACTGGTTCAATTCGGGTTATTATCTTTTTCAGCGCGATACCCTGACAGGTGAGCTGAATCAAAAAACAGAAAAGGTGTATCTGTTAGAGCGAAACATACAGGGTATTAAGAAATTTTCTGAAGACGACGAATTTGGGTTACTGTGGGAAATCCCGGTTGACACGGTTTTGACGCCTTTTGACGGCATCTGGGTGGCCGGTGTCGAATTCATTGCTCATTCAACGATGCAAAACGCCTCCATCGTGATGGAAGTGAAAAAGGATTCTTTGCCACAACCTCTATTATGGCGCTCCGGCAACCTGAGTGGCCGCCAGTTGATGCCCGGCGACACAAGCCGTATCGTTGTTGCCTATCATCTTGATTCAGGCCCCGCTATGAAATCGGGAAGTGTATTGCGATTTTACATCTGGAACAGCGGGCACGAGAATTTTAGCGTTACCAAACGCTGGTTTTATACCCGCAAATATGAACCTGTTCTCTTTGGACTTTACAAGCCTTTGTAGCGATATAAGGAAGTCGTTGATATTTTATAAGATGATGTTCCGATTAATTGACATGGTGCAAAATTTTAAATAAATCTCCCTGAAAACGAAGCGGTTTTATTGAAATTATCTCAACTCTTTTAAATTTGCACTTTTAACAAAATATCTACAGCAATGGATTTAACAAGTTTGTTGAGTAGCCCGATTGGGCAGGGAGTGATTCAGACAGTATCGTCGCAACTCGGAATGAACCAAAAGCAGGCTTCTTCGGCAGTGAATGTGGCAGTGCCTGCCATTCTGGCCGGTTTGATGAAAAACGCCCGGACCAGCCAAGGAGCCGAAAGCCTGAACAAAGCCCTCGAGTCGAAACATGATGGTTCACTGTTAGACAATCTCGCCGGCCTTTTTCAGTCGCAAAGCGGTGCACTTCAGCAGGACGGTAACAGTATCTTAGAGCATATTTTTGGTTCAAACAGGGCGGCAGTCGAAAAAGGCGTTGCCCAACAGTCGGGCTTGAGCTTAGATAAAGTCAAGCCCTTGCTTGCAATCCTTGCACCAATTGTGATGGCCTATGTCGGAAAACAAAAACGCCAGTCGAAAACTGCTTCAGGCGGGTTGGGCGATTTGCTGGGAGGACTGCTCAGCGCTGGCGCTCCCTCCAAAAAAGTCAGCGGTGGCCTGCTCGATGCAGTTGGCGGACTTTTAGGTGGCGGCTCCAAAAAAAGCAGTGGTGGCTTAATTGATGATATTTTAGGCGGACTGCTGAAATAAGAGTGAATCAAAACTGATTTTTAAAAGCCCTGAGTTGTACTGTGCAAACTCAGGGTTTTGTTGTTCTTTAACTTTATAAAAGTGAGGCAACTCAGAGATAAGCTAAAAACGGTTTAAATTCAGTACAAAAAAGGTACGTTTCAAATTTTCATTGGCTTATGCAGAAAGGATTGGTAGCGGTAAACGAAAAAAATGACCTCAAAACAATCGGAAGGAATTTTACTTGATAGATAAACAGAAAGAATCAAGAAATCTCCAAAAATTTCGCCATGTCTTCGTAACGGCTTTACAAACAGTTTCGTCAAAATGATTTTTTACCTTAAATTTGTACACCAAATTCAGCGTTATGACAGAAGAATCCCAATTTGTACTGGAGACTACAAAAGAGAGTATGGAGCAAGCTATCGGGCATTTTGAACGGGAGTTGCAGAAAATCCGGGCCAGCAAAGCCAATCCTGCTATGCTGAGCGGCGTTATGGTGGAGTATTACGGTGCGATGACACCTATCGAGCGCTTGTCGAATATCAACACGCCCGACCCCAGGCAGATCATTGTGCAGCCTTTCGACAAATCATCACTCCACGCTATTGAAAAGGCCATCATGGCTGCCAACCTCGGCTTCAATCCGATGAATGATGGCGAACTGCTGCGCATCAATGTGCCGCCGCTCACCGAAGAACGTCGGCGCGAGTTGGTGAAAAGGGCCAAAAATCAGGCTGAAGAGTCAAAAGTGAGCATCCGCAATGCCCGCCGTCAGGCCAATATTGATGCCAAAAACCTCGAAAAAGAGGGTGTGCCGGAAGACGAAGTGAAGCGGCTGCTCGAAAAGATTCAGGAGGTAACCGATGGCTTTATTGCCAAAGTTGATAAAATCCTCGAGATCAAAGAAAAGGATATTCTAACTGTCTGATTCGTTGTCAGAACCTTTTTTGCGGATTTTCCGACGGTTGCGGAGTAGTTTGATTGCCATCTCGAGCAGCGAAACAGCGATGGCAGGGCTGCCAAAAATCTGTGCAAGAAGATTGCGTGTCAGGTTGGCCGGCTGCAATTGCTCGGTCAGATCTTCGTAGCTTTCCTGGAGAGCTATCTCGTGTTTTTCGGCTTCCTGTTCCATAAACACAATCTGATCCCCGATGGACGAGAATCTCACCGTGGGAGGTAGTCCTACGCCCGGAATCTCACTGTTGGCCATGGTATTGTTAAACCGGCGAATGAGCGGATCCATGAAAAACCTACGACGCCCCAGATAAACAACGATGCCCAAAAGTGCATAAAGCCCTGCAACAATGAGAAAAGCAAGTGGGAAGCTCTCCAGAATTTCGCCGAGCCAATAAACAAGTGCAAAGGAAAGCATGGCCACAAACATAGCGGCAATAAACAGCAGGATGATAAACGTCAGAATGGCTGAGGTGAGGGTGGCAATACGTTTGCATAAGTGTAGCCCCACGAGGCTCAATCTGATGTTCAGATAGGCTTTTAGCTCGGTAGTGAGCCGTGCAGCCGCCTCATTCAACGGGTTGGTCATAAAAATAAATTTTATAATAAAGTGACTTCTAAAGTCTTTCTTCGAGTTTCTTTTTAAAATCTTCTAATTTGGCAGCCAGGTCTTGTGCCACCTTGTCGCTCAGGTCGCCGGCTTTATCTTTCAGCTCCTGACGGTTTTCTTCGTCTAAAAGATAGACGGCAGCTGCGCCAAGTGCAGCTCCTAAAAGAAGCCCTCCAAAAAACGAAAAAGTTTCTCTTTTCATTGGTTGTAAGTTTATGTGATGTATGAGATCAAAAGTACCAATTTTCTATACAAAAATCGTGGGCAATGCCGTTAAAGTGTTGTTTCAACAGATTTTGCATATTGATTGAAAATGACTTTAGCTACCGTATAAACAGGTACGGCTGCCACCATTCCCATGATGCCACCAATATTTCCACCGATGATAATCACTAAAAAAATCTCAATGGGATGGGCTTTTACACTTTTGGAATAAATCACCGGCTGCAGCACGAAATTGTCCACTAAATTGGCAAAAATAAAAGCACCAATGATAACGGTAGCCGTGTATGCGAGCTTGTCGAAAGCTCCATTGGCTAACACATAAATCACTCCAAGTAAAGTTCCTGCCACTGATCCGATGAGGGGGCCCAGATAAGGGATGATATTCATCATGCCTCCAATGAAACCAATGAGGATGGCATTGTTGATGCCAAAAATGCTCAGAATGGTGGAAATGATAATCATCATGCTGAAGAGGTCGAGCAGCAGCCCGATAAAGTAGCGGCTGAGGAGTTTGCGCGATTCTATCAGAATGTTGCGTGCGGCAGGCTGGTGTGCTTTGGGCGTAATCCAAAGGATGAAATTGCGTACTAATTCTGGCTCTTTCAAAAAGAAGAAGCTGAGAAACAAAACAATCGAAAAAGCCATAAAAAATGAGCCGGTGATACTGACCACCGAGCCAAAAGCCTGCGAAACGTAGGAGAAACTAACCAAGTCTTTCAACTCTTTTTGTGCTACTTCCAAAACATCCTGCCCCGATTGAAGAAAACCGTAGTTGGCCAGATAATCGTTCAGGTCGTGAAGAAAGTCTTTATAATAAAAGCTGATCTCCTGAGAATCAATGGTCGTGACCATATAGGCCTGGTCGGCAATCAAAGGGCCGAGAAAGAGAATGAAAAAAGAAAGCAGTACGAGCATAAGCGCCATGGTTATCAATGCGCCGCCGGTTGTGCCAAGCTGAATGTTGCGGATGCGAACCCTGCTTAAGAGGTGTACTAAGGGGCGCCCCATGATAGAGATGACCACGGCAACACAGATATAAATAAACAGATCAGTAAAAAACCAGGCGAAAAGACCCAGAAGCAGAAGACCTGCAATGGATCGGATGTTTTTTAGAAAGGAATCCATGATCGGAAATTTTAGACGAAAATAGACGATTTTTTGGATGAGATCACTGACAGAGTGCTTTTTCAGCAGATTTTTTCAAACCAAAACCTCAAGTTTGAAGTTTTGGGTTGTTTTTATGCCGCTCCGCATCACGGTTGGTTTTTTTCCGAAGATTTTTCTCAAAGGCCTCGGTCAAATCAACGCCTGTTTGATTTGCCAGACAGATCAGTACGAAAAGCACATCGGCCATTTCATCGGCCAGACTGCCGGGTTTATCACTCGCCTTAGCTGATTGTTCGCCATATTGCCGGGCCATGATGCGGGCAAGCTCGCCCACTTCCTCCATTAAAAGGGCAGTATTGGTGAGTTCGCTGAAGTAACGAACGCCAACTTTTTTTATCCATTCATCCACAAGATGTTGGGCTTCGGAAAGAGTCATATTCGTTCGGTTGAGGATGCAAAACTACAAAAAACGGCCTTTTGAAGTGAGGGCGGATTCGTTCGATGCATTTTTCGTTAATTTGCGTAAAAATTGCGATTATGACTCAATTCGACTTTGCCCCCGACCGCCGCCAAACCTCCAGTGTAAAACACGACCTTACCGAAAAAATCTTCGGAAAGGAAGATGTGATCCCATTATGGGTGGCCGATATGGATTTCGAAACGCCCGACTTCGTGAGGCAGGCCGTCGTTCAACGTGCCATGCACCCGGTTTATGGATACACTTTTCGCGACGAATCATATTATGAAGCAATAGCTCAATGGCTTTGGCGACGACACAACTGGAAGGTGCAGCGCGAGTCGCTGCTTTTTGTGCCGGGTGTGGTGCCTGCACTTAACCTCATCGTCATGGCATTGACAAACCCGGGCGATGAAATCATCATCCAGTCGCCGGTTTATTTTCCTTTTTTTGGAGCTGTCAAAGATCATGGACGTGTGATGGTCAACAATCAGCTTATCGAAGAAAGAGGAAGTTATCGCATTGATTTTGATCAGCTTGAACAACAGGCTAGAACAGCCAAAATGTTGATTCTGTGTAATCCCCACAACCCGGTAGGTCGTTCCTGGACGCGCGATGAGCTCCAAAAAATTGCCGATATCTGTCTGAGACACAAGGTACTGGTATTGTCCGACGAGATTCATAACGATTTAGTGATGCCCGGCTTTCGTCATCAGGTGTTTGCCAACATCTCGCCCGAGGTGGCACAAATCAGCATCACGGCTCACGCTGCAAGTAAAACATTTAACCTTGCAGGCTTAGCTACTGCTTCACTTATTGTGGATAATGTCGAACTGCGGCAGAAAATCACGACTGTTATCCAGCATTTTCACCTTGACATGGGCAATCTTTTTGGGATTGAAGCCACAAAGGCTGCTTTCCTTCATGGCGATATCTGGCTGGATGAGTTGATTACCTATATTGATCAAAATTACAAAACAGCACGCGGTTTTTTTATGCAGCATCTCCCTTCGATGGTTGTGTCGCCACTTGAGGCCACTTATCTGATGTGGCTCGATTTTGGCTGGCTTGGCCTGTCGGATGAAAACCTGCGTCATAAGATGATACAGGAAGCCGGACTTGGGCTTAATCCGGGAATTGATTTTGGACCGGGAGGCGAGAATCATCTCCGACTTAACTTAGCTTGCCCCAGAGCGACACTCTTGGAAGCTCTCCAAAAAATGGCGAAGGTATTCGCGTGAACGGTCAATTCTAACTACCTCAATCAAAGTAGAATATGAGATTCCTTAAGTTTTTTGGCGGTGCAGGGCTGGCTCTCCTCATCTTTTTGTTGCTTCTGGCTTTGTTCATGAAAGATGAGGCTGAAACTTCGCAGTCGGTGGTAATCAAAACGAATGCACAAACTGTTTTTCGGATGGTCAACAGTCTGCAAAATTGGGAGCAATGGAGCCCTTTTTATGAAGGTGAAAACGATCTGCATTCGGTTTTTTCAGGCCCGGATCGCGGTGTGGGCAACAAACATCGCTGGCAGGGAAGCGCCAATAGCGGAGAGCAAGAGATCATTCGTAGCGAACCTTATCACCTCATCCAGTGCAGGTTGGATATGGGACGTTTTGCCGATGCCATGGATGAATGGCGTTTTGATGATACGGTGGGCGGAGTAAAAGTGACCTGGACACTTCGGTTGAGCCATCTGAGTTATCCTTTTCACCGCTATTTTGGCTATTTCTTGAAAAGTACGATGGAACCCCTCCAGAAAAGGGGCTTAGAGAAGTTGCGCGAACTAACCGAAAACATGCCGTACGCCGCCGAAGTTTCCATTGTTGACTATGCGCCGGTTTTGGGTTTAAGCCGTCAGGCTCAGGCTTCTGCCGACTCTATCCCCCAGGCGATGGATCAGGCTTGGAAAATATTGACAAACGCAATGAAAACAAGCAGAATATCTGCTGAAGGATCTCCTTTTGCCCTGATCAGAAGAGATGAAAAAGCTGCTAATACCTTTTTCCGTGTGGTTTTCCCTATTGCCGAAGAAGCAAAAGAACAGGAAGGGGTCTCACTTTTCCCCTTTGCGGGAGGAAAGATGGCGATGGCGCGCTATTCCGGCGGTCATAAGTATCTGGAACATATTGAACACGATATTCTCGAATATATGGCCGATTTCGGACTTCACCCTGCCGGGAATGTCTTCTTAGAACGATATGAAGTTGGCCCACTCAACACTGCCGACACCAGCCAATGGATTACTGAAGTTTTTTGCCCCATCATGCAATGATGGTTGGCTGATTTGGAAACAAAAACGGCTGCCTTTTGATTGGGCAGCCGTATTTGTGGGATTAAGCTCATTTTTAGAGCGCATGTTCCGGGATTTTACCGGTCAGGCTTTGGAAAAATGCAGCAATCTTTTCGATTTCCTCGGGCTTAAGTTCTTTCCCAAGCTGGGTGTAAGCCATAATGCGGATGGCTTCTTCAAGGCTTTTCACACTCCCGTCGTGGAAATAGGGTCCGGTTTTGGCAATGTTCCGCAGCGAGGGCGACTTAAAGACGTTTTTATCATTTTCGTCACCCGAAACGGTAAATTTCCCTTCATCGTGAAGTTGCGAACCGGTTAGTTCCCAATATGGGCCATGAACAAGTCCAAAACGCTGCATCATGGTTCCGCCCAATCCGGGGCCGGTGTGGCAGGCAATGCAGCCCGTTTCGATGAACAATCCCAATCCTTGTTTTTGCTCGTCGTTGAGCGACCCGATGGCGCCGTTCAGGAAATCGTCGAAAGCAGCAGGGGTGGCCAAAGTACCTTCAAATTCGGCGATGGCCTGTGCAAAGTGATCGAAGGTGAGAGGATTGGCCTCATCCGGAAAGGCTTTTTTGAACATTTCCTGGTATTCGTCAGATTTTTTCAGGATGGCTACCACATCATCACCGGTTTTCAGACCCATCTCTACAGGGTTGAGTACCGGCCCTTTAGCCTGATCGGCCAGATCGGGCGAGCGACCATCCCAAAACTGTACGGAATGAACATAAGCGTTTAAGGTAGTCGGGCTGTTGCGGGTGCCGCGAGTGCCATCGTGCCCTGGCGAGGTAGGCTCATTGTCAACCCCATAATTGTAAATCGGATGACAGGTGTTGCAACTCATCTTGCCGTTGGCTGAAAATGATTCATCGTAATACAACTTTTTCCCTAAAAGAGCCAAAGGAGTGGATGGGTCTTTGGCTTCGGGAAGCGTGCTGAAAAACGTTTTTGCCGATTGAATCAGTTTCTGATCGGCCTCGGAAAGCCGTTGTGTTTCGGTTTTTGACCCTCCACTGTGACAGGCTGTCAGCAATGAAAGGGCTGCAATGACAGATAAAATGGGTTTTCTCATTTTCTGAAATGTTAATTTGGATGATTTGATTGCAAAAGTACAGATTCGGGAATATATACCAAAATCTCTATGCCTAATGGCGGCTGTTTCTTGCCTGAAAAAACCTCATCAGTAGTCGGAGTAAAAAAGATTTAATTTTGAAATGTTATTTAATTTGACATTATATGATCCCAGTTCCCGATATTGCCCACGTTCGCCGGGCGGATGCTTACACCATTGAACACGAGCCTATTTTGTCCGAAAGACTGATGGAAAGGGCAGCAACGGCTGTTTTTCATAAAATTTTTCCAAAACTACTCCCCGATCAGCCTGTGGTCGTGTTTGCCGGGATGGGTAACAATGGCGGAGATGGATTGGTGGTTGCGCGTCTTTTGGCTCAACAGGCCGTAAAAGTGGAAGTATTTATCCTGAAATTGTCGGAAAAGGGAAGCCCCGATTTTGAACTTAATCTGGAACGTCTGTGTGGTTTTTCGGAGGTGAAATTGTTTGAGATAACCGCCGAAGGCGACTTACCAGCTTCATTGCCGAAGAATGCTGTTATACTCGATGCACTTTTTGGATCGGGGCTGAACAAAGAGGTTACAGGCTTGGCTGCCAGACTTATCTGTTTGATCAATACGCTGGAAAATGTTGTGGTTTCGGTGGATGTCCCATCGGGTTTATTTGCGGATAAGCCAACGGATTACCGTAACGCTGATGTTATCCGTGCTGATTACACCTTTACTTTCGAGTGGCCAAAGATGGCTTTTTTCTTCCCTGAAAATGAAGCTTTTGTAGGTGATTGGAGCGTGATCCCGATTGGACTACATCCTGACATGCACCAACCTGACGGGCAAAATGTGTTTTTGACCGAACATAGCGACATCAGCCGAAAGTTGCATTCGCGCTCACGTTTTGCCCACAAAGGCAATTTTGGTCATGCCTTGTTGTTGGCGGGAGCTTCCGACAAAACGGGAGCGGCCATTCTGGCTGCCTCCGCTTGTCTGCGTAGCGGTGCCGGCCTGCTCCATGTGCATCTTCCACACAAAGCGGCATTGCCTCTTCAATGTGTGTTGCCCGAGGCGATGGTCAGCCTCGATCCTGATGACGACCATCTGAGCATTTTGCCTCAACTTACGGATTTTGATGCCATTGCCATTGGGCCGGGTATTGGAAAGGAGGAGCCGACAGCGCGTTTGCTCAAATTGTTGATTCAGGAAGCAAAAGTACCTTTGGTTTTAGATGCTGATGCCCTCAACCTGCTTTCGGAAAATCCTACCTGGCTTTCTTTTTTGCCGAAGAACAGCATCCTCACGCCACATCATCGTGAGTTTGAACGACTTGCCGGAAGTTCATCAAATGGTTTTGAACGGATTCGAAAACAGCGCGAACTCTCGCAACGGTTTCACCTGATCATTGTGTTGAAAGGTGGTTTTTCCAGTGTCAGCCTCCCCGATGGGAGAGTGTTTTTCAATCCAACGGGCAACCCGGGGATGGCTACCGCAGGAAGTGGAGACGTGCTTACCGGAGTGATTCTCAGCTTGATGGCTCAAGGTTATACACCTGCTGATGCCGCATTTATTGGTGTTTATCTGCATGGATTGGCCGGCGATCTCACGCTGAAACAGCAATCGCCCGAAAGTTTGTTGGCAAGCGATATTGTGAAAAATCTCGGAAAAGCTTTTACCGCATTGAGAGGTTAAACTTAACACTGTTTAGCGGAAAACGATCTTTCGCGTGGTGCTCCCTTGTGTCGAACTCAGATGAAGCAAATAAATGCCGGGAGCGCAATGTTTGCATCGGATATTCTCCTGAAACTGACCGTTTTCCGACAAGATGTGGCTGCTTATTTCACGGCCGTGAAGATCGGTGAGACGCAGCGTCAGCTCAGTGGGAGGCTCGAGCCGGGCACGCAACCAGAAATTTCCTTCGGTAGGATTGGGGTAAATGTCTAAATTCTTCAGTCCGTGAAAGTCGTTCATTCCTGATAACCCATTGAATTCAAACCAGTTGATGTTGTATTCACCGGCAAGCGAGTAAAGCCTGAATGTGGTGTTCCCGGCCGGAAGTTGCACTTTGATGGTCTGGTTTTTCCAGATTTGCCAACCGCCTGTGGCTGCCACATTCAGAGTGGCTAATGGGGTGAACTGGTTGCCTTCGCCAATGCGCAGCGAGATGCGACCGTTTGAATAAAGTGAAGCAAGCCGGAAAGTAAGAGTGTATTCACCTGCAACGGGAACCGTGATGAGATAATCAAGATAATCGCCATTGTTGGCGTAAGCAATGTTTTTTCCACCTCCGATATCGGTGCAGTCTTCAAGTTGAAAACCATTGTTTTCGTCAAAATCTTCGGCCTCGATGCGTGTGGGAATCACAAACCGCCTTGGAAGACGATTTTGAATAGTCTGATTGGAAAAACTCTCTAATTCCTGACTATCCGATAGAATGTTTTCGCCCTGATAACTCAGACTGATCTGATCGCCATATTTTAATTGGGAATTAATGCTCAATAACAACTGGTGGGAATTGCCCTGATACACAAAAACGCCATTGATTTGAGCCGGTTGACCATTGATTTTCAGGGCGAAATCGGATGGGTTGGAAGCCATATTGGTGATGGCTTTATTCAAGGTAAGCAGGATGGTATTGTTGTTGAACGTTTTTCCGTAAACGAAATGGAAGTCAACACTGGCAATAGGCACAGGGTCGAGAAAACGGAAAAGACTCAGATTTGAACCCCCTCTTTCAAAGTGGATACGGATTTTATTTTCGCCTGCCGGCAGGATAACGGGCTCCAATAGGCTTCCTACCCAGCTTTGCCACCCTCCGGTATTCGGAAGTGTTGTATTGGGTGTGATCTCCATTTCGTTGCATTCAAAACGTACGATGGCAGGGATGGATGCCGAGGCCGAGCGAACCAACAAAGGATATGCCGCTGCACTGTCGCTATGTACCGTAAATTGCAACCATTCGCCGGCTTCGGTCCAGCCGATATTGTAACCATTGCTGCCCGGAAAGGTATCACTGCTTTCTTCGATGTCCACACCATCGTTGCGATAGCTCCAGCCTTGATTCCAATTGGTGAAAGAGGCGGTGTTCAGGTGATAATTGGCTGTGTCGGTATCCCAATAGCTTACCGAACATTTTCCAAGATCGTAGTCGCTCAGATTGATGGCATTGGCCGTAGTATGAAAGCGGAAAGGGCTGGAGCTGTTGTCGTGAGGTTGGCGAATCATGGCGTCAATCACATCGCGCTGTATCATGCAGTTTTCGATGCGATGCCGGTCGGCCCAGTCAAGAACAGCGTCAAACGCTTGTTGTACGGTCATCTGGGGCTGGCCGGTCTTCCAAAAAGAGAGCAGATTGTTGTAGGCAGGACTTTCGTTGACCATGAGCACATTGTTAATGCCGGCTTTCTTTACCGGCCACCACGACCATCCGATTTTTTGAGATTCACAAAGTGCAATGAGGCTCGTGAACCATGAATTTGAATTTTCGCCCGATTCGCCCAACCAAATGGGTACAGAATGGGTGTCGCGGATGTTTATCATCCATTGAATAGATTCCAAAGTGTTGTAATTCCAATACTTGTGAAAACTATAAACCATATTGTTGTCCCATGGCGGAGTAAGTCCGGTATAGTCGTTGGCAAACCAGTTGCCTTCGATAATGATCAGGTGATGGTTGTCCACCTGTCGGATTGCTTGTGTGATGCTGACATAGAGCTGACGAAGCTGACTGCCGTTGGGAAGCTCCCAGTTAGGCTCGTTGATGAGGTCGTAGCCGCCAATCCATTGTTCGTTGGCATAGCGTTGGGCAAGTTTTTTCCACAGGGCAATGGTTTTGCGTTGGTTTTCGGCACTCTCCCAAAGCGATGGTTTTGTCGGGTCGTAGTCAGAGATGTTGGCATCATGTCCCTGGCCGCCGGGAGCTCCATGAAGGTCAAGAATCAAATACATCTGGTTGTCGGCACACCAGCGAAGCAGGCTGTCAATGCGCACAAACCCAGATTCGAGCCAGGTATCCTGACCTGCAACGGGTTCATCTTCAATGGGTAGAGTAAACCACTTGTAATGCATGGCCACACGGACGCTGTTGAATCCCCACACCTTCATCGAATCCACATCGCGCCGGGTGAAATGGTTGTCGAGCCAATGCTGATAGAAAATATTCGTTTTTTCAACGCCTATGGTAGCAATGAGTTTATTGCGAAACTGGGTTTGTGTGCCGGCGATATCGGCAGTTTTCATCATATAACCTTCCTGAAGCAACCAATTCCCGGTTCCTATACCTCTGAGAATCATTTCGTTCCCATTGCCATCGAGAATCATTTTCCCGTTTTGATGCAAAAATCCCTGAGCTTGTAACAAGCCGGCGAAAAGAATTCCGCTGATCAGTACGGTGCTGTATAATATTCGGCGTAAAGCAGTACAAATATTCCACATATCGCTTTCGTGTTTTAATTTGTTCAAGTTTCAAATTTACTGGAAGAATACGAGCAAAAGCGCGAATCATAATACATCAAAAATGCGTCAAACATATAATTTATGTCCGAGTGACAGCCTTTCACCACAAAGTAACTTACATTCCGTTCTGTATTCTGAATTGCCTGGCTGTTTTTTTCATTGTGATTATTTTAACACGTCATGCGTTAGGGATTTGTTTTTTGTCTAAATTTGTTTCGGAATTTATAAGAGATTATTTTTTAAACGATAAATAAATGAAGAAGTTAGCAGTAGTAGCTTTTGGGGGCAATGCCCTTTTGCGTGCCAACGAAAAGGGTACGATTGACGAACAGGAAGCCAATGCCTATGCCGCCTGTACGAATCTGATCAGCCTGATTGATCAGAATTACAACCTTGTGGTGACGCACGGCAATGGACCGCAGGTTGGCAATATTCTGTTGGCCAACACAGCAGGTCACAAATTATATGGTTTGCCCGATATGCCTTTGGATATCAGTGTGGCTTATTCGCAGGGATTTATTGCGTATGTGATTGAACAACAGCTTCGCAATGTATTGATGGCCAAGGATATGGATCGCGATATCATTTCAATCATCACGCAGGTATTGGTGAATAAAGACGACCCGGCATTTCAGAATCCGACCAAACCTATCGGGCCTTTTTATACGGCTGACGAAGCAGCTGCAATCAGCAATGAGACCAAAGCCGTGTTTAAAGAAGATGCCCGGGGACGTGGCTGGCGCAAAGTGGTGGCATCGCCCACTCCTTTGGTGATTTTCAACCGCCAAACCATTGAAAAAATTGCCCGCGAAGGACATATCGTCATCGCTGTCGGTGGTGGCGGAATCCCTTGCTTCTATATTGAACAAAACAAGCTTCAGGGAATTGATGCAGTGATTGATAAGGACTTAGCCAGCTCGTTACTGGCCTCGCAAATCCGCGCCGACAAGTTTTTTATCCTGACTGATGTACCAAAAGTGTGTATCAATTTCAACACACCGCAGGAAAAAGCACTGGACAAACTCACCATTGCCGATGCCAAACGTTATCTTGAAGAAGGCCAGTTTGGCGAAGGTAGCATGGCTCCAAAAATCAAGGCAGCCATCAATTTTGTGGAACGAAGCGGCAAAGATGCCATTATCACCGAATCCACACAGCTTGGAATTGAGGGAGCCGGGACACGGATCACCATCATCTAAAAACTAAAAAAAGAGGCGAAAGCCTCTTTTTTATTTCTTATCTTCATTGATTTTCACGTAGAACGCCACTTTTTCAAGAGAAGTAATCATGTCATATTCTTCCAGATACACCTCTTTTGGGACGTTCACCGGTTTGGGTGTGTAATTGAGAATACCTCTGATTCCGGCTTGTACCAACGCTTCAGCTGTTTGAGTGGCAAAATCGGCCGGAACGGTCATGATCCCAACCCTGATATTCTTTTCGCGAATCACTTTTTCCATGTCCTCGGTCGAAAAACACGGAACACCCGACATAGTATTGCCAATCTTATCTGGATTGATGTCGAAACTGGCAACGATTTTCAAATGCGAACGTTTGCCTGAAAAATAGTTGATCAGCGCTCTTCCGAGGTTCCCCATGCCAATAATGGCTACATTGATGCCTTCCTGTGAATCAATGATTTCGCCGATAAGGTCAATCAATTCTTTTACATTGTAACCTTTACGAAGGGTGCCGGTATAGCCGATAAGCATCAGATCGCGCCGCACCTGAACAGCCGTAATGTGTTGAATGCGTGCAATTTCGTGCGAATAAATATGTGTCTGACCTTTTTCGAGACAAATCAGTAATGCCCGGCGGTATTGGCTGAGGCGCTCAATGGTTTTGTGGGGTAAATTTTTTAACTCAAGCATTTGTTTTGGTTTGGGGAAAATTCTCAAAAGACAAAATTACTCTCTCAAATACAACAAATGCAAGTTTTTTTGTTATTATTTTCACATTGTTAAGAAAGTTCATGAAAAAACCTCTTTCCCGACTTGTGAAATTTCAATAAAGCAAGTTTCTCGGTAGCCTTTTGACGAAAAAATCAGTCTATAGTCGGTTTTCGCTGTTCGCTGAGCCAGGAATACCATTCGTCGAATCCTTCGCCGGTTTTGGCGCTCATTCTGATAAACTGTAGGCGCGGATTAACTTTTCGGGCGGTAGCCAGAAAAAGATCCAAATCAAAATCCAAATACGGTAGGAGGTCGGCCTTGTTGATGAGACAAAGCTGCGAAGTTTCAAACATATTTGGATATTTGGCCGGCTTGTCTTCACCTTCGGTCACGCTGACAATCACAACCCGGATTTTTTCGCCAAGGTCGAAAAGGGCGGGGCACACTAAATTGCCGACATTTTCAATGAAAAGAGTACTGTTTTGAGGTAACTCTAATTGTTTTACTGCCTTACCAACCATCACCGCATCCAAATGACAGCCGTTGCCTGTGTTCACCTGAATCACCGGTGCTCCGGCCTTTTCAATGCGACGGGCATCGTTCAGAGTCTGTTGGTCACCTTCGATGACGAAACAGTTGAGTTCATCCCCTTTTTCGCGAATGGTGCGTTCCAAAATGCTCGTTTTTCCTGAGCCGGGCGAACTCACTAAATTGAAACTTGTCACGTTTAAGGCATCGAAATAGCCACGGTTACGGTTCGCATCCAAATCGTTCTTTGATAGGATGTTGCGTTGTATAGCAATGGATTTTTGCTCGTGTGGATGATGATGGTGATGATGATGGTCGTGAGACGAATCATGCGAATGATAAAGCGTAAGATGTTGCTTATCAGTTGGATGTGTGTGATGGTGAATCAATGGAGCATGACCGGTATTTTGTCCTTCGTCAGAAGGTTTTCGATAAGTGATGTGGTCGTCTTCACCACAACCGCAAGTTCCGCACATAATAAAAAGATTAAGATTTAATGATGTCGAACGATTTGATATTGAGCTCTTTACCTCTCAGAAAATAGGTGTCGCTACTGTTGCAATGAGGGCAAATGCTAAAATGCCAGGTCGGGTCAAATTCATGGCAGCAGCTTTGACAAACGGCTGATGCCGGAATATAGTGATAAACCAATTCTGCCTTCTCCATCATTGTGCCTCTAAAAGCTTCTGGCACAGCCAATTCCAAAGCTGCCGGTTCAACACCCGACATGCTTCCGATTTCGAGTTCCACTTTCGTTACTTTCTCGGCTTGCGCCTGAATAGCCTCATTTTCAATAATATCGGCTATATGAATCGCAATAGACAACTCGTGCATGGTGTTAATATTGAGCTCGATGACAAAAATAGGAAAATCTTTTCGCAGTAGGAACCTTTCAATTCGGCCAGTATCGTTGCGGTACTCCCAAAACAATTGATGATGAAACAGTTTTTAATGAAATGTTTAACGGATAATTGTGATGCTGCCTTGGAGTCGCTGTTCGCGCAGGCCGTCGAGCGAGGGAACCACTACTTTGCATACATAAAAATAGGTGCCTTCGGCACAGTCAATACCGCTTCGCATATCTTTTCCATCCCAGTTAATAAGTGGATCATTGGTTTTGAAAACGATATTTCCCCAACGATTAATAACATGAAACTCAACACGGTCAACATTTGATTTTGGATTTGAAGATGGGTAACCGAACGGAATAAATGTGTCGTTGATATAATCTCCGTTGGGCGTAAACACATTGGGTAATTCGTATGCCGGACAGGCATCCCAGTCAATGCAAACGGTTTCTGAGGCTTCAGAAATATTGCCTTCTGCGTCCACTGCTTTGACATAATAGCAGCCCAAAACGTTTTCGAGCCCTTGATGCAGGTATTGGCCTTCTGTAGCCGGAATGCTGCTCAGCAGACTAAAGTTGGTTCTGCTTCCGGGGCTGAAGTAAATCATCAATGTGGTTGCATCGCTAAAACATGAATCGGCAGGATGAGTAATTAGAAGCGTATTGCTGATGTCGGTACAATCGGTCTCGACACTGAGCGATGGCGGGCAGGGTGGAACATTGTCAACAGGGACAGCGCTTACAATGGGTGAGTAATTGTGAATGGGCTGAACAAAACCATCTCCATCAAACTTCCCGATCGTCATAATATAATAGGTGTATTGTTGCCCGTTGATCAGCTGAAAATCGGTAAAACTATTGGTTGTGCTGTTGCCGATAAGGGTGAACCCGTTGTCGTTTTTACGGAATATTTGTGTATTGTAATTTGTCCAGGGGACATCGGCTTCCCAGTGCAAGACGACTGAGCGGTCGGAAGGCGTGGCAGTGAGCTTTACGGATGAAGCTTGACGACTTCGTCCAATCTCGCCATCGTTGTTGAGAAGCCTTACCTGATAAATGGCATCAGTTGTAAGCTCGTTGAGATTCAGTGTTTCGTCACGGCAGAGGGTGTCGTTCAGGCCAAACCCGGTATAAACCAAAGAAGATTGCCCGGGAGCATTACGGTAAACTTCATAACGATATGGCCCGGGATGTTGGTTTTCGTCCAACTCGGATGGGGGAGCCCATGCCAGCAATACCTTTCCGGCCATGAGGTTAAGGCTGTCGTTGCTCACATGAGTCATCACGGGCAGATCGCGGCGCAGGCTGGCGCAGGCCGGCAAACAGGCCATACCTTCGGTTTCGCCTTCAAAAATCGCAGTCACAATATAACAATAATTGATTCCGGGACTAAGACCGTTGTTTTGATTGTCGTCTCTGAAACTCATGGTCGAAGGGCCGTTTGTCTGTGCAAGAAATTCAAATCCACTCGAAGCCGGAAGTCCGGATTCACATTCACCGGGGACAAAAGATGATGTCCCCGTTTTTCGGTAAACACGGAAACCAATGAGATTTTGGCAGCTTTGATAAGTCCAGTTAAGGTTGATCCCATTCCCCAAAGCTTGTGCTGTTAAATCTTCGACCGGCGGCCCGACAACCTTGATGCTGGTGACGGCAAATGATGTCAGGCTAACCTCCGGATGATTATCCTTTGCTTTGAACAGGAGTGAATAGAGCCCTTTTTGAATATGCCGACAATCGGTATTCCAGTTGAAAGTTGCACTTGCTGTTGGCGTCCCGGTGGCAGGGTTGGGCAACACACTGGCTGGGCTTTGTACCTCGAGCGGTGCTCCGCTTGCCGTAAGCGTTACCTTATTGTTATCAGGGTCTGTTGCCGTTACGTCAAAATTCAGACTTTGGCCGGCAATCACACAATGGCTGTTTTCGAGGCTGATCACAGGCGGATTGTTGTTGCACGCCCCAATCAGGATTTGCATATCGCGCACCACTGCTCCCATGAAGATACCTTGTCGCCATTCCTCTACCCTAAAGGCAACATTGTATTCGCCTTGCAAAACGGGCGTGTTCCATATCAGGTCGCCGCTCACAGGATCAATCGTGAACTCGGTAGATGCCAATGGCAGGGTGTAACCTGGAATTTCGAGCCCCTGTGCGCCACGGCAATTCACAAGCATGAAACTCAGGCTGTCGCCATCAGGATCAAAAGCCGAAGCATTGTGAACAAACAACCGGTTGACGCATCCCTGGTCAATAGGAGCATTGAGTAATTGAACCGAGTTGTTTGGTGCAAGAAAGGAATTAATAACTAACTGACTTTCAACATACATTGGGACATTTACCGAGTTTGGAATGTTCACGACACCAAAATTGCGGTTGGGGTCTTCAACAGAGATGGTGTAAGTTCCCGAACCCGGAAAAGTATGCTCCATCCGGTAAATGTTGAGGGTATAGTTGTCGGGCAATGCATCAAATACAATGCGGGGGATATCACTGCTGCTGTTGTCCCCCCACAATATCGGTAAGGTGGTGCGTGAATCGTCGGCCGGACTGGGTGTATAGGTGTACATCGTCACCGTGATCTCATAGGTTAGGCCATGCATCCATTTATAGGTGATTTCGGCTGCACGTTGGTGGGTGGCCATCAGCCGGGCAACAGGCAGCAAAACCAGAATAAAGGCGAGTAAACGCTTGGAAAGCATGAATACTAAATTCGGTAATACCATTTTTTCTATTGCAAAGATAGGCCACCCATCGGAAATCAACCTGTGACCATTGGAAAAACTTTGTTGGAATTGTTGAAACCAGCCGCTTTGCTAAATAGAATCATTTAAAATAACGAATAAATTCTGTATAAAGATATGTTATTTAATAAACAAATGTGAATAAAATAACAGGTAAATAAAAATTTAAAAAACAGATAATCAGCTAAATAGTCATATAATTCATTTTGCAAAAATTCAATTATAGCTAATTTAGAAAGATTTTAATTTACTTAAATAAAGAAAAAAAGAGTTAATTGATAAAAAATCTTTATACTTTTGCAAAAAAAATGAAAGAAGATATGGAAAAGATAGAACAGCTTGAACGGCCGAAAAGTGTAGCGGTACCTGAGCCAACAATCAGGCGAATGCCGCAGTATCTTCATTTTGTGAAGGCCTTGCATGAACAGGGTGAACCTTTTGTTTCGTCCACCACCATTGCCCGAATGTTGCGTCTGGACTCAACTCAGGTGGTGAAGGATATGTCTTATACGGGTATCACCGGGCGTACACGTGTGGGCTTTTCGACAGAAGAATTGCTTCATGCCATTGAGAATTTTTTGGGATACAACCGCAAACACGAAGCTTTTTTAGTCGGAGCCGGCTATCTGGGCAGTGCGCTTATCCAATACAACGGGTTTCGCGATTCAGGCTTCAAAATTGTGGCTGCTTTCGATACCGATAAGAAAAAAATCGGTACTGAGATACATGGTGTCCCGGTTTTCAGCCTCGAAAAATTCCGGGATCTGGCTTCCAGGTTGCATATCAATATAGGAATCATCACCACCCCGGCCGGTGTTGCACAGTCAATAGCCGACCTCATGGTGGTTTGGGGTATCAAAGCCATCTGGAATTTTGCGCCGGTTGCCATCTCAGTCCCTGAAAACATCATCGTGCAGGATACTCACATTTATTCCAATCTCGCAGTGATTATCAACAAGTTAGGACAATCAAATAATCGTTGAACTGTTTAAACCCAACTCTTAATATCGTGAAAACAGAACCGAACAAAAATCTAAGACAGTTTCATCAGGTGATTGAAATCATCGAACGAAACAACCACAGCAAAGACCGACTGATTCCGATCCTGCAACAGGTTCAGGAAGCCTATCGTTATCTGCCGCCCCAGGTACTCACCTATGTTGCCACCGCATTGGATATGCCGGTTGCAGAGGTTTACGGTGTGGCTACCTTTTATGCCCATTTCTCGCTCGAAGCAAAAGGTAAATATATTATTAAGGTATGCGATGGGACTGCATGTCACGTCAAAGGCAGTACAAAACTGCTCGACCTACTTTATAAAAAATTGAAACTGTCGCCTGACAAACATACCACCGACGATATGATGTTCACCATCGAGCCGGTCAGTTGCCTGGGCGCCTGTGGATTAGCGCCTGTAATGGTCGTTAACGAAAAAGTTTACGGTCAGGTGAACAATAAGCGTTGCGATGAAATTATTGACGGAATCGTTGAGTACGAGAATCAGGCAGTAGCCTCTAACTAAAAAATGAAGGAACAATGGAAACCATGATTATTACCGATCTATCTGAAGTAAAAGAAGCTTATAACAAAGCTGCTTCGCACATTAAAAAGCGCATCATCGTTTGTGCCGGAACCGGTTGTGTGGCCAATGGATCCCTTCGTGTTTATGAGGCCATTGAAAAAGCCATCGCCGATGCAGGATTAGAATTGTTTGCCGAACTCGAACTGGATCGTCATGAATGCGACCCGGTACAACTTACCGGAAGCGGTTGTCAGGGATTCTGTGCTCAGGGACCTTTAGTCAATATTTTACCCGACGAAACCATGTACGTGAAAGTGAAACCCGAAGATGCTCAGGAAATTGTCGAAAAGTCGGTTGTCAACGACGAAATCATTGAGCGGTTGCTTTATGTGAATCCGGCCAACGGTGAACGCAACAAAGGACAGCTCGACATTCCTTTCTACAAGCGACAGAATCGTTTGGTTCTGGGTGAGTGTGGCCATGTGGATCCCCAAAACATCCGCGAATATATTGCACACAATGGCTATCAGGCAGCTTATCGGGCTTTCACTGAGCTCACTGATGAGCAGATCTGCCAAACAATCCTCGATTCTGGTTTGCGTGGACGCGGCGGAGGCGGTTTCCCGACCGGCCGTAAATGGAACCTCACCCGTGTTGAGAAAAGTGCTAAAAAATATGTGATTTGTAATGCCGACGAAGGCGACCCGGGCGCATTTATGGATCGTAGCCTGATGGAAGGCAATCCGCACCGCGTACTCGAAGGTATGATGATTGCAGCAAGAGCCATCGGAGCTGATGAAGCTTATGTGTATGTACGCCTCGAGTATCCGCTGGCGGTGCAACGTATGCGAAAAGCCATCGAAGATGCCCATGAAGCCGGAATTCTTGGCGACAACGTTTTTGGCACCGGTCAGTCTATGGAAATTCACATAATGGAAGGCGCCGGAGCTTTCGTCTGTGGCGAAGAAACAGCGCTTATCGCCTCTATCGAAGGTAAACGTGGTATGCCAATGCCCAAACCACCGTTCCCGGCTCAAAAAGGTTTGTTCGGAAAACCAACTGTCATCAACAACGTGGAAACTCTGGCTGCTGTGCCACTCATCCTTCGCAACGGCCCGGAATGGTTTAACCAGTATGGCACCAAATCTTCAAAAGGTACCAAAACTTTTGCTCTTACCGGCCATGTGGCCAATACAGGCCTGATCGAAGTACCTTTTGGTACAACCCTGCGCGAAATTGTATATAACATTGGCGGTGGTGTGACCGATGACGATGGCAATGTGACAGGCGAAGGTTTCAAAGCCGTGCAGATTGGTGGACCCTCGGGTGGATGCCTTACTGAAGAGGACCTTGATATGCCTTTAGACTATGACAACCTGCTGGCCAAAGGCGCAATGGTAGGTTCGGGCGGATTAGTCGTCATGAACAAACAGTCGTGTATGGTTCAGATTGCACGTTTCTTTATGAACTTCACCCAAAGCGAAAGTTGCGGAAAATGTGTGCCCTGTCGTGAAGGAACAAAACAATTGCTGGCTTTGCTCGACGATATCATCGAAGGAAACGCTACTCACGAAACTTTCGAAATGCTTGAAGAAGTCGGTAAAGTGGTAAAGCTGGCCTCCTTGTGCGGACTTGGCAAAACCGCTCCCAGTCCGGTTCTTTCAACCCTGTTGAAGTTTAAAGATGAATACCTGGAACATATCCACAACAAGCGTTGCCGTACAAACAACTGCAAAGCCCTTCGGACTATTACCATTGACGTTGAGAAATGTACAGGTTGTACCATTTGCGCCCGCAAATGTCCGGTACAGGCCATCAGCGGCGAACGCAAACAGCCTCATGTGATTGATCCCGAAATCTGCACCAAGTGCGGCGTATGTTTCGAGGTGTGCAAATTCGAAGCAGTTCTCGGATTTAACTAAGAAAGTTCAGTAACAAACGATCAAATAAGAACAGGAAATGAAGCTCAGGCTTCGCTGATTTTCAACAAATAACGAAATACTACCCATGGAAACACGAGAAATGGTCAATATAGACGGAATCATGGTCCCGATTGAAGGGGAAAGAAACCTGCTGGAACTGATTCGCAAGGCTGACATTGAGCTGCCAACTTTTTGTTACCACTCCCATTTGAGCACTTTTGGCGCCTGCCGCCTTTGTATCTGCGAAATTGAAGGAATGGGCATGCAAACCACCTGTACGATCAAACCCGCTCCTGGCATGGTGGTAAGAACCAACACCAATGAGGTGAGGCAGATTCGCAAAGTGAACTTAGAGCTGTTACTTGCAAATCATGACATCAGCTGCCCAAGTTGCGCCCGCTCCAACAACTGTAAATTGCAGGACCTTGCACGTAGATTAGGGGTAACCAAAGTAAGGTTTAAAAAGACTGTAAAAGAAGCCCCGATTGACAACCACTCATGGTCGCTCATCCACGATCCAAACAAATGTGTTCTGTGTGGCGACTGTGTCAGGGTATGTAAAGAAATGCAGAGTGTTGGCGCAATTGACTTTGTCAACCGCGGTGCACGTACCATTGTCGGGCCAGCTTTCAGCAAAAGCCTTAAAGACGTAGAATGTGTTTATTGCGGCCAGTGCGTTTCGGTTTGCCCGGTCGGAGCGCTTGTTCCCAAGCCCGAAACGGAAGAAGTTTGGAAAGCTATCCATAATCCTGAGAAATATGTTGTTGCTCAGCTAGCTCCAGCCGTACGTGTGGCATTGGGAGAAGGCTTTGGCATGGAGCCTGGCGCTGTAAGTACCGGACAGATTGTCGCAGCCCTCAAACGCATGGGCTTCGATCAGGTTTACGATACCAGTTTTGCTGCTGACCTTACGGTATTCGAAGAGGCAACTGAGTTTATCCAACGTAAACTCAACAACGAACGATTGCCTCAGTTCACTTCCTGCTGCCCAAGCTGGGTGAAGTTTGCCGAGCAATATTATCCTGAGCTGCTGCCCAACCTTTCCTCGTGCAAATCGCCCCAACAGATGTTTGGCAGCGTTGCCCGCGAAGTACTCCCTAAGCTGCTCAATATCAAGCCCGAAAACCTTGTTGTGGTTTCCATCATGCCTTGTACGGCCAAGAAATTTGAAGCCAAACGTGAAGAATTTATCCACGATGGACTGGCCGACGTTGACCATGTGCTGACCACCGAAGGATTAGGCAGGATGATTCACGAAACCGGATTGAGCTTTGCCAAGCTCAAACCCGAATCGTTTGACCAGCCGCTTGGCTTTAAAACAGGTGCCGGTGTTCTTTTTGGCGGGACAGGCGGTGTTACCGAAGCCGTATTACGTTTTGCTTATGAGAAAATTACCGGCGAGACACTCATCGAGTCTGAGATCAAGCAAACACGTAGCCTCGAAGGTATCCGTACACTGGAGATGAAGCTTGGCTCATTAGATTTGCGCCTTGGTATTGCCCACACCCTTTCCAACGCCCGTTTGATTTGCGACCGTGTGCTTGCTGGCAAGGAACAATACGATCTGATTGAAGTGATGGCCTGCCCGGGCGGGTGCATCGCCGGTGGCGGACAACCTGTGAGCTTCGACCCCGACGTGAGACAAAAACGTATTCAGGGAATCTACAATGTGGATAAACAAATGCAGTTGCGCAAATCGCAAGACAACCCTTATGTAAAAGAGCTTTATGCCACTACGTTGGGCGAGATTGGCGGCCACAAAGCACACGAGCTGCTTCATACACATTACGGCGGTCGCAAGCGTATCACTGACCAGGTGATCAATATCCGCAACACCAACGAGCCACAAATTGAAGTGTATGTGTGCGTGGGAACCAACTGCTATATGCGCGGTGCACAGGATTTGCTTAAGAAACTTTCGAAATACGTCACCGAAAACAAACTCTCCGATATCGTTGGCTTTGAAGGTCAGGAAGATATGGTTGACGTAAAAGCAACTTTCTGCTTTGAACGTTGCGAAAGAGGTCCTGTGATGCGTGTGAACGGTACCATCCTTGAACATGCGACCTTTGAAAAAGCAAAAGCTTTGTTAGATAGCGAAATTCAACGAATAGGAGCACAAATGAACAAAGTAAAAGTCTAAGATAGAGATTTTGGTTAGAATTGGTTAAAAAAGGGAATCCTCACTGCCCGACTGGCCGTTTGGCCACTCAGGTAGTGAGGTTCTTGCCTTAAAGATTTTTTAGTAACGAGTTAAATGTTTATCGTATGAGCCAGTACCATCGCCCAAAAGAGAAACTGCCTGTGGTTTATACCACCAAAGCCAAATGTCGCGACTGTTATCGTTGCGTGAGGGTTTGCCCGGTGCAGGCCATCAAAATGAAAAACGGCCAGGCCGAGGTTATCCCTGAGTTGTGCATCGCTTGCGGAACCTGTATCAAAGCCTGCCCTCAAAACGCGAAAAACTACCGTACTGATGTGAGCAAGGTGCTTCAAATGCTTGATGAAGGAGCTCAGCTTGCGCTGAGCCTTGCCCCTTCGTTTGTAGTATATTATGATGAATGGGAGCAAAAACGTATCCCGTCGGCTGCACGTATGCTCGGTTTCAGTTTCGTTGCCGAAACATCTGTGGGAGCCTGGCACGTGGCTCAGGCTTCTGCCGAAACAATCCGAAAAAACCCTTCCCGGGCGCATTTGTGTACTGCCTGCCCAGCCGCTGTGAGTTTCACCTTACGTAAAACACCCGCTCTGGCTCCTTTTCTCATTGGTGTTGCCTCACCCATGATTGCACACGCACGCATGCTCAAGGCCGAACAGCCCAAACGCAAAGTGGTCTTCGTGGGGCCTTGTGTTGCCAAAAAGGACGAAGCGCAATGGCTCGAAAATGAAAAAATGGTTGACGTAGTGCTCACCTTCGAGGAGTTTGATGAGATTTTCGAACAACGCGGAATCAATATCAAACAATGCGAGGAAAGCAATTTCGATCAGCCCGTACCCGGCGATGCCCGTTTGTTTCCACTCGAAGGCGGACTTTTACGTACTGCCGGAATCAACACCGACCTCTTAGACCCTTCCATTGTTGCCGTGAGCGGCTACCGCGAGGTAAATTCGGCTTTGGAAGCCCTCATGGAACAACCGAAACAGGCAATGATCATCGAACCGATGTTCTGCAAAAACGGCTGTATCGGCGGACCTTTTGCTTCAAAATCAGGAAATGTACTTTTAGATCGAAAAAGAATTCTTGCGTACAACCAGACTAATCCGGGTCAAAATGACGAGGGATTGGCAGTAAACAAAAGAATTGAAACGCTATTTCCTTTGGATCAAAATAAAAAGCGAGGTTCCTTTACTGAAGAACAAATCAGACAAGTATTGGCTATGACGGGAAAATATAGCCCCGAAGATGAACTCAACTGCACGGCCTGCGGCTATCCGGGCTGCCGCGAAAAAGCCATTGCCGTCCTCGAAGGTATGGCCGAACCCGAGATGTGTGTGCCATATATGCGCTCTATGGCAGAAAAAAAATTCGACACCATGATCGAGCACGACCCCAATGGCCTAATCCTGCTGAGTAAAGAACTGAAAATTCTGCATATGAATCCGGCCTTTAAAAACATGTTTAACTGCTCTGATTTGCTTTTAGGCCGGAACATCAGTTATCTCATTGATCCTGATCCGTTTGAAAAATTGGCAACCACATCCGAATCTGTCATTCGGCAGACCATTCAATATAAGGCATACAACCTCATTTGTCATTTGGTGGCTTATGCATTGCCCGATGAGGATCAGTATGCCGGCATTTTCATTGATGTGACAGTTAGCCAGGAGAGCAAATTCCAACTTGATGAGATCAAAACTGAGACCGCACTAAAAGCTCAGGAACTCATTGATCATCAAATCAAAATGGCTCAGGACTTGGCTAAGTTTCTCGGCGAACATACTGCCAAAGGCGAAGTGTTGATGAAGACATTGATTGACTCCATCAAGAAATAGCCATGTATATCCACACCGATCTTTTTGCCGTTCAAACACCGAAAAAGCCTGGAGCTCCATGTGGCGATGCCTACGCCGTGTTTCGCGATGAAGCTGCAACTACCATCCTTTTGGCCGATGGGCTTGGGTCGGGCATCAAGGCGCATATCGCTGCCAATATGTGTATTTCTCGTTTAGAAGGCCTTATTCGGATGGGACTCTCCGTACGCGAGGCTTTTGCCTTAGTGGCAAAAACGATGAATGATGTATGGGGAAAAGGCGATCCATTCGCGGTGTTTACCATTGCCAGAATATTGAACAATGGCAATACAACGGTGTTGAGTTACGAAATGCCTGCGCCGCTGATAGTCAATAAAACCTATTGTCAGCCATTGATTAACAGGGTTTATACCCTCGAAAAGGCCATTATTCACGAAGCGGAAACCACCATAGGCCGTGGCGATGGATTGTTACTGATGTCTGACGGAATTACCCAGGCTGGTATCGGAAAAATATTTCCGTTGGGCTGGGAAACTGATGGAGTGCGCAGTTTTATCCAGTCGCAACTCCCTGTCGAACGCCTAGACGGCGAAATGCTTGCCCGCAAAGTACATGATCAGGCACGTGAATATTGGCCAAAGGGCACTGGCGATGATTGTTCGGTGTTGATGGCAGTCAACCGTCGCGGCGTGATTGTAAACTTGCTCACCGGTACACCATTGGAAAAATCGTCTGACGAAGAATGGGTCAGCAGTTTTGTTGAAACTGAAGGAATTCATCTGATTTCTGGAGGCTCTACTGCCATGATGACGGCCAGAGTATTGAAAAAACGAATCCAGGTGGCCGAAACTATTGACCCGATAACTCCTCCTGCTTATCAACTGGATGGTTTTGAGTTGGTAACCGAGGGTTTGGTCACCCTCAATCAGGTGTATCATTTGCTTGATGAAGACCCATCGGATTATCCGGCTGATTCGGTAGCTGCCAATATGGCCGGTTACCTTAAAATGGCCGATCGAATCAATGTTTGGCTTGGACAATCGAAAAATCTGAATAGTGGCAGCATTGAGTTCAGACAACAGGGCTTGCTCAGCCGATGGAAAATTGCTGAACGTATCGTCAGCCGCCTCGAAGAACAAGGCAAGCTCGTGGTAGTGGTCACAAAATGACGGTTTTATTTGCTGCATAAGCCAAGTTGATTAGCCTGATATTTTTAGCTTACGAAACCCGAACTTTTTTAATGAATAAAAAAAAAGCCTTCTCGCGAATCCGGGAGAAGGCTTTTGAAGTTTGTTTATTTGTGATTATTGTTCAACGATGAAATCAACCTTGGCTTTACTGCCTTTGGTATAGAGGTCAACGATTTTGGCATAACCATGTTTTCCGGCTTCAGTTTTGAAGTAAACAACGTTGCCGGCGGCTAAGTTGTTTGCCTTGGTTGAGGCGTTGGCTTCAACAAATTCAGGGAATTGATAAATTTCGCCAATCGCATCGAATTCGGCGGCTGTCATGGTGGTGAGGATAAAACGGGTTTTGTTCTTTTTGGTCCAGTTCACCAAGTTGAAATCGTTAATGCTATTGGCATCAGCATCGTCGGGAGCTGCCAAAGTATTGTGGTTGGTTGCTCCATCAAAGAAGATGATGTCAACCAATGCCTGATTCTGGAAAGCCTGCGAAATGGTATAAACGGTTTCGTTTGAAGTTCCGTAGAAACTGCCAATGGCATCGTTGAAAGAGCCAAATTCAACATTGGTCTTTTTCTTTACTTCAACACCGGCTTGTTTTACCGTTACTTTGAAACTAACTTCTGCATATTCGCCTTTTTCATCGGTGATTTTGGCTTTCAGGATGCCTTCGCCAACACCGTTCAGGGTAATCTGAAAATCTTTGGAATAATTGTTTTCCTGAGCTTTTTCAAGCTGCTCGTCAATCAAAGTAGTAGGGACATTGTTGCTGGTGAAGACGATGGTAAAGCTTTTGAGTTTGGCATTGGTTTCAACGTTGGCAGCAGCATTAACACCAACGGTGAAATTTTCACCTTCAGTAACGGTTACGTCGGAAGAAACATAATTTCCGCCGCCTTTGAAATTGATGGTCGGTTTTGGATCAAGGATAACGTCATCTTTCTCGCAGGATGTCATTGTGGCAGCCATTCCGATAACAGCCATAAATAAAATAAGCAGGTTTTTTTTCATGGAAAATTGAATTTGATAAAATGAATAATGAATAATTGAGATTTGATTTCTTTCAGTATTTAATCTCTTCGACCCATATAGATGGCAAGATAGTATAACAAGGTTGCAAGCGACGAGAGTGCCGCCACAACATAAGTATAAGCAGCCCAGCGAAGTGCTTCCTGTGCCTTGGGTTGGGTGGACGAAGTGGTAATTCCACTGTTTCCAAGCCAGACAAGTGCCCGGCGACTGGCGTCTATCTCTACCGGAAGGGTGATGAAGCTGAAGAGGGTGGTTACAGCAAACATCAGAATGCCAATCAAAAGCAATTGAGGAAAGGTGTTGATCATCAGGATACCGGCCAAAAGAACCCATTGAACCCACTTACTTGAGAAACTGACGATGGGGACAAGCTGACTGCGCATTGTAAGCCAGTGATAAGCAGTAGCATGCTGAACCGCATGACCACATTCGTGAGCTGCAACGGCGGCAGCGGCCACGCTGTTGCCATGGTAAACATCAGGGCTCAGGTTGACAGTTTTTGTCACCGGGTTGTAATGATCAGTCAATTCACCTTCAACTGATTGGATCTTCACGTCAAATATCCCGTTGTCGTTGAGCATTTTTTGTGCCACATCGCGACCGCTCATGCCATAATTTACGGGCACCTTACTAAATTCCCTGAACTTGCTCTTTAACTGGTATCCAACGAGCCAGCTCAGAAGCATAAATACCCCAAAAATAATCCAGATCATGATGTTTTGATTTTTGGTTTTGAGGCCGCAAATTTATTGCCATTTTATTCGATTTCAGAAATATTAACAAATTTTGACAATTTCAACCTTATTTGAATGGCAAAAAGATACTGATTCAGCCTTATGAATAAGGTTTCTGAGGCTTGAAAAACCATGTCATTGAAGCCATATTTTTAGCTATTTTTGCGGCTCAATTTCGTGGGTATGATAAAAAACAACTCTTTATTGAAAATTTTAAAAGAATATACCATCATCACATTTGGTTTGTTTGTGATGGCATTGGGATGGACGGCTTTTCTAATTCCAAACAAAATTCTGGGAGGGGGAGTCAGCGGTATTGCTACGGTAATATTCTGGGGTACAGGCCTTCCGGTTGGTGTTTCGGTTTTTGCCATCAATGCAGTTCTTATATTGTTTGCGTTGAAAATTTTGGGGACTGGTTTTGGGATGAAAACGATCTATTCCATTTTTGTTTTATCAGGCTTTTTTGCTTTGCTTCAATATTATATTCGCGAACCATTTGTCACCGATCGTTTTATGGCTTCGGTAGTGGGGGCAGTAATGTCAGGAAGCAGCATGGGTTTGATTTTTACTCAGGGAGGCAGCACGGGTGGCACTGACATTATTGCCATGATTGTAAACAAGTACAGGAATATCAGCCCGGGAAAAATTATCCTGTTTTTGGATGTTTTCATTATTTCAAGCTCCTATCTTTTACCGGATATTCATATCGAAACCCTGGTTTATGGTTTCGTTGTGATGGCGGTGGCAAGTTATGTGATTGATTTGATTATCACCGGTAACAAACAATCGGTTCAGCTTTTTATTTTTTCGAAAAAAGCTTCGGCCATTGCCGATCGGATTGGGAACGAAACCGGTCGTGGGGTTACTTTCATTAAAGGCGTTGGCTGGTACACCAAATCGGAAAATGATATCCTGATGATTATCGTCAAACGGATGGAGTATCAGGAAGTTTTCAGGATTGTGAAACAAGAAGATCCGGATGCTTTTGTTTCGCTTTCTTCGGTCATGGGCGTTTTCGGAAAAGGCTTCGACACCATGCGTTAGCCAATCGGCTCACACGATTTATTCATTTCTTCTTTGAACCGGAGCCATTTGCGAAAACATCACTCCGGTAAGCATCAGCGCAGCCCCGGCCATTTGCCTGATGGTCATACTTTCGTGAAGGATGAGAAATCCGCCAATAAGCGCAAACACGGCTTCCAGACTAAGAATGAGTGCCGCATGATTGGCCGGAAGATGACGTTGCCCCGCCACCTGAAAGGTGAAGCCCAGGCCGGCTGAAAAGATCCCGGTATAGATCAGGGTAAGCCAGGCGGCTGACAATTGCCCTGTTTGGGGTAGCTCAAAAAGAATCCCCGGGATAAGGCTCAGTATTCCTGCAACGAAAAATTGTAAAAAAGCGAGATGACGGTAATCGTGACGGGGTGCCACCAAATCGAGGATGATCAAATGAAAAGCCCAAAAAACTGCACTGATCATTACCAATAAATCTCCGAATTCAAGATGGAGCCCCCCTTTGCTCCCCGAAAGCAAATACAGACCGGGAATGGCAATCAGTGCACCGGCCCAGGTTTTCCAGCTATAACGCAAACGGCGAAACAAACCAATGATAGGTACAAAAAAGATGTAAAGACTGGTGATGAAACCGGCATTTCCTGCGGTGGTGTATTTGATACCGATTTGCTGAAAGCCCGACGCGAAAAACAGAGCAAGACCGGCCATCAATCCATGCAACAATAATGTTTTTGATGAGAATAGTTCCTGATATCCTGTCTTTCGGTCAAAAGCGAGAAGGAATAATACCGTAAGCGCTCCAAGGATAAACCGTATCCCATTGAATATCAATGGGCCAAGATGATTCATCCCATCGCGTTGAGCCACAAAGGCAAAACCCCAAATGGCTGCTGCCGACAACAGTAGCAAATTCCCTTTCGCCCGGTTGCCCATATGCAGCTAAATCGCTTTTGAGCTGTTTTGGCGACGCAAACGGTCTACTAATGATGCAAAGGCAAATATGATCAAATAGCAGGGGATTACAATCCAATAGGCTGCCTGTGTAGAGCTTTTCCCGGCCAGATAACCATAAAGCAATGGGATGGTTGCCCCGCCGGCAATAGCCATAATCAGCATCGCTGAGGCAGTTTTTGTGAATCGTCCAATGCCCTGAAGTGCCAGAGGCCAAATGGCAGGCCAGATCAGACTATTGGATAAACCTAGCAAAGCTACAAAAAGCACGGTATAGGGTAGCGTCAGGCTGATGGTCTGAAATGTTGTAAAATCAAGAAAAGGAAGGGTAAATTGGTGATGTGCGGGAATAAATAAAGCGAGCAAAGCAAAAGCAATTCCTGAAAGAGAGCAGATGAACAAGGCGCCTTTCTGACTTAGATATTTGGGAATTAATGCTACGCCAACGAAATAGCCCATCACCATAAAGACTAGCATGAGTGAGGTGTAAAATTTTGCCGATTCCATTGCCACGCCGAGTGATTGGCCATAGCGGATAATGGTGTCACCCGCTATGACTTCTACGCCAACATAAAAGAATAGGGCAACCACCCCAAAGATAAGGTGGGGAAAGGAAAAGACAGTCCTTTTGTCATTTTTCGCGTCGTCGGCAACTACCTCGTCGTCAGTAGCTTCAATTTCGGGAAGATGTGTGAAGCGGATAAAGATGGCCAATGCTGCCAGGAAACCTGCCATCAACAGATAAGGAAATATTAAACGGTGCGAAAGCTGATCAAGTAGTTGGGCGTGCATCGCCGGGTCGGTTGTTGCTGCAAGTTTTTCGTTAAGCTCCTCCGCATTTTTCAGTACCACCGAAGCCAACATAACCGGCGCAAGAACTCCGGCAAATTTATTGGCAATTCCCATGATGCTGATGCGTTTGGCAGCGCTCTCAATTGGACCCAGAATGGTAACATACGGATTCACGGCTGTTTGCAGCAATGCAAGGCCTGTCCCAATTGTGAATAATCCAAGCAGAAAAATCACGTAAGAGCGGTCGAGCGCTGCCGGGATAAAAATAAGAGCTCCAACCATCATCACCAGCAGCCCGATGACCATGCCGTTGCGAAAACCTGTTTTTTGAAGAATCCACGACGAGGGGAGAGCCATCACAAAATAAGAGATATAAAAGGCAAAAGTGACAAAATACGACATGAAATCGTTGAGCTGACAGGCCGTTTTCAAAATTGGTATGAGGGCACCATTGATCCAGGTGACAAAACCAAAAACGAAAAAAAGAACGCCAATGATGATCAATGGAACGAGGTTGTTTTTGGGGGCTGCAGTGGCTTGTGATTTCATGATTCTGAGGTTTTAAGCGGCAAAGATAGGGCTTTTTTGTACCGTTAAAACAAGAAAATAACCGAAAACAAGCCCGAAAAAAGCTTTTCAGGCATTGAGCCAATGTTTCATAAAAACTGGGGTTTTTCTCGTGTTTTCATTTCTTCTTCTGTAAGTCATTGTTTTGTGTAAATTTGTCCGCAACGAATGTAAACAAATTGGATTATTGTGATTAAGACTAAGGCTTTTTTGCTGATTTTGTTGCTTTTTGTGCAACAACTGATTTATGCCCAGGAATTTAAGATTAAAATCATCGAAACGTCCGATGTTCATGGCGCACTTTTCCCTTTCAATTTTGTAACTGACCATCCGTCAAATGGCTCTTTGGCTCAGGTGCTTACTTATGTGAATCAACAGCGGGCTGATACAAATCAATACGTTGTTTTATTGGATAATGGGGATATGCTTCAGGGCACTCCTGCGGTGTACTATTTCAATTATATCAAGTCCGACACCATACATCTTTTTGCCGATGCCATGAATCGTATGCAATATGATGCAGGCACTGTCGGAAATCACGATGTTGAAACGGGTCATGCCGTTTATGACAAATTTCGTGAAGAACTGAACTTTTCGTGGATGGCTGCCAATGCCCTGCACCAAGGCAGCGATGAACCTTATTTTACGCCCTATTGTGTTTTACAAAAAGGAGAGATCCGTATTGCCGTTTTAGGATTGATTACACCACTCATTCCTGAATGGCTTCCGGACAAATTGTATTCAGGAATTGAGTTTGACGATATGGTGGATGCCGCCCGAAAGTGGGTGCAAATTATTCGCGAAAAAGAACACCCCGACCTGTTGATTGGTTTATTTCACTCTGGCGTTGATTATACTTATGGAGGCACGGATGCGAATACGTATCGCAACGAAAATGCCGCCAGTTTAGTTGCCAAACGTGTTGCCGGATTTGATGTTGTTTTTGTGGGTCACGATCACAAAGGTTGGAATTATACAGTAAACGACCCCGATGGTCGTGAAGTCCTGATCCTTGGCACAAGCTCCGGAGCACGCAATATTGCCGTCGCAGAACTTGATTTGCAATTCGATGCTGCAAGCCATAGTTTTATTAAAACAAGTGCCAGTGGACATTTGATTGATATGAAAGATGTTGTTCCTGATTCTGTTTTTGTGGCGCATTATGCCGGAAGTTTCAACGTAGTCAGGAAATATGTCGAACGGCCGGTCGCTCGTTTTGATGAAACTATTTTTTCGCGCGATGCACTTTTTGGTCCATCTGAATTTACTGATCTCATCCACCGCGTTCAATTGGATTTGACCCATGCAGATCTCTCTATGACTTCGCCGCTTTCATTCAATGCAAAGGTGAATGAAGGAATAATAAGGGTTCGTGACTTGTTTGACCTGTATAGTTTTGAAAACCAGCTTTACACAATTTGGTTAACTGGAAATGAGATTAAAAATTACTTAGAGTTTTCTTATGGAAGCTGGTTCAATCAGATGAAAAGTGAGAACGATCACTTGCTCAAGTTCAGATTAGATGAACAAGGCGGAATTGTTTTTAACGAACGGACAAGGTCGCCTGAACTTGAAGAGCGTTATTACAATTATGAATCGGCAGCAGGCATTGATTATGAGGTAGATGTGACAAAACCTGTTGGGCAACGCATCACGATACACGGCTTATCTGACGGGAGGCCTTTTCATATGGATGAACGCTATTCGGTAGCAATCAATTCTTATCGTGCCAATGGTGGGGGAGGCCATCTGATCTATGGAGCCGGAATCCCACGCGAACAGTTGAAAAACAGAGTGATTACGGCCTCAGAAAAAGATTTACGTTTCTATTTGATGCAATGGCTCGACCAGCAACAAACCGTTCACCCTCAGATTATTAACAATTGGAAGGTAGTGCCTGAGAATTACTGGAAAGCCGGTAAAGAAAGGGATTGTATCCTCCTTTTCGGGAAATAGAAAAGGCAAAACAGAATTTCCGAATTTGAGAAAACAGACTTAGTTCTTCATCTCCGAAATGCGTTCCAAGCGTTTCACAAAACGTATTCCCTCCATTTTTTTCAAACGCGTAATGACCTCCTGAAGACTTTGCAGGTTTTGGACATAAATGGTGAGATACGCCACAACAACACCATTGCTGCTTTCGATCTGCAAATTTCGGATATTGATTTTCAATTGGATTGAAATGATTTCGGTGAGGTTATGAATGAAGCCGATGGAATCAATAGCCGTGATTTTGAGCCCGGCCAGAAAAGTCACATTTTCTTCCTGTTTCCATTTGGCTTTGATAATGTTGTTCCCATATTTCGACATCAAGTCAATGGCAGTGGGGCAATTGACACGATGAATCTGCATAGGTTCGCCCGGAAATGCCAGAGCCACCACATCATCGCCGGGGATGGGATTACAACAGGTGGCCACGGTATAGCCCAAGTCGGTAGTTTCTTCACCTATGACGTCAGCCTTCATCGTGTGGTTTGCAGTCTTTCCTTGTTCCTGACTGGCAGCCTCTTCAATGGGTTTGTGTCGCATAAAAGGGCTGATCAGGTATTTGAAGAAACCTGAACTTGCTGAGCCCGATTTATCGCGAAATGCCTCTTTTACCTTTGCAAGGTTGATTTTGTCGGTAGCTGTATAATAATAAAGGTCAACTAATCCCGATAGACCCTCAGCTTCGATCAACCGTGTGATGGTGGGTTTTCCGGGATCTAAATTGAGCTGTTGCAGAATGTCTTCAAGTTTTTTTCGTCCTTCTTCTCTAAAAGTTTTTCGGTATTCGCGTATGGCATCCTGCAATCGGGTTTTGGCCCGGGCTGTAACCAAAATACTAAACCATTCTTCTTTAGGAAATTGTACTTTTGAGGTAATAATCTCAACCTGATCACCACTTTTCAGCTCGTGATTAAGCTGCACAAGTTTGTGATTCACATTTGCACCAATGCACTTACTGCCGAGATTGGTGTGGATATTAAAAGCAAAATCAAGTGCCGTTGAGCCTTTTGGCATTGAAATCATCTCGCCTTTGGGTGTAAAGACAAAGATTTCGTCAGAAAATAAATTGAGCCGGAAATTATCCATAAACTCAAGTGCTGAGGCTTCGTCCGACGAAAGGAGCTCGCGCACCTTGTTGAGCCATTCATCTAGCCCGCTTTCGCTTTCACTCTCACTCTCACTCTCACCTTCAATATGTGAGGTGTCTTTATATTTCCAGTAAGCAGCATAGCCTTTCTCCGCAATGGCATCCATGCGTTCGGAACGAATCTGAAGATTGACCCATCTTCCGGCTTTACTCATCACGGTACAATGGAGCGACTCGTAACCATTTGCTTTGGGGAGCGAAATCCAATCGCGTAGCAATTGATTGTTTGGCTTGTAAAGGTTGGTGACAGCGGCGTAAACTTGCCAGCAACTAATTTTTTCGGTTTCCGGCGGTGCATCAACAATGAACCTGACAAAAAAAGTGTCATGATAATCGCTGAATGAGATGTCCTTTTCTTTGGTTTTTGACCAGATTGAATAAATAGAGTTTTCTACTACCCTGATACGATATTTAATTTTCATTTTATTCAGCGCCTCACGAATCGGAATCAGAAACGATTCAATCATAGCGTTGCGCTCGGGGCGGCTCTCAATCAGGCTTTTCGAGATAGATTCGTAAACAGCCGGCTCAGTATATTTCAGGGATAAATCTTCAAGCTCGGTTTTAATGGCATATAAACCAAGACGATAAGCTAAAGGTGCAAAAAGATAAAGGGTTTCGGAAGCAATTTTAAATTGTTTGTGCTGGGGCATTGCATCCAAAGTGCGCATATTGTGAAGCCGGTCGGCTAATTTGATGAGAATCACACGCACATCGTAAGACAAAGTGAGCAACACTTTACGGAAATTTTCTGCCTGCATACTCGGCACATCCGAACCTTCGACCATGATGTCGAGTTTGGTAAGGCCGTCAATAATACGGCCGATATGCTCGCCAAACATGGCCGTAATATCAGCAATCTTATATTCGGTATCTTCCACCACATCGTGAAGCAGGGCGCAAATGATTGAAGTGCGCCCCAGACCAATTTCACCGGCAGCAATCGTAGCAACTTCAATCGGATGATAGATATATGGCTCGCCTGTTTTGCGCCGCATATCTTTGTGTGCTTCCACGGCAAGGGTAAAGGCTTTGCGAACCATCCAGCGGTCTCTCACATCTTTGCGGGTGTGCCACACCTCTATAAGGTTGCGGTAACGTCGCAAAATTTCCGCTCTTTCTTCCGGACTGTATGTGTCGAGGGCTGTCATAAGCTGTACCTGAAATCCCGTATTGTTGGCTTTACAAAGATAAAAAAAGAGAATGTATCATGCAGAAGGTTCATTATTTTTTCGTTGCATTGTCGCGCAATCTGTAAAATGCAGTATTACAGAGGGTAATATGCTTTGTTGTTGCTCTAAATAAAAATAATCATTTTCAGGGAACCTTAAAACCTTTTCAGAATTGTTCGAAAATTTATAAGGCTGATTGAAAATCAGATAAACTCTGGGTAAAGGAACGTATAGCAATCGGGCTCTATTTTTAGCGGATTTTCTTTGGACTCAACTCATTTTTGCGCTCAAAACATGGCCACCTTTAAAGCGCAATTTTAGAGAATTGTAGTATATAAAAATATAAGTTATTTCTTATATAAAGTAGTACTTATATAAAACAAAAGTAACATAATATCAGATATATATAATTTTATATGTAGAGGAACAATGAAGATAGAATCAGTATAAATAAATGAATGTAAAGTTATTGTAGTAGCAAGTTTTCCTGCCTTCTTTTTTTTTTCAAATATTTTCGCCACGTTATTTTTGAAATTTGGTTATGCAAACACGTTTTACTTTCAAATCAATCAAAAGTAAATTCGTTATATTATTATATATGGTGTTGATTGTTTTGTTTGTGATCGTAGTTTTTAAATCAATCTGAAAAATCGGTAAATGGAAATAATGGAGGAAAAAAAACTGATTGAAGCATGCCTGAACAATGACCGTCAGGCTCAATTCAGGCTATATGAGTTGTTTGCTCCGCGTTTAGTTCCACTTTGCCGTCGTTATGCACGCAGCTCATGGGATGCCGAAGATATTCTTCAGGAGGGCTTTATTAAGGCGTTTCGTTATTTAGCCGATTTCCGAAACTATGGCTCGTTTGAGGGATGGCTGAGACGTATCATGATTACGACTGCCTTTAACTTTTATAAAAAGAAAAAGATTTCGTTCTCCGAAAGTGAACTGGCATATATGCCTGACGATGTGGTACCTGAAATGACGGTGACAGCCGGTTTGTTTTACAACGATCTGATGGGGATCGTGAATACGTTGCCCAAAGGCTATCATCAGGTTTTCAGACTCAATGCCATCGAGGGTTTTAATCATAAGGAAATAGGCCAGATGCTCGCCATATCGGCCAATACCTCCAAGTCGCAATTAATGCGGGCGAAAGACCAGCTTCAGCGAAAACTTGAGCCAAGTGTTTTCAAACATGAGATTTTACAAACAGCATAGTTTTATTCACCAAACACAATCATTTTTATGAAACGGATTTTTACCTTTATTGCAGCAATGTTGTTTGCTCATTTCACTTTTGGGCAAACTTTCCTTTTTGAAGATTTCAGCGGCAGCACTTTCCCTCCGGAAGGCTGGACGCGTGAGGGAGTTGTAAACCAATGGGCTAAGAGCGCAACGGCAACAGCCGGAGGCACTTCGCCTGAGCTGAAGTTTACCTACGTGAATCAAAATACAACCACACGGTTCATTTCACCTGTTGTTGATCTTGCGGGCGAAAGTAACGTTACACTCACCTTTAATTATTTCTTTGATTATTATGCTAACGGTGTGACCTTTGGAGTTGCAAAACGCTTTGGTACTGGCGACTGGGAAGTGGCTTGGTCGGTAACTCCCACCGGCAACCAGGGACCCATGCTGAAAACTGTTGAGCTTACCAATGTTGGACAGCCTGGTTTTCAATTCTGTTTTTATCTGTCGGGAAACCTTTACAATATTGACTATCTGTACATTGACAATGTGAAGGTGTTCAAACGTAAAAACTTAGATGCAGGACTTCAAACTGTAAATGTGCCCAGCTACTTTAATGGACAGAAGAATGTTACAGGTAAGGTGATCAACGAAGGACTCACCGCAATCAATTCATTTGATGTAAATTGGTCGCTGAATGACGGTACTACCAATACGACGAACTACTCGGGGCTGAATCTTGCCACCGACAACACTTTTACCTATACCTGCAACCAGACTTTGAATCCTCCTCCAGGAATGCACACGCTCAAAGTTTGGGTTTCAAACGTGAATGGTGTGGCACAGGACGACAATCCGGCAAATGACATGATCCAAAAAACGATTGGTATTCCTACCCAGACTATGCAACGTCGTCCATTGTTTGAAGAATTTACCAGCTCAACCTGTGCTCCTTGTGCCTCGTTCAACAATTCGGTGTTTAACCCATTTATTGCAAATAATGGCGAAAATATCGGATTGATTAAATATCAGATGAACTGGCCTGGCACCGGCGACCCCTATTATACTGCTGAAGGTGGTGTTCGTCGTATGTTTTACGGAGTCAATGCTGTTCCTATGCTTTTTGTTGAAGGTCTGAATGTTTCAACTACTTCTCCTGCTGTTAACAATGCCTATAACACTGCGATGGCCGACCCTGCCTTCGTTAACATCGTTGCAACTCATAATGTGGATGGAGACAATTTCAGCGTTTCTGCGCAGATTACTCCCTATGTTACACTTTCGAATGTTACGGTGCATGTTGTATTTATTGAAAAGTTAACCACAGGCAACGTCGCCAGCAATGGCGAAACTTCATTCCATCACGTGATGATGAAAATGATGCCCGATGCAAACGGTACGACAACTACTCTCGAAGGCGGCGTTCCAACTACATTCAATTTTACCCACAACATGTCCACCACCCACGTAGAAGAAATGGACGATCTGGTTGCTGTTGTGTTTGTTCAGGACAATGCTACCAAATATGTTTTCAATAGCGCATATAGTACGGAAGGTGCTGCCTTGCCGGCAACCGTCAGCTTTGACCCCGTAAATGGAGCCACCGGCATCACCACCGAAGTTGACTTGCATATCACTTTCAATATGCCTGTATTTATGGTTGGTGGCGCAGAAATCACCAATGCCAACGTTGGAAGTTTGGTTACACTGAAAAAGGTGAACGGAGCAGATCATCCGTTTGTGGCTACCATCAGCGATGACAAAACCACTATTACTGTTAACCCCGACGGATTGCTGGATTCTTTCACACAATACGAATTGGCTGTTGCTGAAGTGCAAAATGCAAGCGGCGTTGTAACTCCGGCTTCTTCAGTCGTCTTTGAAACCGGAATACATGTTGGCGTTCAGGAAACCGAAACCGGTTTTGCAGGCATCAGCCCTAACCCAGCCAATGGTAATCTTGAAATCCGATTCTATCAGGCAAATGCCGGAAATGTGACGCTGAGCATCCACGACTTGAGCGGCCGCATGGTGAGCATGATTCATAACGGCGAAATGGCCAATGGCATGCATACCATCCGTTGGAATACTGCCGGAATTACTGCCGGCGCCTATTTGGTAAAATTGCAAACAGGAAATACCGTAAAGACTTCACGTTTAATTGTAAATAATTAGTTTTCATAAGTTTTGGTTGTTTGAGACCGCCCCGAAAGGGGCGGTTCTTTCGTTTATCACGTTTTTCAAACGACTATTTTCCTTTTGGATAATATCTCATGAATTATAAACAAGAAATCAAAATACTTTTTTCGCTGTTAGCTTGCTCATTGGTTTTCGGGGTGCTTTTGCCCAAATCTTTCTCAATAAGATATTTAACCATGTCAGAAATTATCAAAATATTGAAGATAAAATAAGGGAAACTGCGTTTAACGTTGGTTTTTCTTTTATTTTTACATATCCATTTTTTAACCATTCAAATCAATCTAAATTATGAGGAAAAATCTACTTCTTGCCGCAATGATGCTTATCATCTCATTGGGTATCAATGCACAAAGCTTCTTGAATGAAGATTTTAACGGGGTGTTCCCGCCTGACGGCTGGACCCGTGACGGTGTTCCAGGACAATGGTCGAAAAGCCAGTCGAACAATGCCGGCGGTCTGGCTGCCGAAGCCAAATTTAGCTGGATCAACCAGAACACAACCTCACGCCTGATTACCCCTGCCATTAACCTCAGCGGACAGACAGGTGTTACCTTTTCTTTTAGGCACTATTACGATATCTACACCTTAGGACCCAAAATCGGTGCTGCTTACCGCGTGGGAACGGGTGACTGGACTGTGCTTTGGGAAATGACACCCAACAACTCGGTTGGGCCGGAACAAAAAATGCTTGATGTGGGCGGAGCCAACGGACAGGATAATGTTCAGTTCTGCCTCTATATCACTGGTAACCTCTACAATGTGAACTACTGGTACATTGACGATGTAAAGGTTTATATTCCACTCCAACTTGATGCAGCCTTGATGAAAGTGGATGTAAGTCCATATGTTGCTGTAAATGAATCCACAACATTGAAAGGAACGATCGGAAACGAAGGTATCTCGCCGATTAACTCATTCACCGTTTCGTATTCGATTGATGGTGGTACCCCTGTCGCTTCCGAATTTACCGGCCTCAATATTCCCATTGGCGGAACTTATGATTTCACCCATTCCGTACCTTTCACCCTGACAGAAATCAAAGGATATTCAATTGAGACGACCATCAGTAATGTGAATGGCGGTAACGACCTCAACCCCGACAACAACTCCATTACAAAAACAGTCTATGTTGTTCCGTTTATTCCCGCCAAACGTGTTCTTGCCGAAGAAGCTACCGGAACCTGGTGTCCGTGGTGCGTCAGAGGAACCTGCTTCATGGGCATCATGGCCGAAACTTACCCGGACACCTGGATTGGCGTTGCCGTTCACAATGGCGACCCCATGGTATATGCCCCTTACGACAGCAATATGGGAAATATTATCCCCGGTTTCATGGGTTATCCGCAATGTACTTCCGACCGTACAGCTGGCGAGTCCGATCCATTAGAGCTTGAGCAGGCCTATAACAGAAGAATCAATGTCATCAGCCCTGCCAGCATTGATATCGTTAATTTCAACTGGGATGCTGTTACCCGCACCGCTACTTTTGATCTTCGCTCAGAATTCGTTGCCGATGCGAGCGACCTTCTCCGTTTTGGCGTGATCATCACCGAAGACAGCCTTTGGGGAACAACTTCGCAGTGGAATCAGGCAAATGCATACGCTGGTGGCGCATATGGCCCGATGTGCGGGTACGAAAGCTTGCCTTCACCCGTCCCTGCCGCTGAGATGCACTACGACCACGTGGCCCGCACCATTCTCGACACTCCTTTCGGCACCGAAGGTAGCTTGCCAAGTCCCATCGCTGCCAATGAAATCCATACCTACGCCTATACCGTGGAAATCCCCGAAGCCTGGCGTTTTGAGAAACTGAATTTCATCGGCTTCCTGAGAAATGACGTGACGGGTGAAATCCTCAACGCTACAAATGTCATCAGCCACTATGTGAATGTGAACGAACAGCAGAAAAACGAAATCAATTTCAGCTTGTATCCCAATCCGGCAAAAGACGAAGTGAACGTGGTGTTCGATATGCCGTCCAAAGGTATTGTTGAACTTCAACTCGTTGACATTATGGGAAAAACCGTTCTCAGTAAGGAAGTTAGCCAGTCATTCGGCGGAACCCAACTGGTGAAACTGAGTACCGAAAACCTGCGCAACGGAACCTATATGCTCAGATTGCAGTCTGAAGGACAATCGTTTGTTCAAAAACTGATGATTGCAAAATAATTCAACCTTAGCTCTGAATGAATGCGATAGAACTGTTCGCGAGGAATGGTTCTATCGCATTTTTTTATTATTTTGCGACATTAAATCATCCACATTATGCGTCCGAAATTTCTATTTCTATTTCTGTTTATCCTGTCTTTTTGGAATATTACGGCCAGCAATACCGAGCTGGAACAGCATTTGAAACAATTGGGCTTCGACAGTATCCGACCCATCGAGTTCAAATCTCAACGCTACGAAGCGGCCTATGAGCTGTTACTCGATCAGGCTGTTGATCACTCCAACCCCTCCGGACAACATTTCAAACAACGCATTATTCTGCGTCATAGAGGTTATGACCGGCCAACGGTGATGGTGACCGAGGGCTATGCTGCCGATTATGCCTTTTGGCCTAATTATGATGAAGAGATTGCAGTGGCCTTAGATGCCAATCTTGTGGTGGTTGAACATCGTTATTTTGGCAAAAGCAAACCCGAGCCTCTTCAATGGAAACAACTCAATCTGCAAAATGCTACGGCCGATCTCCATCACGTAAATCAAACCCTTAAAGCCATCTATCCGAAAGCCTGGGTGAGTACCGGAATCAGCAAAGGCGGACAAACGACCTTGTACTACCGCTATTTTTATCCCGATGATGTGACCGCATCTGTACCTTATGTGGCGCCGCTCAATTTTTCTGTTGCCGACAAAAGGGTTTATCATTTCAAAGACACGGTGGCTACAGCGCCATGTCGCCAAAAACTACTTGCTTTGCAAAAGGACGTCCTCAGCCGACGCAACATCTTTTTGCCGATGTTTGCCGATTCTACCCAAAAAAGAGGGATGACTTTCAACAAAGTTGGCGGCATCGAAAAGGCTTTTGAATACAATGTGCTGGAATGGGGCTTTGCCTATTGGCAGTGGCTCCCGATGGGTTGTGAAAATCTTCCTGAGCCGGGTGGCGATGCCAATGAGATTTTCAAAGCTTTCATAGCTGCGGCAGGATACGATTTCTTTGAGGATGAAAGCATCAATGACATGCAGCCGTTTTTCTATCAGGCGCTCACCGAAATGGGATTCTATTCATACGAAACAAAACCTTTCGGACAACTGCTTCACCTCGTTGATAAACCTTCTTTCCGGCATACCTTACCCGAAGGTGTCGAGGCGCACTACCATCCGGCTTTAAGCCGTAAGGTAAACCGTTGGCTTAAAAAATCTGGAAACAATATCCTTTATGTTTATGGTGGGTACGATGCCTGGGCATCAACGGCGGTGCAGCCCGGCCACAAAACCAATGCGCTGAAACTGGTTCTTCAGGGTGGTTCGCATGCCACACGTTTACGTCATTTCGACAGCGAGACCCGCGAAAAAGCATTGCAAACCCTCAAAAACTGGGTTGGTTACGAGCCTGCCGGATCAACACCATAAGTTCGTTTCGTTCTTAAGAATCTATCTTCATACTCAGGTTGATACGTTTGCGATCGGTATCCACCTGAAGTACTTTTACCTTTACCCTTTGGTTGAGACGAACCACTTCGTTGGGGTCGCGCACATATCGGTTGGCCATCTGACTCACATGTACCAACCCGTCCTGATGCACACCGATATCAACAAAAGCTCCAAACGCAGTGATGTTGGTGATCACTCCATCGAGCACCATGCCTTCTTTGAGATCGAAGATAGAGCGAATGTTCCCGGCAAACGAGAACTGCTCAAATTGCTGCCGGGGGTCACGTCCGGGCTTTTCAAGCTCCAAAAGGATGTCGCGGAGGGTGGCAGCTCCACAGTCGGGGGTAATGAAATCGCTTTCATTCACCAGATGGCGAACTTTTTTGTTGCCAATAAGTCCGTCCACACTCTCGTGAAGTTGTTTGGCTATCTGATTGACAACTTCATAGCTTTCAGGATGTACTGCACTGGCATCTAATGGGCTATCACCTCCATGGATGCGGAGAAATCCGGCGCTTTGCTCAAAAGCTTTCTGCCCCAGACGATTCACCTCGAGCAACTGTTGACGGTTGCGAAAGCCGCCAATCTTCGTCCGGTGGGCAATGATATTAGCTGCAAGTTGCGGGCCCACGCCGCTCACATACGAGAGCAACTGCTCGCTGGCTGTGTTCAGGTCAACACCTACGGCATTCACACAACTCTCCACCGTCATCACTAAGCTTTCGTGAAGGGCTTTCTGGTTGACGTCGTGCTGATACTGCCCTACGCCGATTGACTTGGGGTCGATCTTCACCAATTCAGCCAAGGGATCCATGAGCCGGCGACCGATGCTCACGGCACCTCTTACGGTGACATCATAATCGGGGAACTCATCGCGTGCCACTTTGCTGGCCGAATAGACCGAAGCGCCGCTTTCATTTACCATCACGGCCATCACCTCCCGATCGAAAGGAATGCCGCGGACCAAATCTTCGGTTTCGCGACCGGCTGTGCCGTTGCCGATGGCGATCACCTCCACTTTGTAGGCGTTCACCAAAGATTTGAGCTTCTGTACAGATTGTTTCACTTCGTGTTCCGGGGGATGAGGGAAAATGGTATCGTTGTGGAGAAGATTGCCATGTTCGTTGAGAATCACAATTTTGCAACCCGTCCGAAATCCGGGGTCAATTGCCAAAACACGTTTCTGCCCGAGCGGCGGGGCTAGTAGCAGTTGGCGCAAATTTCCGGTAAAAACCCGGATAGCTGTCTCGTCGGCTTTCTCTTTGTAGAAAGTTGACATCTCATTGGCCAACGATGGAGCGAGCAGACGCCTGAAGGCATCGTGTACGGCTAATGATACCTGATGTGCTTTGGCCGTTGTGTTTCTGACCCAATAACGCGATGCCATTTCAATGGCTTTTTCTTCGTCAACAGAAATTTTGAGCTTCAGGATGCCTTCGGATTCAGCGCGAAGCAAGGCTAAAATTCGATGCGAAGGAGCTTTGGCCAAGGGTTCCGACCAGTCGAAATACTGACGATAGGTTTTCCCTTCGTCTTCCTTGTCTTTGACTACCGTGCTGGCGATCATGGCAGTGCGGTGATAGAGCTGACGCAAACGCTCGCGCACCCTCACGTCTTCGTTCACCATTTCGGCAAGAATATCGCGTGCCCCTTCGATGGCTGTTTCAATGTCGGGAACACCTTTCTCTGGTTGGATAAAACTGTTGGCCTCCTTTTGCGGATCGCCATGATCTTGCCTTAGTATAAGCTGAGCCAGAGGCTCTAAGCCACGCTCCCTGGCGATGGTGGCACGGGTGCGACGCTTTGGCTTATAGGGCAGATAAAGGTCTTCGAGCTCTTGCATGGTGGTCGCTTTCTCAAGCTGCTCGCTCAATGCAGCCGTCAACGCGCCTTGCTCTTCTATTGACTGCCGGATGACCTCTCGGCGTTTGCCTAAAGCTTCCAACTGTTGCCATCGTTTTTGAATAGTGGCGATAACGGTTTCGTCCATCGAATTGGTCTTTTCTTTGCGGTAACGGGCAATAAAAGGAATGGTACTGCCTTCTGACAACAAAGTCAGGGTGTTTCGGATGTATTGGTATTCGATGCCGGTTTCTTTTGAAAGAAAATGTGCATAATGAGTGATGTCCTGCATGAGGCGGAGATTTGTATGTAGCAGTGGCGAAGATAAAAAGTTTCGTTACTTGAGGCCATCAAAAAATCCGGCATTATCAATCATGTATTCATAAACATTGTTGTTGATAAATAACTTTTACTCCCATAGAAAGATAAAAGCATAGAAAAAATGAGAGTTTATAAGTGTAGTTGTTAATGTGTTTAGTTGTTGATTTGTTGATTCGTTCTTGAGTTGAAACTCGCTTTTAAAGAAAGTTTTTCTGTGCCTTGGAACCCTCAAAAGCACAAGAAAACAAGCCTTATCAATGCGTGTAAGGGTGGCTGAGCGTATAAAGGCGGCTGAGCGACGCCGAAGCCGCCATGTTCTATCATACAAAAAAAACCTTTCCTGCTGTACTTTCCCTTGATGGAAAGTACCAAAGATCAATGGGATGAACAAAGGGCCTGCCCGCTCTCGCCAAATGGCGGAAATCTATGCAAGATCCTGTAAAGCGACATGCAGAACATGTTTGCATTGGGCATGATGGCAGAGTGAAATTCCGTTGAAAACCATCTTTCAAGCA
>Ga0226835_1000257_pt1 | contig 81191 bp, 71 predicted proteins | sample LAC_MetaG_1_FD_163627 | JGI IMG/M metagenome (GOLD analysis project Ga0226835, IMG submission 163627) | Anaerobic ammonium oxidizing microbial communities from anammox membrane bioreactor (MBR) in UC Berkley, California, United States -... | ecosystem: Engineered > Bioreactor > Anaerobic >... | reverse complement strand
CCAGCAGGTTGGCCCCCAGGATCAGGGTGAGCATGGCGAACATGAAGAGATTCAGGTAGGCGAAGTAGCGGGCAAAGGCCCGCTCCCCCTCGCCGTGCATGTACCCCACCGAGTAGACGTGGATCAAAAACCCCACGAAGGTGACGAAGAACAGCATCACCGCCGACAGTGGATCCAGCCGCAGGGCGACGTCGACGGTCAGATTGGCCAGCAGCCCGTCGGCGGTGGTGGCCAGCCCCGCCGGGATCCAGGTGAACACCCGGTTGATGTGCACCCCGTGGGTGCCCACCGTGGTCGCCCAGTCGGCAATGGCGCCCAGACCCGCCAGCAGGGCGAGGCCCGAGCCGGTGAGGGCCACCCGGGCGGTGGCGTGGTGGGACCAGCCGCGGCGGTGGCCGATGAGCCCGTTGACCACCGCGCCCAGCAGCGGGAAGAGGGGGATCAGCCAGAGCAGGTCCTTCATCGTCCCCTCCTCACCCGCGCATGACGTTGGCCTGGTCCAGCTGCACGGTCTGCTTCAGCCGTACCAGGGCGACGATGATGCCGAGCCCGATGGCTGCCTCGGCGGCGGCGATGGTGATCAAGAAGACCGCGAACACCTGACCCGTCACGTCCCCCGCCTGGCGGGAGAAGGCGATGAAGTTGATGGTCGCCGCGTTGATGATGAGCTCCACGCACATGAGCAGGGTGATGAAGTTGCGGCGGATCACCATGCCCACCACCCCGAGGGTGAACAGCACCAGCGACAGCACCAGGTAGTGGGTGATGGTGATCGTCATCGCGCCTCCTCCCTCGCGTCCTCCTCGCGCTGGTCCCTGCGCCCCATGACGATGGCCCCCAGCATGGCCACCAGCAGCACCAGCGAGACCACCTCGAAGGGCAGCAGGAAGTCCCGGTACAGCACCCATCCCACCGCCTCGGTGTTGCCCATGGGCTGACCCTCCACCGCCGTGAGCGCTGCCGGGTCGGCGGCGGCCAGGTAGGAGCGGGCGAACAGCCCGGCCGCCACCACCGCCGCCAGGAAGCCGCCGGTGACCACGGCGGCGGGCAGCAGGGAGCGCACGTACTGGTACTCCCGCGGCAGGGTGCGGACGTTGACCAGCATCATCACAAAGAGGAACAGCACCATGACGCCGCCGGCGTAGACCACGATCTGCACCGCGGCGATGAACTCGGCGTGCTGCAGCACGAAAAGCCCGGCCACCGCCAGGAAGGTGGCCAGCAGCGACAGGGCGGCGTGGATGGGGTTGCGAAACCAGATCACCCCGATCGCCCCCGCCACCACCAGCACCGCGGCGGTGTAGAAGACAATGGGCACGACGTTGGCCACCACCCAGTCCAGCATCACGCGCCCTCCCCGCCTGCGGCCTTCTTTTCCGCCTTGGGGTCCTCCGGCATCCCGCCCTCCGCCGGCGCCTTGACGCCGGGAAACGGCAGGACCCCATCCCAGGTTTGCAGTCTCACCTTGTCGAAGTACAGCCGCTCGTTGCGCTCGTAGGCGGCGGTCTCGTAGGTCTTGGTGGTCAGCCAGATGGCCACCGGCTTGGTGGGGCAGGCCTCCTCGCACAACCCGCAGAACATGCATCGCTTGAGGTCGATGTCGTAGCGGTCGAGCACCTTCTTCTTGCGCTTCTTGCCGTCCACCACGCTTTCCTCGAAGTGGTCGGTGATGTGGATGATGTCGATGGGACAGGCCTTGGCGCAGTTGTGGCAGACGATGCAGCGCTCCTCGGAAAAGCCGAACATGCCGCGGAAGCGGTCCTTGGGCTCCAGGCGCTGCTCCGGGTACTGCACGGTGACCTTCTTGCGAAACAGGTACTTCCCGGTCACCCCGAGCCCCTGCACCAGCTCCAGGGGGATGAAGGCGACGAGCTTATCCCACCAACTCATGAGCGCTCCCCCAGCATCAGCACCCCCAGCGCCACCACCATGAGGTTGGCCAGACTCACCGGCAGCAACACCTTCCAACCCAGCCGCATGAGCTGGTCGAAACGGTAGCGCGGGAAGGTGCCGCGGAACCACATATAAAGGAAGATAAAGGCGGCCACCTTGAGGAGGAACCAGAAGGGGGGCGGCACCCAGGCCAGGGCCGACGAGGTCCACAACGGCTCCAGCAGGTTGGGGAAGGGGGGCAGCCAGCCGCCAAAGAACAGCACCGTGGCCATGGCCGAGATGACGATCATGTTGGCGTACTCGCCGAGGAAGAAGAACGCCCACTTCATCCCCGAGTACTCGGTGTGGAAGCCGCCGACCAGCTCCGACTCGGCCTCGGGCAGGTCGAAGGGGTTGCGGTTGGTCTCCGCCACCCCGCACACGAAGTACACGAACAGCGCCACGATGCCGGGGAGGAAGAACCACACCCCCAGCTCCCGCTGCACCTCGACGATACGCACCAGGGAGAGGCTGCCCGCCATCACCACCACGGTGACCACGGCAAACCCCATGGGCACCTCGTAGGAGATGAGCTGGGCCGCCGAGCGCAGCCCCCCCATCAGGGAGTACTTGTTGTTGGAGGACCAGCCGCCCAGGATGATGCCGTAGATCCCCACCGAGGAGACGCCCAGCACGAAGAGCAGCGCCACGTTGATGTCAGTGAGCCGCCAGATGTCCGAGGGGCCAAAGGGGATGACGGCAAACACCAGCAGCGCCGGGACGATGATGAGCACCGGGGCGAGCAGGAAGACGAACTTCTCCGATCGCGCCGGGGTGAGATCCTCCTTGACGAACAGCTTCAGGGCGTCGGCGATGGCCTGCAGCCACCCCTTCGGCCCCACGCGGTTGGGTCCCAGGCGGATCTGGATGTAGGCCAGGATCTTGCGCTCGAAAAAGGTGAGGTAGGCGGCGCCCAGGATGAGCACCAGCAGGATCACCACGATCTTCACCAGGGGGATTACGAGGTAAGTCATCAGTGGCTCAGGCATGCGTCCTCCCCCCGGCACTCCCGCCCCGCGCCGTCATCGGTCGATCTCCCCCAGCACGATGTCCAGCGTCCCGATCACCGCCACGAGATCCGCCACCAGCTGCCCCCGCACCATCTCCGGCAGCGCCTGCAGGTTGATGAAGCAGGCCGGGCGCACGTGCAGCCGGTAGGGGGTGTCCCCCCCCTCCGAGACCAGGTAGTACCCCAGCTCCCCCTTGGGGGCCTCCACCGAAAAGTACACCTCCCCCTTGGGGGGCTTGATGACCTTGGGCACCTTGGCCATCACCGGCCCCTCGGGGAGGCGCTCCAGGCACTGCCGGATGATCCGCACCGACTGCCGCATCTCCTCCATGCGCACCAGATAGCGGTCGTAGGTGTCGCCGTTGGTGCCGATGGGGATATCGAACTCCACCTCGTCGTAGCGGTCGTAGGGGAACACCTTGCGGATGTCCCAGCGCACCCCCGAGCCGCGCAGGGGCGGGCCGGTCAAGCCCCACTCGATGGCGTCGGCGGCGGAGATCACCCCCACCCCCACGGTGCGCTCCCGCCAGATGCGGTTCTTGGTGAGAATGCGCTCCCAGTCGGCCACCTTGGCGGGGAACTGGTCGATGAAGGCGCGGCAGCGGTCGGTCCACCCCGCCGTGAGCTCGAAGGGCATCCCCCCCACCCGCATGCAGTTGGTGGTAAGGCGGGCGCCGCAGTACTCCTCGAACAGGTCGAGGATCTTGTCGCGCTCCTCGAAGCAGTAGAAGTAGGGGGTCTGGGCGCCGATGTCCAGGGCGTGGGTGGCCAGCCACACCAGGTGGGAGGCCAGGCGCTGCAGCTCCGCCAGGATCATGCGCAGGTAGGCGGCGCGAGGGGGGATGGTGATCCCCATGAGCTTCTCCACCGCCCCCACCAGCCCCTGGTTGTTGGTCACCGCCGCGGTGTAGTCCATGCGGTCGGTGTGGGGGATGCAGCCGTTGTAGGTTTCTCGCTCGAACAGCTTTTCGGTCCCCCGATGGAGGTAGCCGATGATGGGCTTGACGTCCAGGATGCGCTCCCCGTCCACCTTGACCATCAGCCGCAGGACGCCGTGGGTGGAGGGGTGCTGGGGGCCGAAGGAGATTTCCATCTCCTCGGCATCGGCAAAGGCCTTCAGGTGGGCGCTCTCCATGGCCTACTCCTCCCCCCCGCCGGCCACCGGTCCCCCCCCGGGGGGAAAAACGTCGGGGTAGATGGCGGCGCCGGTGTCGATTCCCTCCAGGGGAAAATCCTTGCGCAGGGGGTGGCCGGAAAACCCCTCCCAGGTGAGGATGCGCTCCAGGTTGGGGTGGCCGCCGAAGTACAGGCCGAACATGTCGAAGGCCTCCCGCTCCATCCAGTTGGCCACCTTCCACACGGGGGTGACGCTGGGCACCTCCTGACCTTCAGCCACCCGCACCTTCACCCGCAGCCGCGACTCGTCGCGATGCCGGTGCAGCCAGTACACCACATCGAAGCGGCCGGCCTCCCGGCCGGGCCAGTCGACCACCGTGAGGTCCACCAGGAAACCGTACCCCAGCTGCCCCTTGAGGGCCTGGCAGACGGCCAGCAGCCTCTCGAGGGGCACCACCACCGTCACCTGGCCGGCCATCTCCACCGCCTCGGCCACCGCCCCCGGCACCGCCGCCTCGAGCTCCGCCACCGCCGGGTGGGCGCTGGCGTCGTGGGGCACCGGGGTGGCCGGCTTGTCCTCCCACGGCGCCTTGGGCGGTGCCGCGGCGTCCCCGGCCGGCGCGCCGGGGGGAGCGCTGGCCTGCGCAGCTCCCTTCTCTTCCTCCGCCATCCTCGACTCCTAGCTGGCCTGGCGCGCGATGCTGCGCCGGTCGATCTTCTTCTGCAGCTGCATGAGCCCGTAGATCAACGCCTCGGGGCGCGGGGGACAGCCGGGTACGTAGACGTCCACCGGGATGAGGCGATCCACCCCCTGGGTCACCGCGTAGGTGCGGTAGGGCCCGCCGGACATGGCGCACGACCCCATGGCGATCACCCACTTGGGCTCGGCCATCTGGTCATAGAGGCGGCGGACGATGGGGGCCATCTTCTCGGTCACCGTGCCGGCGACGATCATCAGGTCGGCCTGTCGTGGCGAGCCCCGGAACACCTCGGCGCCGAAGCGCGCCATGTCGTTGCGGGAGTCCAGCGCCGCCATCATCTCGATGGCGCAGCAGGCCAACCCGAACTGCATGGGCCACAGGGAGTTCTTCCTCGCCCAGTTGAAGATGACGTCGTAGGTGCGGGTGAAGAGGCCGGGCTGGAAGCGGTTCTCGATCAGACCCATTTCAACGCTCCGCGCCGCCAGGCGTAGATGTAGGCCACCACCAGGATCCCCAAAAACACCAGCATCTCGATGAAGCCGAACAACTCCAACTTCTTGAACATCACCGCCCAGGGGTAGAGGAACACCGTCTCCACGTCGAAGACCACGAAGAGCACGGCAATGAGGTAGTACCGGATGGAAAAGCGAGTGTCGAACGCCTCGGTGGCGGGGACGATGCCGCATTCGTACGGCTCGGCCTTGACCGGGTCGAAGCGGCCGGCGCGGATCGCCTTGGCGATGAGGATGGTGATGATGGGAAAAGAGAACGCGACCGCAGTGAAAACGAGTATGGGGATGTACTCGGCCACTCCCCCCTCCTTCCCGGCGCGGCAGTATAGCGAAGGATTTCACAAAGTCAACGCAGCGCAACGCTTCCGAGTCTCTGTCGCGTCTTGTGTGCTGTCTTCCGAGCGAAAAGCCAGCTTGACCGCCACGACGTTGCGCCCTGACGGATCGCGAAAGTGCAGCGATTCAGGGGATGTCAGCGCAGAGGCTGAACCAGGGTGGGAGCTCCCGAGCGGGAATCAATCACCGCAGCATAGGCGACGAAGGGGACCGTCCCACTCACCTCGGCGCGCACATTCTCGGCGCGCTGTTGTCCGAAGGCGTGCAGGATATCGGTGAGCTGCAGGTAGGCGCCGGGAGCGAGACGGAACGGCTGTTCCCCCACCACCTCGCCGCGCTCGCTGACCAGGCGGATCCTCACGCCGCCATTGTCGGTGCTGAGGTTCATCACCCCCACGTTGGTGCGGAACTGGGGCGAGCGGCGCAGACCTACCAGGTGGGCAATCTCACCCGGCCTGGTGGCGGCAGCGCGGGTGAGGGGCGGCACGCCCAGGCCAAAGGAGCCCCGCCCGGCGGCGTTGAACACCCGGCAGTACACCATCACACCCGGGGTAGTGACCACCCGCAGCGCCCCCAGCCCCCCCTCGGGCACCACATCCTTGCGCAGCACGGTGGCTGCCGGCGGAATGTCCTCCAGCGTTGGTTCCACCCGCAACCCCTCCAGGTTGGACTGCCCCACGGGCAGGAACACCACCGCGTAGCCTCCGGTCGAGGCCGTGGTGTTGGTCACCCACAGCTCGGTGCCCCACCAGGAGCCCTCCTGCCCCTGGCGCTGCGCCACGCCAACAACAAAGTACTCCTCGGCGACGGCTCCCGCGGGGGCGAACAGCAGGGCGGCGACGAGGAGAGAGCGGAACATGACTAAAGGATACGTCCTTCCCGGTCTCACCGCAAGGGGGCAGAATGAGAGCAGCCATCCCCCCTCCGTGGTAATATCCCGCCCTTCACGGAGGTTTCCCGGTGTCGCGCCGAGTTTTCATGGCTGCCCTGCTTGTCCTTCGTGCCTCGGGCGTGAACGTCGAAGGGGCATCGTTTCGCGAGGAGTTGACGGTCACCGCCTCGCGCCTGGCCGAGGGCGGGGTTGCCCGGCACGTGCTGGTCCTGACCCGGGAGGACATCGCCGCGCTGCCGGTGTCCACTCTCCCTGAATTGCTGGCCTACCTCGTGGGTGGCGGGGTGGCGCGGCGCGGCGCTGGCGGGATCCAGACCGACGCCGCCCTGCGCGGTGGCACCTTCGAGCAGGTGGCGGTGCTGGTGGACGGGGTGCGGGTCAACGACCCCCAGACCGGCCACTTTCACCTGCAGCTCCCCCTGCCGCTGGAGGTCATCGAGCGGGTCGAGGTGCTCCTTGGACCCGGCTCGGCGGTGCACGGGCCGGATGCCTTCGGCGGCGTGGTGGCCGTCACCACGGCAGCCCCCACCGGAGTCGCCGCCACCGTGCGGGCGGGTGAGCACCGGCTCAGAGAAGGGCGAGCGGCGGGCCCCTTCGGTGGCGGGGCCTGGTTGGCCGCCGAGGCCAGCGACAGCGCCGGCTTTGCCCCCAACACCGACTGGGGGCGCCTGCGGGGCGCGCTCGGCTGGGAGGGACAGTGGGATTCGTGGCGCAGCCGGGTCAACCTGGGGGTGGAGGAGGCGGACTTCGGGGCCAGGGGGTTTTACTCCTCCCGCTTCCCCGAGCAGTACGAGGAAACCGACACGGCGCTCTTGACCGCCAGCGCCTCCCGCCCCCTGGGAAGCTTGCACCTCTCCCTGCGCGCCGCCGCCCGACAGCACCGGGATCACTTCGTTCTCGACCGTTCTCGCCCCAGCTGGTACGCCAACCGCCACCGCAGCCGCCTGGGGGTGCTCCAGGCCACCCTGCAGGGGGGCGAGACCGGGACGGGTTGGCTGGTGGGGATCGAAGGCAGTGGGGAGACCCTCCGCTCCACCCGCCTGGGGGAACATCAGCGGCGGCGAGCCGCGGCCTTTGCCGAGCTTCACCACCGTCGCGGTCGCCTCGCCCTCTCGGGTCAGCTGCGCGCCGACCATCTCACCGCCATCGGCTGGCACCTGTCGCCCGGAGCATCGCTGCAGGTTGACCTGGACGGCGGCTGGTCGGCAGGGGCCGCCGCCGGTCACTCCTTTCGCCTTCCCTCCTTTACCGAGCTGCACTACGACTCCCCGAACATCGTCGGCAACCCCCAGCTGCGACCCGAGCGGGGGTGGACAGGCGAGGTGCTGCTGCGCCACCAGGGGCGGCGGGTGCGGGTGGAGGGCGCCGCCTTTCGACGGCGGGCCACTGATCTCATCGACTACCTGCGCGACCAGGACGAGGTGTACCGGGCGAGCAACCACGCCCGGGTGGTGACGAGCGGCGGGGAGCTGGCCGTGGTGGCCACCCGGGTGGGTCCCTTCACCCAGGTGCGCGCCGCCGCCAGCGTGCTGTCCTCCCGCCTGGACGCCGACCCCCAGCGCTCCCGCTACGCCCTCGCTCACCCCCTGGCCGAGGCGTCGCTGTCGGCGCTGGCGCCGCTGCCGGGGCGCTGGCGGCTCGCCGGCGGGGTGCGCTGGCGCCACCCCCGTGGGGGAGAGCCCTACACCTTGCTGGATCTGCGCCTCCTCCGCCCCCTCCGCCGCGGCCTGGGCCTGGAGCTGGAAGCCAGCAACCTCCTGAACCGTTCGTATCAGGAGGTGCCAGGGGTGCCGCTGCCCCCTCGCTGGGCTACCCTGGCGCTGAGCTGGAGGTCTGATGCCGCGCCCTAGAAAACCGGTCGTTCTCCTCGCCGCCCTGCTCGCCGCAGGGGCGGCTGCAGCTGCGCAGTCCCCGAGCCTGGAGCGGCTGCGCGCCGACGTGTATTTCCTGGCCTCCGACGCCCTCGAGGGCCGGCGCGCCGGCACCCCCGGTGCGGCCATCGCCGCCACCTTCGTTGCCGAGCGTTTCCGCGCCTTGGGCCTCACCCCCGTCGGCGACGGCGGCTCCTATCTGCAGGGGCTGAGCTTCGTGGCGGCGGTGAACCCCGGCCCGGACAACCGCCTGGCCTTCGCCCTGCCCCCAGGGGAGCGGGTGGCGGTGCCGGGCGAGGAGTTCACCCCCCTGCCCTTCTCCTCCTCCGGCAGCGCCGCCGGGGAGGTGGTGTTCGCCGGCTACGGCATCCCCGCCCCCGACGAGGGGTGGGACGACTACGCCGGGCTGGACGTGAAGGGCAAGATCGTCCTGCTCCTGCGGCACTCCCCCCACGGCGACGACCCGGCCTCCAAGCTGCAGCCGTACATGGCCCTGCGGCGCAAGGCGGCGGAGGCGCGGGCGCGCGGGGCGGCGGCCGTGTTGCTTGCCACCGGCCCGGTGGAGGGCAAGGACGGCGCCCCGGTCAAGATCTCCTTCGACGCCTCCTTCGCCGACGCCGGCTTGCCGGTGCTGGGGATCTCCACGCCTTTGGCCGAGGCGTTGTTCTCGGGTCAGGGGTTTTCCCTCGCGGAGTTGCAGCGCCGCATGAACGAGCGCTTCGAGCCGGCCTCCCGCCCCCTGGGGATCCAGGCGCGCCTGGCCGCCGACGTGGTGCAGCAGCGGGCCCACACCGACAACGTAGTGGCGTTGCTGCCCGGCAGCGACCCCCGGCTTGCCCGGGAGGTGGTGGTGGTGGGGGCCCACTACGACCACCTGGGGTGGGGAGGGGAAGGCTCCTCGTCGCTGGTTCCCCAGGAGCGGGCCATTCACAACGGCGCCGACGACAACGCCTCCGGGGTGGCGGGCCTGCTGGAGGTGGCCCGTCTCCTCGCCGCTCGTCCCCCGGCCAGATCCGTGCTCTTCGCCGCCTTTGCCGCCGAGGAGGTGGGGCTTTTGGGCTCCAGTTACCTGGTGCAGAACCTCCCCGTCGGGAGGGAGCAGGTGGTGGCGATGCTCAACATGGACATGATCGGCCGCCCGCGGGACGGCGCGAAACTGACGGTCTCCGGCGTGGGTACCGCTACCCAGTGGCCGACCCTGGTGGATGCGGCCAACGCCGCCTCCGGCCTGACCATCACCACCGACAAGGGGGGGTACGGGGCCTCGGACCACTCTTCGTTTTACGCCGCGGGAATTCCGGTGCTGTTCCTCTTCACCGGGGCCCACGAGGACTACCATCGGCCCAGCGACGACGCCGACCGGCTCCACTACCCCGGGATGACCCGGGTGGTGGGCTTCGCCGCGGACCTGGCACGGGCGATGGCCGACCTGCCCGAGCCTCCCACCTTCCAGCGGGTGGCCACGGAAACCTCGGGAGGGCGCCGCAACCTCAAGGTGCGCACCGGGGTCATCCCCGAGTTCGGCTGGGAGGGGCAAGGGTTCAAGATTTCCGGGGTGGCCGGGGGCTCCCCCGCCGAGCGCGCCGGCCTCAAGGCGGGAGACATCGTGCTGCGCTTCGGCGGCCGGGAAGTGCGCAACATCTACGACTACATGTACGCCCTAGGGGATCACCAGCCGGGGGACGAGGTGGAACTGCTGCTGCGCCGGGGGGAGCAGACCCTCACCCTCACGATCACCCTGGAGGCCGGTGGCGGCGGGCGGCGCTGATGGCGCTCACCCTCGCCACCGCCGGCGAGTCCCACGGCCCCGAGATCCTGGCCGTGCTCACCGGGTTTCCCGCCGGCCTGGCGGTGGACCGCGCCGCCATCGACCGGGAGCTGGCCCGCCGGCAACACGGCCACGGCCGCGGCGGGCGGCAAAAGATCGAGCGCGATACCGTCGAGGTGCGGGCCGGCCTGCGCAACGGGGTCACCCTCGGCTCACCCCTGGTGCTGGCGGTGCGCAACCGGGACTGGGAGAACTGGTCGGCGGTGATGGACCCCTGGCAGGTGGATCCGGTCAAGGCCGAGCGCAAACGTCTCACCTCCCCCCGTCCCGGCCACGCCGACCTGGCTGGAGCCTGGAAGTACGGACACGTCAGCGACCTGCGCAACGTCCTGGAGCGCGCCTCGGCGCGCGAGACGGCGGCCCGGGTGGCGGCGGGAGCGGTGTGCCGGCAACTCCTGAGCCCCCTGGGGGTGGAAATCCGCTCGGGGGTGCTGGCCCTGGGGGGGGTGACCCTGCACGAAGGGGCCCCTGCCTTTGCCGATCTGGAGCAGGTACAGGAGGACTCCCCCCTGCGCTCGGTGGCGCCGGAGCGGGAGGTGGAGCTGGTGGCGATGGTGGACGCCGCCAAGAGCGCCGGGGAAACCCTGGGCGGGGTGATCGGGGTGGTGGCCAGGGGAGTGCCGCCGGGGCTGGGGTCGTACACCGCCTGGGAGGAACGCCTGGACGGGCAGCTGGCCCAGGCGGCCATGTCCGTCCAGGCGGTCAAGGCGGTGGCCATCGGCGCCGGCCTGGAGGCGGCGGGGTGGCCGGGCTCGCGGGCGCACGACCCCATCCTCCCGGGTACGGACGGCCTGCGGCGGGGCAGCAACCACGCCGGCGGCCTCGAGGGGGGGGTCACCAACGGCGAGGAGATCGTGCTGCGCGTCTTCATGAAGCCCATCGCCACCCTGCGCGACCCCCTTCCCTCGGTGGACCTGGCCAGCGGCGAGGCCACCGTGGCCGCCTACGAGCGCTCCGACGTCACCGCGGTCCCCGCCTGCGGGGTCATCCTGGAGGCGATGGTGGCCTTCGTGCTGGCCAGGGCCGTCCTCAACAAGTTCGGCGGCGACCACCTCCGGGACACCCTGGCCGCCGTGGCGGCCTACCGGCAGCGGCTGGGGCGCCTCGGCCCGGAAGGTTTTGCCCGCTCGCCGCGTTGACGCTCACCGTGGAGAAGAGATTCACCATCAAGCGCGCCGCCAAGTATGGCTTCTGCTCGGGGGTGCGGGTGGCCGACATCAAGGTCAAGCGCTTCGCCCGGCAAGGAGGGCGAGGCGCCATCCTGGGTCAGGTGGTGCACAACGAGCGGGTGGTGGAGGAGATGGAGCGGCTCGGGGTGCGCACCGTGCAGGCCATGGAGGACGTGCACGAGCCGGTCATCGTCTTTTCCGCCCACGGCGTGCCACCGTCCTTTCACCAGCGGGCCCGCCAGCTCGGCCTCGAGATCCTGGACACCACGTGCAAGTTCGTCTACGACATCCACAAGGAGGCGCAGCGGGCGCTCGCCGAGGGAGCACACCTGGTGTTCATCGGCGAGCCGAGGCACCGGGAGGTCATTGGCTACACCCATGATCTGGACCCGGGCACCTACCACATCGTTTCTACCCTCGAGCAGGCCCGCCAGGTGGACTGGTCCGCCTACCCCGCCATCCGGGTGCTGTATCAGACCACCCTCAACGCGGAAGAGTACGAGGAGGTGGTGCGCCACATCGAGGCGGTGCAGCCCAACACCCGCCGCGCCGACACCATCTGTTACGCCACCAAGGAAAACCAGGACGCGGCGCGGGAGCTGGCACGCGATCCCGAGGTGCAGCTCATTCTCGTGGTGGGCGGCAAGCACTCCGCCAACACCCGCCACCTGTGGGAAATCTGCAGCGCCGAAAAACCGTCGTATCTCATTCAGGGCGCAGATGATATCGATGCTTCCTGGGTTGCCGACACTACCTGCGTGGGGCTCACCGCCGGTGCCTCCACCCCCGATTACGTCCTCGAAGAGGTGGAGCAGCGGCTCGTGCAGCTGGCGTCGCGGCGAGGAGAACTCCAGGGTTCGTAGCGCCGGGGGATGCCGCCGCCCCTCCGAAGCATCACCTTTCCTGTACCTTTTCTGGCGTAGCTGCGTTCGCCAAGGCAACGATGGACTCCACCGGAGGCCGACCCCTTCCCTCTTGACCCGATCATTTGCTATCGTACTGCCGCGCCTGGACGACCGGGTCTGGATGGGAGACACCGTGGCCGCTACGCCCCTTGCCTTCCCCGCATACGGAGGCGTTCCCCTCAACGACGCCTCCGGGGTCATCCGGCGAGGCGCTCTCCTCCCTCAACTGTGGCCTGCTTCCTCGCGGCAGGAAAGCGGATCGCCCGCCCCCCGCGCTCACCGCCGCCCCCTTCACCGGGCCGGGGAGGGCTCGGCAGTGGCTCGCGGCCGGGGGGCTCACGCTGCCTCCCGACTGGCCCTCAGTCGAAGAAGGCTTGTGAATGAGAGCACAATCGCGCTATGGCGGGAAGACAGAACTCCCCTTGGCTTCCCCACCGCGGGACACCAGAGAGTGATTCGCGCGGGTCTGGCTGCGCTGTTCGACCACACACCGCCCGCCGGGCCACCGCGGCATCGACGCCCATCGAGAGCCCCCGCTGGCTCTCACAGGTAGAGGGAGGTACCGGGTGACCGAGCAGATCCGGGTCCTGGTGGTGGATGACGAGGAGGTTTTCCGGGACACCCTCGTCAAGGTCCTCACCGCGCGCGGGATGCAGGTGGTCGGAGTGCCCGATGGAGAGGCCGCGCTCGCCTTTCTGGCTGCCCACAGGGTGGATGTGGTCGTGCTCGACCTCAAGATGCCGGGGCTGGATGGCCTGGAGGTGCTGCGCCGCATCGGTCAGCTCTCCCCGCGGCCCCGGGTGGTCATGCTGACCGGCCACGGCAGCGTGCAGGCCGGGTTGGAAGCGGTGCGCGAGCTGGCCTGGGACTTCCTCTTGAAGCCCGTGCCGGCGGATGTGCTGGCACAGGTGATCCGGGCCGCCGCAGAGGCTGGGGATGAGTGAAGGCAGCGTGAGTCAACGCGCCCACCCCACTGACTACCGGGCCATGCTGGTCTCTCTGGTGCGCCGGGTGCTGCTGGTGTCGGTGCTGCCGCTGATCGTGATCGCGGTCGCCAACTTCATCCTTTTCTACTCCCTCAACCGCAGCATCGTACTGGAGCAGCAGGCCAATCTGCTGCGCTATCACAAGGAATCCATCGAGGCCTTTCTCGCCAACCTCACCGCCGAGGTGACCGCTCTCGCCCACCAGTACCCGCGGGAGGAACTGGTCAACGGGCACCTGGAACGCCTGTTCGAAGTCCTGCAGCAGAGCGCCAAGGTGATCACCGATATCGGCGTCATCGACGCCGATGGGCAGCACCTCAAATACGTCGGTCCCTTCGACCTGGCCGGCCGTAACTACAGAGAAGCTGAGTGGTTTACCGAAGTGGTGGAGCGCGGCTACTACATCTCCGACGTCTTCACCGGCTTTCGCGGGGTGCCCCACTTCATCATCGCCGTCAAGCGCAGTGAGGGAGATTCCTTCTGGATCCTGCGCATCACCGTCAACACCGACTACTTCTCCCGCCTGGTGGACGCCGCCCACGTGGGGCGCACCGGCGAGACCTTCATCGTCAACCGCGAGGGGAGGTTTCAAACCAAGACCCGCTTCGGTGACCGCCTCCTGGAGCCCTCTGGCTTCCCCGACCTCACCTACCACGACGGCATCAAGGTGCGGACCCTGCGCATGGGCGGGGTGGGCTACATCTGCACCACGACGTGGCTGTCCAGCCCCCGCTGGCTGCTCATCTTCCGCCAGCAGGTGCGGGACGTCTTCGCCCCCCTGCGCAACGCCGTGGTGGTGGGGATCCTGATGTCGGCGGCCGGGGTGCTGGGGGCAGGGGTGCTGGCCTTCCTCTTCGCCCACCGCCAGGTGCAGGCCCTCAAACGGGCCGACGCCGAAAACGAGGCCCTCACCCAGCGACTGGTGGCCACCGGCAAGACCGCCGCGGTGGGGGAGATGTCCGCCGGCCTGGCGCACGAGATCAATAACCCCCTGGCCACCATCGACACCCTTCAGACCTGGATCCGGGATCTGGCCGGGTCGAGCCCGATCAGCGAGGAGGATCGCCTGGAAATCCTGGACGCCGCCACCAAGATTGGCGACCAGGTGGCGCGCTGCAAGACCATCACCCAGGGCCTGCTGAAGTTCGCCCGGCGGGTCGACTCCTCACCCCAGCCGGTGCTGCTGTCCCCCATGCTGGAGGAGATGGTGACGGTGATGCGCACCCGCGCGCGCATCGAGGGGGTGGCGCTCGACACCGACCTGTCTGATGTTCCCGCGGTTCGCGGGGCGCCCGCCCATCTGCAGCAGATCTTCATGAACCTCATCAACAACGCCCTCGACGCCACCGCCGGCCGGGGCGACGGGCGGGTGGTGGTGCGCACCCGCGCCACCGACCGCGCGGTGCGGGTGGACATCGAGGACAACGGGCCCGGCATCCCCCAGGAGCTGCTCTCTTCGATCTTTCTCCCCTTCTACACCACCAAGCCGGTGGGCAAGGGCACCGGCCTGGGGCTGGCCATCTGCTACGGCCTGGTGCAGGAGCTGGGGGGCAGCATCGAGGTGAGCAGCCAGCCGGGCAAGGGCGCCACCTTCACGGTGACGCTCCCCCGCGTGGTGCAGGAGAGGGCATGAGCATCCGGGTCCTCCTGGTGGACGACGAGGTGTCGTTTTCCCAGACCCTCGCCAAGATACTGTCGCGACGAGGCTTCATCGTGGCCACGGCGGGGTCGGGGGAAGAAGCTCTGGTCGCCCTTGCCCGCGAGCCCTGGGACGTCGTGCTGCTGGACGTGAAGATGCCGGATCGCGACGGCCTCTCCGTGCTGGGCGACATCCGCGCCATGCCCGACCCCCCCGAGGTGATCATGCTCACCGGTCATCTGTCGCGCAGCGAGGAAGAAGCGGGCTTGAGCGGCGGCGCCTTCGCCTACCTGCTCAAGCCCCACCCCATCCCCGACCTGGAAAGCCGCATCAGAGATGCGGCGCAGTCGGTCCGGCACCGCCGCGAGAAAACTGAAAATTCGCTAGCCAGAAAGGGAGGAGAGCTATGACCGCACCCGGCGAAGGCAGCAAGGCCTCCGCGTACGACCGGTACATCGACTACAAGAGGTTCGCCATTGCGGTGGCGGCCTTCCTTCTCATCGCCGCCATCCCCACCCCCAGATCCATGGTGGATGTGGCGGTGGAGTACACCTACGGTGAGAAGTACGTCCTCGACTTCTTCACCCGCGAGCTGTTCGGCACCCCCGCCAACGAGGCCGAGCAGTGGCAGGTGTACAGCGCCCGCGCCCTGGAAGGGCTGATGCGCCAGGGGACGCTGCAAAAGGAGGCGGTCCTCAAACGAGACGCCAAGCAGCTGGAAGGACTGGGGGCCAAGGGTCCCAAGGCCTTCTACGAACGCTATCGCCAGCTGGTGGAAGGGATGGACGAGGCCGCCTTCAACGACCTCATGGGGCGCGCCAAGGAGCTGCGGTTTTCGACCCTGACCTATGACACCCTCAAGCCAGAGGAGAAGGCCAAGGTGGACACCGCCGCCCGCCAGCTCAAGATCTGCGTGGCGATGATCGCCTTCGTGGTGATCTGCTTCATCACCGAGGCGATGCCGCTGCCCGGGGTGGCGTTTTGCGTGGGGTTGATCTGCGTCTTCTCGGGCATGGTGACGCGCAAGGACGCCCCCGCCTGGATGTGGACCGACGCCACCTGGTTCATCATGGGCAGCCTCATGTTCGCCGCCGCCTTCGTCAAGACCGGGGTAGACAAACGCATCTGCCTGGCGTTGTTCCGGGTGCTGGCCAAACCCAACATCCGCTGGGTGACGTTGATCCTGGTGCTGGTGATGGCGCCCGCCGCCACCTTCATCTCCGATCACGCCCTGGCCGCCATGTTCCTGCCCATCGGCATCATCCTCTACTCCAACTCCCTCACCGCCCAGATCCCCAAGGATTCGGAGCTGGCCAAGATGCTGATGATCACCATCTGCATGGCGCCCAACATCGGCGGTTTCGGGGCGCCCTCGGGGGGTGCCCGCAACGTGATCATGATCAACTACATGGAGGACATGTTCGGCTACTCGATCTCCTATGGGCAGTGGGTGCTCTATGGCATGCCCTTCGTGATCATCATGATGCCGGTCCTCTGGCTGCTGCTCAACCGGCGCTTCAAGCCGCAGATCAAAGATCTCACCCCGGCCATGGAGTCCCTCAAGAAGGACATCGCCCGCATGGGCAAGTGGAACCGCGCCCAGATCACGGCGGTGATCATCTTCCTGGCAATGTTCGTGGGGTGGTTGACCGAGGACAACATCTTGAAGGATCTGCTCGGCTTCCGACTGGGCATCGGGGTGCTGGCGCTGGCCGGCGCGGTGGCGTACCTGCTGTTCGGCATCGTCAACTGGCGGGACTACCAGGAGAAGGTGGACTGGGGGGTGGTCTGGCTGTACGCCGGAGCAATGATCTTCGGGCGGGTGCTGGACCAGAGTGGGGCCGCCTACTGGCTCGCTCGCTCCCTCACCGACCTTCTGGCCAGCATCGGCCTGACCTCCATGTACGCCCTGCTGGCCTCGGGGGGCTTCGTCACCGCCTTCATGACCCAGCTGATGGCGGACGGGCCGGCGGCCGCCGCGGTCGGCCCGATCACCCTCAACATCGCCGGCGTGGTGGGCTCCGGCACCACCATGATCCCCTTCATGACCCTCGTCACCGCCGCGGCCTCGTCGTTCGCCTACCTGCTGATCATCGGCACGCCCCCCAACGCCATCGTCTACGCCTCCGGCTACCTGGAGGCCAAGGACTTCCTGCGGGTGGGTATCCCCTGCCTGGTCATAGCCTTCATCGTGCTCATGCTGATGGCCGCCTTCTACTGGCCCCTGCTCGGTTTCCCCGGCTTGCAACCCATGTAAGATGAGGGAGGACGACACGACCATGACGACCAACACACCTTCTGTTCGCGTCCTCCTCGTCGATGACGAGGACGTATTCCGGCAAAGCACCGCCAAGCTCCTGGCCCGGCGCGGGTTCCTCGTGGAGGAGGCGGCCAGCGGCCAGCAGGCCCTGGCCAGCCTGCAGCGCTCGATCCCCGACGCGGTGGTGCTGGATCTGCGCATGCCGGGCATGGACGGCATTGCCACGCTGCAGCAGATCCGCGCCATCGCCCCCGAGCTGCCGGTGATCATCCTCTCGGGCCACGGCCAGTACGACGACGCCGTGGCCTCCATCAAGCTGGCGGTCGTGGATTTCCTGCAGAAGCCGGTGGACATCGAGCTGCTGGCGGCACGCATCCACCACGCCCACGAGCACGGTCAGCGAGTGGTGCTGCGCGAGCGCACCATCGCCGAGCTGATGGTGCCCCCCGACAGCTACCGCCGCCTGTACGTGGACCAGCCGGTGGCCGACGCGGTGGAGGCGCTCAAGGACACCTTCTTCGCCCCCCGGGAGCACTCCGACGCCACCCAGGAGCGGCTACGCTCGGTGCTGGTCTTCGACCGCTCCGACCGCTTCGTCGGCATCCTGCGCTTCCCGGACCTCTTGAAGCTGGTGCTGCCACCGTTCTTCACCAACCTGCCCTACACCTCCTACTACACCGGGATGTTCCTGGCCCAGTGCAAGCTGATGGGCAATCGCAAGATCGCCGACCTGCTGGAGGAGCCGGTGAGCGTCGCCGAGGATGCGCCGTTGATCGAGGCGGTGCACCTCATGGTGATCCACCACCTCATCAACTTGCCGGTCATGCGGAGTGGCCACCTGGTGGGGATCATCCGCGAGAAGGACATCATTCTGGAGATCGCCAGCCGGATGGGGAGTTGACGCACGGGGCGGCTCGTACCCCTTTCCAGCGGCGTGACATTCCGGATCGGTTGCGCTAGGCTGCGCGCCCTGGAAAGGACAGGGAGAACCAGCCATGGATGAGCCAAGGAGCACCAACATCACAGCATCAGAGTCCACGGTCACTCGTGCCCAGCGGGAAGCGCTCATGGGCCACCGCGGGGTCACCGTGTGGTTCACCGGCCTCTCGGCCTCGGGCAAGACCACCGTGGCCGCGCTGGTGGATGCCACTCTCACCGCTCGCGGCGTTCACTGCGCGGTCCTGGACGGGGACAACATCAGGCACGGCCTGAACCGCGACCTGGGGTTTTCCCCCGCCGACCGGGCGGAGAACATCCGCCGCATCGGTGAGGTCGCCAAGCTGTTCACCCAGGCGGGGCTCGTCACCCTGGTGGCGTTCATCTCGCCGTACCGCAAGGATCGGGACGCCGCCCGGGCCATGCAGAACAAGGGGGACTTCGTGGAGGTCTACCTGGACTCCCCGGTGGAGGTGTGCGAGGCGCGCGACCCCCGCGGCCTGTACCGCAAGGCCAGAGCCGGCGAGATTCCCGAGTTCACCGGTGTTTCCGCCCCCTACGAGGCGCCCCTGAAACCCGAGCTGGTGCTCTACACCGCCAGCGAAACCCCGGAGGAGAGCGCCCAGCGGGTGGTGGCGTACCTGGAAAAGCACGGGTATCTCAGTGCCCCGTAGCCGACCGGCGCACGCCGTCGGCCCCGCGCCTGGCCCGGGGCCTGCCGAATCTTGAGGCGCGGCGCAGCTTGATGTATAGTCTCTCCTCCCGGCATGGCCGGGAGGCCGTGGAGGGTCTGATGAAACAGGGCATTCACCCCGCCTACCACACGGTAGAGGTGCGGTGCGCATGCGGCAACACCTTCACCACTCGTTCCACCAAGAAAGAGATCCGGCTGGACATTTGCTCGGCCTGTCACCCGCTGTTTACCGGCAAGCAGAAGCTGGTGGACTCGGCCGGCATGGTGGAGCGCTTCCAGCGGCGTTACGGCAAGCGCGACGGCAACTAGCGGCGCCGGGACCAGCACCTCAACGCCGGGGGAAGTACCCCCGGCGTTTCGCCGTTTCCGGCAGGGAAGGTCACCATGACAGGGATGCTGGATCGACTGGATGAGGTCACCCGCCGCTTTGCCGAGCTGCGGGAGGAGCAGGCGCAACCCCACGTGCTCGCCGACCCGCGCCGGCTGGCCGAGGTGTCGCGCCGGCTCGCCGACCTGGAGCCGGTGGTGCAGGCCTATCAGGCGTACCGCCGGCTGCAGGAGGAGGAGCTGGGCGCCCGGCAGGTGCTGGCCGAAGAGACCGATCCGGAGCTGCGCGAGCTGGCCGAGGAGGAGCTCAAGCGACTCAAGGACGCCCTCGCCGCTCAGGAGGACCAGCTCAAGATCCTCCTCCTGCCCCGCGACCCCAACGACGCTCGCAACGTCGTGCTGGAAATCCGCGCCGGCACCGGCGGCGAGGAAGCGGCGCTGTTCGCCGCTGACTTGCTGCGCATGTACACCCGCCACGCCGAGTTGAAACGCTGGCGGGTGTCCATCACCGACCTCTCCGAGGCCGGCATGGGCGGCATCAAGGAGGCAGTGGCCATCATCGAGGGGCAGGGGGTGTACTCCCGACTCAAGTTCGAGTCGGGGGTCCATCGGGTGCAGCGCGTGCCGGCCACCGAAGCCTCCGGCCGCATCCACACCTCCGCCGCCACGGTGGCCGTCCTGCCCGAGGCAGAAGAAGTGGAAATCGAAGTACACGAAAAGGATCTCCGTATCGACCGGTTCTGCTCCTCGGGCCCAGGCGGCCAGTCGGTGAACACCACCTACTCGGCCATCCGCATCACCCACCTGCCCTCCGGCATCGTCGTGCAGTGCCAGGACGAGCGCTCCCAGCAGCAGAACCGCCTGAAGGCGATGCGCATCTTGAAGGCGCGCCTGTATGAGATCGCCCAGGAGGAGCAACAGGCCCAGATGGCCGCTGATCGCCGCGCCATGGTGCGCAGCGGCGACCGCTCGGAAAAGATCCGCACCTACAACTTCCCCCAGTCGCGCATCACCGATCATCGCGTCGGGTTGACCATCCATCGGCTGCAGGAGGTCCTGGATGGCAACCTGGATCTCCTCCTGGATCCGTTGATCGCCCAGCTCCAGGCCGCCCGGCTGGAGAGAGAACTCGCCACCGCCTCATGACCCTGGGCGCGCGGCTGGCGCGGACGCGCCTGGTCGGCGAGATCCGCTTCGCCCTTCTGGGCGGGCTGGCCGGCATCGCCGCCGGGCTGGCGGCGGGGACGCTGGCGGCGATCACCGCCCCGCGCCCCGTGGAGGTGGACCCCTGGGTGGCGTTCGTGGCGACCACCGCCAGAGGGGTCGGCCTGGGGTGGTGGGGCGGTCTGCTGTGGAGCATTGCCCTGGCGGTCGTCGCTCGCCGCGGCTCCCCGCCGCCACCAGTGGCGGTGCTGGGGCGGGCGGCGTGGGTGACGGCGGCGGCCGTGGTGCTGGGTGCCCTGGCCGCGTACCTCTTCGGCCACCCCCCGGGGCGAGGAGTCCTCGGCGGGGTGATCATTGGCAGCCTGGCTGCCCGCTTCCTCCTCGCCCGGGCCGGTAACGGCCCCCAGCCATGACCATCGATGACCTGCTGCGCTGGGCGGTGCCGCGGCTGGGCGCCCCCCGGGAGGGGCTCCCCGACCCCGCCCGGGAGGCCCGCTGGCTGCTGTCCCGCGCCATGGGGGTGGGCGAGGCGTGGCTGCTGGGGCATCGCGAGGAGCCGCCAGGGGCAGCCGTCGAGGCCACCTTTCGCGCCTGGGTGGAGCGCCGGCGAAGGGGCGAGCCCGCCCACCACCTGATCGGCAGCTGTCCCTTCTGGGGGCGGGAGTTCGTGGTCTCGCCGGCGGTGCTCATCCCCCGCCCCGAGACCGAGCTCCTGGTGGCCACAGCCCTCACCCTGGCGTTGCCGCCCGCGCCCCGGGTGCTGGACGTGGGCACCGGCTCGGGGTGCCTGGCCGTCACCATCGCGGCCGAGTGGCCGCGGGCGGTGGTGGTGGCCAGCGACCTCTCCCTCCCGGCGCTCGCGGTGGCCCGGGCCAACATCCGCCGCCACGGCGTCGAGGTACGGCTGCTGGCCGGCGATTTGACGGCAGCCCTGGCGGGACCCTTCGACCTGGTCGTCGCCAACCTCCCCTACATCCCGGAGGGCGACCTCCCGAACCTCCCCCCGGAGGTGCGCGACCGCGAGCCTCGCCTGGCCCTGGCCGGCGGGGCGGACGGCGCCGATCTCCTGCGCCGTCTCGTGGCCGAGCTGCCCCGGGTGCTGGGGCGTGAAGGGCACGCCCTGCTGGAGATCGGGCCCGGACAGGCGGAGCTCCTAGCCCCCCACTGGAGCGGCGCCGGCCTGGCGCGGGCGGCGCTGCACCCCGACGCCACCGGCATCCCCCGCCTCCTGCACCTGCGCCGCACCGGGAGATAGGCTCGAAAACCGGGGGGGACGGCCCGCCCCACCCCTGGCTACCGGCCGGGGCGCGACGCCAGCTACCCCCGCAGCCCCGCACCCACCGCCGCCAGCACGGCGTCATGGAGGTGGCCGTTGGTGGCAATGACCCCGCGGTTGGCCGCGAGGGTGCGCCCGCGGCTGAAGTCCAGGGGGTACCCCCGCACGTCGGTGACCCGCCCCCCCGCCTCCTCGATGAGCAGAGCACCGGCGGCGTGGTCCCAGATCTTCTCCTGGTAGTCGGCGCGCGTCGGCAGGCGCAGGTACACCGAGGCCTCCCCCCGGGCCAGCAGGGCGTACTTGCACTGGGAATCCATGCGGACGGGGGGAGAGGTCGTCCCCAGCAGGGCGGTCACCCTGGCCGAGTCGGCGTGGGAGGAGTGCCCCGACTCCACCGATTCGCACACCACGGCGCGGCGGGGATCGCTTTCGGGGTCCACCGCCAGTCGAGTTCGCCCCGGCCCTCCCAGCGGCTGCATCCAGGCTCCCTCCCCCCGCACCCCGGCGAGCAGGCACCCCGGCACGCCCGGAGAATCCAGCGTGACGGGGAGCGCCGGACAGGCCAGCACCCCCAGAACCACCTCTCCCCCCTCGATGAGGGCAATGGCCACCGCGTACTGCTCCCGGCGCAGGAACCCCTTGGTGCCGTCGATGGGATCCACCGCCCAGAACCGCCCCTCCGTGCCGCCGGCGAAGCTTCCCCGGTCGATGGCCTTGAGCACGCCCTCGGGACCCAGGTGAGGCAGCTCGGTCGCCACCGCCTCCAGCACCTGCCGACGCAGCCCATCGTCGCGGCGCAACGCCTCGGCCTGCTCCTCGGCCACCACCGGGACCTCGGGGACGCGCTCCCCCAGCACATGGTCGATCACCGCCTGGGCGGCGAAATCCGCCACCGTCACCGGCGAGCGGTCCTGCTTGAGCACCGCCTCCCCTGAAACCAGGCGCTGTTGCACCCACTGGCACACCCGCGCCGCCGCCACCGCCGCCGCCACCGCCGCGTCGAGCTCCTGATGCACCTCTCGCTCCCCCCGGCCGGGCAGGCTAGCACATGATTGTGGGTACCAGGTACCGATAGTCTTTCCTTTTCGAGCCTCGATCGTCCGGACCGCACCGCATCGGGCGCGCCTGGGCTGGCAGCGACGGGAAGGTGGCGACCGCGGCGGCTACACTACCGGCGTGCACGAACGCGCCCGTCTCCTCACCGAGCTGCTTGCCCGCCGCATCCTGCTGCTGGACGGTGCCACCGGCACCGCCCTGGCCGCCCGCGGCCTCACCGCCGCCGACTACGGGGGAGAGGCCCTCTTCGGCTGCCACGAGGCCCTCCTGTTGCACCGCGCAGACGTCATCCTGGATCTGCACCGCGCCTACCTGGCCGCCGGGGCGGACATCGTCGAGACTGACACCTTCGGCGCCACCCCCATCGTGCTCGCCGAGTACGGTCTGGCCGGGCACTGCCGGGAGCTGAACCGCCGCGCCGCCGAGCTGGCCCGCCAGGCCTGCGCCGAGGTCACCACCCCCGAGCGCCCGCGCTTCGTGGCGGGCTCCATGGGCCCCACCACCAGGGCCCTCACCCTCACGGGCGGTGCCACCTTCGGCGAGCTCCTGGCCGCCTACCGCACCCAGGTGGAGGGCCTGGCCGAGGGGGGGGCGGACGTGCTGCTCATCGAGACCTCCCAGGACCCCCTGAACCTCAAAGCGGCCCTCATCGCCTGCCGGGAGGCGGCCCCCCACCTGCCGGTGGCGGTTTCCGCCACCCTGGAGCCCACCGGCACCACCCTGGGGGGGCAGTCCATCGAGGCGGTGGCGGTGATGGTGGAGCCCTGGGCCCCCCTCTGGGTGGGGCTGAACTGCTCCACCGGCCCCGGGCCCATGGCCGAGCACGTGCGCGCCCTGGCCGCCCTCACCCCCAGCTTTGTGGCGGTGGTCCCCAACGCCGGCATGCCCGATGGCGAGGGGCGCTACCATGAGACCCCGGAGCAGCTGGCCGCCACCCTGGCCCGCTTTGCCGCCGCCGGGTGGGTCAACCTCCTGGGGGGGTGCTGCGGCACCACCGCCGAGCACATCCGCCTGCTGCGGCCCGTGGCCGACGCCCACCCTCCCCGCACCCCCCCCGCCTACGACCCCGCCCGGCTGGCGGGGGCCCACCCGGTGGAGCTGGTGCAACAGCCGCCCCCCCTGCTCGTCGGCGAGCGCACCAACACCCTGGGCTCGCGCGCCTTCCGGGAGCTGGTGCGGGCCGGTCGGTGGGCCGAGGCGGCCGAGGTGGGGCGCCGCCAGGCGCGCGGGGGCGCCCACGCCCTGGACGTGTGCCTGGCCGACCCGGAGGGGGACGAGCTGGGGGCGGTGGCCGCCCTGCTGCCGCACCTGCGCCGGGCGGTGCGGGTCCCCCTGGTCGTCGACTCCACCGACCCCCGGGTGTTCGCCGCCGCCCTGGAGCTCATTCCCGGACGGCCGCTGCTCAACTCGGTGAACCTGGAGGACGGGGGCGCCCGCCTGGCGGAGGTGGCACAGCTGGCCCGCCGCTTCGGGGCCGCCGTGGTGGCCGGCTGTATCGACGAGCACCCCACCGAGGGGATGGCCCGCACCGCCGCCCGCAAGGTGGAGGTGGCGGGGCGCCTGCTGGAGGCCCTGGAGGGGCACGGCCTGCGGCGGCGGGAGATCCTCGTGGACGCCCTGGTCTTCCCCGCCGCCACCGGGGACCCCGCCTTCGCCGGGGCGGCACGGGAAACCGTCGAGGGGGTGCGCCGCATCAAGCAGGCCTTCCCCGACGCCCTCACCATCCTGGGGATCTCCAACGTCTCCTTCGGGTTACCGGCCGCCGGGCGGGAGGTGCTCAACGCCGTCTTCCTGCACCACTGCCTCGCCGCCGGCCTGGACGCCGCCATCGTCAACACCGAGCAGCTGGTACGCTTCCCCTCCCTCACCCCCGACGAGGTGGCCCTGGCCGAGGCGGTGCTCTTCGACGGCGGGCGGGCGGCGGTGGACGCCTTCGTGGCCCGCTACCGCCGCGCCGCCCCCGCCCGGCAGGCCGCCCCCGACGACGCCTCCCTCTCTCCCGAGGAGCGGCTGGCCCGCATGGTGGTGGAGGGGCGGCGCTCCGGCCTGGAGCCGCTGCTTGAGGAGCTGCTCACCCGCATGGAGCCGCTCGCCATCATCAACGGCCCCTTGATGGCCGGGATGGACGAGGTGGGGCGCCTGTTCGGGGCGGGCACGCTCATCGTCGCCGAGGTGCTGGTGTCGGCGGAGGTGATGCAGGCGGCGGTGGACCACCTGCGCCCCCACATGGCCGGGGACGCCGCCCCCCGCGGCTCCCTGCTGCTGGCCACCGTGCGCGGGGACGTCCACGACATCGGCAAGAATCTGGTGGGAATCATCTTCTCCACCAATGGCTTCCGCGTCACCGACCTGGGCGTGCAGTGCCCGTCGGAGAAGCTCATCGCCGCCTGGCGGCAAGACCCCACCGACCTCATCGGCCTGTCGGGCCTGCTGGTGCGTTCCGCCCACCAGATGGTGGACACCGCCGCCGACCTGGCCGCCGCCGGGATCCGCGTCCCCATCCTGGTGGGGGGGGCGGCGCTGTCCCCTCTCTTCACCAGGGAGCGCATCGCCCCCGCCTACCCGGGAGGGGTGCACTACGCCCCCGACGCCATGGCCGGGCTGGCCCTGGCCAACCGGCTGCTGGCGGGGGAGGCCCTCGCCGAGACGCCAGCCGCCCAACCAGCGCCACCCCCGGCCGCCCCCCCCCAGGGCGGCGACCCCACCTCCGCCAGCGCCCCGCGCGCGGCCAGGGTCGAGGTGCCGCCCCCCCCCGACCTGGCCCGCCACCTGTTGCCCTCCCTGCCCCTGGAGGAGGTACTGGCCCACCTCAACCGCCAGATGCTGCTGGGCAAGCACCTGGGCCTGCGCGGCTCGGTGGCCCGCCTGCTGGCGCAGGGGGACCTGCGGGCCCAGGAGCTGACCGCCCGGGTGGATGCTCTCACCGACGCCGCGGTGGCCCGGGGGTGGCTGGCCCCCGCCGGGGTGTACCAGTTCTTCCGCGCTGCCTCCCGGGGGGACGCGGTGGTGCTGTTCGACCCCACCGGCACCCGGGAGCTGGTGACGCTTCCCTTCCTGCGGCAGCGGCGCCCCCCCCACGCCTGCGCCGCCGACTGGGTGCGGCCCCAGGCCCGGGATGGGGACAGCGTGGCCCTCTTCGTGGTCACCTGCGGCGCCGGCATCCGCGAGCGGGCCGCCGAGCTCCGGGAGCAGCGGCGCCTGCTGGACAGCATCGCCCTGCAAGCCCTGGCCCTGGAGGCCGCCGAGGCCGCCGCGGAGTGGCTGCACCGCCGCCTGCGCACCCTGTGGGGGTTCCCCGACCCCCCGGAAATGACCATGGAGGAGCGTTTCCGCGCCCGCTACCGGGGGATCCGCCTCTCCTTCGGCTACCCCGCCTGCCCCGACCTGACCCCCCAGGCGGACGTCTTCCGGCTCCTGCGCCCGGAGGAGATCGGCGTCACCCTCACCGACGGGTACATGATGGAGCCCGAGGCCTCGGTGTCGGCGGTGGTGTTCCACCACCCCGAAGGCCGCTACCTGGCCTGACGTCGGGCGGGCGGCCGACGAATGCCCACCCGGGCTGCCGGGGACCCCGCTAACCTTGCGTACAATGCGCGGCATGCGGCACGAGCGGGTGACGGCGCGCTTTCGCGAGCGCATTGTGGTGGCCGACGGGGCGATGGGCTCGGAGCTGCTGGCCCGCCTCCCGGCGGGTTCGGCGCTGGACCTGGCACCGCTGGAGCACCCCCAGGAGATCCTGGCGGTGCATCTGGCCTACCTCAAGGCCGGCGCCGAGCTCATCGAGACCGCCACCTTCGCCGCCTCCCGGCCGCGCCTGGAGCGCCTCCACACCCCCGCCGGGGTGGAGGAGGTCAACGGTGCCGCCGTCAAGCTGGCCAGAGAGGCCAGGGAGATCGCCGGGGTGGACTGCCTGGTGGCGGGGGCCATCGGTCCCCTGGCCGGTGTCCTGGACTTTGACGACCCCGGGGGACGCGCGGCCATTGCCGCCGCCCACGCCGAGCAGGCGGCCATCCTCGCCGGCCGGGGCGCCGATCTCCTGATCCTGGAGACGTTCTTCCGCCTGGACGAGCTGCGCCTGGCCGTCGCCGCGGTGCAGAAGGTCACCGACCTCCCCCTGGTCGCCATGCTCACCTTTCCGGCGGAAAACACCCCCCAGGAGTGGGAGGAGCACGCCGCCGCGGTGGAGAGCCTGCTGGCGCTCGACCTGCTGGCCGCCGGCGTGAACTGCGCCCCTGGCCCCCACGGGGCGCTGGAAATCCTCGAACGTCTGCCAGGTCAGGCCGGACAGCTGGCCGCCATGCCCAACGCCGGCACCCTGGTGCGGCGCGACGGCCGCCTGTTCATGCCGCCGGCCACCCCCAGCTACCTGGGGGAGTTCGCGCGCCGCGCCGCCGCCTGCGGCGCCGTGCTGGTGGGGGGGTGCTGCGGGACGGGTCCCGACCACATCCGCGCCATGGCGGGAGCGGTCAGCGGGCTGCGCCCGCGGCGGGCGAGCCGCGCCGCCGTTGCCGTGGCGAGCTCCGCGCCCCGCGGCGAACCCCGCCGAGCCCGCCCCCGCTCGCCGCTGCTGGCCCGCCTGCAGGCGGGGGAGTTCACCCGGGTGGTGCAGCTGGACCCCCCCAAGGGCACCAACGCCGACCGCCTCATGGCGGTGGTACAGCGGCTGGCCGGCCATCCCGCCGTCGACGCCCTGGACATCAACTCCAACCCCCTGGCCCGGCTGCGCATGGACTCGTTGTGGCTGGCCGGGGAGATCCAGCGGCAGGTGGGGGTTGAGACGATCCCCCACGTCACCCCCCGTGACGCCTCCCTCATGGGGCTGCAGGCGCAGCTGCTGGGCGCCTGGCGAGCGGGGGTGCGCAACCTGCTGGCCATCACCGGCGACCCCTCCCAGCTGGGCGACTACCCCGGGGTACACGACGTCTACCACGTGGACATCTTCGAATTGATCCGCGCCATCGCCCGCATGGCCGAGGGGGTGGACTGCGCCGGCAACCCCATCGGCGACCCGCCCTGTTTTTGCATCGGGGCGGCCCTCAACCCCAACGCCGACGACCTCGACCACGAGATCGAGCGGATGTACCGCAAGGCGGAGGCGGGGGCGCACTTTTTCATGAGCCAGGTGTTCTTCTCCTGGGACAGCTGGGAGCGCCTGCTCGACCGCTGCGGCGGGCGCCTGCCGCTGCCCGCCCTGGTGGGGATCTGGCCGCTCTCCTCCCTGCGCCTGGCGCTGCGGCTGCACCACGAGGTGCCGGGCATCGTGGTGCCCCAGGAGCTGCTGGCGGCTCTGGAGCGAGCCGGCGCCGACGCCGCCCTGGTGGGGTACGAGCGCGCCCTCCAGCTGGCGTGCGAGGCCCCTCGCCGGGCCCAGGGGGTGTACCTCATCCCTCCCTTCAAGAACCCCGAGGAGGTGCTCTCCTTGCTCACCGCGGCGGCGCCGGAGGCGTAGCCGCGCCCACCGCCGGCCGGGGCCAGACCCGTGAGTCCCTCCCGACCACTTCGCTACAATGCGCCGCTCGGGAGGTGGGTGTGCTGGACGAGGTGCGAGACAGCCTGGCGCGCGCCATTGCGGGGGTCCTGGAGGGGCTGGGGGTGGAGGCGCCGACGGTGGCCCTGGAGGTGCCGCCCCGGCGGGAGCTGGGGGACCTGGCGTGGGCGGGGGCGTTGCCCCTGGCCAGGGTGCTGCGCCGGCCGCCCCGGGCGGTGGCCGAAGAGGTGGTGGCCCGCCTGCGACCGGCGCTGGAGGAACTCGCCGAGCTCGTGGAAGGAGAACCCCGCATCGACGGGCCCGGCTTCGTCAACTTCCGCCTGCGGCGCGGCCCCGCCCTGGCCCGCCTGCTCGCCCTCGGGGTGCGGCCGACCCCCCACTCCCGGCGGCCGACCGGCAAGACCATCGTCGAACACACCAACATCAACCCCAACAAGGCGGCCCACATCGGCCACCTGCGCAACGCCGTGCTGGGGGACGTGCTGGTGCGCTGCCTGCGCTGGCTGGGTCGCCCCGTCGAGGTGCAGAACTACATCGACGACACCGGGGTGCAGGTGGCCGACGTGGTGGTGGGGTTCCTCTTCGTGCCGGAGGAGGAGCTGGCCCGGGTGGTGGCTCCCTTCTGGCCAGAGGCCGGACCCACCCGGGCGGGGGTGCTGCGAGCCCTGGCCGGGCGGGCCGCCAGTGGGACCCTGGTGGGGGGGGCGGCCGACTTCGACGACCTGTGCTGGGAGCTCTACCCCCAGGTCACCCGTCGCTACGACGCCGATCCCGCCTTCACTGCCCATCGCGCCCAAGTGCTCCACGCCATCGAGGAGGGCTTCCCCGCGGGCTCGACCCTGGAGGAGGCGATCGCCACCCTGACCAACGGCCCTGCCGGCGACTTCCCGGCGGCCGCCGTGGCCCGCCTGGCCGCCACCGTGGCCGAGGCCAACCTGCACTGCCACCTGCGCACCATGGGGCGGCTGGGGGTGGCCTACGACCTGCTGCCCCACGAGTCAGACATCCTGCGGCGGGGGTTCTGGCAGCGGGCCTTCGAGCTGCTCCGAGACTCCGGCGCCATCCGCCTGGACGACGAGGGGAAGAACGCCGGCTGCTGGGTGTTCTCCCTCGCCGACTCCCCCGACTTTGCCGGCATGGCTGACGCCGACAAGGTGCTGGTGCGCTCCAACGGAACCGTCACCTACACCGGCAAGGACATCGCCTACCAGCTGTGGAAACTGGGGTTGCTCACCGACCCCGACGGCACCCGTCACGACTTCGGCTACCTCCCTTTCACCCGCTTCCGGCAGGACGGGCCGGCCCGGCCGGTGGAGTACGGTAACGGCGAGCGCCTCCTCTGGCGCACCTGCGCCGACCCCGGGCGGCGCCCGGCGGGGGCTGAGTTCGGCGCCGGGCAGCGGGTGGTCAACGTCATCGACGTGCGCCAGTCCTACCCCCAGAAGGTAGTGCGCGAGGCCATCCGCGCCCTGGGCCACCGGGAGGCGGCGGACAACTCCATCCACTTCGCCTACGAGATGGTGGCCCTGACCCCGGCGGCGGTGCGGCGCCTGGAGTCCTCCCTGGGGGTGAGCTTCGGCCTCACCGAGGAGGATATGGCCAGGCCCTTTGTGGAGATGTCCGGCCGCCGGGGGATCGGCGTCAAGGCCGACGCCCTCCTGGACACCCTGGAGGAGGAGGCGCGGCGGGCGGTAAAGGCGCGCCTGGCGGAGGAGGACACCCTCCCCCTCGGGGAGCTCGAGGCCCGGGCCCGCGCCATCGCCACCGGGGCGCTGCGCTACCAGATGCTGCGGCAGGGCCGCAACCGCGTCCTCGCCTTCGACTTCGACGAGGCGCTGGCGTTCGAGGGGGACACCGGCCCCTACCTGCAGTACTCCGCCGTGCGGGCCCGCAAGATCTTTGACAAGCTGGCCGCTGCCGGCCTCGCCGGCACCCCCGAGGGGGACGCCGAGGCCGCGGCCGGCGCCGCCATTGGCAACGACCTCTGGGACCTGGTGCTGGCCTGCGCCCGCACCCCCGAGATGGTGGACAAGGCCGCCGGCGCCCTGGAGTTCTCCCTCCTGGCGGCGCACGCCCGAGAGCTGGCGCAGGCCTTCCACAGGCTCTACCACGAGCACCCGGTCCTGCACGCCCCCGACGAGGCCACGCGGGCCCTGCGCCGGGCGGTCTTCCGCCTCTTCGCGGCGACGGTGGCGGAGATCCTCGAGCCCCTGCTCGGCATCCCCATCCCCCCCGAGATGTAGAGGCCCACCAGCCCCCCGGCACGGACACGGGCACGGGCACCGACACGGGCGCGAACAGGGACACGGACAAAGACACCGTTCCGGCCGTGGTAAACGGTGCCCACCGTCAGGGGCGGGCCGGAGGCCCGCGCACCCAGGGGCACGGACACGGTCAGGGACACGGGCACGGACACGGGCACGGACACGGGCGCGGACACGGACACGGCCAGTGTCAGTGCCTGTGCCGGTGTCAGTGTCGGTGACGGTGACGGTGACGGTCGCGGTGCCAGTCACGGTGACAGTGGCCGACACGGTCACCGTCACCGTCGCGGGTGGATCAGCCTCCAGGTGAGCGCTCGGACGCGGTCGAAGAGCTCGATGGCGCGCTGCGCTGCTGCGCGGTCAACCGTGCCGGCGCCCAGCAGCAGCCGCAGGTGGCTGTCGGCCTCCAGGGCTGACGCGTAGGCGATGCGCCAGTGGTGCTGCCGGTCGCGCCCGGCTCGTCCGGCACCTTCGGCCAGGTTCGCCGGTACCGAGGAGGCGGAGCGGATGAGCTGATCCGCCAGGGACCTGAGCGGGGCCGGCAGCCCGAGGGCCAGGGCGACGGCGGTGCCGGCGGCCTCGAGGGCCAGTCCGTGGGCGGTGAGGGAACGGTTCGGGGTCGACGGGGGCGGCGTGGTCCGAGTGGTGTTCATGTCTCCCACCCAGCGCCCGGGAGCGGGCGCTGTCACAGGGTCGCCGCAGGCGACCGCCCGCAGGGCGGCTCGCCCTTGACAGCGCCCGCCCCGGGCGCTACCCGCAGGGAAGAACACCACGAGGCCACGCCGCCCGGGAGACACCGACACCGACACCGGCACAGGCACAGGCACAGGCACGGACACGATCGCGGACACGGACGCCGACACGGTCTCGGTCACGGACACAGACACGGTCGCGGACACGGTCATAGACGCGGGCGCGGGCACGGTCATAGACGCAGGCGCGGGCACGGGCACCGGGCCGGGCGTGGCAACCCGCACCGTCCGTGGGGGCGGGCCAGAGGCCCGCGATCCCAGGGGTACGGGCACAGACACCGACACGGCCACGGTCGCTCGCGATCGCGGACACGGACGCCGACACGGTCTGGGTCACGGACACAGACACGGTCGCGGACACGGTCACAGGCACGGACACGGGAACGGGCACCGGCACGGGCGGCGGCCGTGGCTGGATGTCAGACCAGTCGGATGGAACCGTCGCGAAGAGCCGCCGCCACCCCCGCTCCGGCTTCCAGCTGGGCCGCTGTTATCAGGAATACATCCACCGGGACGGGCGCCTGCAAAAAGGCGTCGCGGGCGGTATCGAGGATCTGGGCCCCGGCGGCTCGGTGGTCGTCGTCGATGATGATGAGGATGTCGGCGTCGCTGCGGGGGGTGGGCCTTCCCCCGGCGTAGGAGCCGAACAGCACTACCTGCCGCACAGCTGGGCAACGTTCGGCCAGCAATGCTGCGCACTCCCGCAGCGCCGCGAGCACAGCCTCCCGGTCAACCCAGCGAGGGCCGGCAGAACTCCAGGATGGACTCGGCATCGGCGATGGCCTCATCGGCATCGCGGCGGGTGTAGTACTCCCGCGGCGTCCCGACATCGAACCCGTTCGGGTAGCGGGTTGGGATGTAGTGGCGGTCGAGGCGCTTGGCCCTCTCCAGGAAGAGTTCAGCGGCGGGCAGGCGCTCGCCGAGGTCCTTGAGAAGGCGGCTGACCGAATGGCCCCACCCCTCGCCCCCCAGGTGCAGGTACACCGCCTTGACGGCCTTTTCCGCCGCCTGCTGGGCGGCAAAACAGGCCCATTCGAAATCTCCCACCTCCCGGGAATGGCGGGCGTGCTGCAGGTCCGCCGCGGCCTGCGCGAACCAGTCCGGGGCGCGGTTCGGCATGTCTTCTCGATGCTACCACGATGCGATGTGCTTTCCGCCGCCAGCCGGAGGCCCTTCGGTCCGGATGCCGTCAGAAAAGCCAAAAGGCGCCCGTGGGCGCCTCGATTTTCGGATCTCAACGATGATGGGGCCTTGCTCAGGCCACCGTGGGTTTCTTCTCCCTGGCCACCACCCGCCCCACCTGGGCCAGCATGGGCTTGCCGTAGGACGGCACCAGCTGGCGCAGTAGCCGCACCACCTGCCGTTGGTCTTCGGCGGCCGCCGCGGCCTCCAGCTCCCCCAGGCGATCGAAAAGGTCCAGGGGCGGGGCGGGACTCTGGGCCACGAACACCTTGTGGGCCACCTGGGTGGTCTTTTCCTCTTCCTCGGTGAGCAGCTCCTCGAACAGCTTTTCCCCCGGGCGCAGGCCGGTGAACTCGATCTTCACGTCCACGTCCGGCACCCGCCCGGACATGGTGATCATGTGCCGGGCCAGGTCCACGATGCGGATCTGCTCCCCCATGTCCAGCACGCACAGCTCGCCGTAGTCCCCGTAGGCCGCCTTGAGCACCAGGCCCACCGCCTCCCCGATGGTCATGAAGTAGCGGCGCACCTCGGGGTGGGTGACGGTGATCGGCCCCCCCGCCTCCAGCTGCTCCCGGAAGATGGGCACCACCGAACCGGCCGAGCCCAGCACGTTGCCGAAGCGCACGGCGCAGAAGCGCGTGGTCGAACGCTGGCCGAGGGCCCGCACGATCATCTCCCCGACCCGCTTGGAGGCCCCCATGACGGAGGAGGGGCGCACCGCCTTGTCGGTGGAGATGAACACGAAACGCTCGCACCCGCACGCCAGGGCCGCCTCGGCGGCAATGCGGGTGGCGACGATGTTGTTCTTCACCGCCTCGCAGGGCGCCGCCTCCATGAGGGGCACGTGCTTGTGGGCGGCAGCGTGGAACACGTCGTGGGGCCGGTAGCGCTGGAACAGTGCCTGCACCCGGCCGCGGTCGCGCACGTCCGCCACCTCGGCGACCACCGTGGCGTCGGCGCGCGCCTTCTCCAGGCGGCGCTGGAGCAGATAGAGGTTGTTCTCGTTGATGTCCACCATCACCAGCCGGCCCAGTCCGCCCCGGAGGAGCTGCTCGCAGATCTCGCTGCCGATGGAGCCCGCCCCGCCGGTGACCAGGGCGGTGCGGGAGGCCAGGTCGATGGGCCGCTCGTTGTCGGCAAATCTCACCGCCTCGCGGGGCAGCAGATCCTCCGGCGAGAGGTCCTGCAGCATGGTAGCCCGCACGTGCTCCTCCAGGTAAACGAAGGAAACCGGCAAGATCTTGAAGCGCACGTTGAGGTTGGAGCAGATCTCCAGAATGTGGCGGATGCGGCTGGCGGACAGGCGGGGGATGGCGATCAGCACCTTGCCGATGCGCTGCTCGGCAATGATGCGGGGCAGATCGTCGATGCTCCCCAGCACCGGCCGGTCCCCCACCAGTACCCCGTGCTTGCTCACGTCATCGTCAACAAACGCCACGATGCGGTAGTTGTGCTCGTCGGACCGCTGCAGGTCGCGCAGGAGCGCCTCGCCGGTGGCGCCGGCGCCGACGATCACGGTGCGCAGGGGGCCGCCGTTGTGGCGCCCCCGCTGCCAGTCCAGGAGGGCCACCGAGGCGTAGCGCGGAGAAAAGCGCACCGCGGCCATGGCCGCCAGCGACATCAGGAGTTCCAGCACCACCACCGAGCCGGGAGGCACCTTGATCTGCAGTACATAGAGACCGGCGAGAAAGAGCAACGTCCCCACCGCCCCGGCCTTGGCCACGCGGATACCGTCGGCCAGTCCCGACAGGCGGAACGACCAGCGGTGCGCCCGGAACACCGCCACCGCCAGCACTCGCGCCGCCACCAGCACGGCCGTGGCCTGAAGCCCGGCCCGGGCGTAGGCTAACGGAACCTCGCCCTCGAAACGGAGGTGCAGCGCCAACCATAAGCTCCCCCCGGCAATGACACCGTCTGCGGCCAGCACGAGCTGATGCCGCAGCCGCGAGCGGAGAAGCTGCTCGAGATGGAACTTACCGTTCGACAGTAGACTCATTCGCCCAGCCGATTTCTATTCCACCCGTGCTTTCACGCTGTCATTGTAGCATCGGTCCCGGCACGCCAGGCCCTCCTGCCGAAGTCCAGAGAAGGCAGCGGACACACATCCGGGTCGACACACGCTACCGTTACACAAAGAGGAGATTTTTCGGCACTTCTGCCGGCATTCCGGGGCGCGGTCTGCCACCGGGCGGACCTGGCCGGGACGACCTGCCGCCCCCCGAGCAACAACCCACCAGGAGCACGCCCATCCCCTGGCGACTGCTCCGCCCAGCGGACCTACGTTTTTCTCGCGGCGCCCGCCATCTGGGCCGCCCACGACCGGGCGTACAGCCCCCCCGCCCGCACCAGCTCTCCGTGCGCCCCCGATTCGACGATGCGACCTTCTTTCATCACGTGGATGACGTCGGCGCGCATGGCGGTGGTGAACCGGTGCGTGATGAGGAGCGCCGTCTTGCCCCGCACCAGGTCCCGAAACCGCTCCATCCACTCGTTTTCCGCCCAGGAGTCCATGGCGCTGGTGGGCTCGTCCAGCAGCACCAGCGGGGCATCCCGGTAGAAGGCCCGGGCCAGCGCCACCCGCTGCCACTCCCCCACCGACAGCTCCGCCCCGCCCGCGAACCACTTGCCCAACAGGGTGTCGTACCCCTGGGGGAGGTTCATCGCCGGGGCGTGGGCTCCGGCGGCGTGCGCCGCCGCCTCGAGGCGCTCCCGCTCCGGAGGAAGGCGCAGGTCCCCGAGAACGATGTTCTCCGCCAGAGTAAGGTTGAAGCGCGCCGGCTGCTGGAACAGCACGGTGATCCGTCGGCGCAGCTCCTCCAGCTCCAGCTCCCGCACATCCAACCCGTCCCACTCCACCGTTCCGGCGTCGGGGTCGTAAAAGCGACACAAGAGCTTGATCAGCGTCGTCTTGCCGGCGCCGTTGGAGCCCACGATGGCGACCACCTGGCCCGCCGGGATCTCGAGGTCAAAGCCCTCCAGCACCGGCCGGTCGCTGCCCGGGTAGGCGAAGGTCACGCCGCGGAACCGCACTCCCTGGCGCAGCTCCGGCGGCGGCAGGGGTCGCGGCGCGTTCACCACCCGGGGCTGGAGCTCTAAGAACTGGAAGAGGTTACCCAGGAACAGGGTGTTGGAGTACATCTGGCCGGCGCTTTCTAGCAGCGAGCGCATGAGCTTCTGCCCCTGCGAAAAGGCCTGGTAGAACATCGCCACCTCGCCCAGAGTGACGGCCCCGGATACCGCCTTCCACACCATCAGGCCCATGGCGGCACCCAGGATCACCAGACCAAATCCCCCGCCGGCAATTCCTGCCACCCCCTGGTCCCGCACCAGGGCCAGCCGCTCCCCCCGCAGGCGCGCCCGCAGGGTCCGGAAGCGCTGGCGAAAGTGCTCACCCAACGCGAACAGGCGTACCTCCGGGGCGTTCTCCAGACTGGTCAGCACCCACTCGTAGTAGTGGGTCCTGCGCTCGTCGGCGGTGACCCGCTGCTTCCACTCGTACTCCCGCACCGCGTACCGCAGCACCACGTAGAACGCCGGGAGGGTTGAGAGCGCCAGGGCGAGGGGAATGGCCACCCCGAAGCGCAGCAGCACCGCCAGCATGGCCAAGAGCGTCAGGCAGTTCTGGGCGATGGCCCCGACGTTCTCCAGCAGCGCCATGGGGCGGCTGGCCACGTCCCAGCGAATGCGGTGCAACAGATCGAAGTACTCCGGCGACTCGTAGAAGGCCAGATCCGCGGTCACCGCCCTCTCGTGCACCAGGGAGGCGATGTGGTCGCGCACCTGTTCGGCGAGGGCGGTACGCACCCAGCGGATCAGCGCCGACAGCAGCTCGGTCAGCAGCAGCACGCCGGCCATGAGCAGGGCGTAGAGCAGCGGTTGCTTGAGGTTCGCCCACGCACCCCCCGAACCCGCGGCCGCCACCAGGCTGTCCACCAGCGCGCGGGTGAGATATACCATCCCGACCGGCAACGTACTCTGTAGCAGGAGAATGGCTCCCAACAGACCGGTCAGCTTCGGAGAACAGCGGAAGGCCAGACCGGTCCCTTTGGTCAGCTGGGGCAACAGAGTTGCCAGACCTCGCAACCCTTTCAGCGCCATGCCCGCTGTTGACGCGTTCATGCTCTCCGACCCCGGAATTCTGCTTCGCACTACCGTTACCACTCGAAGTCGTCGTGAGCAGTTTGAAGGTCAGGCACTCTCCGACGTCTCGATCAGTCGTCCCAGCGTTTCGTCAGGGTGGCGGAGCAAGTCCTCACCCAGAACGACTTCGAATGACCGTGCCTGTTCGACTGTGGCCACCATCACGTGCAACAGGGCGGCGGCCTCCTCTACGTACTTGCCGCTGAGAAAAAGCACCGACGTGGAATTCAGGAGCGCCGCCAATGCATGCCCCTTTCCCAAAGGCGTGATCGTGGTCTTCCGGGTCCTCTCGTCAACTCGGGTGAACCACAGAGTCGACAGCCGCCGGCCGGACTGCGCCAACGAAGAGGCAGGCAGCGGATGCAACCACCGCTCTTCCTCGGGCATCCGGATACAGCCGAGACGGTTCCGCAAGACGGGGGGCAGCACGTGCAGCGATCCGCGGCGGAAGGAGAGGAACCGCCGGAAGGGTGCGACAACCGAGGCTCCCCGGTCAAGCCAGCAGAGCAGGGAATCGTCGGAAAGCACCTGATGCGAGGCGGCGAGGGCAGCTGCGCAGATGGTGCTCTTGCCCGCGCGCCGCGGTCCCGTCACCATGACTGAAATGCCATTCGCCAAAAAACATGCACTGTGAAGAATAGCGACACTCTGGGCTGCCGCCGCCCGACACGCACATACCGCGAAAATGGTCGTCAACGCCGAGGGAGGCAGACCTCGCGGCGCGCTCACAAGGGTAGGTCGGTCCTTTAGGAACTCCACCCTCGTCTCTCCCCAGAACAGGTCGTCGCCGCCGGGGGAGGACCGCCAAACGGGCTGCTGAGCAAAAGTGTCATGCGGCTCTCGCGCGTTGTCCGATCGGTGTGCAGCTGGCGCGTCTCGCGTTTCGTGGCTCTCGCACCAGAGCCAACGGACCAGGACCGGGGTCGTCGAAATCCCGTCGTCCTGACTGATCCTCTCTTCAAGTTGGACAAAATAATTCGCCAGAAGGAGCTCGATTTCTCGCTGGTCCAGCCCTTGGCAGACGATAAGGGCTTCTGGACCGGCGAAGCGAAGCGTCACTATTTCTGCGCTTCGCTCGGAATTCTTATGATCCGCTTGATATGAGTTTCCCATGGTCGCGTCGCGCCCACTCTGCCCGGTAGAAAAGCCCAGATGATTTCGTGGCGGTGAAGAATTCGACTCGTTCCGGCCGCAATACCCAGGGGCTGGCGCAAGGTTTCGCACAGCCTCGGGCGACCCATGCAGGGGAACAAAACACTCAGCACCCACCGGACCGGCGGGTGCTGAGTAGTTTCTCGTGAGTTCAGACGCTCGAACCAAACGTCACGGCATGTTGCGCGAGGGGGCAGAGTAGACGGACATTGGAGGACCAACTTCCAGCATGAGGTTCTGATTCCACACGCGATGGGGGTTGGAGTTCGCGGTGCGCACCACGAAACCAAAGCGGAAGGTGACGTCGCCCCACGCCTGAGCAGGTTTGCGGGGTGGGTCACCCTTGGCACCTGCCAGGAGATAGTCGTTCACGTACCACGGCAAAACCATCGCGCCGGAATAGGCGGTATGATTCTGCTGCCCATTCGCGACCGTGTCAGCCCGAATAATCCAGGGGGTGAAGAAATGAGTCCCCGGGCAAGGCACACGATAGCGGGTGGGACCATCCCACTGTTCCACTTCACAGCGGAAGGCGATTCCCTGATTCTGATGAGACTCGGCTGGCGTATCGGCCTGACCATCCCAAGTAATGTAAAGGACTGCTCCATAGCATTGCTCAAGCCACGATACGGGAAGTGTCACCTGGAAGGCCCAGTCGGGCGTATCCTCGTTGACCGCGGTGATCAATTGGGTCGTACTGTTGTTCGAGCTATTTCCATAGGTGTACACCCAGCGGCACGACGGCGACGGCAGCGGATTCAGCAACGCTCCACCCTGGGAGGAGGCGTTTTGCCAAACTTCCACATAGTAATCCTTGGGATTGGTCACGAACCCGTACGCGGGAGAGGGCAAATTCAAGCCACGTTCGTCTCCTCCCGCCTTGGGCGGTTCCTTGACGAGACGACTCTGGGCGAACCCGAGCCCCCCGACGAGGGCGAACGAAACTGCCAACGCGAAAACGGTTCTAAAACGCATTGCGCTTCCCCCTTTCCATGCTCTCGACCGGTCTTGCGAAACTACCGGCTTTCCCCACTAATCGGGGTCTCGCAGGCCCAGCCCCGCAACGTCGGTACCAGAGGTACCAATCCCGTTCACCACGCCAACCAGCTGCCTTACCTCTACGGTTGGCTTGCTATAGGTGCGGCGCGCTGCCTTGTTCTCTCCATCTTTTCTTTCCACCGTACGACCTCCTTTCCTGATTCAGACCCTCTTCTCTACCGTCTCAAGGGTCAATATTCCCACTTCGGCCAGAACTCGTTCCACTCTAAAGCCCCGAAGCGACTCTTCTGTAGTATGGCGGCTCAGACTCACGTTGTCAAGCCCCCAGGCGGTCAGGAGGAGAACAGCGGCCGGATTGCGCCGGGTCGCCTCCATCAGCTTCTGGCGCAGTGGTTCTGCATCGCGATCGATAAGCGTCTCATAACCGACCTTCCACGCCATCCGCAGGTGATCCGGGATCCGCCCTTCCAAGACTGTGCGGAGTAACCACTTGACCCTGCGTCCTCCGGTGAGCACCCGCCCCGGCAGGGTCAAGGCGTAGTCGAAGAGGTCCTGGTCCAGGAAAGGGCTGCGGTGCTCCACCCCAGCGGAGGCGGCGAGCTGCTCGAAGGCATCTAACGATGGGCCAGCTTGGTAACCCGAAACCAGGACCCGGATCTGAGCCGAATGTATGAGACCCGCGGGGGGCTGGGCGGGCCGCCTGGTCTGGATCGCTTCCCAAGCCTGGGGACTCAACCAGGCCGGCGCTGGACGCCGGGCCTTCGGTTTCCTCAGCCGCCAGGCAGCAACAAGCTGTCGGGCGACGAAGCGAAGCCGGCGGCCGCTACGTAACTGAACGGAGAAGCAATCTCGCAGGAACGCCGCCAAGCGTCCCTGGAACAACAGATCCGCCAGATAGCTGAACCTCCCCGCGAGTACCTCGTCGGGCCCGTGGGCGGTGAGCAGAACCCGAGAACCCTGGCGAGCCGCTTCCTCTGCCAACAGCCCTATGGTGAAAGCCATGGGGTGGACCAGGCGGTCGCAGCGCTCGCGCAGGTACGCGGCACGAGCGAGCGGCGATTCCGATGCGGCGTCAACCTCCCGACCCTTCGTCCCACACCAGGCGTGAAGAGCGCGAACCCCCTCTCGCTCGTCACAGGACAGACCAGGAAACACCAACGACAGGGCCGAACAGCGACGGCCATCGGTCGCCGTAGCCGGATGGTCCTGGCAGAGGAGCGCCCACAGCGCTGCCGAATCCAGCCCACTGCTCACTGCAACGGCGACATCCTCGACGCCCACCAATGCTCGTTGTGCCGCCCGGCGGAGAAGAAGGCCAAGGGTCTGCTTCGCGTCCTCCCTATCAACCTCGCGCTCGTCACGCTCCTCGGGGGCCCGCCAAAAGGTCGAGGTAGCCGGAGAGCAATCCGCGCGTTCCAAGGTGTACACCGCCGCTGGAGCCACCCTGAGGACCCCCTCGTACTCCGTTGCTCCTTCAGGGGGGTCGAGACCTGCGATCCACTGGATGGTCACTTCAGGTCGCAGCCGCCGCGGCAGATCCGCTCCAACGATCACCTGCCGAATTTCCGAGGCGACCACCAGGCCGCCATCCTTACGGGAAAAAAACAACGGCCGCTTGCCGAGAAAATCCCTAGCCAGAAAAATCCGACCCGTGCAGCGATGGTAGGCGACGACGGAGAACTCCCCCCGCAACCGAACGACGCACTCCCGCCCCGCCTCCGACCACAGTGACAACAGCAGCTCCGCATTGGCGGCGCTTCCAGGGGAAACGACCGCCACGTCCTCCCAATTCGTCACGTAGCCGTGAAACGCCACCACCCATTCTTCGCTCCACGCCAGCGACGCATCCCAGCCCAGGCTTTGCACACCCACCGCCGCCACCGAATCGCTCCACACCCGAGGTTGGCCACGGTAGGTGGACACGGCAGCCATGCGGTAGACACGATTTACCGCGGAGCTCTTGTGTCCAACGTCGAAGACGGCGAGAATGGAGCCCACCGGAATGCTACCCCACCCAAGCGCGGCTCTGCAGGAGATTCGGCTTCCGCTGGCCCTCGGAGTTTTTCCTTCAAGAGCGCTTCGGTCGGAGGTTACTCAACGCTATCTTCGCCAGCGTAGTGAAAAGGTGGTATAATGACCAGCTACCAGGAGGGATTCTCCTTGACCCTAGAAACTCTATCCAAGAAGCTCGCTGGCGAAGGGTTCACCCACACGATCCTCGCCGACAGAACGAGCGTACTTCTCAGCGTCGAAAGCATGCGCGTATTGAGTTTGAACGAGACCGGGACGTTTCTGGCCAAAGCGATCCGGGAAGGGGCGCGGACGGAAGCCGACCTGGTGGCGGAGCTGCAGCGAGAGTTCGAAGTGGACGAGGCCACGGCCCGCCGCGATGTTGCCGAGTTTGTGGTCGATCTCTCGCGATACCTCGAGAGCTAGAGTCGGTCAAAGGAAAGCCGGCCGGGCACTCGCGATCGGCGCCTGCAGCGCCAACGGCAGCCCTCAGCCACCGGTCACCGCAATCGAGCGCTCCTTGCTCCACCGCCAACGGTAAAGAAGATACTTCATCAGCAGCCAGCAAAACTTCCCTGCCAGATCGAAGGGGCGCCAGAGTGACACCAAGATCTGCACCCAGTTCCCTTCCCGCACTCCGTATCGATTCCTTACCGATGACGGGGAGAGACACAGGCGATTTCGGAGCTTGCGCGCCAACGCCACGGCGTGTGAGCGATTGGCATCGACCCACAAGATACTGGCAGCTCGCACTGCGTCCTGATACTCGCGGTCGAAGCGTGTCGCCACCACATGGCGGAGAAACAGGTTACCGCCCAGTTTCCTGATCTGATTCCCATCGTCCCACGGCACACCCGCCCCAAGCTGCCGAATCAAATCCATGACGGCCTGCCCCTCGACGTCGGCCTTTTCGGCCGCCAGCCATGGAGCAATCGCCTCCTCCAGCCGCGAGCTCGCCTGCCACCCGGCCTCGATATCCTGCAGATCGGCCGGAAGACGCATCAGGGGGTAATCCCCCACCTGACGCCAATGTTGCACCACGCCGTGAACGAGAGCATGGCCAGCCAGGAACTCCAGCGACGGGATCCAGATCCCGGCCATGCCCGGCAGCTGATGGAGGAGCCCTCCGCGCTCGAGATCCTCGAAGCGCATCCAGCCTTCCCCGTGGGCGAGCCGCATGTGCTTGACGTGGGTGTGAATCTCTACCATCACGCCGGTAGGGTGAAAGAGTGAGGAGAGCTGGTGGGCGCCGTCGCGTCCGCGGGGGCTGCGGTACTTCTTGGCAACCAACACTCCGCGAACCTCGTGAGCCTGCTGCTGCGGGACCAGAATATCCACATCCATGAACCTGCGCGCGCCGAAGGCCGTAATCCCTCCGAGCGCCAGAGCGTTGGACTTCAAGAGAACGCCTTCGAACCCCGCGCCGCGCAGCTCGCTGGCCACCTCCTGGGCCACTGCCCGAATCAGCAGCGCGGAAGCGGCCGCGTCGTGATACCCGGCGACGAACTTGGAGGCCACCTCCTCCCCCACCTCCCTCGCCAACTGGGTTCGCGGCACCCGCCAACCGATGCGGCAGGAAAGATCCAGGGCTTCCGCCAGTCGCCAGGCCCCCCCTCGATCGGGGAGGGGGCCGCTCCAAGACCCCAGAGGCGAAAAGGCCCTTGAAAGGACCCACAGGAGCTCCGGGGTCACCTCCACATGGGGAGGGATCAGAGGCAGCCTCACCGTCTCCCTCCAACGCCTTCATCCCCGGCGAAGCCGGCTCCCCCGGACAGGACCGTATCGAATGTTCGGTTTGGCCGCAGGATCGCCGCGAGCGTCTCGAAAAGCACCATCGCGTCCGACCGCCACGAACGGGCCTGCAGGTACTCCACATACCCCCGCAGCTTCGCCGGCTGCAGCACCCGCCGGTAATACTCCTCGGGCTCTCCACGAGCCTCCGCCAGGAGTTCCTCTTCGTTGCGCAGAGCCACGGTCACCGGATCGGTGATACCCGGGCGCACCGCCAGCACCTGGCGCCAGAGAGGATCACCGAGGTCCACGTACTGCTCCACCTCGGGGCGGGGACCCACCAGCGACATCTCCCCCCGCACCACGTTCCACAGCTCGGGGAGTTCATCGAGCTTCCACCTGCGCAGCCAGTGGCCCACGGAGGTGATGCGGGGGTCACCGGCAGCGGTCACCTGCGCCCCCGCCGCCCCCACCCGCATGGTGCGAAACTTGAGCATCGTGAACGGCTGGCCGCCCCTGCCCACCCGCTGCTGGCGGAAGAGAACCGGCCCCGGCGATGACAGCCGCACCGCCAGTGCCACCGCTGCAAGTAGCGGTGCAAGCACCAGCAGGGCTGCCCCTGCGGCCACGAGGTCGAACCAACGGGGCAGGCCCGGCCGCGCCGGGAGGCCCGCCGCACCTGCTGCCGAGGGTGGGCTCACCGCAAGATCTCCCGAACCGCTGCGAGGACCCGTTCGATGTCGGCGTCGCTCATGCGGGTGTAGATGGGCAGGCTCACCGCCCCGGCGAAGGCGGCCTCGGCGTTGGGAAAGCGCTCGGGGCTCAGGTGGTACGTGTCCCGCCAGTACGGGTGGCGGTGCAGCGGGATGAAGTGCACGCTGGTGCCGATTCCCCGGCGGGACATCTCCTCGATGAAGCGATCACGAGTCACCCGGGCCTCGGGCAGCAGACGGATGACGTACAGGTGCCAGGCGTGGTCCTCCCTCCGCGCCGGCCGCGGCGGCAGCAGGAGTGGCAGATCCCGCAACACCTCGTCGTAGGTCCGGGCAATGGCCAGCCGGCGGGCGTGGAACATCTTCACCTTGGCCAGCTGCGCGAGCCCCAAGGCCGCGGCCACGTCGGTCATGTTGTACTTGAAACCCGGGGCAATCACTTCGTAGTACCACGCCGGGCGGGGGGAGGTGTAACGGTCGAAGGCATCCCGGTCGATCCCGTGCAGTCGCATCACCCGGCAGCGCCGGGCGAGGGTCCCGTCGCGGGTTACCACCATACCTCCCTCGCCGGTGGTGATGGTCTTGGTGGCGTAGAAGCTGAACACCGTGGCATCGGAGCCGAGGGAGCCCACCAGTTTGCCGCCACACACGGTGGGCAGGGCGTGAGCGGCGTCTTCCACTACCCGCACGCCGCGCCGAGCGGACAGGGTCAGAAGCCGCCCCATCTCGCACGCCTCCCCGGCAAAATGAACGGGAACGACAGCCTTGGTGCGGGGGGTGAGAGCCGCCTCCACCGCCGCCGGGTCCAGGTTGAACCCCTCGGGCTCGCTGTCCACCGGCACCGGGTGGGCCCCCAGGTAGCGCACCACCTCGGCCGTTGCGGTGAAGGTATACGTGGGAACGACCACCTCGTCCCCCGGGCCCACCCCCACCGCCTCCAAGGCCAGGTGCAGCCCCGCCGTGGCCGAGTTCACTGCCAGCGCCTCCACCCCATCCCCGACGAAGTCGGCAAACTCCTCTTCAAAGCGCCGGGTGCGCGGCCCGGTGGTCACCCACCCAGAACGCAGCGCCGCTACCACCTCGGCAATTTCCTCCTCCCCGATGTCGGGGAGCGCGAAGGGGAGAAAACGCTCCGCCCCGGCTGCCGCCGATGCGTTCATGCTTCCTCGCTCCTACACTGGGCGGGAACTACCGGCGCTACTACTTTTTCCATCCTCCCACCCCACCCGTCCCCCGGCGGTACCTTGAACCACCCTAACTTCTCGTAAAAGCGGATGGCCCGCGCGTTGTCCGTCGCCACCGTGAGGTGCATGCGGTCAACGCCCCGCCGGCGTGCCTCGCTCTCGGCGTCGTCCATGAGCAGGGAAGCCGCTCCACTGCCTTGCGCATTCGGCGCCAAGGCAATGGAAAGGATCCCCCACATCGGCGGTCGAGTCGCGTTGGTCCCCTCGGGGGGGCGGTGCCGCCCGCCGAGAAGCCGCAGGGCCACACAGATTCTGTCCCGTATCAGCGCGTTGCTCACCAGCCACGGGCGTCGCAGCACCTGCAACACCAAGAAGGTACGGTTACGGGCGAGAAAGCCGCTCACCGCGCCGCGGGAAATCCCGCTCACGCAAAAGCCCAGGGGTTCGCCATCGCGCCAGGCAGCGCGGAAGAAGTGGTCGTGGGGCCCCTCCAGCTGCCAGAGGTAATAGCGCCGCACCGCCTCCTCCCCCAGCTGGGTCAAGGCACCGCGGACGAAGGCCGCACGATGGACCCGCGCCACCCAGGCGAGATCTGACGGGCCCACCGCGCGCACAAGTGTCCCATCCACAAAGCCCTCGCTCACGCCGGCGCCTGCCCCCGCAGCACCGCCTCGAAGTCGGCGGCCAGATTCTCGTAGCGATGATGGGCCAGCACGTAGTTTCTCCCTCGCTCCCCCATCGCACGCCGCTCCCCCTCGTCCATTGCGACCAGGCAGCGCGCGGCCTCTGCCAGCGCCTGGGGGTCCTCGGGGGGTACGGTCACTCCGCACCCCGCCTCCGCCACCGGGTCGTTGGCGGCCTCCACCGCGTGGATGATGGGCTTGCCCGCCATCATATAGTCGAGCAGCTTGTTGGGGCTGATGCCGAAGGCGTAAAGGGGGCTGCGCCGCCAGGCCAGGGTGAGGACGTCGAACTGCCTTAGCAATCTAGGCACCGAACGCTTCGGAACGGGCGGCAAGAAGGTGGCGTTCCGCACCCCCCGCGCGCGGGCCAAGTCCTCCAGCTTCGACTTTTCTGGCCCTTCCCCCACCAGCACCCAATGGGCGGATTCTCCTGCCAGACGAGCTGCCTCCACCACGGTCTCCAGACTGTTGGCCAGCCCGTGGGCCCCGGCGTACCCCAGCAGGAACTTCCCCTGTCCCCGCAGCTGCGCCAGTGTCGCGCCATGCTGAGCCGGTAAAGGCTCTGGTGCCTCCCACTCCTCCGGGGCCACCCCGTTGGGGATGTGCACGAACTTCTCCGGTCGCATCCCGCGGGCCACCATGTGCGGCCGTGCCGCCGGCAGCAGGGACACCACCGCGTCGGCCCAACGGTAGGCCAGGTCCTCGGCCACCTGCATGGTCACGATGAACGGGTGCCAGCGGGGAAAGCCTCCCAGAATTCGCGGCGAGAGGGGCCACAGATCGTGCACCTCGAACACCAGGCGAGCCCCGGCCGCCCGCGCAATGCGGCAAGCCGGCAGAATGTCCAGCGGATAAGTGGACGAGGCCACCACCGCCTGCGGCGCCACCTCACGGGCCAGGCGGCTAGCCCGCGTCGCAAGGCGCAGCACGAAGCTGGCGATGTTTCGCACTCTCCCCAAGCCGTTACCCCGGTACGGCGGCGTCGCCAGCCACCGATACTCGATGCCGTCGACCTCCTCCCTCGCCTCCCGGCCGGGGCAGAAAGGCTGGTTCCGCCTTAGGTGGGAAAAGGAGGCTCCCACCACAACGACCCGGTGTCCCCGCCGCACCCACTCCCGGGCCAGGTAGTAGGGCCGAAACTCCATCCCGAGCGCCGGGGACCCAGCATAATGATTGATCAGGAGGATGTTCACGCGGATTCCCGGCTCACCCTGGATATCACGGCGCGAACCTTCCCCGACTTCGTCCGCTCCAGTTCCTCCACCTGCTCTACCACCACCCGCACGTCGCCGAGCCGCTCCCGCACCCGCTTGATGAGAACATCTCTTTCCTTCACCCCGAACGCGGGCGTGCCAATGACCCTGAGGCGGATGAGATCCCGCTCCTCCTGCACCACCTGCCCCTCCATGACGTTCGGAAGGCCCAGCCAGAGGCCGTGGAAACGCACCGTCTCCCGCCCGTCAGGTCCGATCACTGCATCCTCGACCCGGCCCAGCAGATCTTTCAGGACGGGCATCTGCCGCCCGCAGGGACAGGCCTCCTCGCTCCAGCTGGCCATGTCGCCCGTACGGTAGCGGATGAGCGGCTGATCGAAGTTCACGAGTCCCGTGGCCACGATCTCCCCCACCTCGCCCGCACCCACTGGCCTACCGTCGCCATCCAATAGCTCCACGATGCCGGCATCGGGGCTGACGTGCAGGCGGTGATGCTCGCACTCCGATGCCAGGCAGCAGGCTTCGACCCCGCTGTACGCATCGAAAACCGGAGCGCCGAACGCCTCTTCGATCGTCTGCCGCATTCCCGGCTCGAGTTTTTCACTGCTGGTCAAGACCGCCTTGACGGCCGGCACAGCTATCTTTTCTTCTACTATGAAGCGCGCGAGAAAAAACCACGCCGATGCGTAGCCGACGAGATAATCAGGGCGAAATTCCAGAAGCTCTTTCGCGTACCGCGGTGCCGTGTCGCGAGAGATGTGAAACGCTGATAAATATAGCTGTCGTTCCGACCAATTCCGCCTGCCGTACGGGGGCCCGCTCCGCCCCTCTGGAACTACCAGGCGCCCACCGATCATGGCCCGCCGCATGTGGCGGTGCACCCCGGCCCAGTTCCGGCAGCGAGCCTCGTACAACGCCTGCCAAACCCGCTGCGTGTCGGCTGACATGTACACCACGAGGGGAGTTCCTGTGGAGCCGCTGCTGGAATAGGCATACAACCTGGTAGCCCGCCGGGAAACGAATTGCTTGGGAGAGGGCCGGATGTCCTGCTTGCCTACGGTTGGCAAACGCGACAGTTCCGCTACGGAAAACTTTGCGAGGTCTTGGTCGGTTAGCCCCCGCCTCGCAAACTCCTGCCGATACCACGGCACCCAACGAAAAGCTTCCAATAGCAACTCCGCAAGGCGACGATTCTGATATTCCTGCCATTGGTGCAGGGTGAATGTTTCTCTTTCCCTCGCCTCCCGAAGTGCGCTGTCAAACCCTTTTCCGAAGCGACGCCACCGCCACGTCGCGCCGAAAACGGAAACACCGATTTCTTGGACCAGAACAGGGGCGGCTCGATAGAGCCGCTCCCCTAGCGACACGCGGCCTCCTCCCGCCGAAACGAAGGGCGGTGGTCCCCAGAAGGAGTGTTTCTCCCGAGCGAATCCAATAGAACGCGCCATTGGGGCATCACGACGGACCAGTCGTGGCAATCCCCTTTTTCGCGAGCTGCAAGAGAAAGCCGCCCAGCAAGGGCTTCGTCTCGAAGAACCCGCCCAACAGCATAGGCCATCCGATCGGCATCCTCAGCCGGCACCAGCAGCGCATCTTTCTCGTCTTCGAGCAGGAAGGGGAGGCCACCCACGTTGGTGCTAACCACGCAGAGCCCGCAGGCAAGTGCCTCCACCACGCTTACCGGGGCATTGTCCACGTTGGTGGTATTCAGGAAGATGTCTGCGGCATCCAGGTGTTTAGGCACCTCGTCCTTGGGCACTGCTCCGGCGAACGTAACTCGATCACTCACTCCCAGTTGCTGCGCCCGGCGAACACACTCCTGCAGGCTGCCGTCCCCCTTGTCCGGCCCGATCATGCTCAACGTGGCGGCCGGAAACTGCTCGCTGATTCGTGCCAGGACTTCTATCGCCAGCGAGGGGTTATACATTCTGTGAAACGCACGTAACCAGATCAGCCGCGGTTGCGCTGGAGAGCGGCGCCGAAAAGGATACGCCGAGACTTCTATACCATTCCTGATGAGTATCACATCACCACAGTACGGCCGCATCGCTTCCTGCAAATAGCGGGACGGGGACGTTACGGCTGCAACTTTAGAGAACACTCTCCAAACCCGACGCGCCCGACTTGCTGACCAAGTTGGCAGATTTCCGCCGTGCAGAATCAAAATGGTAGGCTTGCGAAGGTTCGCCAGCAGGTGAACAACCTTCTCCGCCCAGAGAAAAGAGCCGCCGCTGAAGACATCCACGATGGCGACGTGGTAGTCCCGCCGCCGCCGCACGGCGGTGCCCAGCATATCCAGGAAGCGAAGGACGCGCGATCGCCGCCGAGAAGTTCGCACCACCCCGAAGCCGCCGCGCTCCAGTTCGCGCCCCAACGCCTGACATTGCGAGAAGGCCCCAGCCAAATCTCTGAAGAAGTTCCCCACCATGAGAATGTTGATGGCCACTGCCGGAGTCGGTTCGAAAACTCAGAGAGCCGGAATCTCTATGTCATGAGGGGAACCGTGGCTCGGCTGGCATTACGCGGTTGCAGGCGCTTTCCGGACGACCGACGGTTCAAAGTTTCGGTTTCCAAGGGTGGTCGTCCCTGCTGGCCAGCGAGTACCAACAACGCCAACATGATCGCCGTCGCTGGGAGCACCGTCCGGAACGCATTGACCGCGAAATACAGCCACGCCCAGGTAAACATCCCCAGCACCCAGGCTCTTCGGGGGGTGTTGTCGGCGGCGCGGACACTGCGCACGCTCAGCGCAATTAGAGCAAGTAAGCTGATCGCGCCCAGAAGCCCGTGCTCAGCGAGAATGCGAGTGAACTCTGTGTGCGCAGCAATGGCACTCCGCGATACGATCCCCCTTATTTCCGCTGCGATACCCGGCCCGACTCCAGCCACGGGATTGGCGCGAAAAATCTCCAGGTCACTCTTGGCAATGGCGTCACGATTGGAGAGGTTTGGATCAGTAAACCGCTGCAAAAAAGCTCCTTGTGTGAAGTCGTCCAAGACCGGCACCAGAAAGTAGTTGGAGGTTGCCCATGCGGCGACCGCCGAAGCAAGAACCGCGATGCGCATCTCTTTCCGCTTGAGCAAGAGGATGCCCATGCCCCCCAAGGCCCCCAGGACCATGGCAATGCCCGCACGAGAAAAGGTCAGCAAGGTCTGTACCGCCAGCGCGACTATGACTCCCCAGACCAGGGGCTTGACTCTCCGCCGGCCCCGCAGCCAGACATAGGCGGCCAGCAGCAGCAGTCCGAAGGACAACACGGAGGCCACCTGATTGGGGCCGTAGCCGCCACTCATGGCGAAGTTCGACTCGGTGGTGAAACGAATTTCTTCGAGCCGCATGGTCCCTGCCAGGATAGCGGCCGAAGTGGCCGCCACCGGGCCCCCTGCCACGGCGGCCACTCGCCACAGGGCAATGGGGCGTTGCACCGTCGAGGCAAACCACACGGCGGCGAACAACGCCGCCGGGCCAGCGAGGTTGAAGGCCACGAGCTGTCGGGCGCGCTCCAGATCTGAAACTGTTGCAAAGGTCAGAAATACGGATGGCAGCAGCGGCAGAAAATACAGTAACGCCAGCGGCCGCGGATGTGTACGCCGGCGCAGAGCGGCGAAAACGCAGAGCAAGACCACCAGGTACATCCCGATCATGTGGGGCAAGGCCGCCTTGCTCATTCTCCACAGGATCTGGCTGGCGCCCACGTACAGAGCGGCTGCCGCCACGGCAGTCGGGCCGCCTCGCACTCCCACGAGCAAGGTGACGACCGTTGTCAGGACCCCGTGCACCAGGGCGAGCTGCGGAATCTCTTTCCAGGCCAGACCCAGCAAGGCGTGGATCCCGAACCAGCCCACCACGTAGGCGAGCGGCAGGGGGGCGGCGACCGCGGAAGACCTCGCACCGGCAAGTGGACCGGAAGCCTTGTCCAAGGCCCACCTGGGCACCTTCAGAGACGGGGCGACGGTACTCATCGATTGAGGTCCTCCTTCAAGACCCTTCCGACTCTTTCGACGTGGGCCTCGTAGGTGAAACGGGCCGCGTAATCTGCTCCAGCTCGGACCTCCCGTTCCCAGACCCGAGGCTCTCTCATGTATCCCTCGATCGCCGCCGAGTACGCCGCTGCTTCTCGCAGCGGCAGAGCCCGGCCGCACCCCGCTTCGGCCAGCACCTGCGGGATACTGCTCACGGCACTGGCAATCGGCACGGCGCCGTGGGCCATCCCCTCGCTCAATACCTTCGGCCATCCCTCGCTACGGGAGGGCAAGAGCACGAAATGCGCCCGCGCATGCAAGGCCATCACGTGAGGGTGTGGGAGAAACCCATGAAAGTCAACGTGCCTCTCCACGCCCAACGCCCGAGTCTGCTCTTCGAGCTCCGCCCTCATCGGCCCGTCTCCGGCCATCTCCAGATGGGCCGCAACCCCCTGAGCACGCAGACGGGCCAGGACATCCACGACGACATCAGGCCCCTTGTTAGACGAGAGGACCCCCACAAAAGCGAGAGTTACCGCCCTGCCGGGTTCGAGACTTTTGCGCGCCGCGGCCGCTCGCGCCCGGTCGTACTCGGCTCGGCTGAAGCACGGGTTTGGGAACGTCACCACGTGCGGCCTGTCGTTGGTCCGCCGACCGTTGACGGTCACCGTGGCCCGGCAGAAGTTGTGTCGTAAGATCCACCGCTGCAGCCCGTAGGAAAGCGGTTCTGCCCGGTCAGGCTGCCAGTTGCCGGCGTACTTGATCCACCTCCTTCGAGGTTTTCGCACGACAGCCAGCAAGACCATCGCCAGCAAACTAATGTTTGCGGGGGCCCGGACGTGCACGGCGTCGGCCTTTGGCAACTCCTTCCTGATGGCCCGGGCGTAGGAGGGAAAGCGGGCCAAAATACCCGCCTTGTCTCGCAAGGAGCGGCCCCCCGCCGGGCTGACCGGCACGAACGAGAGATTTGCGCATGAATAGGGCAGAGCGCTGGCCGGCGGCGGCCCGTCGTGGAGGCAACCGATGTGCACCACCTCGGAAAAGAGTGAGGCGACATGGCTGATCTCCTCCACCGTGGGGCCCCAACCCACCAGCTCTTCACCCCGGCAATAGTGAGCCATGTTGGAGATGATGAGCAACCGCCCGCGCCCTTGCCTCACCCCAACATCTCTTGATAAAGCGCTTCCCACGTCGGAAAAACCCTTTCCATATCGAAAAGCTCGCGGGTCGCCAGCCAGGCGCGCTGCCCCATGGCCCGCCGTTCCTGCGGGGACATGGCAATCAGCGCGGCGATCGCCTCAGCAAGAGGTTCCGTCTGCCCAGGAGGCACCGTCCGTACGGCGCCCGCGCGAGCCGCCATCGCGGTGTTTTCCCCCACCGCCGTGGCAACCACCGGCAGCTCACACGCCAGGTACTCGATGAGAACCAGGGGGCCGGATTCAGACAGCGACGGGATGACGGCAAAGTCGCAGGCCTTCACCAAAGGAATAACATCAACTCGTTGACCCACAAAAAAAATACGGTCTTGAATCCCGAGCTGTTGCACTCGCTCCACGCAAGCGCGACCGTACGGCGTCGCCTCGCCCCCACCGATAACGATGACGCTCCAGGACATTTCTCGCGGCAAAACGGCCAACGCATCGAGGAGTGTGAGGATGCCCTTTTGTGGAAAAAGTCGCCCAACCACCGCACCACACGGCCGCATGATGTCGTGACGCAGGAAACTATCGAGCGTGAGCGGCTGCTGAGACCTGATGCGTCCACAGTTCAAGGCATTTGGAACGCAACGCACGTGCGTCACCGGAAAACCAGCACCAACAGCCCATTTCGCATTCTGCTCCGACACCGCGACCAAGCGCTCGAATGTATCAATCAGTAGGCCGCCAACCCACCTTGGCTGCTGGCGCATGTGCACTTCGCCGAAGTGCTCATGAATAAGCGCCGGGCGACGCAGCAACCCGAACAGCCTTACCGCCCGCACGAAAAGGGCCGAGGGCAGACCGTGAACATGGATCAGAGACGGGCGAAAGCGATGCTCGAACTTCGCCAGACGCGGCAAAGCGCGCAGGTCAAAGCGAGCCCGCCTTTCCAGGCATTCATAGACTACCCCGTCTGAAAAAGCCTCTTTCCAGGGTCCGCCTTTCCGGGTGGTCAACACCGCTGCCCTCCACCCCCGCCCATGCGCCGCGTTGGCCAACTCCACCGCCATCCGCTCGGCGCCGCCCAGCTCCAGGGTGTCGATGATGTGCAGAACCCCCGGCGCCGGCATCATCGCCCCCCGCCGTGGTGTCCATTCCCTAACACCTCTCGCCCCCTATCTGGCGCTACGTTACCCTTGGTAGCGACGCCCTCTGACCGGTTGTTGGCTCGACGTGGTCCGAACAGAGCCGAGCAGCGTCGGCGCTGGTGCGAACCGCCGCTCAGGTGTGCAAACCTCCACCAAAAACGGATTCAACTCCCCTTCGGCAACGCGCAGGCCAGGGGCAGCGGCCAGGCGACTAGAAGCGAGCGACAGATTGCCGCCGTGGTTTCGGGGCTTCTCCACCCGCGAACGCGACACCCGCCGGCATGAGTAACCAGGCGATGGTCTTCGCCGAAATCTCGAAGTCATCCAGGCGCCTGCACACGCGCCCCGCCTTTGCCTTCCCCGAGAAATCCTTCTGCTTGCAATGGAGAAGGCGTATCGCCGGCTCAAAGAGGCACTCGTTCATGGCGCTTCGTGGTTCCCCTCTACCCGGCCCGGAGGTAAAGGGGGAATCTGCGGCCCAGTCGAATAGAGGGCTGCTCCGCCTTTGCTCGCGTTGTCGACTCGCCGCCAGGTCGACGGCAGCAACACCAGCGCGACAAGGACACGGCCCAGCCGCCGCGCTGCGCCGCCCCTGGCCACGAAGGTGCTCAGCACCGCCACGTGCGCCATCTCCCGCGCAGCGTCAGCCCCGAAATACCGTAGTGCGAGGTAAAAATCCCACGCCGACGGCAAGGCTCTCCGCCAGATACTCTGCCGTGCCGTGGCGGCCGTGATGGCTCGTCGTCGGTGAGCGCGCAACCCCCCGCGCGGGGCGTGGTGGTGGAGAATGCAGTTCGCCGAATCCAGCAGCATCAACGCACCGCTGAGATACAGGCGCATCCCCAGATCGCCGTCGGCGCGCTGGCCGTGATCGTAGACCAGGTCGAAGCCGCCGCTGCGCACCAGTGCTTCCCGGCGAACCAACGACGTGCCGGTGGGGAAAACTGCCGAGACGGACGTTTTCCCTACCCCTGCAGGGGGCGCGAACGTCGGGGGTTCCAACACGGTGCCGGAAACCACGTCCGCCCCGGTTTGCACCGCCACCTGAAGGTGCCTTTCGATGTACGAGGGGGGTACTTCCACGTCGTCGTCAAGGAACAGCACCCAGTCCCCTCGGGCATGCAGGAGTGCCAAGTTGCGGGAGCGGCACTGGCCCGGGTCGTCCATCGTCAACCAGCGCAGATTCAGCTTCGGGAAGCGGGGAGAAAAGTCGGTACGCCTTCGACCCGAGGGCGTCTGGTCAACCACGATGACCTCGAGCGGCGGCACGGTTTGCGCTTGCAGCTGATCCAGAAGCGTGTCAAGGTAGGAGTATCGGTCGAGGGTGGGGATCACCACGCTCACCGACTCCGCTGGCGAGTCTGCAAGGGGCAAGGTCGTTCGCTCGAAGGCGCGCGGCTTCCCACTGTCGTTCATCCTCAGAAGGTAACAGGCCTTCAGCGCCCCCCATCCCGCGCGGGCGGGCAGCCGACCTGTCCACCACGATCTGGCCAGGGCCCACATCGCCCAGCGGCGCCCGAAATGATTGGCGATGATGCGCGCCTCATCTTTGGCCGTCGGCACCCCTGCCGAAGAGGGTACGTCCGGGTTTACCAGCTTCGGGTCGTACCGTACGATCGCGCCGGCGCGCAGGCACCGCAGACCCCATTCCAACGCTGCCGCCTGCGCCGTCTCGAGCCAGTGTGCGGGGGGCCCAAGCTGCCTGACCACCTCCGCCCGTAGCAGACACGCTTGCCAGCTCACCCGCCACGACGTGGACACCATATTCGGCGGCGCGTCGGCCCTTAACATCCACGTGGGGTGGGTAAAAAGCAGCAGCCGTAGCAAGCCGGCGGTCCCCACCGCGAGACCACCGTGAAAAACATCCACCGCAGTCCGCCCTCTCACCAGTGCTGCAGCTCGATCCTCCGCCGTCACCTTCGGGTCGCGCACCCAGATCCATGCATCTGACTCTGCGGAAGCCGCCAACGACCCCAGAGCATTGGCCAACTCGCCGAGGGACGACACGACCACTCCGTCAGTCGCCTCGACGCCTTCCCCGGTCAGGATGGAAAGCCGCAGCGGTGTGAATTCTGTACCCGCAGACCCCAACACCCTAGCCTCGATGCCCCGCCGAACGGTGGGCCGGGTTTAGCCAGTGCGGGGCGATTTCTGCGGGCTCCCGCAACCCATAAAGCGCTTCTAATTGGTCCAGGATGACCTCCAAACTGTGATACCTCTTGACGTACCCCGGTCCTGCCTCCGCCAGACGCCGCCGTCGCTCCGGCTCGCGAACGAGCACCTCCAGCACGTCCGCCAGGTTGCCGGCCCTCGCGTTCGCCACTGGCAAATCCGGCCGCACGTGCAGCAGGTCGTCGCGAATAAAACACACCACCGGCACGCCCATGGCCATCATTTCCAACGAAAACTTGCCGTGCCAACCGTATAGCACCTGGTCCACCGCGATGTCGGCGCCCTCGTACGCTTGCCGTACCTCCGAGTACGGCATGCCCTCGATCAGTTGCAGCCGCACCGGCAGCCCTTTCTCCCGTAGCGTGGCGCACGCTTCAATGACGAACTCCGTCCCCTTCTTCCGCCTGTTCGTAGGCGCGTGCACCACCACAACTTCATCTCCCACTACTGCCGGCGAGCGGCGCATCCAGGCCCCCAGATCAATAACCTGCGGAGACAGCACCGCCTCTGGCACCAGGTCCCACAAATCTGGCTCGGAAACAAGCAGCTCATTCGCCCACTGTCGCCACCACCGCAACTTTTTCAGCTGATCCGGCCGGCTGTCCAGCCTTACCCCAGCCAGCTCGCTCCGGCCACTATCCCGCGCCCTGTCGAAGGTGGAGATGTCGACAATATCAAGTCCGCGGAAATGAACAATCACCCGCTTGCCCAAACCCCGTAAAAGCGGTAAATCGAGAAGGTGCCAACGCCAGAACCCCCAAAGACTTACGCCCCAAAAGAAATGAAAAACATCGTAGTTGCTCATGGCGAACAATCCAAACGCCCACCGCGCCCACAAATCTCTCCATTTGGCCCCAGCGTGCCCTACATGGATGTCGCACCGAAATCGCCGGAAGTCACGGTTGACCGCCGCCGCGGTCGCTTGAATGCCCCGCTTCCTGAAACCCTCTGCAAGCAGCTGCATTTGGCCACCGATCTCGTGACCGCAGATGAGAACCCGTTTGCCGATCTCGTCGACTCTCAAAGCCTCAAACGTCCCCTGAAAGACAACATTCTGCCAACACCTCTACGTTCAGCTTGGACGGTAACTCTAATGGCCAACAGCCCCGTTGACTAAGTCTCCCCAAGAGTTCGGTGATCCTTCTTTGGTTCCCTTATAAGTAACCTGTTAATTTCGAACCAGAGGATTTAACCACTCCCTCCCGACCCACCCATCATTTCTCAGCCCATAAATCACGGAAAGTTGTTCCAACACTATAGGAAGGCTGTGGTACTTTGCCACGTACCGAGGTCCGGCCTCGGCGAGCCGCAATCGCCGTTCCTTATCCAAAACTAGAGTCTCCAGCACATTCGCCAAGTTTGATACCGTCGCATTCACAATCGGCAAATCTTCTCGAAAGGACTTCAGGTCCTCTCGAATATAACATACTACCGGAACGCCCATGGCCATCATTTCTAATGAAAATTTGCCATGCCATCCGTACAACATTTGGTCAACGCCTATGTCGGCGATTTCGTACGCTTGACCCATTTCCGAGAATGGTCTGTTTTCAATTAACTCTAGTCGGATTGGCAGCTTCTTCCGTCGAAGCTCTTCGCACGCTGCGATCACAAAGCGCGTTCCTTTCTTTTTTCGATCCGTCGGAGCATGAACTATCACGATCTCTTTCGAGTCGTCTCTCCATCTACGTTTCGCTGATTTCCAGGCTTCCATCTCGACGACCTGTGGTGAAAGTACGGCTTCTGGAACGAGATCCCACAAGCAGGGTTCGGAAACGAGTATTGTATCTGCCCATCTTCGCCACGTTTGCAAATTCTTTTGCTGATCTTTTCTACTCCACTGTTGTGGCGGTGACGTTTTATGATCGCTTGTTGTCCAGTATTGTTCTGCATCCTGGAAGAATTGTTTGTCTCGAATATCAGAACCCCGAAAATGAACAATGATTTTCTTTCTTTGAGCGCGAAGAAAGGCCAGATCGATTTTGTGAAATCGCCAAAAGCTTATGAGGCTGACCCCAAAAAAGAAGTGAAAAATATCATAATCGATCATCGCGAACATAGCGAACAATGTTCTTGCTAGATAATTTTTGATATTGTTTCGTACGTTTAGATTTACATCGCAAAAGTATTTAAAAGGCGATTTGTCGTTCCAATTGCAAGCCGCTGTCGCTGGCACGCCTATTGATCGCATTCCGCTGGCTAATAGTTGCATCTGACCACCTATTTCATCTCCAAAATACAAAATTTTTCGTGATACGGGGTACATTCTTGGAGAAAATTAGAAAGTTGCCAAAAGAATTGCGAAAAACATCGTTCTGTTTTTTTTCATTTGTGATTGCGCAACAAAAAAAATCCATTTCTTATATGTTCTGGACACACTATCGCCATGGTCGCCAGATAGAGAATGGAATAAAGTAGGAATCCAAGAATTATGGCACTAAGGGATTCATTCCCCGTGGCGACAGTCGCTACGGTTCTTGCGACGACTGCCGCGCCAAAGGCAGAGCCAATTGCCGAGATCGCTCGCAACCCGAAGCTTAACCAATTCCATCGGAGGGCGCGAAAGACCCAGTACGATTTTATCAGCGATGCACCTGATTTGACGGTCGCCACGGCCGTCGCTACTCCCAGTATCCCTGCCCAGGTTGCCCCCACCCAGTAAGCCACTATCAGAATCGGAACCATGCAGAGGGCCACTTTGCAGTTAATGTCGGGGCGCCCGATCGCGTAACTTACAGAATCAACAGGGGATGTAATCGCATTGACCGCTGCGCTGACGCAAAGAATCTGAAGAGGGAGGATCGAGGGCCCCCATTGGGCTCCGAACACGAGCGGAACCAAGGACGGGGCAAACGCAGCGACTAACCCGGAAAACGGTACATTAACCAGGAACATGACTGCTATTCCTTTTGTGAAGCCACGCTCTAACCGTCTTAACTCGCCGGCGGCGGCTGCATATAGGGGAAGGGCGACGTCTGTCGCCGTGGAAAGCACCTTCTTGCTGAAGGTAAACGCCTTTGTGTAAGCGAAGGTATAAAAACCGAGTGCTTCGGCGTCGAGTAAACGGCCCACGAGGAGGTAGTCGGCGTTGTTGGCGAGGTAGCTAAGTAAGGAATTTCCAGTAGTAAATGTGCTAAACGAGAGTAGATTTCCAAGTCGCTCGCCGCGGGGGACGAGCAGTCGGGGTACGGGCGCCTCTTTGGAAAACGTCCAGTAGAGTGGTGCAATGATTAGCGAGGCGAAGATCGGAGGTAAGACCAGACTCCAGTAGGAGTAGCCCAGCGCCGCCATAGCTACGCATCCGCCGGCGACGAGGATCGCCGACAGACCCTGAACCAGGGCTACGATGCGAAAATGGAGGTTTCTGCGAAGCCACTTCTCGTGCAACGAGCCCAGTGCATGGACGGGATGACCAAGGGAGGAGACAAGCAGAACAGTGGTTACCCTGGAATCCCCGTAGAATGCGCCTGCCACAAGGCCCAAGGCGCATTGAAAGACTGCGAGCCCCACCCCAACGGTTAGTTGGAGCCCGAAAAGGGTGCGGAACAAAAGCCGGTCGGCGTGCCGGGCCTGAATAAGGTAAGTTCCGAGGCCCAGGTCACCGAAAACCTGCGGAAAGGCCGAAAACGCAGCTGCCAGAGAAGCTACACCAAACTCTTCCGGAACCAGCAGGCGGGCCAGCGCGATGGACGCCGCAAAGTGGATCGCGACCTGAACGGCTTGCTTACTGAAAAGAGCTACCCCGCCTTGCCGGCCGTGAGCCGTTAGATTCTTCGGGCTCTCATTCGACGTGACTTCGGACATTCTTTTTCTGCTTCTCTAAAACAGTCGCATCGGCAAAGGTCACAAGAACACTCTTCTTTTTTGGGGGTCGTGCGGCAACGCTGCTCTGCCCTTTCGCCTTACTCTGCCAGCCGCCGTTTGGCCTTGTCGACGGGGGCCCCGTTCTCGACCATCATCGCCCAAGACGGCCAGGGACGGCCCGCGGGCTGTAGCAGCAGATGGCATCGCCCCCGATTCGCTAGCTGGCGGGGGTGGGTCAGCGGCAGATGCGCGGCGAGATAAGGAGCTTTGTAACTAGAGTGGGAACACCAATCGAGGAGGCGAGCCGCATTGTCCGCCATTGGCCGCTCCGGTGGAGAGTGCACCTCCACGAGAAACTGGACCGATTCTCCCGCAGCCAGCTGCATCCCACCAGCCAGTACCTCCACCTCCGCCCCCTCCACGTCAATTTTTACGAGTTGCGGGACCCCGAATGTCTCCCCGAGGCGATCCAGCGTCGTGCTTACTACCTTGTTGACCTCTTCCTCGCTGCGGCCGTCCTGGCGTGACCGAGGAACATGCTCCCTGCAGCACCGACGCCGACGGTGAAAAAATCCACCGTACTTCCGCTTTTTTCACCCACAAATACGCAGGCAGCACGGACACACGTTTCCCGACCGTTCCTGCAGCAATTCTCGACGGCAAGAACCAGAGCTTCTCGGTTCGCATCCACAAGCAGAAGGTGTCGGTGCTATCAACGCGCGCCGCCTCACATTGCAGCCGATGTCAAAGATCGTGCGAGCCTTGCGGGCGGCGCAGAACAGCCACGCATCATCATAGTCGGGGCGCGGGCGGATGCCACCTTCCCGAACCCACAGGGGCCGGCCCGCAACTGTGCCTTGCACCAACCGTGGCGAGCAGCCGAGGGCACGCCAATGCAGCGTGTCCATGCGGTGGAAGAGCCTCCTCACGAGCTGCATAGGAGCCATCTACCCCTCCTTGGACGTAACCGCCCGCGACAAATAACCAGTCACCTCGTCGACGATGATCTGAGCGGGGGGAGGTACTACTCGAGGCCGGTCTTCACGGAAGCTGCCTGCACGGGAAAGGGCGGTGGCGGCTCCCGCCACCACCGTCTCGGGCTCCACACCCGTGAGAAGCACCTTGCCCTCCCGCGCGAGTTCCACCCACTCCGTCCGGTCTCGCAGAATGAGGCACGGCGTGCCGTGAAAGGCGGCTTCCTTTTGGAGGCCGCCGGAGTCGGTCACAACCAGGCGGGCGGCCCGTGCCAGGACCTGCGTGGACAGGTAAGGAAGGGGCTTGACGAGGGACACTCCGGTCAGGGAGACCGAGGCCAGCCGGGCGCGGGTGCGGGGGTGGATGGGCCAGAGGACCGGTCCGACGTTCGCAGCCACCCGTTGCAGGGCGTCGAGGATGTGGTTCCACCGCAGCCGATCCTCTGTGTTCTCCGCCCGATGCACCGTCGCCAGAACGAACTGCTTCCACTCGAGGTCGTAGGCCGCCAGGGTGCTGGGGGTGGCGGCTTCCACGTCGGGCAGCACGCTATCCAAAAGCTCCACCATCACGTCCCCTGACAGAACAACGCCCCTGGATATCCCCTCCATCCTCAGGTTTTCGATGGCAGTCTCGGTAGGGGCGAAAAGAAGCTCCGATATGTGGTCGGTCAGAACCCGATTGATCTCCTCCGGCATGGCCCGGTCGAAGGAGCGCAACCCGGCCTCCACATGTGCCACGGGTAGGTGCAGTTTTGCCGCGGCCAGGGCGGCCGCGAGAGTGGAGTTGGTGTCCCCGTGTACGATGACGAGGTCAGGCTTTTCACGCAAGAGAACCTCTTCCACCTTTTCCATCATGCGGCCGGTCTGGGTGCCGTGGGTGCCCGAGCCCACACCCAGATCGACATCCGGACGGGGGATGGCCAGGCCCTCGAAAAAGACCTGGGACATTTCGTAGTCGTAGTGCTGGCCGGTGTGCACCAGGAGCTCCTCCACGCCGGCCTTTCGCAGGGCGGGAGAAACCACGGCCGCCTTGATGAACTGCGGCCTTGCTCCTACGACGGACACCACTTTCATGCCGAAATCAGCCCCGGTCGGGCTTCAGGCGACACCACCGGCCGCAAGGGGCGCGGTGCGGATGGCATGCACGAGCTCGATGCTGGGCCGTGCCTCGGCGATGCCCCAGCCGCGGCCGGCCAAGGTTTCCTCGTACACCCGTGTGTGGAGGTCGGCAAAGCCTTCGCTGAACTCCACCTCCTCGCCGTCCACGGTGATGGACCGCCAAGTGGTCTTGCCCCCTGGCTCGGCGGGAAAGGGCAGGTCGGTCCGCTCCACAGACAACCGCCAGGTCACGTCGGCCCGCTCCAGCTCCAGCTCGCCGGCCACCCTGGTGGGCTCCCGCTGCAGCACGCGCACGGCCGTCACCTGCCCGAACAGCCACATGAGGAGGTCGAAGAAGTGGATGCCGATATTGGTCGCCACGCCTCCGGAGCGGTCTTCCCGTCCCTTCCACGAAAGGTGGTACCAGGGGCCGCGGCTGGTGATGTAGGTGAGGGTGACTCGATGTCGCCTCGCCGCGTTCGCTCCGGCCAACCTCTCCCGCAAGGCCAGCAGGGCAGGGTGCGCACGTAGCTGCAAGACGGTGTACACCCGTCGGCCCGTTTCCCGCTCCAGCACCTCCAGCCCGTCCAGGTTCCAGGGGTTGATGACCAGAGGTTTCTCGCAAATGACGTCGGCGCCGTTGCGCAGGGCCAGGCGGATGTGGGCGTCGTGCAGGTAGTTCGGCGAACAGATGGACACCCAGTGCACCCGCTGCTCCTCCGGGCCCCGCCGCAGCTTGTCGAGGTGCCGATCAAAGCGCTCGATCTCGGGAAAATACCGCACGTCGAAGGAGTACTGGTCCAGCACCCCTACCCCGTCGTGGGGGTCGGCGGCGGCCAGCAGGCGGTTGCCGGTGTCGCGAATGGCCTTCATGTGGCGGGGCGCCACGAAGCCGGCCGCGCCGATCAGGGCAAAATTTGACGGCCTTGGTTCCATCAGCGGTCCTCACTTCAGCTGGCGCCCGTGCACCAGCTCGTCGTACAACACCTTTCCCACCCGCAGTTCCTCGGGCAGCGGCGCCTCCTCATCCAAGTCGAGACAGCGCAGCAGCCCGGGCGCGATCTCCCGATACCGCAAGCCGCTCTCCGGGCAGGCGTATACCCCGTCCGAATCAGGCCTGGCGAGGGGCAGACCATGCCTGCTGACCCACCCCCGCTGCCGCGCCGGCACCCCTACCATGAGAGCGTAATCAGGCACGTCCTTGGTGACGACCGCCCCGGCTGCGATAAAGGCGTAGCGGCCAACAGTGATGCCACACACCACCGTGGCGTTAGCTCCGACGGTGCAGCCGCGCCGCAGCAGGGTCCGCTCGTAGAGGGCGTGGCGGTTCACCTGCGCGCGAGGGTTGGTGACGTTGGTGAGTACGCACGACGGGCCAAGGAAGACGTCGTCCTCGATCACAGTGCCGGTGTAGATGGAGACGTTGTTCTGCACCTTCACGTTGTTGCCGATGAGGACGTCGTTGCCGACGTTGCAGTTCTGGCCGAAGACGCAGCTGCGTCCGATCCGAGCGCCGCTCTGGATGTGGCAAAAGTGCCAGACTTTGGTGCCCTCCCCGATCTCGCAGGGCTGGTCGACGTACGACGAAGGGTGAACGAAGTAGCTCATGCTTAATCCCAAGAAAACGGACATGCGAAAATGACAAGAGAAGAGTGAGGAGCCGACAACAGGTTCGCGCTGAGACCGCGGCGGCGTGCCCGGAAAGGCTGTTCAGACCTCGTAGTACCTCCGGTACCACGCCACGAAGGCGCGGACCCCGTCGTCGATGGCGGTGGCCGGCCGGAAGCCCACGTCTCTCGCCAGATCGTCGACGTTTGCATAGGTGGCGGGCACGTCGCCCGGCTGCATGGGCAGGTAGGTGCGCCGCGCCGGTCTGCCCACGGCGCGCTCGATGGCGGCGATGAACTCCTCCAGCTCCACCGGATTGTTGTTGCCGATGTTGTAGAGCCGGTAGGGGGCGGGGCTCGATCCCGGATCGGGGGCCTCACCCGACCACGCGGGGTTTGCCGCCGCTGGCCGGTCCAGCACCCGTACCACGCCCTCGACGATGTCGTCGATGTAGGTGAAGTCCCGCCGCATGCGGCCGAAGTTGTAGACCTCGATGGGGTCTCCGTGCAGGATGGCGCGGGTGAACTTGAACAGCGCCATGTCCGGCCGCCCCCAGGGCCCGTAAACGGTGAAGAACCGCAGGCCCGTGCATGGGATACCGTACAGGTGGGCGTAGGTGTGGGCCATCAGCTCGTTGGCCTTCTTGGTGGCGGCGTAGAGGGAGACGGGATGGTCCACATTGTGGTGGACGGAAAAGGGCATCGCCGAATTCAGGCCGTACACCGATGAAGACGAAGCGAACACAAGATGCTCCACCGGGTGGTGCCGGCACCCCTCCAGAATGGTCATGAAGCCCTGGAGGTTGGCCTCCACGTAGGCCCATGGGTTGACCAGGGAGTACCGCACCCCCGCCTGGGCGGCCAGGTGGACCACCCGGGTGATCCCCCCGGAGGCGAAGAGCGCGGCCATGCCGTCGCGATCGGCCACGTCCAGGAGGGCGAACTCGAAACCGGGCCGATCCTGCAACTGCGCCAGGCGCGCCCGCTTAAGGGAGGGGTCGTAGTAGTTGTTGAGGTTGTCGAGCCCCACCACCTCATCGCCCCGGGCGAGGAGACGGCTGGCCAGGTGGAAACCGATGAAGCCGGCAGCGCCGGTGATCAGGACTCTCTTCTTGGAGCTCATTTGGCCTCGCTAGGCCTTGACGACGTGGGGACTCGGCTGCCTGAAGACGCCGCGGGTGTCCACGATGAGGGGGGCGTGAGCGGCCACCAGCCCCCAGTCCACCGCCGCGTGATCGGTGGCGATGAGGACCGCGTCGCTGCCGGCCAGGGTCGTCGAGTCCAGGGGCACCGAGCGCATGGGGGGCAGATGCGGCCAGGAGCGCATGCGAGGGGCCACCGGGATGTGGGGGTCGTGGTACGACACCTCGGCGCCCAGCCGCAGGAGGTGGTGGATGAGCTCGAAGGCCGGACTTTCCCGGGGATCGTCGATGTCCCTCTTGTAGGCGATGCCCAGCACCAGCACCCGCGCCCCCTTCACCGGCTTGCCGCGGTCGTTGAGGGCCAGAGTGAGCTTTTCGATGACGTACTCCGGCATGCGGACGTTGACCTCGCCGGCCAGCTCGATGAAGCGGGTGGAGGCGCCGAACTCCCGCGCCTTCCAGGCGAGGTAAAAGGGGTCCAGGGGGATGCAGTGGCCGCCCCACCCCGGGCCAGGGTTGAAGCGCATGAACCCGAAGGGCTTGGTGGCGGCGGCGTCGAGCACCTCCCAGATGTCGATGCCCATGCGGTCGTACACCATCTTGAGCTCGTTCACCAGGGCGATGTTGACGGCGCGGAAGATGTTCTCGGTGAGCTTGGCGGCCTCGGCGGCGCGCGCCGAAGAGACCCGCACGGTACGAGCAATGACCTGGTCGTACAGGGCCTGGGCCAGGTTGCCGGAGACGGGGTCCACCCCCCCCACCACCTTGGGGGTGTTGGTGGTGCCGTAGTCCTTGTTGCCGGGGTCCTCCCGCTCGGGGGAGAAAGCGAGGAAGAAGTCTTCCCCGCAGCGCAGTCCCGTCGCCTCCAGGATGCCCCGCACCAGCTCGTCGGTGGTGCCCGGGTAGGTGGTGGACTCAAGCACCACCAGCTGGCCCCGGCGCAGGCAGGCGGCGATCTGGTGGGCCGACCTCTCCACGTACGTCATGTCGGGCTCGCGTTGGGGGGTCAGCGGCGTGGGCACGCAGATCAGCACGGCGTCGGGCTCGCCCAGTCGGGAGAAATCGGTGGTTGCCGCAAACCTTCCCGAGGCGGCCATGGCGGCCACCCGCCCGCCATCCAGGTGCTTGATGTATGATTCGCCACGCGCCAACGCCTGCACCTTGGTCTCGTCCACGTCGAAGCCCAGGACGCGAAAGCCCCGCTCGGTAAAGGCGAGCGCCAGCGGCAGGCCAACGTAGCCGAGCCCGATAATCCCCACGAGGACTTCTCGCTCCCGGATGGCGGCGAGGAGCTTTTCGCTCTCCCCACGGGCCAGGTTGTCATGGTGATGCATTCTCGACCTCGAATTCTCGATGGACCGGGAAAGGACAAGCTCCCGCCATTAGTTCGCAATGCAAACCTATTCCGGCCATGCATTTACGCCGCGAATCCCCGCTACCGACCGCACCCCGTTGACGGCGTAGGTCAAGGCTCCGGGAGTGCGCTCGACGATTCCGGCTTCACGGCGACGGATTCTAGCACAGCGGCCACAACGCCTCAGGCAGTTGTTGCCTTTCCCGGCGCGGGCAGTACTGGCGGGGATCCACCCGCCACTCTGCTCGAGACAATAAGGATTCCAGAATCACGAAGGCCGGCAAATGCCGGCCTCTGAAAAGGTCGTGTTCCCGCGGTTTCCTTAGCGTGGGGGCGAGGGAGAGGCGGGCTTTGGATCGATGGGCCGGATCACCGGCCGAGGCTGGCGGGAACCAGCCTGCCCCTCGGCTGCCGCACCGCCCACCAGCGCCAGCGGCTGGATCACTTCCTGCCGAGGGACACTGCTCGCCACCAGACTAGCGGTACGACAAAACGAGTCGGTGGCAAAGGTGCCGTCCACCCGCATGCGCGCCAGCAGGCCATCGCAGGTGAAACCGCGTAAGGGCGCCCCTGCCTGACTGGCCACTGTCTCGCCCACCACCAGGTTGGCCGCGTAGCCCCGCTCGTCCGCCGACAGCTGGGTCTGGCAGGTGGGCGCGATGACGACCCGCCTGGGCTCGGCGCGGTACTCGCGCCCATCGGCATCGCGAACAGCAGCTATCAGTTCAACGCTCGAAACCGTCGCCTCCGGCCGGGGCAGCACGGCCCAGAAGGAGCCGTTACCGTTGGAGCGCATTTCAAGGAAATAGAGATCGGCCGCGCCTTCGGCACGAAAATACGCACGTACTGAAGCCCAGGTTCCGGCGGGAGCTACACGCAGCGACACGGGGATATTGCTCCCTTTGGCCGAGCACGAAGGGGCCTGGACAGTGATGACCGGGTCGGCAGCCATGGCGCTGGCCGCGAAGCCTGCGACAAGCGCGAACGCGATTGCTAAAGAGACTCGACCAACCTTGCACGGCGGTTGGAAGGGCATGCGCTTGACCTCCTACGAAACGAAGATACACGGCGCCCTGACAGATGTCAAGTTGCCCACCGGGGGGACCGGACCGGCGAAGGATGAAACTCCCGTGAGGCGCTGGCGTCGCCGAGTGCCGGCAGGGCGCCCAAATCTCTCTGGAGCTGTCGCATAGGAGCGGAGGGACGGCAGGCGAGGGTACCCGCAGCGAGGGAGCCGCACCGGGCCGGCCTGCTCCCGGCAAGCACTGGCTGCAGTCGGCTGTTCCCCTTACAGGCCGGCACCTCCGACAGCTGATCCCTTGCGCTGCTATGACGAACCCAGGATTTTGGCCTTGTAGGCGTCAACGTACTCGGTGTGCTTGATGCGGGGCAAGGCGCGGCGCAGCACCTCGGCGGCATGGGCCTTCTCGCCGGCCTCGAAGAGCGACACCGCCCAGTAGAAGAGGAGCAGGGGCTGGCCTTCGCCCGGGTCGCCGGCGCGGGCGAAGTAGGCCACCGCCTCCGACCAGCGCGCCAGGCGGTACGCCGCCTCGGCGGCGGCCAGCTGCGCCTCCTTCCAGGCGGGACGAGCGTCAGCCAGAGCACGACTGCGATCAAAGGCTTCCACGACCCTTCCCTCGGCCAGCAAGGCGAGTGTCTGCTGCAGCTGCGCGGCGTCCTCCGGCGATGGCCCTGCCTCCGGCCGGCTGGAGTTGCCTCGCCGCTCCTGGGCGCTGCGGGGTACGGCAGTGGCCACCGGCGGCGGCCCCGTCAGGTGGGTGAAGCCCGGCGTGGCGCGCAGTGTGGATGCTGGCAGGAGTACCCGGGCGTGCCGCTCGAACTCGGCGCGTACCGGGTCGGGTATGGGAGCCTTCCCATAGGCACCGAACCGGTCTTCAACTTCCGCCACCCGGCGGAACGTCTCGGCAAAAAGATCGTTCTGCCCTGCCGCCGCCTGGGCGAGGCCCAGGCGCACCAGCCCTTCCGCCAGACGCTCGGGCTCTTCCAACAAGCCGAAACAGGCTAGGCGCAGGGTGTGAGCCGCGGCAACGAAATCCCGCCGGTTGTACTGGTCCGTCCCCTTGGCGAGGAGGTTTTCGTAGAAAGGATCGGCGGCCGCCACCCACGATCCCGGCAAGCCAACCACGGCGAAGATGAGCAAAGCGGCAAAGGTACGAGCGAGGTTTCGTCGAGACCACCCAAAGTTCATGAGCCCGAATGATGGCATACGGCCGGTCGCACGCCAAGAGGGGGACCGGTCACCCGAGCGGCCGGTCTTCGAGGATTGCCGCTGGATTGCCGCTGAAGAGGAGTTGCGCAACCTCTTCCCCCCATCCATGGGCGATCACTGCCCGCGCCGGGCCCAGCCGCGGCGTGCGCCGCTGGGAGTCATGGGCATCCGAAGCGACGAAGTGCACGCAGCCGTGATCGAGGAGAAAACGCGAGCAGCGCTGGGCGCGAGCGCCGAAGTCGCCAGTGACGCTCATGGCGGTGAGCTGCACCAGGGCTCCGGCGTCGGCCAAAGCGAGGATAAGGGTCGGGTCCTCAGCCCAGGGAGCGACCCTCTCGGGATGGGCAAGGATGGGCCGCCAGCCGCTGACCACCAGCTCGTGCACCACCCCCCGGGCGCTGGCGGCGGCGTGGGGGGCGAACTCCAGGAGAATGTACCTGGAGCCCGCCAGCGGCAGGACGTCCCCCGCCTCCACCGCCTCCAACAGGGTCGAGTCCACGTACACCTCGGCGCCCAGTTCCAGACCCAGGGCCCCACCCGCCGAGGCACGAAACGCTGCAAATCGATCGGCGAGATCGCCAGCAGACTCGTTGCCCCAGCGTGGATGGCGCTGGTGGGGAGTGATGATCATGGCCGTCGTGCCGCCGTCGAGGGCAGCGGCGTGCATGGCGAGCGCTTCCTCCTCGGTCGAGGCACCGTCGTCGATGCCAGGCAGGAGGTGTGCGTGAATGTCGATCATCCCGCCTTGGCGGCCGGCGCCTGCCCCTGGCCGGCGGCGTCCTCGATGTAGGCCTTGTACCCCCGGTGGTAAGCCTTACCGTAGCGCCCCTCCGCCGCCCGCTCGCGGTTGAGCGCCACCCCCAGCACCCGAGCGTCCACGAGGGCGAGCTTGCCCAGACACTCCTTGGTGGCGCCCCGGTTGACGATGCCGGCACCCACGCACAGCACTACCCCGTCGGCCAGGCGGCTCAGCACGGTGGCGTCGGTCACCGGCAGCACCGGCGGCGAGTCGACCACCACGAAGTCGAAGCGCTGCCGCGCCAGGGCGAAGTACTCCTGGGCCCTGGTCGAGGCCAGCAGCTCGGAGGGGTTGGGCGGCACGGGGCCCGAGGGGGTGAGGTACAGGTTGGGTACCGAGCTGCGGAGGAAAACCTCGGCCGGTTCGGCCTGACCGGTGATGAAGTTGACCAGTCCGGTGCGGTTGGACACCTTGAAGATCTCATGCTGACGGGGTCGGCGCAGGTCACCGTCCACCAGCAGCACATGCTTGCCCAGTTGCGCCAGCACCACCGCCAGGTTACCAGAGGTTGAGGTCTTCCCCTCACCCACCGTCGTCGAGGTAACCAACACAACCTTCAAGGAGTTCGCCGAAGATAGCAAGAGTGAGGTACGCAGCCCTCGGAACGCCTCCGACACCTGCATGCGGGGGTGGGTCAGGCACACCAGCTCGATGCTGACCTGCTCGACGGCGGGCTGCTCCTTGCTACGCCGCTCGCGCTTGCGTGACCCGTAGCCGTAGCCATACCCGTAGCCGTAGCCGTAGTACCCGTACCCGCGACCGGCCGCCGAGATGTCGGGGATGACCCCCAGCACCGGCAGCGCCAGCACCCGCTCCACGTCCTCCGGGCTCTTGAAGGTGCGATCCAGAAAGTGCACGCCGTAGGCCAGGCCGATGCCGGCCAGCAAGCCCAATGTCACGCCGATGCCCAGGTGGCGGGGAAGCGATGGGCGAAATGGACTACCAGGCGGCAAGGCTCGGTCCACCACCACCACGTTGGACTCTCTCGATCCCTGCATGCGCGAGGCCACCTCGGTCTGGGACTGCTTGCGTAGCAGTTCATCCAGCAGGGTACGGCGGGTCTGCACCTCCACCTTGAGGTTGTTGTAGGCGACGGCAGCGGAATTCAGCTCCAGTGCCTGGCCCTTCTGGCGGGTCAGCTCACCGGACAGCGATTGCTCTCGGCGCAGCGCCGTCTCATACTCGGTGCGAGCTGCGCGAATGGCATCGTCGTAGGCCACGTTGAGGTTTTGCCGCGCCTTGTCGATCTGCTCCTTGAGGTTCTGCATGGCCGGCCACTCGGGCTTGTAGGTGGCGAGCTTGGAGGCGTACTCCCGCTCCAGCCGCAGCACCTCAGCGCGCAAAGTCGCTACCAACCCTCCGGCCACCGACTCGGGCACGGCGTCCCTCGGGGAATTGACTAGCTGCTGGTACCTGGCCTCCTTGTTGATGCGCTCGGACACCGCCGAAATGTAATCCTTGTTGAGCGCCTCCAGGCGCTGCAACGCCACGTTGGAGGCCGGGTCCAGCGCCACGATGTCGGCGGCGCTGCGGCTGTAGGCCTGCAGCTCTGCCTCCTTGTCGGAAATCTCTCGCTTCAAAGACTCGATCTGGGAGTTGAGGAAGGACGAGGCCTTTTCCACCGAGAGACCGCGCATCTCGATCCCCCAGTCGATGTACGCCTCTGCCACCCCGTTGGCGATGCGAGCTGCCAGCTCCGGCGACGGCGAAACGTAGGATATCTCGACGAGACGAGTGTCTTTCACCGGCTTGACAGTCAGCCCACTTTGGATGCGGCCGGCAAGTTCCGCCAACGCCCGGGCATCCATGCCCGCACCCCCATCGCCGCCCGCGCCGGGCAGGAAGCCCACCCGGCCAGGATTGAACACCGGATCATCCGCCAGGCGCAGCCGCTGGACCACGCGCTCGGCCATGCCGCGGCTGCGAATCAACTCGAATTGGGTGGGATAAAACGACTGCGCGTCCCAGTACGACTCCACGCCGATGATGTCCTCGACCCGTACCGGCCCGGCCAGGCGCCGCTCGATCTGCAACACCGTGGCGGCGCGGTAGGACTTGGGAGTGGTGGCGTACAGCACCAGTGAAGCCGCCAGAACAACGATGGCAATGATGGCGATGAGTCGGCGATGCCTCTTGAGCGGTTCCAGGAGTTGCTGAAGATCGAACTCGCTCTCCGGCTCGGCCGGGGCAAAGAGCGGCTCGTGAGTCTCGGAATAAGGGGGGCGTGCCATCAGAAAAATGACTCCTTGACCACGATGATATCGCCGGCCTGCAGCTCCGGGTCCGGCTCTTTCCCGGCGAGGATGCGGCGGTAATCGGCCTCCAATTCCACGTCCTTGCCCGAGCGGTCGCGGCGCTTGATCGTCAGCTTGCGCGAGGCTCGGTCAGTCAGGCCGCCGGCGCGGGCAATCGCTGACAGCAACGTAATGCGCTGGGTGCTTTGAAAACTCACGGCTCCGGGATTGCGCACCTCGCCGAGGCAAAAAACAGTTACTTCCACGCGCGGGGGTATGTTGATGATGTCATTGGAAAAGATGGGGATATTCGCGTCCGGGTCGGCATTGACGATGAGATCGTCGACGCGGATGGCGATCTGGTCCGACAGCCCGTTCTCCGCACGGCGCAGGACGTAAATCATGTCGCCGCGGTTCTCGGCCAGGCCCCCGGCCGCCGAGATCGCCTCCAGGAGCGTCCAGCGACCGGAAAAGGCGAGATTGCCGGGGTTGCGCACCGCTCCCATGACGGTGATGGGCCGGGAGCGGAACTCCTTGATGAACACGCTCACCGAGGCGCGCTGAACGTAGCGGGACTCCAGCAGGGCCTTCAGCCGGTCGGCCAGCTCGCCGTTGGTCAGACCCATCACCGGCACGTCGCCGATCAGCGGCAGATTGATAGTGCCCTCGTCGGACACCCGCCGTTCCAGGTTCATCTCCGGCACTTCGAAGACCTTGATCTCCACCAGATCCTTGGGCCCGATCCGATAGCCTGGCAGCAGTCCAGTTTGGGCAGCCGTCGGTGGAGCGAAAAAAAAGAAAATCACGGCAGAGCAGACGGCCCAGACCCAAAGTACAGACCTGCAGGGGGGAGCCGCCAAGGCCAGACGTCGACCACTCATATCCGATCTCCTCACCACGTCACCGCCGATCCGAAGCCGAAGTTGAGACCGGCGATCAGGCTGTTATAGCGTCGTTCTTCTTCCCCGCGGAGGGCGCCGTAATGGCGGCGATCCCAGCGCAGGGAAACAGTCGTGCGCCCGCGCAGGGCCAGGTTGGCAGTGACACCGTACAGACTCACATTCCTCGTCTGCCGCTCGGCTTCCAGGAAGCGGTGGGTGCCACTCTCTGCAAACAGTGAAGTGCTGCCGCGCCAGCCTAGCGGTAGCCGAACGGCGGCCCCGGTGGTTTCGACCTCGTAGTAGCTGGTTCCCCCGAACGCATAGGCGAGCGATCTTTGAGAATAAACACTTACGCCGGACCTCGGACCCAGTTTCCACTCCGCACGGGCCTGCCCGGTCCGTCCCTCGAAGGGCCGGAAGGACGAACCTGCCCTCGGCTCGAGCTGGTACTCCGACACCTGCGCACCAAGCGACAACCGCGTCCCAGAGTAGGTGAGACCCACAGTGGGCGCGGTACCCGAGTTGGAGCGGTCGAACTGCGACTGCGCGAAGTCAGTCACGGAACGAACGTAGCCGAGGCTCAAAGTCAGCCGGTCCCGAAAGCGGTAGCGCAGTCCCCCCGCCGCTCGTTGCTCGTCCCGATCGAGCGTCCCCAGTCGAGGCAGCGGCGCCCCCTCCAGGTCTTCGTCCCGATACCGCCAGCGGGTGTCCTCGCCCTCGGCGTAGATCGACAATCGGCGCAGCAGGCGCAGCTCGGCGCTCAGCGAGGCAGCCTGCCGGCGTAGGTCGATGGGCACCTCGTCGTCGAAGCCGAGAAACGTCGGCTCTGTCGACCGAGTGCCCTTCGCCTCAAGCGCCAGTCGACCCAGGTCGACGAACGCCCCCACCCCGTACCGACCTTTGAGTCGGTTGCGCCTGGTGGTTTCCCGCCACCACGAGTACTCCGGTAGCGCGTAGCCGGCCAGAAGGAGGCGACTTCCAACCGGCAGAAAGGCCGCCAGCCCCGCCCCCGCCGAGATGGTCACATCCGACTGCTTCCCCTCCCGCCACGGCTCCAGATCGTCGTGATACGTGAGATTGCCCACCCCGACCCAGGGTTCGAGGCGCAACGGCCCGAGGCTCCATCTCGCCTCTTCCATGGCCTTTTCCAGCCGCTCCTTGGTGGACCTCTCCTCGGCGGCCAGGCTGCCCGGCGGCGAGTACTGGGTAAACTGAGCCTGCGCCGCGGTGGCGACTCCCAAGGCGATCACACCAGCCAGCAACAACTCAAGACGCATATAATCTTCCCCGATGGCCCAGCGCCGTAGTCTCGATCAACGGCGAAGCAGTATACACCCTCTCCCATGGCTTCTTGCCGCCGTGCTGCTGTGGGCGCCGGTGCCCTTCGCCAGCATCCGCGAGAAACACCAGATGCTGCTTTCACTGGCAGCCTTTGCGGCGCTGGCGGTGGCCGCGCTGGTGACTCGGCGCCGCCGCGAGTTGGGGGCCCATGCGCTGCTGTCGGCCGCCGCCCTCGCCGCCGTGGCGGGGCTGGCCGGGCTGCAGCTGGTCCTGCCGCCTGCGGGGGTAGCAGCCCAGCTGCACTCATGGGCCAGGGAGCTGAGCTCCGCCTCCGGCCAGGTTCTCGAGACCGCCGCTGGATTTGCCCTCAACCCCAGCGCGGTGGGGTGGTCCGCCATGGCCTGGCTGGCGGCGGCCGCACTGCTGGTGGCGGCGGCAACCGCTGGTCGCAGCCGAGACGGCCGTCGCATTCTGGGCGCTGCCCTCCTCGCCAGCGCCCTGTTTCAGGTGATCTTCGGCGCCCAGCACCTGGCGCGGCGCTCCACCACCATCTGGGGGCGGGAGGTACCCAACACCCCCGATCGCCTGCGGGGCACCTTCGTCAACCCGGACCACTGCGCCACCTACCTGCTGCTGGGGCTGGCCGTGGTCTTTGCCTGGGGGTGGTGGGCGTGGCGGCGAGCGCGCCAGGTCGAGGCACCGGAGCGCAAGGTGCTGCTGCTGGCGCCGCCGGCGCTGGCGTGGCTGACGCTCTTTGCCGGCCTGGCCTTCACCGGCTCCCGGTCGGCTCTCGCTGCGGCGCTGGCCGCCACCGTTCTCCAGGGGGCGCTGGCGGCGGCGGCGGCCCGCCGCTGGCACCTGTCCGTCGCCGGGGCGCTGGCGGCAGCGGTGGGGATCGGATTCGTGGCGGTGGTGGGACTGCAGCAGGGGCTGGGCCGCTGGCTCGCCACCTCGCCCTACGAAGTGGCCTGGAACATTCGACTTTCCGTTTACGAACGGAGCTTCGAACTGTGGCAACGGGCCCCCTGGCTGGGGTTCGGCCTGGGGTCGTTCCGCGACGCCTTCGCCCTGGTCAGCCCCGCCGGGCTCACCGCCGAGTTCTGGGATGCCCACAATCAGTACCTCGAGTTGCTGGTGACGGGGGGACTGGCGGCGTTCGCCCTGGTGGCGGCGGCCGCCGCGCTGACCATCACGCGCCTGTCCCGGGTGTTGCGCCAGGGCGCTCGCAGCGAGGACCGCGCCGCCGCGGTGGCTGCCCTGGGGGCGCTAACCGCGATGGCGATTCACTCCTTCTTCGACTTCGGCCTCTCCATGCCGGCCAATGCGGCCACCTTCGTGGTCCTGGTGGGTGCGGCGCTGGGAGCCCGGACCGAGCGGGCAGGTGGCGAAAGGCGGGGCGGGGGCGTCCCGGATTCGACCACGAGCGGGTAGGCAGGCGGGGGCACCTGGTCCAGGACCACCCCGGTTCATCACCTCCCTTCTCACGTGCTCATTTCCCTGACCCGCTTGAGCGGGGGGGGCGGCGCGCGTACCATCCGACGGGGGGACAGGCGCGAATGTCTCGGCCACGGGTGGCGATGGCGCTGGTAGTGACGGGGGCTCTGCTCGCCGGAGGGTGTTCCCTGCGGCGGATGGCGGTGAACGCCGTGGGGGACGCGCTCGCCGGGGGCACCTCGGGGTGGGCCTCGGATGACGACCTGGACCTGATCCGCGACGCCACCCCCTTCGCCCTCAAGACCATCGAGAGTTTGCTGGCGGAAAGCCCCCGCCACCGCGGCCTGCTGCTGGCGGCGGCGAGCGGTTTCACCCAGTACGCCTACGCCTTCCTGCAGGGGGAGGCGGATTTCCTGGAAGACGAGGACCTTGCCCGTGCCACCGCGTTGCGCGCGCGGGCGGGTCGTCTGTACCTGCGTGCCCGCGCCTACGGGCTGCGGGGGCTGGAGGTGGGCCACCCGGGGCTGGCGGCCCGCCTCTCCACCGACCCCGCGGCAGCGCTGGCAGCCGCCCGGCGAGATGACGCGGCGCTGCTCTACTGGACCGCCGCCGCCTGGGGGGCGGCCATTGCCCTGGCCAAGGACAACTCGGAGCTGGCCGCCGATCTGCCCGTGGTGGAGGCGCTCGCCCGGCGCGCCCTGGCGCTGGACGAGGAGTTCGGCGAGGGGGCCATCCACGATTTCTTCATCGCCTTCGAGGGGGGGCGGCCGGCGGCGGCGGGGGGGTCGGCGGAGCGGGCGCGGCGCCACTTCCAGCGGGCGGTGGAGCTCTCCCGCGGGCACCGCGCCGCCCCCTTCGTGGCCCTGGCCGAGGCGGTGTGCGTGGCGGAGCAGAACCGCGCCGAGTTCGAGGCGCTCCTGCACCGGGCCCTGGCCGTGGACCTCGAAGCCGCGCCAGACCAGCGCCTGGCCAACCAGGTGGCCCAGCGGCGGGCGCGCTGGCTGCTGGCCCGCGCCGACGATCTGTTCCTCGACTAGAGGGAACGAAAAGCGCTGCCGCCACGTAGAAGGGAAGGATGAAACGAATGCCCGTGAAGACCGCTAACTCCCGAAGCCGCCTGCGCACCGCCGTCTTGGCGGCGGCGCTGCTCACCGCCGTCGCCCCGGCGCACGCCCAGAAGGTCACCCTCAAGATGGCCACCCTGGTACCCCAGGGTTCGGCGTGGCACACCTCCCTGCAGGAGCTCGGCCAGAACTGGCAGAAGCTCTCCGGCGGAGCGGTCACCCTGCGCCTGTACCCGGGCGGGGTAGCCGGGGACGATGGCGACGTGGTGCGCAAGATGCGCCTGGGCACCCTGGACGCCGGCCTGCTGGCTGCCGCCGGCATGGTGGACATCGATCGCTCCGTCCTGGCGCTGGCCATCCCCATGGCCTACCGGGACTACGACGAGCTGGACGCGGTGGCGGAAAGGCTCTCGCCGGAGCTGGAGCGGATCTTCCTCGAGCGGGGGTTCGTGGTCCTGGCCTGGGCCGACGGCGGCTGGGTGCACTTCTTCGCCAAATCACCGGTGCGCACCCCCGACGACCTCAAGGGGATGAAGCTGTTCACCTGGGGGGGCGACACGCCGGCGGTGGAGATGTGGAAGGCCGCCGGCTTCAACCCCGTGCCGCTGCCGGCCACGGAGATTTCCACGGCCCTGCAAACCGGGCTGGTCAACGCCCTCCCCACCACCCCCCAGGCGGCGGTGCTGCTGCAGTGGTTCACCCATGCCCCCTACATGACCGACGTGAAGTGGGCCGTGCTGCTGGGCGGCATCGTGGTGACCAGGAAGGCCTGGGAGCGGGTGCCCCCCGAGCACCGCCCCGCCCTCATCGCTGCCGCCCGAGCGACGGCCCGGGCGCTGCGCGACTCCACCCGCCGCGCCGCCGCCGCCGACATCGAGGCGATGCGCAAGCGCGGCCTCACGGTGGTACACCTGGACGCCGCCGCCGAGGCGGCCTGGCGGGCCGCCGCGGAGGCCGCCTACCCCCGGGTGCGAGAGGTGTTCGTGCCGGCCGCCGCCTTTGACCTGGCCATGCGCCACCGCGAGGAGGTGCGCCGCACCGCCGCCGGAGGCGCCGGCAGGTGAAGCGGCGGGCCGGCCACAAGCTGGAGGAGGGGCTGCTGGTCGGGGCCTTCCTGGCCAGCATCGTGCTGCCCTTGATCGACTTCGTCGGGCGACCGCTGGGCGGCTTTCACGTCCCCGGAGCGGCGGTGTACCTGCAGCAGCTCACCCTGTGGCTGGCCTTCGTGGGGGGACTGTACGCGGTCCGCCAGCGCGCCCACCTCACCCTCTCAACCGCCGAGTTGCTGGGAGCCCACGGGCGCGGGTGGGCGGTGGCGCGGGGGGCGGCCCAGGCGGTGGCGGCGGTGGCCTGTGCAGCGCTGGCTTACGGTGCCGCGGGCCTGGTGGTGGCCAGCCGGGACCAGGGTGGGACCTTCACCTTCGGGGCGCCGGTGTGGGTCAGTGAGCTGGTGATGCCGGTGGCCCTGGGGTTGATGGCGGCGCGCTTCGCCCTCGCCGCCTCGCCCCGCTGGCGCGGCCGGGCGGCGGCCTTCGCCCTGGTGGGCGCCGCCTTCGCCCTCGCCCTGCTGCCCCGGCCCACGACTGGAATCACCTGGCTCCTGGTGGGCGTCGTGCTGGTGGCCGTGCTGGTGGGTGCGCCGGTGTTCGTGGCCATGGCGGGGGTGGCGTTGCTCTTCTTCTTCCGCGACGGCACCCCGGTGGCGGCGGTGACGGTGGAGATTTACCGCCTGGTGGCCTCCCCCACCCTGCCGGCCATCCCCCTGCTCACCGCCTGCGGCTACGTGCTCGCCGAGTCCCAGGCGGCCCACCGCCTGGTGCGCTTCTTCCGTGCCGTGTTCGGCTGGATGCCCGGCGGCATCGCCGTTCTGGTGGCCGGGGTGTGCGCCCTCTTCACCACCTTTACCGGCGGTTCCGGCATCACCATCATTGCCCTGGGGGGCCTGGTCTACCCCATCCTGCGGGAGGAGGGGTACAGCGAAGGGTTCTCCCTCGGGCTCGTGACCGCCTCGGGCAGCCTGGGGTTGCTCTTTCCCCCCTCCCTGCCGGTGATCCTCTACTCCGTGGTGGCCGAGGTCCCCGCCGACCGGCTGTTCCTCGCCGGGCTGGTGCCGGGGGCGCTGCTGGTGGTGCTGGCCGGGGGGTACGGGATGCTCATCGGCCGGCGGGTGCAAAGCGTGCGCCGCAGCTTCTCCTGGCGAGAGCTGGCCGGCGCCACCTGGGAGGCCAAGTGGGAGCTGTCGGTCCCCGTCCTGGTAATCGGCCTGTTCGTCTCCGGGCTCGCCTCCCTGGTGGAGGTCTCCGCCATTGCCGCGGCCTACGCCATCCTGGTGCAATGCTTCATCACTCGCGACCTGCACCCGGTGCGGGAACTGCCGCGGGTGCTCCTCAAAGGGGCGGCGCTGGTCGGCGGTGTCCTGATCCTCCTCTCCAGCGCCATGGGCCTCACCGCCTACCTCGTGGACCAGCAAATCCCCGACGCCATCCTCGCCTGGGTGCAGCAGCACGTCCACTCGCCCATCGTCTTCCTGCTGGTACTCAATCTGCTGCTGCTGGTGCTGGGCAGCGTGCTCGAGGTCTACTCCGCCATTGTCATCCTCACCCCCCTGGTCGTGCCGCTGGGGGTTGCCTTCGGCATTGACCCGGTGCATCTGGGGGTGGTATTCCTGGCCAACCTGGAGCTGGGGTTCCTGTTTCCCCCGGTGGGGTTGAACCTCTTCCTGTCCTCGTCCCGCTTCGGCGTGCCCATGGTAAAGCTGTACCGGCACGTGGTGCCCTTCCTGCTCATCCTCGGCGCCGGCGTCCTGCTGATCACCTACGTGCCGGCGATGTCGTTGGGGGTATTGAAGTTGCTTGGGCGATAGCCGAGCGACTCGCCCGTTCCCTCGGCGGCACCCACCCTGACACTGACACCGACAATGACACCGACACCGTCACTGGCGCGGCCACCGACACGGACACGGACACCGGGCCGGCCGAGGCAAATCGCACCGGCCGTGAGAGCGGGCCGGAGGCCCGCGCACCCAGGGGCACGGACACCGCCACGGGCACGGGCACCGGGCCTGGGCGCCGGCGATGCCGCCGGAGACCCCCCCCGCCGCGTCTAGTTCTGCACGGCGACGTTGACCTGGGTGCGGCCCTCGTGCGGCGCCACCGTCACCATGACGTTGCGCTTGCCGTCCTCGGCCATCACCATCCCAGCATTCCCGTCATCCGCTTGCCAGGAGGTGGTGGAGGTGATCTTGAAGCCACGCTCCTTGAGCTCGCGCTGGAAGAAGCTGACCACCTTGGCGGTATCGTCGCCGGTGGAGAACTGCCAGGTCCCCATGGATTCGTTTTCGGTGCGGCTGGCGAACAGCGCCACCGGGCTGGCGCCGGGATACAAGGGCAGCCAGCCGGGGTAGTCATCCCCGGTCCCGAAGGTGGCACTGCCCTCCTCGGTGCGGATGGTGACGCCACCACCGCGATCCCCACTGATCTCGGCCTCGCCCTTGTCGGTCTTGAACTTGATGCGACCTTCCTTGACGTCGTTGACGTCCATGGTCACCACTTCGCCAGTCTTGGTGTTGCGCAGGGTGATGGTGTTGCGCTTGTCGTCGGCCTCGACCACCTCGATATCGGGAGTCACCGCGGCAATCATCTTGGCCGCCGCCATGGCCGGGTTCTTCTCCGCCTCCTTGGCGAAGTTGCCCACCTTCTTGGCCACGAAGTAGCCGCCGATCAAGAAAATGAGCAGGACGAGCAGGAGCACGCCGCCGCAGCCCACCGCAACCCAGACCCACGGGCTGGTCTTTTTCGCCGGCGGGGGCGTCGGAGCGGGCATGGCAACGGGTGGTGGGGGTGGTTGGGTGGCCATACGACCTCCTTCAGTGGTTTCTCGAACCGAGACTATACCTCAGCTCGGCCTCCCGAAGAAGCCCGCCTTCGCATGCTAGGATGCGCCTTCGACGTGAGTGGAGGACAGTCATGAAGGAGAAGGTGTACAAGCGGATTCAGCTGGTCGGCTGCTCGGCGGAGAGCATCGAGCGGGCGGTGGCCCTGGCTCTGGCCAAGGCCTCCGAGACGGTGCACGGCATGTCCTGGTTCGAGGTGAAGGAGATCCGCGGGGCGATCGCTGACGGGGCGCCGGCGGAGTGGCAGGTGACGGTGGAGGTTGGTTTCAAGGTGGACTGACCAGCGAGCTGTGAGGAAGATCACACCTCGGCGCGACGCCCCCGCCGGGCGATGGTCAGTGGCGAATTCTCGCTCCCCAGTACTGCTAGTATGAGTGAGGGCCATGGGGCAGATCGACCGCACCAAGCGCCGCATCCTGCGCCAGGCGGTGCAGGAGAACCTGATGACGCTGCGGGGCCTCCCCCCGCCGGGTCTGGTGCGGACGCGCCCCCGCTGGCGGCGGTGGGCGCTGGCCGCCTCCCCCTTGCTGGTTCCTGCGGCCCTGCTGGCTCTGGCGCTGATGTGGGCCAGCACGGGGGGTGATTCGGCGGCGCCACCGCAGGGGGACGCGCCGGCGCTGGCGGCCAAGGCGCGGATCGTGGGCCCGCTTCCCACCGAGGAGGTCGCCACCGAGGCGCCGCAGTCCCCCCTGGCCTCGCTGGCTTCGTCTGACCCCGACCTTCGCCTGCCACACCCGCCGCCGGTGGACCCCTCGATCCTGGCGTTGGGCGTGCGCCGCATCGTCCTCGACCCGGGGCACGGGGGGGAGGACCACGGCACCACCGGGCCTCTGGGTCTGGTGGAAAAGGAGCTGACCCTCGATGTGGCGCTGCGCGCCGCCGAGTTCCTCGCCGCGGAGGGATTCGAGGTGCTGCTGACCCGCGACAGCGACACCTCGCTGCCCCTCGACCGGCGCGCCGGCCTCGCCAACAGCATGCGTGGGGATGTGCTGGTGTCCATCCACGTCAACTGGATCCCCAACCGCCGCGCCCGCGGTGTCGAAACCTACTGGCTCGGCCCCACCGACGACCCCTTCATCAAGGAGCTGGCGGCCGCGGAGAATCGCTCCTCCGGCTACTCCCTGGCCGACTTCCGCCGCCTGCTGGAGGGGATCTATGCCGACGTGCGCAAGGACGAGTCGCGGCGGCTGGCCGAGGCGGTGCAGAAGGAGCTGTACCGCTCCCTGGCCCGCCTCAACCCGTCCCTGCACGACCGCGGGGTCAAGACGGCGCCGTTCCTCGTCCTGGTCTCGACGGAGATGCCAGCCATCCTGGCCGAGGTGGGGTGCCTGTCCAACGAAGACGAGGCCCGTCTGCTGGCCACCCCCAAGTATCGCCGACGCATCGCCGAGGCGCTCACCGCCGGCATCGTTTCCTACGCCCAACAGCGTGCCACCACGGCGCGCTCCGAAGGGAGTTCTTGAAACCCCATGAACGAGAAGAAGAACGTGGTCTACGTGGGCATTGACCTGGGTACCTCCCGATCGGCGGTGTCCGCCTCCAACGGCCAGCGGCACATCGTCGACTCCTACGTGGGGTGGCCGGTGGACATGGTGGCACGCAAGATTCTGAAAAAAAACGTGCTGATCGGCCGCGAAGCGCTGGATAGCCGCCCCATGCTGGACCTCCACCGTCCCCTGGAGCGGGGCCTGCTCAAGGAGGGCTCGGAGAAGGACCAGGAGGCGGTGCGCCAGCTCCTTATTCATCTGCTGGAGCTCGCTGGTCTGGGCGAGAAGGAGCGGGGGACCACGCAGGTGCGCGCCGTGGTCGGGGTACCGGCGGAGGCGATGCGCGTCAACAAGCAGCAGCTTCGCACCGCCTTCTCCGGGCTCGTGGACGCCCTGCTCATCGTCAGCGAGCCGTTCGCCGTCGCCTATGGCATCGAGGCGCTGCTGCACGCCATGGTCATCGACATTGGCGCCGGCACCACCGACCTGTGCGTGATGAGCGGGCGGTACCCCACCGAGGACGACCAGCGCACCCTGCTCAACGCCGGTGACTGGGTGGACGAACAGCTGGCGCGGTTGATCGCCGCGCGCTACCCGGAGGCCTCGATCTCGCCGTACATGGTGCGGGAGTGGAAGGAGCGCTATTCGTTCGTGGGCGAACCTCACGGCAACGTGCTGGTCACCGCCCCGGTCAACGGCAAGCCCACCCAGCTGGATATCACCGAGCCCGTGAGAATCGCCTGCGAGGGGCTGGTGCCGCCCATCGCCGAGACCATGCTGGATTTGATTGCCCGCGTCGAGCCCGAGTTCCAGGAAAAGGTGCGCCACAGCATCGTACTGGCCGGGGGCAGCTCGGCCATTCGCGGCCTGGACGTGGCCCTCGCCGCCGCGCTGCAGGAGGTCGGCGGAGGCGTGGTGCGCAGCGTGGAGGACCCCATGTTTGCGGGGTCCGACGGCGGGCTCGCCATCGCCACCGATGCCCCCGACGGCGACTGGGAAAAGCTCGTGGGGTGAGCAACCCTGCGCGTCACCGACAGGGGTGCCAGGCCCCAGCCGGCAGTGCTAGCATTCCTCGATGAGTCGGGAGCGCGACAAGCGGCGGGGTGAACCACCTCCTCCCCTGGAAGAGGAGAAGCTCGCCCCGGGTCCATTCGAGGAGCTCTTCTTGAAGCCCGCGCGACCTCTCGATCTCGACGATACCAGCCCCGGCACCCGCGACGTGTTCCCCCGCGAGGCGCGACCCGAGGTGGCCGTCCCTCGCCAGGATCGGGAGTCGGTCATCTTTTCTCCTTTCACCCCCACCTCGCCAACGCCACCCCCCTTCACCCAGCCGGACCTGCCCCCCGCCCAGGAGACAGGCGTCT
>Ga0226835_1000256_pt1 | contig 81296 bp, 78 predicted proteins | sample LAC_MetaG_1_FD_163627 | JGI IMG/M metagenome (GOLD analysis project Ga0226835, IMG submission 163627) | Anaerobic ammonium oxidizing microbial communities from anammox membrane bioreactor (MBR) in UC Berkley, California, United States -... | ecosystem: Engineered > Bioreactor > Anaerobic >... | reverse complement strand
CAAAGCTTCTTGTCGTGTCAAAGAACAGGCCGTCCTTTCTCGTAGTGGTTAGATGTCTCACAAATCTAACACACACTTAGGACAGCTTCTCGGATATTAGGTGTACGCTTTTATTGCAAACCTAGCCCCTATTTGTAACCCTTCTTCTCTTCCTCCGTCACAACCTCGTTCATGCTTCCACTGCGGAATCCTTGAAGATCCATTGTCACGTACACATACCCAAGCTCCTTGAAACGTCTCACGACTTCGGATCGAAATTCGTCGTCAAACATCTTTTGAAACTCAACACGACCAAGCTCGATTCTGGCCGTGCGGTCGTCATGGTGACGGACCCGAAACGTCCGGAAGCCGTTGTCTCGCAGGAATGTCTCTGCCGCGTCCACTTTCATGAGATTCTCCTTTGTAATGCCGAAGCCGTAGGGAAAACGCGAGGAAAGACAGGCAAACGAGGGCTTGTCCCAGTTTGGTATTTCCAGGAATCGCGCCAACTCTCTGACATCGTTCTTGGAAAACCCTGCCTCAAGGAGTGGGGACCGCACGTCCTGCTCGGCCTTTGCCTTCATGCCGGGCCGGAAATCCCCCAGATCATCCACGATCGTCCCGTCTGCCACCCAATCTATCCCCTCTTCAGCAGCAACATCGTGAAGCTTTCCGAAAAGCTCCGTTTTGCAAAAATAGCACCGGTTCAGCGGATTTTCGCGGAATTTGAGATTGTCCGTCTCTTCGGTGTTGACGACGCAATAACGCGAACCGAACCGTCGTGCCAGCTCGATCGCTTCTTCGAATTCGCGGGTCGGGTACGTTTCCGACCGTCCAATGACAGCCAGCGCATTGTCTCCCAGCACGTCCGTCGCAACGCGAATCAACAACGTGCTGTCGATCCCGCCGGAATATCCAACGGCAACAGAACCAAGATCGGAAAGAATAGTCCTGAGAGTCTCGTACTTCCGGAAGAGTTCAGCAGTCATTCGGCGTAAAGGGATCTTCCCCACAATCTACGAAAAAAATTCCAAGAACCAAGAACTCACAATAAACCATGAACCATAACCATCAACCGTCAACCACGAACTTCTATCCCATTCCCTCCCACACCTTCTTCATATCGACCTCTTTCCCCGTCCATAACCGAAACGACTCCGCCGCCTGTTGCAGAAACATCTCCAACCCTCCCGCGATGGTCGCCCCTGCCTCCCTTGCCGCCTTGAGCAGCGCGGTCTCCGCAGGGGTATAGATCAGGTCCACCACGATTTGATCTTTCCGAAAGGCGACGTCCTCCAGCGGAGAAGCGTCGGTGTACGGCTTCATCCCAACACTCGTTGTATTAATGATGACGGCAAAGTTCCCGACAAGCTCCTGGAGATCGTCCTGAAACAGCGATTCGGGGACAACGGGAACAGCGGGGGAGGAGAATGCGGCGGAAACCTGCTCGGCACGCTCGGTGGTCCTGTTCAGAACAACAATGCGGCTGGGTGCGAACGATGTGGTCAAAACGTGCAGAACCGCTCTCGAAGCTCCTCCTGCGCCAAGGACTCCCACAACCCTGCCGTTCAGTGCCTTTTCGAAGGGGGCGATGAGGGCGCGAAAACCCTGAATATCGGTGTTGTGGCCGGCCAGAATGCCGTCACGGTGAACCACCGTATTGACCGCGCCCACGGCACGAACCGCGTCGTCCACGCGGTCGAGGAGTGGAACAATGGCTTCCTTATGGGGGATCGTCACGTTAAAGCCCGCCATACCGGATGATTTCAGCGATGCCATCCCCTCGCGAAGGTCCGCCGGATCGATGTCGATGGCTTCGTAACGGCAATCCAGGTTCGCGGCCGCAAACGCAGCGTTGTGCAGTCGGGGCGAATCGGAGTGGGAGACAGGATGGCCTATGATGGCGTAGCGTTGCATGGGAGGAAGAGAAAGGGGAACTGGCCGGGATGGGCCGGGGGAAGCATCAGAGCTTCAAAAAGCGTCTGAACTCGCGCATGGCGCTCAGCGATGGAAACTCAAGCACAAAGCTTTTTTTCAGCTCGGCATCGATCTCAAAGGCCTTCTTGAGGCTGTCAAGGGCCGCGGTCTTGTCTCCGCGGAGCAGATGCGCTTTCGCCATGCTGTAAAAAGCCGGGGCGAATTGCGGGGCAAGACGAAGACACTCGTTCAGGGCTGTGACGGCTTCCTCCGTCTTCCCGAGTTCCTGCAACGTGTCGCCATAGTCGAACCAGGCTTCGGCATTGGTCGGATCGAGCTTGAGAACCATCCGGTAACTGAGAAGGCAATCCTCGTAACGCTTCAGATTGTACTCGGCGTCTGCGCGGGCGTACCAGAGCTCGGGGTAATCCGCGAAAATGGACAGCGCTTTCCGGTAATCCGCGAGGGCCTTGCGGGGCTGGTCAAGAGCGTCGTAACTGCACCCGCGGCCAAAATACGATTCGTAATGCAGATCGTCGTACTCAATGGCCTTGGTGAAACACTCGACGGCCTTTGCGTACTGGCCAAGTTCCTCGTAGGCGTTCCCCAGATTGTGCCAGGCGGGCACGTCGCCCGGTTCGAACTCCAGCGTTTTTTTATACGCCTCGATAGCCTCGAACATGCGCCCAAGGTTCGCGTACGCATTCCCCATATTATAGAGCGCCGCAGGAAAGTCTTCCTTGATGGCAAGGGCAAGCTCGTAACTCTCGATCGCCTGCGCATAGCGTGCGAGCCTGTTCAGGACGATGCCGCGGTTATACCACGCATTGTAGTTGAATGGATCACGGTTCAGGTGCTCGTCGTAGCATTTGACCGACTCCTCCATCTGATCCAGAAAATCATGGCAGTAGCCGAGTTCGTACCAAGCTTCGTGGTGATTCGGATTGACGGCCAGGATGCGGCGGAAAATCTCCACTGCCTCATCGAAGCGGTCCATTTTCTCAAGCGTGATACCCTTGTGAAACAGAGCCTCTTCGGAACCCGGTTCGAGCGTCAGAGCGTACTCGAAGGCTTCAACGGCTTCCTCAACCCGGTTGATGTTGTCGAGCGTAATGCCGCGGTTCACATGAATCTCGGCGTCGGCGGGATTGAGGTTCAGGGCCTGGTCGTACGCTTCAAGGGCTTCTTCGTATCGGGCAAGGTTGTTGAGGATCATGCCCCTTCGCTGCCAGGCATCGGCATTGTAGGGCTCAAAGGAGAGAAGGCGGTCGCAATAGGAAAGGGCTTCTTCGAATTGCTCAGTCTCGAAGCAGAGTTGGATAATCTCCTCGAGAGTCTCGGTGCTGTTGATGTCCTTTTCGCCGTTCTTCAACTGCTCACGAAACCTTGCTACATCGTCGTCCCGGCGTCTTCGTGGTTTCGGAGCCTGGTCGTCGTCGTCGAAATGGTCAAAAGCCTGCATTCAGTTTTCCTGAACTCTGGGAGAGTCCGTCAGCACATCCTATCCGCTTTGAATAAAACAAAAAAACGAGGCGATGTCAAGTAATCATTCAAAAGAGGGCAATAACCGGCTGGAAATTAGGGAAATCAGCTCCCCGACGGTTCATTGCATTTTCCCCAATCTTGGGGTATATTTAAAACCCGCCTTTTTCCGGTATGCAGGACACGATAGCGCAAAATATTAAGCAGTTGAAGCGCCGCGTGGCCGAAATCTGCAGGAAGACGGGGCGAGATGAGGCCAGCGTGCGGATTGTGGCCGTTTCGAAAACGTTCGGGGCCGATAAGATCGAGGAAGCGCGGGCAGCCGGGCTGGAGGATTTCGGGGAAAACTACGTTCAGGAACTGAGGCAAAAGATTGACCTCCTGGCCGGAAAACCGGTTCGATGGCATTTCATTGGCCATCTGCAAACGAACAAAGTTAAGTATATTATAAATTCGATCCATCTTCTGCATTCCCTCGATTCACTCCGGTTGGCGGAGGAGTTGCAGAAGAGGGCCCGGAAGCCTGTGGATGTGCTCGTTGAGGTGCACACGACGGGGGAACAGACCAAGACCGGCATCCAGCCCGATGAAGTTGCCGATATGGCGAGGCAGGTCGCACGTCTGGACAAAGTGAGGATACAAGGACTCATGACGATGGGTCCATTCTCCGACAACCCCGAGGACTCCCGGGCATCGTTCCGGCTTCTTGCGGAACTCAGGAGAACCATCGAGGCGCAGAGAATTCCCAATGTGGCAATGGAACACCTCTCCATGGGCATGACCCACGATTATGAAGTCGCGATCGAGGAGGGGGCGACGATCCTGCGGATAGGTACGGCGATATTCGGGGAAAGACAACATGGCTGAGAGCCACGGAACATGGATGCAAAGACGGAATCTGAATATCTGAAATGAGCGGCAAATACGAAATGAGAATATCGAAACACGAAGTAAATACTCCGAGTATCGAAATTGGTGGCGGGTGAGTTGAGGATTTTGAATTTCTTTTGTGTTTCGGATTTCAGGCTTCGAACTTTCCAAAGGAGGTTCCATGAAAATCACTCCCCTTGAAGTCAAGCGCCAGCAATTCAAGAAGGTCATGCGCGGGTACGATCCGGTTGAGGTGGACACGTTCCTCGACATGCTCTCCAACGAGTTGGAAGACCTGATCAAGCGGAACAAGGACATGAACGACAAGCTCATTGAGCTTGAGGTCCAGCTCCGCGACTATAAGAACATGGAGAAGACGCTCCAGCAGACGCTCATGCAGGCCCAGGAGACAAGCGGAAAGTCGATCGAGAATTCGAGGAAGGAGGCGGACCTCATCGTCCAGGAGGCCCAAATGAAGGCATCGCAGATCCTCGAAAAAGCGCGGCTGGATTTTGCCAGGGCAAAAGAGGAGATCGCCCATCTCAAGGCCCGCAAGGAAAGCATCATCAGCCGCCTGAAGGTTCTGCTTTCATCCGAAGTGGAGCTTTTGAGAGCGTTGGAAATTGACGACGAAGAGGTCGTCCGGCCGGACACGTCCCTGGGGACAGGAAAGGAAGAAATCGGGATTGATGAGATCCTGAAGAAGTTGTGAAGATGGTGAACGGTGAATAGTGAATGGTGAATAGTGGACGGTGGGATGAAGGGGGACGTTTGTACTCTGTGCAATCTGTGTCATCAGCGTAATCAGTAATCTGCGATTCCATCTGCGTAATCTGCAAAAATCAAGCGGCGAACTCTTCCACGAGTTCTTTTTTTATTTTGGCCCATGCCGGTTTCGGAACTGAGACGACAGATCGACGAAGCGGTGGCGGTGATCCGCACGAAAACGTCGTCAGAACCCCCGATCGGCATTATTCTTGGGACCGGGCTGGGAGGATTGGCGAAGGAGATGGAGACCGAGGTGGCGATCAATTATGGGGAGATCCCGCATTTTCCCGTTTCAACCGTCGAATCACATCACGGGCGCCTGCTGTTCGGGAAGCTGGCTGGAAAGCCGGTCGTGGCGATGCAGGGGAGGTTTCATTACTACGAGGCGTACCCACTTCAGCAAATTACGTTTCCCGTGCGCGTGATGAAGTTTCTCGGCGTCCGGTCGCTTCTGGTTTCGAACGCGGCAGGAGCGCTGAACAGGGATTTTCGTCGCGGCGACCTGATGATCATCACCGACCATATCAATCTCCTTGGAGACAATCCTCTTATCGGACCCAACGACGATGCGCTTGGCCCGCGATTTCCCGACATGTCCGAACCCTACAACAGGGAGTTGATCGCCCTGGCAGAGGAGTGCGCAAAAAGCCTGAAGATCAAGGTTCAAAAAGGGGTCTACGCCGCGATGCAGGGGCCGAGCCTCGAAACAAGGGCAGAATACAGGTTCCTCCAGACGATTGGGGCAGATGCCGTCGGCATGTCCACCGTACCGGAAGACATCGTGGCCGTGCATATGGGGATAAAAGTGCTCGGGTTTTCCATTCTGACTGACGAATGCTTCCCGGAAACCCTGAAGCCCGTCTCACTGGAAGAAGTCATTGCGGCAGCAAACGAAGCAGAGCCTCGCATGACCGCCGTCATGAAAGAGGTTGTAAGGAGAATGGACGGGGAAAAAGGATCAAAATGAAAACGAAAACCGGCCCTCTCTTTCCCTTTGTTCATTTTGAATTTTTCTTTTCCCCTTTTCATGAAGAACGCAACACCCATGTTTCCCTCCCTCTCCGATAAGCTCAACTACTTCGACCTCGAGCAGAGAATCCTCCGGTTCTGGGATCAGGAGAAGATCTTTGAAAAGAGCATCACCTCGCGCGAAGGAAAGCCCCGCTTTGTGTTCTACGAAGGACCTCCCACCGCCAACGGCAAGCCCGGCATTCATCACGTGATGGCCCGGATGCTCAAGGATCTGGTCTGCCGCTACAAAACCCTGCGCGGATTCCAGGTGCCGCGCAAGGCAGGATGGGATACGCACGGCCTGCCGGTGGAGATCGAAGTCGAAAAATCCCTCGGCATCAGACACAAGGACGAAATCGTCGAGTACGGCGTCGCGAAATTCAACGAGGAATGCCGCAAGTCGGTCTGGAAGTACAAAACTGAATGGGAAGAGCTGACGCGGCACATGGGATACTGGGTGGATCTCGAACATCCGTACGTCACATTCGAGAACAACTATATCGAATCCGTGTGGTGGGCCCTGAAGCAATTCTTTGATAAGGGGCTTATCTACAGGGGCTATAAAATCCAGCCATACTGTCCGCGGTGCGAAACACCGCTCTCTTCCCACGAGGTCGCCCAGGGGTACAGGGACGTCAAGGACCCCTCAATCTACGTCAAGCTCAAGGTTAAGGGAGAGGAGAACACGTTTTTCCTTGTCTGGACCACAACACCCTGGACCCTGATCTCGAACGTTGCCCTTGCCGTCCATCCGCACGTGGACTACGTGAAGGTCCTGCACAAGGGCGAACTGCTGATCCTCGCCAAAGCCCGACTGGGAGTTCTGGGCGACGACCATGAAGTTGTAGATTCGATGAAGGGGTCCGCGCTCGCGGGCAGGGAGTACGAACGGCTGTATTCCTACCATCCCGTCAAAGAAAGGGGATGGTATGTCGTGGAAGCGGATTTTGTGACAACCGAGGATGGTTCAGGTATTGTCCACATGGCCCCGGCCTACGGTGAGGATGACTATCAGGCCGGTCAGAAATACGGGCTTCCCACAATTCATCCGGTCAACAAGTCGGGTGAGTTCGGTCCTGAAGTGACGGATTTCGCGGGCAAGTTCGTGAAGGAAGCTGATCCCGAGATCATTGCGGATCTAAAACGGCGCGGGATTCTCTATAAAAAGGAACAGTACCTTCACAGCTATCCTCATTGCTGGAGGTGCGGATCGCCGCTGCTCTACTATGCGCGCGAATCCTGGTACATCAGAACCACATCCTATGCTGCCGAAATGGTCAAACAGAACGCCTCGATCAACTGGGTGCCTCCCGAGGTGGGGAGTGGAAGATTCGGCAACTGGCTTGAAGAAAACAAGGATTGGGCACTCTCGCGTGACCGGTTCTGGGGGACACCCCTTCCCATCTGGATATGTGCCGACTGTGGAAAACAGAAGTGCATCGGAAGCGTTGAAGAGCTCCGCAAGGGCGAGAACGTTCCCTCAACCCTCGATCTCCACAAGCCGGCTGTGGACCAGGTCCGTTTTGCCTGTGAATGCGGCGGCACGATGACGCGCACACCCGAGCTGATCGATGTCTGGTTCGACTCCGGCTCCATGCCCTTCGCCCAGTGGCATTATCCTTTCGAGAATCGGGAGGAATTCGAACGATCCTATCCGGCGGATTATATTTCCGAGGGGATCGACCAGACCCGTGGATGGTTCTACACCCTGCATGCCATCGGCACCTCGCTGTTTGGGAAGGCGGCGTTCCGGAACGTCCTCGTGAACGAGCTGATTCTGGATAAGCACGGCCAGAAGATGTCAAAGTCGAAGGGCAACACGGTCGACCCCTTCGGGTTGATCAAGACCTACGGTGCCGATTCTACGCGCTGGTACCTCGTTTCCAACAGCCCCGTCTGGCGTCCGACCCTGTTCGATCCCGATGCCGTCGGCGATGTTCAGCGGAAGTTCTTCAGCACCCTGGTCAATACGTACGCTTTCTTCGCTCTCTACGCAAACATCGACGGATTCACCTATGCAGAGGATCCGGTTCCTGTTTCCGAACGCCCGGAGATCGATCGCTGGATCCTTTCCGAGCTGAATTCGCTTCTTGCGTCGTACATTCAGTGGATGGACGCGTTCGACGTGACGCGCGCGGCGCGGGCAGTGCAGGAATTCACCGTGGACCGGCTCTCGAACTGGTACGTGCGTCGGAACAGGCGGCGGTTCTGGTCGAAGGCCCGCCCCGGGGAGAAAAGCGAACAAGGGAACGACAAAACCGCGGCGTACCAGACGCTCTACGAATGTCTTATGTTGGTGACCCAGATGTTCTCTCCCTTTGCTCCGTTCCTGAGCGAGGAGATTTTCAGAAACCTGAATTCGGTGACGAAGAAGAATCCCGCCGTTTCTGTGCACGTTTCCGACCTGCCGGCGCCCGCAAGGGATTTGATCGATCCGGAGCTTGAGCAACGAATGGAACTGGCGATCACGATCGTGGGTTTGGTGAGAGCCATGCGGAAGAAATCCAACCTCAAGGTCCGGCAGCCCCTGCGCAAGATTCTCATTCCGGTCACCTCGGCAAAGGAACGGAAGCGCATCGAGCAGATGCGGGAGGTGATTTTGGAGGAAATCAATGTGCGGGAGATCGAGTTTGTCACGGAAGACTCCGGCATTGTCCGGCGCAGGGCAAAGCCGAATTTCAAGACTCTGGGACCAAAGTTCGGCAAGGCTGTCCAGCAAGTGGCAGGGGCGATCCGGGAATTCACGCCGGCCCAGGTTGGCCGTCTGGTGGCGGAGGGGAGCGTGAGGATCTCCGGAAACGGCGGGGAATGGACGGTGACCAGGGATGACGTGGAGATTCTGCATGAGGAATTGAAAGGATGGATCGTGGAGTCGGACGGTCCGGTGACGGTTGCGCTCGACACACAGCTTGATGACGAACTGATTGACGAGGGATTGGCGCGTGAGTTTGTGAATCGGATTCAGAACCTGAGGAAAGATTCCGGATTTGCAGTGACGGACCGGATCAGGATTTCCTTTCGTTCGTCGGACCGTCTCGCGCATGCGATTGGAGAGCTGAAATCGTACATCATGCAGGAAACGCTCGCAGTGGAGTTGGGAAGGGCTGAGGACGGACGGGGCGGCGGAGGAGCGGCCGTGGATGTCAACGGGGAGCCATGCGAGATTTTCTTGGAAAAGGTGAATTAATTTTGTAGGTTTGCACAGGTCGGCGACCAAGTTCCGTCGCGGCGTACGAATCTGGAAGGAGAGGACGATGGCAAAAAAGGCTGTGAAGAAGACAAAAACGGTGAAAAAGACCGCGCAAGCAAAGAAACAGACGGTTCAGCGGGTGAAAACCGTTTCCGTGAAGGCGAAACCGGCTCCGGAGAAGGCCCCTGTGCGAGGCAAGGGGTACAGCAAAGCCGAGTTGGAGCACTTCCGCCAGATCATCATGGAAAAGCGCAAGGAGATTTTGGAGGAATTAGAAGCCTTGCGGGCGACGATCATGGACTCGACCACAGGTGAGTACACGCAGGAGAATTCGGCATACTCGCTTCATATGGAGCAGGGCACCGACACGATGGAGCGCGAGAAAACGTTCCTGTTCGCGTCGCGGGAAGGAAAATTCCTGAACTACCTGGACGATGCGCTCAAACGGATCGACAAGGGGGATTACGGTTTCTGCAACGACTGCGGAAAATTGATCGAAAAGGAGAGGCTGGAGGCGGTTCCCCATGCACAGTTGTGCGTGGATTGCAAGATGAAGAGAGGAAAATGAGGTAGGGCGGTCTTCGCATATGGCTCCCATGCGCATCCTGTACATTACTGGTGCCATTGTCGTGGTCGATCAGGTTGCGAAACTGCTCGTCAAGGGCTTTTCGCTTCCGTTCCTTGGCCTGTATCATCCCGGTGTCCCGCTCGGCAGCAGCAGGGCCATCCTGGGCGATTTTCTGCGTTTGACATACATCGAAAACCCGGGAATGGCTTTTGGAATCGATGTGGGAGGAAAACTCTTCCTGACGATCTTCTCCCTCTTTGCAAGCATCGGCATCTTCATCTATCTCCATAAGATCCGCGACGAGGCCTTTCCGATTCGTCTGTCGCTTGCCATGATTCTGGGCGGCGCAATCGGAAACCTTGTCGATCGCGTGTTCTACGGCGTCATCTTCGGCGAGGGTCCGCTGTTTTACGGCAAGGTCGTGGACTTTGTGGATATCGATTTCTTCAACCTCGACATCCTCGGATTCCACATCAGCCGCTGGCCGGTGTTCAACGTGGCCGACTCGGCCGTTTCTCTTGGTGTTCTGATTCTTCTGGTTTTCCACCGTAAATTCACCAAAGCCGGCGAGCCGAGCGTGTCCTACGCGGCCGACTCCCCAGGCTCTCCAGTGGCCCCTGGTACGCGTGATGCAATGAAGGACGGCCCGTCGGCACCGGGACAGTCCTCTTTTCCCTCCTGACGGTACCACTCATGGCGGATGACACCGCCGACATCCGCGAAACCCTCCGTTTGGTCGTTTCCCCGAAACAGGCAAAGGAGCGGCTGGACATCTATTTGACGCGCCAGATCCAGAACGCCACACGCAACAAGGTGCAGAAGGCCATCAGTGACGGGTTGGTCAGGGTCAACGGCAGGCCCGTCCGGTCAAGCCATTCGGTCTCTCCCGGCGAAGTCATTGACGTGATTCTTCCACGTCCTCCGCGTCCAAAAGCCGTCGCCGAGGAGATTCCGCTGGACATTGTATACGAGGACGACGATCTGCTTGTAGTAAACAAGCCCGCGGGCATGGTGACCCATCCGGCGTATGGCAATTATACGGGAACGCTCGTTAATGCCCTTCTCCACCACACGGGCTCGTTGTCGTCGGTCAACACCGAGATGCGTCCCGGCATTGTGCATCGGCTCGACAAGGATACGACGGGCCTGCTGGTCGTTGCAAAGAACGACCGCGCCCATCACATCCTGGCGAAGCAGTTCGCGCGCAGAACCGTGGATCGCGAGTACTGGGCAATCGTTTGGGGCCGCTTCAGAGAACAATCGGGTATCATCGAAGCCGCGTTGGGACGAAGCAAGAAGGACCGCAAGAAAGTTGCCGTGTCGGCAGACGGAAAGCCGGCGGTCACGGAATACCGTGTGCTCGAAACATTTGTGTTCCTGACCTTGCTGGCGCTGAAGCTCAGGACCGGCCGGACACATCAGATCAGGGTTCATCTGGCCCACGCGGGCCACCCCGTGTTCGGGGATCCGACCTATGGCGGAAGGAGCTCCTCGTGGGGGGGATTGACGGGCAAGGATGAGCGTCAGGCGGTTGCGTTGTTGAAGACCCTCCAACGCCAGGCCCTCCATGCACGAACGATTGGGTTTGTACATCCCTCAACGGGCAAGCGCGTGATGTTTGAATCACCCCTTCCGGATGACATGGTGTCCGTGCTTCGAACCGTTGGCTGGAAGGGCTGAACTCCTTCAGTCCATGGACATACCTTTCCAAGGTATCTATGTTAAACATATGTACCTTGGAAAGGTGGGGTGGAGATCCGGTTTACAACTTGCAAGTGGCATCTGCATTTGTCAGATTACAGTACGGACAGGTCCGACAACACGGTCGTTCAAAACAAAACCATGTTGGTCAACTGATATGCTATGAAATCCCCACTCACACTTCTCCTGACCCTCCTGGTCGGAATAACGAAAGGACAACCCATGCCGAAAACTGAGGCAGCCACCTTTGGTGCCGGGTGCTTCTGGTGTGTAGAAGCCGTTTACGAACGTCTGCCGGGTGTTCAGAGCGTCGTGGCGGGATATGCCGGCGGGACGACAAAGAATCCGACGTATAAGGAAGTCTGTTCAGGCGCGACCGGGCACGCCGAGGTGGCACAAATAACGTATGATCCGTCGGTCATAAGCTACGAGCAGCTTCTTGCCATGTTCTGGAAGTCTCACGACCCCACGACCCTGAACAGGCAGGGCGCAGACGTCGGCACGCAGTACCGATCAGTCATTTTCTATCATGACAACGCCCAGCGCAAGGCCGCGGAAAAGTCGCTGAAGGAGGTACAGAAGGAGTTTGACGATCCAATTGTGACCCAGATCGAGCCTCTGAAGGAGTTTTACGAGGCCGAGAACTACCATCAGGATTACTACAAGAACAACCCCAACGCTCCATACTGCACGTTTGTGATCAGACCGAAGCTGAAAAAGCTGAAACTGGAATAGGGAGAAATTGAGTCATTGAGGAGTCATTGATTGATTGAGCCATTGATTCATTGGGCCATTGATTCAATGATTCAATCCTCCAATCCTCCAATCCTTCAATCTCACCTCTCCCTTCCCCGCTTGCTCCCCGATTGCGTCCTCCCAGAAGATTGCCTCTGCTCTGACGATCCTTCTCTACGTTGAATCGAAGGCCGCCTCTGATCCGTTGATCCCCCCCGTCCCTGTACCGACGGCTGTTCAGGTCTGATGCGCCGGAATTCGCTTGGTGCCTGACGACGGTCAGATGGTGGTGCAGTGCGCCTCTGAATGCCTTGATCCTGAGGCCGAGAAAGCTCGCGTTCTACGGCAGATCTTCGCTCAGGTTCCAGCGTAGGCGTACGACGCTTGGGGTGTTCAGTCTTGCTTTCCCCTTGCTCATACCCCTGATCCGATCTCCGACTACGATCAACACGGTCAAGATTCAGTGTTGTCTTCCGTTCAAGCTTTCGCGCCTCAATCCGATCTTCGCTTCGTTCCAGGTCAGTCCGGCTGGGCCGGTGAACCTCGATCCGTTCCTGCGAGCCGTTTCGGAGGATCCGCTCCTGGCGATCACGTGTTTCAACAACGTCTGCCCTCGGAATCCTCGTGTTCCCGCGCCGCTCGATGATCTCACGGTCAACGCCGCGGTTAATCACGCGATCACGATCGACTTCATAGCGCACCGCGGAACGCGTTGTTCGGATCAGCCGCCGGGTCGTGCTTTCATGGAGCACGTAGCCGTCGACCCGCGTCGCTGTGAACCGGCCGAAAGGCACGAAGCACCAGTAGCGCGCCGGGGCATACCACTGGGTCGTAAACCGGATGCCGACGGAAATGCTGAACGTTGCATAAGGAGGCAGGGGAGCCCACCCGATGTAGTAATCGTCATATCGCCATTCAACCCAGGCCGGACCCCAGACGTCGTCAGGAATCCAGATCCATCCGTAGTAATCATCATAGTACCAACGGCCGTAGTGGAATACAGCCCAGCCGAAAGGCTCGTAGGAAGCCCAGTACCATCCATAATCCGTCCATACCCATCGACCGTGCAGGTAAGGCCGCCACCCCGACCGCACACGGACGGGACGCCAGCCGTAGAACCCCGTTCCGATCTCGATCCATTCTCCATATGGACGAAGAGCGCTGTAGAAATAGCCCGCATGCCCGAACCGGACGCCCATGGTGAAAGACTGCGTGTGGGCGATTGCGTCCGACGTGCGTGTGTCGAGCACAGGCACAAGTGCAAGCATTCCGAGAACCATCAGTAACCGTTTCATGGCGAACCTCTCATCAAAAAATATGCGCCTTGTTGCTGGTACCGGCTGCAATCGCTGTGCCATGTCCAAAACCGCACAAAAACGGCACTTTCCAGGCCCCTGTCCTCTCCGGTGTCTTCTCGACTCTCCACTGCGTTTTTTTGGGAAGACAATTCCAAAAAAGGGGGGGACGTTGCACTCTGGTTCGGAGAAAGTCTCTCCCCCCAGGCCATGAATGCATGGCACGCTTCTCCCTTCACTTGATTCGACGATAAAAAACCTCGATTTTTCTGCTCAACGATACGGGTCCTTGAATCATGTCCGCACTTGAAACATTCGATTGGCTTTCCCGCGAAGTCCAGTCTCGCGCGACAGAAGCCGTGCAGAAATACCTTCGCGAACAACGCGCTTATCTCCTCAACATTCGCAACGAGAATGAGCGCCGAAGGTTCGTCGAGGAAGTCATGCTGGAAGCGCGATCCTTGATGCAGGAACAGAAAAAGAACTGATCCTCCCGTCGCAAGCCTGCTTGTTTGAAGTCCCCCCATCTTTGGAAACCGCGGCAGTTTTTTCTATATTGGACGCATGAAATCCACTGAATTTGTGCTCGTGCTCGACTTCGGCGGCCAATACACCCAGCTTATCGCCCGTCGCATACGCGAGTTGGGCGTGTTCTCTGAGATCCAGCCGTTCAATTATCCTCTTGATACCATCCGTTCCCGCTCTCCGCTTGGCATCATTCTCTCCGGAGGTCCTTCGAGCGTCTTTGAAAAGGACTCCCCCCAGCCCGATCCCGGGATTTTCGATCTTGGCATTCCCGTGCTTGGAATCTGCTACGGCCTCCAAGTGATTGCCCATCACCTCGGCGGCAAGGTTGACCCCTCGGCCCGCCGCGAATTCGGCAAGGCCAGCCTGGTCATCGACAACAGGGACGATCTGTTTGCGGGCCTCGACGGCTCGACGACGGTCTGGATGAGCCACGGCGACGCGCTGAGCAAAATTCCCCCCGGCTTTGAACCGATTGCACACAGCACCAACGCCCCCATCTGCGCAATCAGAAATCCCGCCAAAAAGATCTTCGGCGTGCAGTTCCACCCCGAAGTGGTCCACACGCCCGATGGGAAGAAGATCCTGAAGAATTTCGTCCTGGGCGTTTGCGGGGCACAAGGAAACTGGACGCCTGAAGCCTTTGTTGATCGGGCGCTTGATGAGATTAGAGCGACGGTGGGATCGTCCAGGGTTCTCTGCGCGCTGAGCGGAGGAGTGGACTCATCAGTTGCGGCGGTGCTGATTCACAAGGCAATCGGCGAGCGCCTCCATTGCATCCACATCAACACCGGCCTCATGCGGAAGGGGGAGAGCGAGGCTGTTGTGGATGCCTTTCGCAGCCAGTTTCACATTCCGCTGACGCTCATTGACGCAAGCGAAGAGTTTCTGGCCCGGCTCAGGGGTGTGACGGATCCTGAGCAAAAACGAAAGATCATTGGGAAGGCCTTTATCGATATTTTTGAAAAGGAAGCGAAGTCTCTGGAATCGGAGGCCCGGGCAAAGCACCAGTCGAGATTCGAATTCCTGGCCCAGGGAACCCTGTATCCGGACGTGATCGAGTCCGTTTCGTTCAAAGGTCCTTCGGTGACGATCAAGACCCATCATAATGTCGGGGGGTTGCCGGAGCGGATGAACTTCAGGTTGCTCGAGCCGTTTCGTGAATTGTTCAAGGACGAGGTCCGGGAAGTGGGCCGCCGCCTTGGACTTTCCGCGGAACTTGTCGGCCGGCATCCGTTTCCGGGGCCCGGGCTCGCCGTGCGCATTCTGGGAGAGATCACGAAGGAGAAGCTCGACCTCCTGCGCGAAGCCGATGAGATTTTTCTCGACGAGGTCCGAAAGGCCGGCTTGTACGACGAGATCTGGCAGGCCTTTGCAGTCCTTCTGCCCGTGCGGTCAGTCGGCGTCATGGGCGACGGACGCACGTACGAATCCGTTCTTGCACTGCGGGCGGTAACGAGCGTCGATGGCATGACGGCGGACTGGGCCCGCATACCTCCGGATGTACTCGCCGCGATCTCAAACCGCATCATCAACGAGCTTCGGGGGATCAACAGGGTTGTGTACGACATCAGCTCCAAGCCCCCTGCGACGATCGAGTGGGAATAGAAAGCAGTTCAAAAGGAAAGACCCGGGACACAATGTGGATCTCATTCAGGGATCGGAGAGAGCGTTTGTGATTCGCATCGAAAACGTGACCAAGAAATTCGGTTCGTTTGTTGCCGTGGACAACCTGTCCCTCACGATTGAACGCGGAGAGTTTTTTGGATTTCTTGGCCCGAACGGCGCGGGAAAGACCACGACGATCAAGATGATTGCAGGATTGTTCACGCCGACGAGCGGAAGGATTCTCCTCGGTGGGCATGATACGGTGAAAGAACCGCTGGAGGCAAAGAAGGCCCTGGCCTACATTCCGGATCAGCCCTTCCTGTACGACAAGCTCACCGGCCGGGAGTTTCTCTATTTTGTTGGTGGATTGTACAGAATGGAAAAGGACAGGCTGGGCGAGGAGATCGATCGACTCATTGAGCATTTTGAGATCGGGGAGTGGGTGGATAAAAGAACGGAAGATTACTCGCAGGGCATGCGGCAGAGGATCACGATTGTCGCCGGGCTCCTCCACGATCCCAAAGCCATCGTCATCGACGAGCCGATGGTGGGTCTGGATCCCCGCAGTGCCCGCATTGTGAAAGACACGTTGAAGCGGAAGTCCCGCGAAGGAATGGCCGTGTTCATGTCCACGCACAGCCTGCAGATTGCCGAGGAGCTGTGCGACCGGATTGGCATCATCAAGAACGGGCGGCTGATTTTCGCAGACACGCTGGATAAGCTTCAGGCCTACAAACAGCAGTACGACGGCAAGTTCGAGTCTGTCTTCCTCGAGCTCACAAAGTAGCATGGCGCTGTTTCTCCACATCCTCCGTTATAAGGTCATCTCGTTCTTCAAGACGACATTCGACCTTCGCACAGTCTCGGTGGTGCGCGGCGTGGGATCCCTCCTCGTGTTCGGAGGATTCGCCGCGGGGGCATACTTCCTCTCCAATGGGATCACGCGGTACGTGCTCGAAGAGACCAGGATCGGACTGTTCCTCTTTCACCGGTTCATTTCGATGATGCTTTTCGTATTCCTTGTGTCGGTGAATCTTGGCAATATCATCGTTTCGTACGCCACGCTCTACCGTTCGCCGGAGGTTGCTTCTCTCCTCACCAAACCTGTTCCTTATCACACGATCTTCACCCTGAAGTTCCTTGACAATTTTCTCTACAGCTCTACGACCCTGTTTCTGGTGGCTTTCATGGTCCTCCTCGGCTATGGCTCTTATCTGGGCTATCCATGGTACGCCATGCTGGGGATCATGGTCTTTCTCCTCGTTCCGTTCATGCTGTTGTCCGCCTGTATCGCCGTTCTGATCCTCATGGGCCTGATGAAGATCGCGGGGAAAATAGGATTCCGTCGTGTCGTGGCCCTTCTGAGCTCGTTGTATTTGATGATGGTGTATGTCTTCTTCAAGTTTTCGAATCCGGTTCAACTCATTGAGAACGCGGCGCGGTACTATCCGAACGTGGACATCAATCTCGCCCAGCTCGACCCGTTTTTTGCAAAATTTCTGCCCAATCACTGGCTGGCAGAGTTCCTGTTCTTCCTCTCGCGCGGAGAAGTCGAACGCGGTCTCCCGATGGGCCTGTTGCTCCTGTTCGTCGCCGCGGGAATGTTCGTGACCGCATTGCTTATTGCCCATCGGTTCTATTATAGAAGTTGGTTGATTACGTTCGAATTCCAGGCGTCGTCAAACGTTCCGCGGACGGGTAAGAGCCTGACGGTATTCGATTTCCGGAAGAAATCCATCCTTCCTGCTCAGGCAGAGTCGATCCTCAAGAAGGAGTATTTCGCGTTCTTTCGGGAACCCAGCCAGTGGATCCATCTGGCGGTGATGATCGTGTTGATTACGGTGTTCGTGAGCAGTATTCGAGGCCTGAACTTCATTCTTCGCGTTGCCGAGCTCCCGGCGCTGACGTACCTCGTGCTCTATGCCTTCGGAGGATTCCTCTCCGCTTCCCTGGCATTGCGGTTTGTTTTTCCGCTCATCAGCCTCGAGGGCAACTCGTTCTGGGCTCTGCGGAGCATGCCGGTGAAGATGCGTACGTACTACGCCGTGAAGTTTCTGATCGGGTTTCTTCTCGTTTCGGTGCTGGCGCTCGTGGTGGCGTACTTCTCCAACGCTCCGTTTGTCCGGCTCACGCCCACAAACAGGATTTTGCTGTGGTTCGGTTTGTACAGCGCATTTGTGGTCTCGCTCACAATGACTGCCCTCAACATGGGGCTCGGAGGATATTTTGGCAACTTTCAGGAGAAGAATCCCATTCGCATCGCCTCGTCCCAGGGGGCGACGCTGACGTTTCTCATGACGCTCATGTACCTCGTCCTCCTGGTCGCGATCATCGCCATTCCGGTCAGCGGGCACTTTGATGCAATCTTCTACCGAGGCGTGTTTCCTCCTGAGCGCATGATTCCGCCCGCGATCGTCTTCGGGGCCATCTCCCTCCTCCTTGTTGCGTTCGGATACATCATCGGATTCCGGTCGCTCAAGAGGGATTTCTGAATTGCTATTCACTCCCCGAGTTGCTATCTTCTTGCCGTATGGTCGATGAAATCACGCTGTCGCAGATGTTGGAGCAGGCGCGCTCGTTTGTGGATGAGCGAAAGTACCTCCATGCCGCTCAGATCTACAACAGGCTGACGACCCTGGCGCCGTCCATGGAGGCCGCGTGGGTGGAACTGTCCCATGTGTACTCCGAGCTTAACCAGTATGACGCGGCGGAGAGGGTCCTTCAACAGGCCTCTGCATCCACAAGGGATCCGAACAAGATTCTGTATCTCCTGGGGAACCTGCATCAGAAGACCGCCGCGTTCGACCGCGCGCTGGTCTCTTACAAGAAATTGCTGTTCCGCGAGAAGGACCTTTCACGCCGGCTTCGTTCCCACCTGCATTTCAACATTGCCATCTGCTACTTCTCCAAAGGCAACCTCCGCCTGGCGGAAACGCATTTCCGCAAGGTCAAGCGGATCGATCCTCATTTTCCCAAGATCCATGAATCCCTGGGAGAGCTTCTCCTGCGCCGGGGGGCGGTCACCGAGTCGATCACCGTCCTGCGGAGGGCGGTCGCCCTCGATCCGTACAGCTGGATCGGGCATTATCTGCTGGGGTTGGCGTTTGCACAGGTACGTGAATGGAACCAGGCCTATGAGGAATTCGTCTCAGCTATTGAGATGGATCCCAACGAGCCGAATGGATGGCATATGTGCGGGGAGGCGTTGTTGTCGCTCGAACGATATGACGAAGCCGAACAGTACCTGCGCAAAGCCCTGGACCTCAATCCGCACCTGACGGATGCAATCGCGAATGTGGGACTTCTGTACATGCACCGGGGCGACATGGATACTGCGTTCGAATGCTTTGAACGTGCGCTGGCGCTCGAGCCCAGCAACCGGAAAGCCCTTGAAGGGAAGGAACAGCTTGTGCGCAGGATCGGGCGGTAGGGTGCGGAATCCATGAGGAGCATATTCCGGGTCTTTGCGCTGATAGGTGCTGCCGCGCTTGCTCTCCCGGGGAACGCGCACGGTCAGGCCATCGACAGCCTGATCTTCCGGCCGGACGTGGAGCGCGTGTTCGTGCAGGCCATGCGGCATTTCCAGGCGGAGCGTTTTGACAGCGCAGCCGCGGCCTTTCTGCGCTGTATCCGCGAGTTCCCATTTCACCACCGAACGACGGGGGCCTACATCATGGCGGGGAAGGCCACTTACAGGCTGGGCAATTTCCGCGAATCGGTCCGCATCCTCAAGAACTTCATCGACCTTTACCCCGAATCGTCATACATTCCCGATGCCCATTACACCCTCGGGCTGGATTTCTTCCGCATGATGCGGTATGACGATGCGGCGGAGGAGTTGGTCACGGCGCATCGCTCGAGCAGTGACGCGCTCTTGCGTTCGCGCGCTGAAAGGTTTCTGGACGGATTGGCGGAGCAATACCTCAGCGTTGGCGACCTGCAACTTTTGCTCAACAGTGCCCCGCGCCGGCCGGTTGACATTCTTCTGTCCATACGGCTTGCGGAACGACTGCTGAGAACGGGGGATGTGAAGGCGGCGAGGGACTTGCTTGTACCCTTCGTTGACCTGCCTGCACACGTTGCGTATGTGGATAGGGCGATCGAAATGCTGCGGAGAGTTGAGGGGAGTGGAGTCATCAAGATTGGCGTTGTGCTTCCCCTGATGCTGAAGATGAGCCAGCCCGGGCAGAGGGATCTTGGGGTTGAGATGTATGACGGCATCAAGCTGGCCGTGGAGGAATATAATGCCGCGATGCTTCCGAAGGTCAGTCTGGAGGTCCGCGATTCCGAGCGCGACCCGGGCGCTGCGGCGCGCGTTGTGACGGAGCTCTGTTCCGATGAGGGCGTCATGGCGATTGTCGGACCGGCCTTCAGTAACGAGGCATTTGCCGCGGCGGGGATCGCCAATGCACGCGGCGTGCCGATGCTCACGCCAACGGCCACGGCCAACGGCATTGCGTCCATCGGGCCGTACGTGTTCCAGTTGAATCCCGATCTGGACGCCCGCGGCCGCGTCATGGCCCGGTACGCCTTCGATCTCGGTGCCCGCACCTTTGCGGTCCTGTCGCCGGTCGAACAGATTCCGAAGTCCATCGCTGACGCATTCGTGGATGAGGTGGCGCGCCTTGGCGGGGAGGTGATCGATCAGCAGTGGTATCAACGCGGGGCAACAGACCTTCGGATGCAGCTATCCACGATGCGTCGCCGCGCACTCGACAAATCGGAGCCGTTGGTCATCAACTTCGGCGGAACCCTGCGTTACGAGGACATCAAGAACTTGCTCATGCTCGGCGTCTCAGCCGAGGTTCTCGATTCGCTTGTTGAGTGGGGAGCGAAAATCCCGGTTGAGGAGCTCCTGGGTACCGACGGACGCCTGCTCGCCGATTCGCTCAGAATCCCCACGGAGCGGGCCGTGATCAAGTATGACAGCCTGGGGCTCGCGGTGAAGAACATCGATGCGATGTTCCTGCCCGTTGCCAGCGCCGATGAAATCGGTGTGGTCACATCACAGATCCGCTATTTCAATTTTCAGACCCAGTTGCTGGGCACGGGCGAATGGCATGACCTAGCGAGTCTGGACATGAATCGTGAGTACGCCGACGGCGTCGTGTATTCCAACGACACGCACATCGATCAGAGCGATCCGGGATATCGGGTTTTTGTGGCCCGATTTCAGAAGGAGTTCGGAAGGCCGCCGACGATAAACGCCCTCTTTGGCTACGATGCCATGAAATTGTTGCTCGACTTGATTGCCCGGGGTTCGGCAACGAGGAATGACATTGCCGCGTCGCTGACGGGGGTGCGGAGGCTCAAGGGGTGGCATACATCGTTTTCTATCGATGAACGGCGCGTCAATTCGTTTTTGACGATCTTTCGGTTTGAAAACCGCGTCATCAGAAAGATCGGCGAGGCGGATCTTCTCGAAATGGAAGTCGAGAAGGAAGAGACCGGACAACACACAATACGATAGGGGGGAGATGGAACGGGGGAATCGAAGCATCAAGCACTGGCCGGAAGGGGACCGGCCAAGGGAAAAGCTTGTTCGTCTGGGGGCGAGCGCCCTGAGCGACGCCGAGCTCCTGGCTATCCTTCTGCGGACCGGCGCACGCGGAGTGACCGCGCTTGACCGGGCGAGACAACTTCTGACCGGAGTGCGTGCCCTCCGGGAACTGGCGCGCATGACCGCATCCGATCTCCGCTCGTGCGGATTCGGGACGGTGCATGCGGCAACAATCGTGGCGGCGTTCGAGCTTGCACGCCGGCTCGAGGCATCCGGGGGCTCCGAGGCGCCGGTGTTCCGCGCACCGGCGGATGTGGTCGCACGGTACGGACCTCTGCTGAGGGACTTGAGGCACGAAGAATTCTGGGCGATTCTCCTTTCAACGGCGAACCAGCCCATTCGTGAATTGCGTATAACGAGCGGCACCCTGAACTCCTCGCTTGTTCACCCGCGAGAGTGCTTTGCAGAGGCGATCAAACTCCATGCCGCCAGCATCATTTTTCTGCACAACCACCCCAGCGGGAATCCGGAACCGAGCCAGGAAGACCTTGCGGTGACACGTCAGCTTGTGGAGGCAGGCAGGATCCTTGGAATCCCCGTGCATGATCATATCATTCTTGCGGATGGACGCTACGTTAGCCTTGCAGAACGCGGCCAGATGTGAGGATTGACGGGCGTCAACAGCGTTGTGGATATTCTTGACATTCGTTTCTCAAATTTGTATCATGGATGAGCATTTCCGTTCCTCGCAAACAGGCAGAATAATCTTTCATTTCGAGGAGAATTCACCAATGAAGAAGTCGATGACGCTGATGATCGGGGCTGTGTGCATGACCGGTCTTCTGCTGGCGGGATGCAGCAGCAACGCCACAGAGGAAGAATTGCGCCAGCTGGAAGAGCTGAAGGCCGAGGTTGCCTCGATGGAGAAGGAGGTCCAGAATCTCGAATCTGAAAAGGCGCGTCTCCAGACGTCGATCGCAGACAAGGATGCGCAGCTCAAGAAATGTGAGGACGACAAAAAAGTCGTCGAACAGCGTTTGAAAGGCATGTAATCAACAGCACAGGAGAAACAAGGACAATGAAGACCATCGTGAAAATCGGATTCGTGTCGCTCCTGGCCATGCTGTTGAGCGCCGGAGTGTACGCACAGGAAGTGGGGAAAGAAGAGTGGCAGAAGCAGATGAACGAATGGACGGCGAAGCGTAACGATCTGCAGGGGAAACTGACAGCGCTGAGAGGTGAGGTCGAGAACCTGAAGAATCAGGAAGCTGAGAAGATTGCTGCCCTCAGGAAGTGTGAAGAAGAACTCATCGCCATGACTGGCGCGAGCGCCGCCGATGTTTCCGCTTTCGAGGCGACCCTCCAGAAAATCGACGACAAACTCAATGAGTTGTCCAGGCTTTCGAATGAGGACCTCTGGAACCGCCGTGCGGAGGTCGATGAGGTCCAGAAATGGATCACAGACGCAAAGAAGAACAAGCTGTCCGCCATTCCGAGGTACTATGACCGTCTGGCCGACCAACAGAAACGTCTGGATGCCCTGAAGGCGACGCTGAAGCAGTATGCCGAGTCCGGCATGGGCATGATGACGTACACCGTCGGCACATGGGCGAAAGACCGCGACTGCCTGTGGAATATTGCGAAGAAGAAGAGAATCTACGATAACGCCTTCCTGTGGCCAAAGATTTACCAGGCCAACCGCAATCTCATCAAGAACGCGGATATCATTGAGCCCGGATGGGTGCTGAAGGTTCCGCCCAAGGCGCCCCTGACCAGCGAAGAACGGTCTGCGGAGCGTGCATACTGGAGGAACAAGTAGACCGGAACCCTCCGGAACCAGGGAGAAGCAGATCCAACGTACGATCGCTTGAACAATCTGATGATTCTGAAACGCCCCCCGAACGTCCCGTGGAGGACGGTTGTGCGGGCGTTTCGTTTTGTTGGGGATGTGAGGAGGAACCCTTCGCTTTGACTGAACGGAAGATCGAGTTGCGCGGCGTGGATACGGTACAGCTGCTGGGCTATAACGATGCCCACCTGCAGCTGATCGAAGACCGGTTCGATGCGACTATCACGGTGCGTGGCGATACGGTGACCCTGCGGGGAAAGAGAGAGGATGTGGGGAGGCTGGAGAAGATCTTCAGGGAGTTGATCTACATCCTGAACAAGAACGGCAACCTTTCGCCTAATGACGTGGACACCGTGATCGATCTGGTGTCGGTGAACGGATCGGTTGCCGAGCCGCCGGCGGGTGTGCCGACCGAAGAGGCCGATCAGGCCATCCTCTACACGAAGGTCGGCATCATCAGACCCAGGACTCCGGGCCAGAAGGCGTATGTTCAGAAGATCCGGACGCACGATATCGTGTTTGCGATCGGACCGGCGGGGACCGGCAAGACCTACCTGGCCGTCGCCATGGCGGTTGCGGCATTGAAAAACCGGGATGTGACAAAGATCGTTCTTGCACGACCGGCAGTGGAAGCAGGAGAAAGTCTGGGATTCCTGCCGGGCGATCTGCGCGAAAAGGTGGATCCTTATCTCCGTCCGCTCTATGACGCGCTCGACGACATGCTGACGGCTGAGAAGTTGAGGAGTTACATGGAGAAGCGCATCATTGAGATCGTCCCTCTGGCCTACATGCGCGGGCGGACCCTGCACAACGCGTTTGTGATCCTGGACGAAGCACAGAATGCCAGCGCCATGCAGATGAAGATGTTCCTCACGCGGCTCGGGGCGAACTCACGGGCCATCATTACGGGGGACATCACGCAGATTGACCTGCCGCAGAAGACGGTTTCGGGCCTTGTTCAGATTCAGGATGTTCTGCAGGAAATTCAGGGGGTGGCGTTTGCTTATCTCGACCGCAACGACGTTGTCCGGCACAGGCTGGTGAAGGACATCATCGACGCGTACGACCGCTACCACGGAGCCAACCAGCAAAGGGATGAAAACGGCCGGGCGTAGTTCCGGCTCCGGCAGCACGAGACTTGACACCTCTTACCATCGTCACGGAATGTTGTCGGCTTCCGCCCAGCGGCCTAGCTTCGTTGCCGTTTCTTCTGTTTCGTCCAAATGGAGTCCATGAGCTCGAGTCCGGCCTCTGCGGCGTGGATGCCGCGGCGCGTCAGTTCCTTCTCCATTCTCCTGAATCTTCGGGAGAACTTTGCAGAGGCTTTTTGCAGTGCCAGCTCCGGGTGAACACCGATGAACCGGGAGTAGTTCACGAGCGAAAACAGGAGGTCGCCAAATTCTTCCTCCTTCTGCCGGGCTGACCCCGTTCGAACTGCCCTCCGAAGTTCCGCAAGCTCTTCCTCGACCTTCTTCCACACGCCCCCCTTGCTTTTCCAGTCAAAACCGACCTTGGAGGCTTTTTCCTGCAGCCTTCGGGCCTTCAGAAGCGCGGGAAGCGTCTTCGGTACGCCGTCGATGATCGAGGAGCGTCCTTCGGTGAGTTTCAGTTTTTCCCAGTTGTCCTTGACTTCGCGGGCGGACCGAACTCTGACCGTGCCGAACACATGCGGGTGTCGATAGACAAGTTTTTCGGTGATTGTATGAAGAACTTCGTTCATGCTGAATCGGCCCCGTTCTTCGGCCATCACGGAATGCAGGGCAACATGGAGCAAGAGGTCTCCCAGCTCTTGTTTGAGGTGATCCATATCCCCACGGTCAATCGCTTCGATGACTTCGTGCGTTTCTTCGAGGAGGCTGTGGCGGATGGACCGGTGCGTTTGCTGACGATCCCACGGGCACTCCCGTCGTAACCGGCGCACAACGGAAAAGAATCTGTCAAAGGCTCTTTGGCGAGGGTTTTTCATGAATCCTCCGGGGAAAAAGGGTATTGAAAAAAACGCCCGGAATCAACGATCCGGCCTTCGCAATGTTCCAGGAATCATGAGGTAGATCGTTCCGGTTGCCTCCCAACTTGAAGTTTCGTATCTTAACGATTGATGTAGCATAGGTTTGAAACGAGTCCCGCTTCTATCTTTTCGGGACTGGAGGCCATGTGGAGGGAGTGGGAACTGAAGAAGAGATACAATACAGATCGCAAGAAACGCTTGATTGCCAATTTCGATCACAACAAGAAGATTGAACAGATTCTGGGGCTGTAGCTCAGCTGGGAGAGCGCTTCGTTCGCAACGAAGAGGTCGTCGGTTCGATCCCGATCAGCTCCACAAAGTGAGCTTATTGTTGGTTATTGGGACCTGGTGTCAGAGAATACCCAATACCCCAATGACAAATACGATTTTCAGAGGCTTCTTTTGACAGACTTTTCACCGTTTGAGGTCAAGTCCTGTGCAACAAGTCGTTGCTTAACCCCGCCAGGTCCGGAAGGAAGCAACGGTCGGCAAAGAGATTTGTGTGACGCAGGGAAGCTTGACCTCTTTGTTTTTCAGCCGACGCTGCCCGGAAGGCCGGGTCGTCCGCTGGTTCAGGTCCGCGCCGACCATGGCATGCGGACATTTTCAATCACTCAATTCTCATTATGGTAGGATTCACCGAAAGTCCTGCGCATTGGCGCTTATGGATAAGCCCGTGTGCGCAGTATCCGTTTCGATCGGAAGAGACTAAACAAAGATTGTTGCCCAACTCGCCGGCGGCCCCCCTCTCACTCGCCCTGGGCCATCTTCCGCTTCGTTCCGGATCCCTGCACTGCTGCACCCAAGGCCAGAGGCTGAGGTGGAATATGTGTCCCTATGAAAAAAGACATTATTATCAACTCCACGGCGAGCGAACACCGTATCGCCATTCTTGAAGACGGCCGCCTGGCGGAGCTCTTTGTCGAGACTCCGGGCAAGGAGCGGATGGTGGGGGATATTTACCTCGGAAAGGTCGCCAAGGTCATGCCCGGCATCCGGGCCGCCTTCATCAACGTCGGCCTTCAGCAGGACGCCTTTCTGCATTTCTCCGATATTGGAGAATCCCTCCACGAATACAATGCTCTGTTTGACGAGGATGACGACGAGGACGACCAGGGCTCGGATGGCCGTGGGGATGGGCCTGCTCCCGGCCCTTCGAACGGGGGCGCTGAGCCCCAAACGGCCGTTGCACCACCTCCGCCCCGCCAGCAACGGCAACAGGAAGAACGCAGGCGACGCGAAGTCAACCTCGAGCGGGGCCAGGAGATCCTCGTTCAGATTACCAAGGAGCCTGTCGGAAAGAAGGGCGTCCGCGTCACGTCCGAGATCTCCCTCCCCGGGCGGTTCCTGGTCCTTCTGCCTTTCGACGGCAAGGTGGGGGTTTCCAAGAAGCTGAACAATTTCAAGGAGCGCCGCCGCCTGCGCCGGTACGTCCGCTCCATCATCCCGGAAGGTTTTGGGGCCATCATCAGAACCGTGGCGGAATCGAAGAGCGAAGAGCTGATCAAGCAGGACCTCGACGAGCTTGTCAAGATCTGGCGTGACATCGAGAAGTCCGTGAAGACCGAGCAGGCCCCGGCGCTCGTGTACAAAGACATGAACACGACGTCCAGCGTGATCCGTGACCTGTTTTCCGACAACGTGGAACGAGTCGTGGTTGATGACAAGAAGCTCTACAAGGAAATACGTGCCTACGTGCAGTGGACCTCACCCGACATGCTCGGACGTCTCGAGCTCTATCGCGGCCGGGAGCCCGTGTTCGACAAGTACGGCGTTGAGAAGGATATTCAGACCCTGTTTTCGAAGAAGGTGTGGCTCAAGAGCGGAGGGTACATCATCATTGAGAAGACGGAGGCTATGACCGTCATCGATGTGAACAGTGGCCGGTACGCAGCCAAACGTGAGCAGGAGCAAAACTCCCTCCGAACGGACCTCGAAGCCGCGCGGGAGATCTGCCGTCAGCTCCGGCTGAGGGATATCGGCGGGATCATCATTATTGACTTCATCGATCTCGACGAGGAGAAGAACAGGAAGAAAGTGTACGACGAAATGAAGAAGGAGCTCCGGAGGGATCGGGCGAAGGTGACCGTGCTTCCCCTGACCGAATTCGGGCTTATGCAGATCACGCGCCAGCGGATCCGCCAGGCAGTGCACCTGAGCTTCAGCGAGGCCTGCCCGACCTGCGGCGGGACCGGACTTGTGCAATCGAAAATGACGACCATCAATATGATTGAACGGTGGATCAGGCGTTTCAAGGCCGAATCGCGCGAGTTCCGCCTTGTTCTGACGGTCCATCCCTCGATCGCAGAGTTTCTGACTCACGGGACGATCTCGCGGCTCACGAAGATCAAGTTCAAGTTCTTTGTCCGTGTGAAGCTCGTTGCCGACCCGGGCATGCCCGCCGACGAGTTCCGGTTCACGTCGGTGAAATCCGGGACCGACATCACAGAACAGTACAAGGGTTGAATCCATGAAGTTCTTCATCGACACTGCAAGCATCGCGGAGATCAGGGAGGCGGCAAGCCTCGGGATCCTCGATGGAGTGACGACCAACCCGAGCCTGGTGGCAAAAGAAGGCAGGGATTTTCGGAAGCTCCTCGAGGAGATCTGCGCGATTGTGGACGGCGATATCAGCGCCGAAGTGGTTTCGACCGACTGCGATGGAATGCTGAAGGAAGGCCGCGAGTTGGCGGCGATCCATAAGAACATCGTGGTAAAAATCCCCCTCATCCGTGAAGGGCTGAAAGCGGTCAAGATCCTGAAAGCCGAAGGGATCCGAACGAATGTGACGCTGTGCTTCTCGCCCAATCAGGCGGTCATGGCGGCCAAGGCAGGAGCATATATCATCAGCCCGTTCATCGGACGGCTCGACGATATCAGCACAAACGGCATGGACCTGATCAGACAGGTCGTGACGATCTATCAGAACTACGGATTCGAAACGCAGGTCCTCGTGGCCAGCGTCCGTCATCCGGTGCATGTGGTGGACGCGGCGATGATCGGAGCCGACATTTGCACGATGCCGTTCAAGGTCATCGACCAGCTCATCAAACATCCGCTTACCGACATCGGACTTGAACGATTCCTTGCGGACTGGAAGAAGACTCAGGGCGGAAAGAAATGAAGCGGACTCCGTTCCATGCGAAACATGTGCAAGCGGGTGCGAAGTTGATCGAGTTTGCCGGTTTTGAGATGCCTGTGCAGTATGCGTCGGGGATCGTGCAGGAACACCGAGCGGTCCGGTCAACCGTCGGCGTGTTTGACGTCTCGCATATGGGCGAGTTCGAAGTCAGGGGACGTGACGCGGCGACATTCCTCCAGCAAATGACCGTCAATGACATCAGAAAGCTTGAGCAGGGGAAGGCACAGTATTCGGCAATTCTGTATGAAGACGGCGGTATCGTGGACGACCTGCTGGTGTATCACTGCGGTGACTTCTACATGCTGGTCGTCAACGCGGCAAATATTGCAAAGGACTACGATTGGCTCCAAAGCCATCTCAGCGGAGACGTGAAGCTCGAGGACGCAAGCGACAGAACGGCATTGTTGGCGGTACAGGGACCAAAGTCTCTGGAGACCCTTCAGCCCCTCTGTTCGATCGACCTCGGCTCACTGGCCTACTACAGGTTCCAGACCGGCACCGTCGCAGGCGTGCCGATGATGATCTCGAGGACGGGGTACACCGGAGAGCTCGGGTTTGAGCTGTACTTCGAGGCTGACGAAACGAAGGCGGCGGCGGTGTGGGATGCCATTTTCGAATCGGGGAAGCGGTTCGGCATTGCCCCCGTCGGTCTTGGAGCACGGGATACCCTGCGGTTGGAGATGGGATTTTGCCTCTACGGGAACGATATCGATCAAACGACCAATCCGTTCGAGGCCGGGCTCGGATGGATCACGAAGATGGATAAAGGGGACTTTGTCGGACGGCAGGCCCTGGTCAGAGTGCAGGAGGATGGAGTGAAGCGCAAGCTCGTCGGGTTCACGCTTCCGGAGAAAACCCTTGCACGGCACGGGTATGCACTGAAGGATGGTGGCACCGTGGTCGGAACGGTGACCAGCGGAACGTTCTCGCCGGTGTTGCAGAGGGGAATCGGCATGGGATACGTTACCCGCGATCTTGCCACGCCGGGCCGGACCGTCGGCGTGGATATTCGCGGCAAGGATGTGCCGGCAACCATTGTGAAGGTCCCTTTCATCCGACCATCATGACGTCATGAAATTGCAATGAAAATCGATCTGAATTTTTCGCAATCGCATGTCGATGAGTTGCAGCTCCGGGACAAGCATGTTGTGGTCATCGATGTCCTGCGGTCGAGTACCACGGTGATCGCAGCTCTGCAGAACGGAGCCCGGGAAGTGATCCCGGTGGCCAGCATTGAATCTGCCGTGAAGGTCTCCGGCAGTTTGTTTGGAGATGTCACGCTCCGAGGCGGCGAGCGGAACGGAAAGATGATCCAGGGCTTCAATCTGGGCAACTCCCCCCTGGAGTACACCGAGCTCATGGTGCGCGGCAAATCCATCATTTTCTGCACAACGAATGGATCCGTGGCGATGGCGAAGTGCCGTTATGCGCGTTCCATGGCTGTCGGGGCCTTCGTCAACATGTCGGCCCTCATTGAGTATATCCGCGGTTTGAATATGGATGTCCTGCTGCTCTGTGCCGGCCGGCCGCCGGCAACAGGAGCATTCAGCTTGGAAGACAGCGTCTGCGCAGGCATGATCGTTCACAGCCTTCTGAATCATCAAGCAGGGGGCGACGTTGTGCTCACCGACGCATCACAAGCCGCTCTGAGTCTCTACAAGAGTTTCGGACGATCGGTGAAGAAGATGCTGAAGAATACCGATCACGGGAAATACCTGATCGAGATCGGGTTTTCCAAGGACATCGACTTCTGCGCCGAGGTCGATGCCATACCCATCGTCCCCGTGCTGAGCGGGACCGTGATCAAGTTGCGGAAGGATGCCGTCGAGACCGCCGCCTGAAGGAGAGGCCATCATGGATGATGTGAGAGCCGTGTTGACGCCCAAAAAGAAGTCCAGCCGCCGCGCACAGCTCGTCAGCTTCGCGGGCGTGTTGGTCTCGTTCATGCTCCTCCTCAGCCTCCTGTCGTACAGCGCCGCCGATCAGGCCGCGGGGGATCTGGGCTTCGGAGACCTCTGGAAGGTCTTTACGAACGACCCCGCCGTCCAGGAACAGGCACGGCAGACTTCGAACGTTCTCGGTCTCCTCGGTGCGCTCGTCTCCAACGTCCTGATCAATTCGACGATCGGGTATGCGGTTATTCTTCTTCCGGTCCTGGGCATCCTCTGGTCCCTCGCCCTCCTGCGTCGCCGGGATGTCCGTCCTCTTCTGATCGTTACCAACTACTGCCTCGCCCTTGCCATTCTCTGCTCCGCCTTGTGCGGTGCAATCCGCCTGACCGGCGACTCTCCGATCCTCTCCGGGGAATGGAGCGGCGTTGCAGGCGACTTTCTGGCGAGCGTGCTTGTCAATCTGATCGGTCTGTTTGGGACGTACCTTGTATTGATTGGCCTGATCGCAACGTCGCTGATCATGCTCTTCGACATCGATGTTCTCCAGAGTTATGAACGCCTGCGGAGCGCGTTTGTCAGGGCATCCGGATGGTTGGATCATGCAGGGTCGGCGATAGGGAGTTTTCTTGCCGCTTCCAGACAGCGTCTGGAACGAAGACGGCGGGCGAAAGTGGAGATCAAGACCCCCGAACCGGAACCTGCCCCGGTGATCCGCCGGCCGATGACCGAGCAGAAGGCCGCAGGGCCGTTGAAGTTCTCGGATTTTGAGGAGCCCCCGCGGCCGGAGATGCGGCCTGAGGCTCAGGAGACCGGTGAAGAGCTCCGGCTCGATATTCATGAGGCGGTGACCGAGGAAGAAGTGGACTTCGATGCGCGCAAGCAGGAAGAACAACCGGAGGAAGAGATCGACTTTGTGCCTCCCTCCGTGGATCTCCTCGATGCCGTGCGGGCGGCCGAGCAGGTTGATGAAGGTGAATTAAAGGCAAATGCAGAGCTTTTGCGGTCGAAGCTGGCCGATTTTGGCGTCGCCATCGACAGCGTGTCGGTCACTCCCGGACCGGTGGTGACGCTCTACGAGTTGGTGCCGGCGACCGGTGTCAAGATCAGCCGCATTGAGAGCCTGGAAGACGACATCGCGCTTGCGATGAAGGCAAAGGGCATCAGGATCATCGCTCCTATTCCGGGCAAGGGAACAGTGGGGGTCGAGATTCCCAACCACCATCCGAGCCTTGTGACGATTCGCAGCGTCATCAACTCGTCGAAGTTCCGCGACTCGCGTGGTGCGCTCCCGCTCGCACTCGGGAAGACGATTACGGGAGAGGTGTACATTGACGACCTTGCCCGCATGCCACATCTGCTGATTGCCGGCGCGACCGGATCCGGCAAGAGCGTGGGCATCAACACAATCCTTTCGAGCCTGATCTATCGCCTTCACCCAAGCGACGTAAAGTTTGTGATCATCGATCCGAAGAAGATCGAGCTTGCGCAGTACCGCCAGCTTCGGCACCACTACCTCGCCGTCTCGCCGGACATTCAGGAAGACATCATCACGACGCCGCAGAACGCAGTGCTCGTTCTGAAGAGCGTCGAGCTGGAGATGGAAAAGCGGTACGACCGGCTCGCAGCGGCGGGTGTGCGCAACATTGCCGATTACAACGACAAGGTCAAGAGCGGACGTCTGCACGACACGGAAACCATCCGGCATCGGAAGCTGCCTTACCTGATCATCGTGATCGATGAGCTCGCTGATCTCATGATTACGGCCGCGAAGGAAGTGGAAGAGCCCATCGCGCGGCTCGCCCAGTTGGCGCGCGCTGTGGGCATCCATTTGGTCCTGGCGACTCAGCGTCCCTCGGTCGACGTGATCACGGGCGTCATAAAGGCGAACTTCCCCGCCCGCATTGCCTACCAGGTGGCGACAAAGATCGATTCACGTACCATCCTCGACATGAATGGCGCCGAACAACTGCTGGGTAACGGAGACATGCTGTATTTTCCCCCTGGTTCACCCAAGCCCATCCGCATCCAGAATGCGTTCATCTCAACCGCAGAAGTGGAGGGGATCACGACGCATATCGGCCGGCAGAAGGGGTACAGCCAGCCCCTGTACCTGCCGTCGGCGTTCGAAAAGAAGAAAACCGGAGGCGCGGCCGGGGATGGCAGCAGGGATGAACTGTTTGAAGAAGCCGCGCGGATCATCGTCAGGCACCAGCAGGGCTCTGTGTCGCTTCTCCAGCGCCGGCTTAAAGTTGGATACTCGCGGGCGGCGAGGCTGGTGGACGAATTGGAGGCAGCGGGTGTCGTGGGCCCGTTCGACGGAAGCAAGGCGCGTGACGTTCTTGTGGAATCCGAGGCGGAACTTGAATCGTTGCTGAGGAATCTCGTATGAGAAATGTCGCGGCGGGCCTTGTCGTGGCGATGTTCGTCGTTCATGCCGGTGTGGCACAACAGAACCCCTCCCTGGGGACCATCACAGAAGGCATGAAGAAGCGGTTTGATGCCATGGAAACCGTTGTCACAACGTTTACGCAGAAGGTGAGGTTTGGCTTTTCGAATATCCGGCAGGAGTTCTCGGGAACCCTGAAAATGAAAAAGCCCAACAAGTTCCGGATCGAATCAGAACACCAGACGCTGGTGACCGATGGCCGGACGGTCTGGGCCTATTCTCCGGTCAACAAGCAGGTCGTGATCGATCACTACAAGGAAAACCGGAACACGATCTCGCCGGAACAGTTCCTTGTAAGCCTGCCCGAGACCTACTACGCGGCGGTGCTGGGGACGGAGAAGAAGGGGGAACCATCGCAGGTGATCCTGAAGCTGGTGCCTAAGGACGATGCTTCGTTCATCCGATCTGTCAAACTGTGGGTGGAGATGTCGTCCTGGGTTGTACGCTCCATGGAGATCGAGGATGTGAACGAAACCGTGACAACCTACGTCATCAACGAATTGACCCTGAACAGCCCCGTCGCTGACAGCGTGTTCGCTTTCTCCGCTCCCGCGGGCACTGATGTCGTGGATCTGCGCTGATGAATCGAAGTCATTACGCGCCTCTCTCCCCCCGGCGGTCCCACGCCAACGCTTCTGCATGACGCCGAGATCAAAGTCCATCCTTCGAACCGTTCTGAGCGTCCTCCTTGCGGCTACATTTCTTGCCGTGGCATTTCGGGGAATCAACCTCGCGGAGTTGCTGGGTACCCTCGGCAATCTTCGCTATGGATGGATCGCCTTGATTATTCCCTCAGGTCTGCTCAGCCACTACGCCAGGGCGTTGCGGTGGAAATACATGCTGGGTCATGTCAAGGAGGGGTTGTCGGTCCGCAACCTGTTCGCTGCAGTCATGATCGGTTATATGGTCAATAACGTCCTCCCGCGGGTGGGGGAGCTTGTTCGCCCCTATGTGGCCGGCCGCCTCGAAGGAATTTCCAAGAGCACAGCCCTGGGAAGTGTGGTGGTGGAGCGCATCATCGATTTTGTCGCCGTCGCTTTCCTCCTCTCTCTCATCATGTTTGCCTCGCCGTCTACGCTCGGCGTGTTTTTTGACAATGCAGACGCGCTTCGTCCCTGGTTCCTCGGAGGGTCGGTCATTTCCCTTCTGCTCTTCATCGCTCTGTTTTTAAAGAGCGAGGCCCTGGTCCGATCCGTACGGCTCCTTCTGGTTTTTGTGCCGCAACGGTCCCGGCCACGCGTGGAGGTCTTCTTTGACCGCTTCGCCTCGGGATTTCGCATCGCGTCCGAACCCAGGCATCTTTGGATCATTGTCACATTGAGCCTGGTTATCTGGGGGCTCTATGCTGCAGCGCTGTATCTGCCGTTTTACGCCTATCCGGACATTGCCTCGGCGGATCCCGGGTTCGGCGGTGCCGTGGTGCTCCTTGCCCTCAGCTCCGTCGCCTTCATTATTCCTGTCCCGGGCGCGTTCGGCACCTATCACTCCTTTCTGCGTTTTGCGCTCGCACGGCTGTATGGGATCGACGATGTCGTTGCCCTGAGCTTTGCCATCGTCACGCACGAGCTCAATGTGATTCTCGTCTCGGTGACCGGTGCCTATTTCCTTGTCAAGGATCATCTCCGGATCACGGATGTCTCAGCTTCCGCGGCGGAGGAGGCATGAGGGCGGCGATCACGTTCCTGTTGTGCATCACCCTGTCGAGCGGCTCCGTTGCCCAGGCAACGGCGAAGAACGAGGCGTTTGGGATCTCGGCCTCGTTGGGGGTCGATCTGTTGTCCGCCCCCGCAATCGCGGATTATCTCACAATCATTGCGGGACCCGCTGAACGGGTGGACGAGTTCACTTCCGCCGTGGAATTTGCCGTGGCGCCGGAAATCCGCATCGTGCGGGATTGGTCCGCCGGATTGGAATATGCGTATTTGGTCAAGTCCTACTCCCTCCAAAGTTCCGGCGGAAGTTCAAACGTTTCTCTCAGGGTGCACCTCCCCTCCCTCTGTGTACACTACGTCTTTCGGGACGAACGAACCAGAATCAAAATCGGAGGGGGTGCCGGGCCGGTATTGGGGACGATGGAGGAGCAGTTGTTTGGGTCCACGGTGGGACGAACCTTTCGCGCCCGGGGGGCGGGCCTCAAGCTGGAGATGGCAGGCTCCTCGAAGTTCGACGACCATTTCTTCGCCCACATCAGCGTGGATATGCGATGGATTGGAGGAGGGACGTTCAAAGAGGGCGCCGCTGAGGCACGGTTCGCGGGAACGGCTGCGGATCTTGATCTGTTCACTGTCGGCCTGAAATTCGGCGTCGGGTTCATCTGGTAACAAACACCATCACAGCCTCATGACCATTCTTCAGGCAATCATCCTCGGTGCAGTGCAGGGATTGACGGAATTCCTCCCCGTCAGCAGTTCCGGACATCTCGTTCTCACGGAACACTTGCTGAATGTTCCGGTCAATACGGATGTCACCTTCGAGGTCTTTGTGCATTTTGGGACCCTGCTCAGTGTCGTGCTGGCCCTCTGGACGGATATCCGCGAGATCGTTCAGTCCACCATTCACGCGCTGGGGGGGATTCGTCAGGCGCCGAGACAATACAAGGAAAACGAACATTTTCGCCTGGCGATCCTCATCATTCTTGGATCGATTCCGGCGGCGTACATCGGAATCCGCTTCGAAGAACAGATCACGGAACTCTTCACAGATCCCAAGCTTGTTGCGGTGATGCTCGTAGTCACGGGGCTTATGCTTTTTCTGACGCGCCTGGCCCCGGCTCCCAATGGAAAACCCGTCGGCCTGTTTTCAGGCCTCCTCATCGGTTGCGCTCAAGCCATGGCGATCATCCCCGGCATCTCGCGCTCAGGATCCACGATCAGCGTGGGCATGTATCTCGGCATTTCGCCGGTCAAGTCGGCGCGTTTTTCCTTCCTCCTCTCCATTCCCGTTATCGCCGGCGCCACGCTCCTCAAAGTAATCGGGATTGTCCGCACTGGAATCGAGTGGGACGGGATGGCAGCCATCCTTGCGGGAACCGCAGTAGCTTTTGCATCCGGTTATCTGGCCATTCGTTTCTTGCTCAGGGTGATTGAAAAGGGGCGTTTTAGCATTTTTTCGATTTATTGCTTAATTGTGGGGACGCTGGGGATCATTTTTCTGGATTAACATGGAGGTTCCATCTATGCTTCGATGCGCAGTCATGGTGCTCATACTTCCGGCTTTGCTCTTCGCTCAGGATGAGGCAAAGGACAAACCGGCGTTGTCAAAGAAGGAAAAGAAGATGGAAAAAGCCCAAAACGTGTACGCAGTGATGAAGACTTCGATGGGAACAGTGGAGATCGAGCTCTTTGAAAAAGCGACTCCGAAAACGGTGGCCAATTTCATCGGCCTTGCCGGGAAGAACTACTTCAATGGCGTGACCTTCCACCGCGTGATCGACAACTTCATGATCCAGGGCGGTGATCCGACCGGGACCGGAAGGGGTGGGGAAAGTATCTATGGGGCTCCCTTTGAAGATGAAATCGTGGATACCCTTCGGCATTCGGGACCCGGAATTCTTTCGATGGCGAACGCGGGTCCGAACACGAATGCGAGCCAGTTTTTCATCACGCTCGTGAAGACGCCCTGGCTCGACGGGAAGCATACTGTTTTCGGGAAGGTCGTCGCGGGCATGGAAGTGGTCAGGGCGATCGGAAAGGTCAAAACGTCGAAACCGTTCGACCGGCCCGTGGAACCCGTGACGATCGAGAACGTCACGATCGTGCGCAAATAACAACCGCTCCTTCGGAGATCTGCCCATGCCAGAAAAGAAGGAGTTCTTTACCTCGCGTTGGGGAATGATTCTTTCCGTCATCGGGATTGCGGTCGGTACCGGCAACATCTGGAGATTCTCCCGCATCGTGGCCCAGAACGGGGGAGGGTCATTTCTGATCCCTTGGGTCATCTTTCTGTTCATTTGGTCCATCCCGCTCATCATCGCGGAGTTTGCGATCGGAAAGTCGACGCGGAAGGGCACGATTGGGGGCATCGCTGCCCTGGCGGGCGAGAAGTTCGGATGGATGGGAGCCTTCGTGGGCTTTGTCTCCACGGCGATCATGTTCTACTACGCCGTTGTCGCCGGCTGGTGCATCAAGTACCTCACCACGGCCCTCACGGGAACGCTCATCACGACAGAGGACCATATTGCTCTTTGGGAATCGTTCACGTCGGGGTACGAACCAGTGTACTTCCACATCCTTGCCGTTGGCCTCGGTGCATTTGTGATTTTCAAGGGCGTGGTTCGTGGCATTGAGCGAATGAACAGGATCCTGATTCCGTCCTTGCTTCTGATCCTGGTCACGCTTGCCATTCGTGCGGTTACCCTGCCTGGGGCAATGGACGGCATTGCCTACCTCTTCACCCCAAGCCTCGAAACACTGCTGGACTACAAGGTGTGGCTTGCCGCTCTTACGCAAAATGCCTGGGACACGGGCGCGGGGTGGGGATTGATCCTGACCTACGCGTGCTACGCGAGACAGAAGGAGGACATCACTCTGAACGCGGCGCTCACCGGATTCGGCAACAACTCCGTTTCCCTCCTCGCCGGCATCACGATCTTTGCCACGGTTTTTGCCCTGGCTCCAGGCGAGGGAATCACCGAGCTTATCTCCGGTCGCGGAAGCACCAACACCGGGCTTGCGTTCATCTTTATCCCCCAGCTCTTTACCAAAATGCCCGGCGGACCAGGCCCCCAAACGTTCTTTTCCACGCTTTTCTTTCTCGGCCTGACCTTTGCCGCGCTGACATCGCTGGTGTCCATGATCGAGCTTGCAGTACGCGTTTTTTCCGATATGGGGCTTTCGCGCAACCGTGCACTGGCTCTCACGATCGTCCTGGCCCTTCTTTTTGGAGTCCCGTCGGCGCTGAGCCTGACGTTCCTCGATAATCAGGACTGGGTCTGGGGTGTAGGATTGATGATCAGCGGGGGGTTCATCTCATTTGCCGTGATCAAACACGGGGCAGACCGCTTTCGGAGAGAAGCCGTGAACGCCGAGGGAACGGATATCAAGGTGGGCCGCGGATACAATGTCATCATTTCCTGGCTCATCCCTGTCCAGGTTGTGGTCCTCATCGGCTGGTGGTTCTTTGTGGCCATCACGCAGTTTGACACCGAAGGGTGGTGGAATCCCTTCCACACGTACAGCGTCGGGACATGTCTGCTTCAGTGGGGTGCGATGATGCTGATCTTCATCGCCATGAACAGGTTCATTATTCGCCGTACGTTCGGGCCGGAGGTATCATGAGCATAGTCACGGTGATCACCATGGTACTGACCATCGGCATTGTCTGGGGGGGCTTTCTCATGGTTCTGGTGACCGCATTGCGCAAGGAACGAGACAAGAGCGTGCAATGACCGCGCAGGAATTTCAGGACTCTCTTGGCCGATCGCCTGTTCCTCCCCTGATATTGCTCTACGGCGAAGAGGACTTTCTGATCGACGAGTGCCTGCAGGCCATTCTGAACCATGCGCTTGATGAGGGCACGCGTGGGTTCAACCTCGATGTCGTGTACGGAAGCAAGACCGACGTCAGGGAAGTGATCGCTCTGGCGTCCGCGTTCCCCATGATGTCCCCCCGGAGAGTTGTCGTGGTGAAGGAATTCGAACGACTTGCGGCTTCGGATTCCGCCCGCGAACAACTTGCCGCGTACCTGAAGGATCCCCTTGAGTCAACTTGTTTCGTCGCTGTTTCGCTTCATCCCGACTTGCGGAAGAAGCCCTTCACTGACCTTAAGAAACAGGCGACCATGGTGGAGTGCAAGCCACTGTATGACAACAAGGTCCCCGACTGGATTGTCCGGAGGATCGAATCGATGGGCAAACATGCCGACCCGGATGCCTGCCGCATGCTGCAGGCGTACGTCGGGAATTCCCTGCGCGCGCTGCAGAATGAAATCGACAAGTTGTTCATCTTTGTCGGACAGAAGCAGGAGATCACCGGCGACGATGTGGCTCAGGTCGTGGGTGCGTCGAAGGGATATACGGTCTTCGAACTGCAGAATGCTGTGGGCCGAAAGGACCTGCGAGAAGCCCTGACGATTCTCCACGCGATGTTGCAGGCCGGTCAGAGCCCTCAACTGATCATCATCATGCTTACCCGGTTCCTCAATCAACTCTGGAAGCTCGGGGAATTGAAGGCCGGCCGGGTACCGGATGCCGAAATTGCCCGCGAAGTTGGCGTTCATCCGTTTTTCCTCCGCCAACTTGTGGAGTTTCAGCGGGGATTTGGCCGGGAGCAGATCGAGAACGGGTACCGCGCTCTACTCGAAGCCGATGCAACCCTGAAGAGCACGTCCCGGGATCCCGCCATTGTTCTCGATATGATGATCTATGCCCTTGTTCGTGGAGTGGTGGAGCCTGAACCTGCGGGACGGGAGGATTAACGATGTGGGCGGAACTCTGGAAGCAGCCTCCTGATGCCGAGTGGTGGATTGCCGGAGGAATCGCGGCAGGGATCGCCAGCCTCATCGGCGTGAGCGAATTGATCCGGAAAGCATTTGCCCTTTCGCCCGAATTTCCCCGCAAGTTCCTCCACGTTGCCGTTGGTCTCCTCCTCGTTTCCACCCTCGGACTCTTTTCCCGTCCGCTTCCTCTTCTTGTCCTCGGTGCGCTCTTTACCGTCCTGAACATCGCGGCCCTCAGAACCGGAAGGCTGAAAGGAATGCATGGAACCGCCAGGTCTTCGTACGGTACATTATGGTATCCCGTGTCCTTTCTTCTTGTTGTGGTTCTCTTCTGGCACCGTGAGCCTGCGATCATCCTTCTCTCGATGCTGGTGATGACTCTGGGGGACAGCGCAGCGGCTGTCGTTGGAGAGTATCAGAGGAATCCCACTTGGTACAGTTTGACCTCCGACCGGAAATCCCTTGAAGGCTCGATGGCGATGTTTCTGGTCAGCTTTCTCATTTTGTTCACAGGCCTTCTGCAGGCCTTGAAGCCGGAGGACGTTCGGATTGATTTTATTCTGGCGTGTGCAGGGATTGCCGCGGCCACGGCGACAGGCTGGGAGGCCCTCTCCTCGCGTGGCCTGGACAATCTCACGGTGCCTCTTTCGGTTGCAATGATCCTCTCCTTTTATCTCCTCCCGAATCCCAGGACGGACATTCAACAACTCACCGTTGGAGCGGCCCTTGCGATTGGTGTTGCCGTTGCTTCGCACCACACAGCTCTGCTCACAGCGAGCGGGGCTGTTGCAGCATTCCTGGTGGGCACGATTGTGTTCGGACTGGGGGGCTGGCCGTTTGCCGTTCCTCTGCTGGCCTTCTTCATTCTTTCGAGTCTCTTGTCGCGGATGGGGGCAGATCGGAAAAGCCGAATGGCGGACACGCTGGAGAAGACCGGGGCCCGCGAGTATACCCAAGTGTTTGCCAACGGTGGACTTGCGGGACTTCTGGTCCTTGCCTGGTACTGGTTTCCTGAATGGAATTCGTATCCTCTTTACGTAGGAGCGCTCGCAGCGGTCACCGCTGATACATGGGGAACCGAGGTGGGAGTGTTGGGCAACCGGAAAACCGTTCAGCTTCCCGGCTTCAAACCGGTGTCACCGGGGACGAACGGCGGAGTCTCGTTGGCGGGATTGGGTGCGGGGTTGACTGGCAGCCTGGTGATTGCCATGAGCTCTGTGACCTGGATTCGAGGGGAGACGGTGGGATGGGTCCTCCTCGCCGGCATGGCGGGGACGCTTGTTGATAGTCTCCTGGGCTCCACTGTTCAGGCGCAATACAGATGTTCTCTCTGCAATGCCGTTACAGGGAAGCAACTCCATTGCCACCGTCCGGCGGTCCTTGAAAGGGGGTGGAAATGGATGAAGAATGATATGGTCAACTGGATATGCGCGGGAACGGGAGCAGCGGCCATGGCTCTCGTTCAAATCGCAGGGTAGGGATGACATGTTAAACCACGTCTGGATTGCTCTCATTGCACTTGGCATTCTTGTTGCCGTCGGAAACGATGTTCGTGACGAGATCACAAATCCATACGCAAACGGTGTGCTGATTCAGGGGCTTCTGGAGGGATTGGAGGAAGGTGCGCTGGAGATGAAGAGCTGGGAGGGAACGCTCGTCATCCCCGCCGCAGTTTTCAATAAGGTGTATGGGGCCGGCGCGGAGCGGGATGTTCGCGCGAGAGTAAAGGTCGCCGGCGGGCAGGGAGGCACCATCTTCGTGCCCGTCACCGTGGAGATGCCGGAAATCTGGAAAACGAGGGCCGCCCGGGGACAGAATGCGGACCGACTGAGCGGCACAGTGGCCACGCTCAACGCGAAGAACGGGACCATCACCTTTGTTCTCGAGCCGGTTCGATTTGTGAAACTTCGCGCCGTGACCAAGGCGGCGCTGGACTATGCCGCCACCGCCGTGACAATTGCGCTCGGCCTGATCGGCATCATGGCATTATGGCTCGGTGTCATGAAGGTCGCCGAGGAGGCAGGAGCAGTTCGCCTGCTCACAAAGCTCCTGGAGCCGCTCACCAGGCGGCTCTTTCCCGAGGTGCCTCCGGATCACCCGGCTGTGGGTGCCATGATCATGAACATTTCGGCCAACATGCTGGGATTGAGCAATGCGGCCACACCGTTTGGCCTCAAGGCAATGGAGGAGCTGAACAAGCTCAATCCGAAAGCCGGGACCGCGACAAACGCCATGTGCACGTTTCTGGCCATCAACACCTCGGGCCTGGTCCTCATTCCCGCGACGGCCATTGCCGTGCGGGCCGCGGCGGGCTCGGTAAATCCCGGAGTGATCATCGGAACGTCGATCTTTGGCGCAGGATGTGCGACGGTCGCAGGGATTCTGGCGGCCAAGGTTCTTCAGCGAATTCCTCGCTTTCGCAAGGACGACCCGGATGTGGCGGGAAAGGAGCAATCTCATGGGTGATTTCTTCCGTTCCGTGATTGAGATCATATCGATTGTGGCAATTCCCCTCATTTTGATTTTGTTTCTGGGGTGGGGAGCTGTAAGGAAGGTCAAGGTGTATGAGATCTTTGTTGAAGGCGCTAAAGATGGATTCCATGTGGCCGTCCGGATCATTCCGTATCTGGTGGCCATGCTGATGGCGATCGGCGTCTTTCGGGCCAGCGGGGCGATGGATGTGCTTTCGTCGCTGGTGTCACCGCTGACGAATCTTATCGGCATGCCGGCCGAGGCTCTGCCGATGGCGTTCATGCGGCCGCTCTCCGGGAGCGGGTCGCTTGGGATCATGACCGAGCTGATGAAAGTTCACGGGCCGGATTCCTTCATCGGAGTTCTTGCCTCGACGATGTATGGCAGTACGGAAACGACGTTCTATGTTCTCGCCGTGTACTTTGGCGCCGTGAACATCAAGAATACCCGCCATGCCCTGCCCGCGGGGCTTATTGCCGATGTCGTCGGCCTGCTTGCGGCGGTTGTGATCACGCGGGTGTTGTTCGGAATCTGAAGAAACCACCAAGGAGGCTTTATGAAGAGCTTTTGTCGTGTGATGGTTGTCGTCGCGGCTGGTATGGCGTTGCTGGCCTGGGAAGGCGCGGCTCAGACCACACCGCGGCGGACACTGATGGCAAAACAACAACAGACGATTACAGGCGGGTTCGGCATGACGTTCATTGATGGCCAGCCGTACTACCTGTTCAATCTGATGCCCGAACTGTCGTTCGGAAAGATCGGCGTGGGACTTGATGTGAACATCCGGGTGGGAAGAGACGGAAAGATCCGCAGTGAGGATTTTGACGAGGGATACGATTATCTGAGGATTATCCGTTACGTACGGTACGGCACGAAGAAGGAGCCGATCTACGCGCGGGTTGGCACGCTGGATTACGCGCGACTGGGTCATGGTTCCATCATGTACAATTACCGGAACAGTGCGAGCTATGATCAGCGGAAGTTCGGCATGGAGTTTGACCTCGACTTTGAGAAATTCGGCTTCGAGAGCGTTTACAGCGATTTCGGCGCGGCAGGGTTGTTCGGCCTTCGCGCCTATGCGAGGCCGCTGAAGTTCACGTCGCTGGCCAACGTGCCGGTCCTCGGCGGAATGGAAACGGGGATCACGTACGCAGCGGATTTTCATGACAACGCCGACGTGACCGCGCCGATCGGCGCGGCCCCGCGTCCCCTTGTCCTGGCGCAGGATGGTGGATCTCTGGGAATCTTCGGCTTCGACATCGGGTTCCCCTTGCTGTCTCTTCCAATGATTAACTCGACCCTCTATACGGATTATGCTTCGATCTCGGGCTACGGCAACGGCCTGGCTGTCGGCCTCGATCTGTATTTCTCCGGGTTGGGGGTCGTCGGTCTCGGGGCAAAGTACGAGCGACGATGGATGGGGGATCAGTACATCCCGTCCTACTTCGATGCGCTCTATGAGAGGGAGCGATACGTGCCGTTTGACACCACCGCGTTCATGAGCAAAGCTCAACTGCTCAAATCAGTAACAGGAGGAGAGGGATACTATGGCGAGGTGTTGATCAGCATTCTCGGCACGTTCAACATTGTGGGCGGCTACCAATCGCCAGTGGGCATCAAGAACGCCGGGATCGTGCATGTCGAATTTGATGCCGGCGATGCCATTCCGGGAATCATTCTTGCAGCGGGATATGACAAGAAGAACGTGGGAAAGGTTTTCAAAGTCGATAATAATTCCTTGTTTTACGTTGATTTCGGTTACAAGCCGCTTCCGTTCATCTTTGTGGCGACGACCTACATCTGGACATTCACGGAAGAAAAGAACGAGGCGGGGATGGTCGTAGGGTACAAGTCGCAAAAGCGCATTGAGCCGAAGGTGGGGTTTGTCATAAGCTTCTAAAGCGAAGTCCGACTTCTCCCCGGAAGTCGGACTTCAAAGGGGAAGGGGAAGTCGGACTTCGCAGAAGCTCAGTTTTCCTTGCATTTTCGGGGATGGGTGGGTACCTTTTTCGACCCCGGGCGTCCGATAATGGACATTGGTTTCTCCACAGCCGGAGGCGATGTCGAATATCGGATGCTGAAGGGCGAATATCGAAGTGAATCTTGCTTCTGCCTCCAACCCTGATTGCTAACCGATTCCGCTTGACCCGTGGAACTCCTGAATTCCTTCATTGCCAAAACCCTTCCGTTCATTCCGAAACCCATTGTTGGAAGAGTCTCTTCCCGCTACATTGCGGGGACGCGTCTGACCGACGCTGTTGCCGCCGTTCAAAAACTCAATGCCCAGGGCATGATGGCGACGCTCGACATCCTGGGGGAAGATGTGCATGATCGCGACAAGGCGGAGGGGATCCGTGCAGAATGGGTCCGGGTTCTCGATGAGATTGAAAACCATGGCCTCGACTCCAACATTTCGGTGAAACCCTCCCAGCTCGGATTCCGCATTGATCCGGACTTTTGTTACGGGATTCTCCGCAGTATCGTCCAGGCCGCGCATGAACGGGGAAATTTTGTCCGGATCGACATGGAGGACTCCACCATGACGACCGCAACGCTGGCCATGTACCGCAGGCTGCGGGCCGAGGGATTCGAGAACGTCGGGGTTGTCATCCAGGCGTATCTGCATCGGAGCGACGCGGACGTCCGGGAACTCGTGAAGATGAAGGCAAACGTCCGTCTTTGCAAGGGCATCTATCGCGAATCACCCGATATCGCGTATCAGGACCGGGACGAGATCCGCAGGAGCTTCGGGCTCCTCATGCGCGTTCTGATCGAGAGCGGATGCTACGTGGGGATCGCAACCCACGACGAATACCTTGTGGACAAGGCGTACGAACTCATCCAGAGAAACAAACCCGACAGGAATCGATATGAATTCCAGATGTTGCTGGGCGTCCGGGAACAGCTTCGCTCGTCGATTGTCTCGGCAGGCCACCGCCTGCGCGTGTATGTGCCCTACGGAGATCAATGGTACGCCTATTCGGTCCGAAGGCTGAAGGAGAACCCTCAGATTGCGGGGTATGTCCTGCGGGCCCTGTTCACCGGAAACAACACATAATCCCACCACAACTCGGGAGAACCCATGGCTGATTCCAATTCCACTTTCCAGCCGTTCGTTCCTGCGTCCCAGGAAATTCCGGAATTTTCCGTCAAGGCTCTTGTTCTGGGGGCCCTGTTCGGGATCTTGTTCGGCGCGGTCACCGTGTACTTGGGCCTCCGGGCCGGGCTCACCGTGTCTGCATCGATTCCGATCGCCGTGCTGTCCATCAGTCTCCTGCGCATCTTCGGCCGCGGGACGATCCTGGAGAATAATATCGTTCAAACCACCGGGTCGGCCGGCGAATCGGTCGCGGCCGGCGTGATTTTCACGCTCCCTGCGCTGATCTTCCTCGGTTTCCCCCTTGAGTACACGCGGATCTTCCTGCTGGCCCTCATTGGCGGATGGCTGGGCATCCTGTTCATGATCCCCCTGCGCCGTCAGCTGATCGTCAAGGAACACGGCAACCTCACATATCCCGAAGGCACGGCCTGCGCGGACGTCCTGGTGGCAGGCGAAAAGGGCGGATCGTTTGCCGGACGCGTATTTGCCGGTCTGGGTATCGGCGGCTTGTACGCGTTCCTGATGCACGCCATGAAATTCTGGCACACCACGCCGGAATACCGGCCGTCGTGGTTCACGGGCGCTTCGGTGAAAGCAGAGGTCACTCCCGAATACCTCGGCGTCGGCTATATCATCGGTCCCAAGGTGGCTGGCACGATCTTCGCCGGGGGCGTGTTCTCCTGGCTTCTGATGATCCCAGCCATCAAGTTCTTTGGAGGCATGCTTCCAGAACCGTTGTATCCCGGCACCATCCCCATAGCGGATATGGAGCCGAATCAGATCTGGGCCAGCTACATCAGACCCATGGGCGCAGGTGCGGTCGCTGCCGCGGGCCTCATCACGCTCATGCGAACCATGCCCACCATCATCAATGCCTTCAAGGCCGGTGTGAAGGACCTCTCGGCCGGGAAAGTCGCCACGGCCCAGACCAAGACGCGGACCGAGAACGACCTGCCGATGAACATCGTCATGATCGGCTCGGTCGCCCTGGTCCTCGTGATCTGGGGCCTCCTGACCTTTGCACCCATTCCCGGCGCGGACACGGGCCTTGTGGCAAATCTGCTTTCCGCCCTGCTCGTTGTCGTGTTCGGATTCCTTTTTGTCACCGTGTCGTCGCGTATTGTCGGATTGATCGGATCATCAGCCAATCCGGTCTCAGGCATGACCATCGCCACGCTGATGGCTACCTGTGCGCTGTTCCTCATTGCAGGATGGACCGGTGGCGCATACAGCGCTCTGGCGATCACGATCGGTGGCGTTGTCTGTGTCGCAGCCGCCAACGCCGGTGCGACATCGCAGGACCTGAAGACCGGCTTCCTCGTGGGCGCTACACCCTACAAGCAGCAGCTTGGTCTGATGGTGGGTGTCATGGCCTCGGTGTTCGTCATCGGGCTGACCCTCATCATGATGAACGAAGGCCTTGCAGAGTACCGACCCACGCAAATCGCGTTCGACCCCGCGGCTCCCCCGCAAGGAGTTCAGATCGAATCCCGCGAATTCGAATACGAAGGAACCAATTATTATCTGATCAATGCGATCGGGTCTCGTACGATCCCCGACGGCAAGTTTCTCTATAATCCCGTAAGCGGCCAGATTGAAATCCAGTGGATTCAAGGCATCGGTTCTGAGCGCGCCGCGGCACCGCAGGCACGACTCATGGCGACGGTGATCAACGGGATTCTGAACCAACAGCTCCCCTGGGGCTTGGTTCTGCTGGGCGTGTTTCTGGTCGTGGCCGTTGAACTCCTCGGCGTCCGCTCACTTGCGTTCGCGGTCGGCTCGTACCTTTCCATCGGCACCACGCTGGCGATCTTCTGTGGAGGCATCGTCCGATGGATGGCTGAGGGGAAGGGCGGGGAGCACGGCGAAGGCGAGGTGAGCTCCGGTTCGCTCTATGCGAGCGGATTGATCGCGGGCGGAGGGATCTTCGGGCTCGCGGCCATCGGCATTGCCCTCCTGGAGCAATCGGGCGTCCTTGCCGAAGGTGCTTTTGAGCTCGGCCCTTCGGTGCTCGGATCGCTCACCGGATCCCATATCTTCTCCGTGTTCATGTTCCTGTTCCTCGCAGCGTCATTGTTCTATTACGCAAAGAAACGCATCGACACGAAGTAATTCATCACAACGGCCGCGGACGCGCCCCCGTCATTGTTCGCGACGGCGGCGCCCCGTGGCTGTGTTGTTCTTCTCAGGACCCTTCCCATGGAACCACAGTCAGGCCCGGCACCCTCGCGGCTGTATCGCTGGATCGTCCTCGTCTTCCTCAGCTTCGCAATGTTCGGCAACTACTATGCCTATGATTCCATTGCGCCCGTGTTCGATCTGCTGAAGGAGCAGCTGAACTATTCTGACGAAGATCTCGGCCTCCTGTACACAGTGTACAGCATCGCAGCAGTGATCGTCCTGCTGATCGGCGGCTATGTCATCGATAGGTTCGGAACGAAGAAATCGATCTTCGTGTTTGGGGCGATTTGCCTCGCCGCCGCGGCTGTGACCGCTTTGTCGCCGATGCTGTGGGTGATGCTCACGGGCCGCTTCATGCTGGGCCTGGGAGCTGAGCCGCTGATCGTCGCCGTGACCACAGCCCTTGCAAAGTGGTTCAAGGGCAAGGAGCTCAGCTTCGCGTTCGGGATCAATCTGACGATCGCCCGCCTCGGTTCCGCAGTCGCCGACTGGTCACCCGGCTGGGCCGCGGGAGCATTTTCCAACTGGCAGGACCCGCTCTGGATTGCCACCGGCATCACAAGCTCCTGCGTGGTTGGCGGAGTGTTGTACTGGATCATGGAAAGCAGGGCTGAGAAGAAATACAACCTCGGAAATCAGGGAGAAACGGACAAACTGGAACTGAAAGGTCTTTACCGGTTCAGCCCTTCCTTCTGGTATGTGGTAGGCTTGTGCGTGGTCTTCTATTCGACAGTCTTTCCGTTCCGTGCCTTCGCCATCAAGTACTTCATCGAAGCGCATGGGACGTCGCGGGAGCTGGGCGGAATCCTGAACAGTTTCCTTCCGCTCTCCGCCATGATTGCGACGCCCCTGTTCGGGCTCATGGTTGACAGGATCGGCCGGCGGTCGTTTTTCATGACCGTGGGCACGCTGGTTCTCCTTCCGCTCTTCCTCATCGTTACCTATGTCCCCGCCGGAAACGAGGTCACGCTCTGGCTGCCAGGTTTCGGCACCTTTGCGCTTCCGCTCACCCTCCTGATCGTAATGGTGCTTCTGGGCATCGTGTTTTCCCTCATTCCTGCCATCATGTGGCCTTCGGTTGCGTATATCGTGGAGCAGAAGCGGCTGGGTTCGGCGTACTCGCTGATGACCCTGTGCCAGCAACTCGGGATGGCCGCGATTCCATGGATCATTGGAATGCTCAATGACGCTTTTGCTGCAGGGCCCGACAATCCGGGCGGCTATGCCGCGGGCATGTGGGTGTTCACAGGCCTTGGGGCGTTTGGGCTCTTGTTCTCCTATCTGCTCTGGAAAGCGGAAACGGGCCCAAAAGCGCACGGTTTAGAGACCATAAAAACAGGATAATTGTCGGTTGTCGATTGTCCATGTTCGATTGATAGCGGGACTTTTTCATGTTTTCTCCCGAACTCCTCTCCGCTTCCCGCATCGCCCTTGTCGATTGCCTCGGTCTGCATCCTGACGAACGCGTTGTGGTGATCACCGATGAGCCATGCCGGATCATCGGACAGGCGATCTTCCATGTGGCACGGGAGATCGCAAAGGAGGCATTTCTGATTGAGATTACGCCGCGGAGGACACACGGCGAAGAGCCGCCACGTGAAGTGGCCGAGCTGATGATGACCATGGACGTGGTCCTGTGTCCGACCAGTATGTCCATGACTCATACGACCGCCAAACGCAACGCGCAGGCGAAGGGGGTCCGGGTGGCGACGCTTCCGGGAGTGACCGAGGACATGATGGTGCGTTGCATGAATGCAGACTACGAAAAGATCGGTGAGCTGACAAACAAGCTTGGTGACCTGCTGGAGAAGACCAAGAAAGTTCGTATCACCTCTCCCCTGGGCACCGACCTCGTCATGCCCATCGAGGGCCGCAAAGCCATCCGCAGTCACGGACTGTTCCGGCACAAAGGACAGGGAGGAAATCTGCCGACAGGCGAGGCATTTGTGGCGCCGCTGGAGGAACAGTCCAACGGCCTTGTAGTCATCGACGGATCGATGGCAGGGATCGGGATTCTCGTGGAGCCTCTGCACATCATGGTGCGGAATGGCTACGCACGCGAGATCACTGGCGGGGCGGACGCAAAGCGCCTCATCGACCTGCTGGCAATCCACGGACCCCTCTCACGCAATCTTGCCGAATTTGGAATCGGAACCAATGAGCGCGCGAAGATCACAGGCGTGATCCTCGAAGACGAAAAGGTTCTCGGCACCGTCCATGTTGCCTTCGGCGACAACGTTACCATGGGCGGTTCCGTCAAGGTCGAATCGCATCTGGACGGTCTCATCACGTCACCCAGCGTGTGGTTCGACGACAGGATGATCATGAAAGATGGCAAACTGCTTGTCTGAATGACGCGCCTGACAATCGCTCCCGCCTTGTTCCTTGCCCTCCTGGCACACGCCTGCACGCCGATGGCCACCCGTGACGATGCCCCCGCCAACCGGTTCGACCGTTTTGTCAATTCGTACTTCAATGGATCGTACAGGCTCACCGTCGAGGAAGACTCTGCCAGCCCGTTTCCTCGCCTGCATCGGAGCGCGGATTCTGTTCGTGTAGCCGGGGCCGCAAAAGCTCTCACCGATCTTCGGTCCATCGACACATCGTCCCTCGATATTGACAGACGCATCGACTGGCTTTTGCTCGAAGCATCTCTTCAACGCGCCATCAGAGATACTGTACTGCGGGAGCATCAGCGGGTTCCGGGCCGCTATCTGACGATCGGAGGATTATACTGGCAGATCGCGGGCGGTCGCGAACCCGCCCCGTCGGAATGGTCTGACATGCTTTCGACGCTTCGCAAAGGGCCGTCGGCCGTGAATCTGGGTATTGAGCAACTCCTCGACCCGCCTCCCCTCTGGGTGCGGCTGGCGTCGGCCACAGCGGAACGATACATGGAGTTCCTCTGCGGCGAATTCGCTGACAGGGTGACGGAATCCGCGCCCGATTCGCTCAAGACGCCGCTTCTGGACGCCGCGGACAGGCTTGCCTGGTCCCTCAACGAGTATATCGCCTTTCTTGGGGCATTGCCCCGGTCGTCGGAAAAGGGGTGGATGGTCGGAGAAGAACACTACTCCTGGCTTCTTAAGGAGGCGCATTTCCTTCCGTACACCGCGCAAGAATTGATTGCCGAGGGATGGCGCGTTCATCGCGAAACAAAACTTGCGCTGGAGGATCTGGCGCGACGTGTCAATCCGGCCAAATCGTGGAAACAGCTTGCCGAAGAAATGAAGGATCGACATCCCGCCGCTGGACGGATCACCGAGGCCTATCGGAGGGAATCAGACCGTGCGAGGGCGTTGATCGTCAGCAAAAGGATGATGGCAATCCCGGAGCCGGAGACGCTTCTGTTTGTACCCACGCCGCCGCCGCTACGTGAAACCTATGCCTGGGGAGGATATGGAGGGATTGAAGTGCGCGACAGCGTGCCGCAGGGGCGCTTCTTTGTGACCGACGTTATTCCGGGGATGAGCCCTGCAGAGATTGAACAGAAACTGCGCGCACAGAATGACGGATGGATTACCGTGATTGCGCTGCATGAGGGTTATCCCGGCCATCATTTGCAGTCGTTGTATGCCAGAAGAAATCCCAGCAGAGTCCGGTCACGATTCGGAAGCTCGTATTTCGGGGAAGGATGGGCGCTGTACTGTGAGGCGTGGATGGCCCGCGAAGGATTCTATGAGAATGCGGATGACAGTCTGGCCTGGCTGCAGATGCGCCTGTGGCGCACAGCGCGCGTTATTATCGATCCTTCACTTCACACCGGAGCCATGTCGTACGACGACGCCGTTCGTTTCTTCATCGACGAGGTCGGCCTCGAACGCTCTGCCGCTGAAGCAGAGGTCAACCGCTACACCACCTGGCCCACCCAGGCGCCAAGTTACATCGTGGGTTGGCTGGAGATTGAGCGCCTGCGCGAGCGGCTTAAGAACGCCCTTGGAGCGAATTTCAGCGACCGCGCATTTGCCGAAGCACTTCTGACCACCGGTTCCCTGCCGCCGGCGCTCCTGAGCCGCGTCGTCTTGTCACGCTTCCCAAGAGGCCAATAATCCAACGTGCTTGACAAGGACAGGAAAAATCCTTAGCCTTTTCGCCAAGGCGTTTCACAGGTAAAACACGCACCTCCCGGGGGTTCAATGAGGGTTGTACACAATCCTTCTGCCGTCCTGGCCGCGTTTGGTTCAGCGCTCGAATGGTTTCCATCAATCTCTTTGCGGGTATCGTGATAGACCCATCCTCACTACCTTTCACTTCCACCGTCGCGGCCGTGGTCACCACCACGTTTTCTGTGTACCTCAAGGGGACTTTGGTGGAGGATTCGACCGATTTTCTCCTCGTTGCCCATGAGCCGGCATTCTTCAAATTTCTTGCAAGCGGAGGGCTGGAACGACAGCCGGATGATATTTTTCTTCCGACCGAAATGCTTGTCCCTGAATGGAACGTCATTGGCGACGGGGTGGGGATATTCTTCGGGCGCGCCAGGACGGTAAAAAAGGTGAAATACTTCCGCGGAACTTTCTCTTCCCCGTGATTCCCGTTGCTCCCGGTGCTCCAATCCTTCCTTTCTTCTCACCAAATCCGTACCTTCTGGTCTCCACAACATTGGAAAATGTCCCCATGAACAGTCTGGCGGTCAGGCCCGGACTGACCATCCCTCTCAATGAGCTGGAATTCGTCACGTCGCGCAGTGGCGGACCGGGAGGCCAGAACGTTAACAAGCTCGAAACGCGCGTGGAGGTACGCTTCAACATCGTCCTCTCGCAAAGTCTGACGGATGGCCAGCGTTCCCTCATCCTTGAAAAGCTCGGAAATCGCATCGATCGGAATGGCGTTCTCCGTGTCGTCTCGCAGGAATCGAGAAGTCAGTGGAAGAACAAGCGGGCCGCCCTGGACCGCCTGTCACTGCTTCTGCGGAGCGCCCTCCAGCCGGCAAAGAAAAGAAAACCCACGAGCATTCCTCCTGCAGCCCGTCAGAAGCGTCTGGATGCCAAGCGCAAACGCTCTGAAACCAAACGCCTGAGACGTCCTCCTTCTGACTGAAGCGGGTAACTTTTCTTGCAACCAGAGAAGTCCTAACCTCGTATAGCGTAAGGGAAAACGCACCGAGGAGGACCCAATGATCACGAGACTACTCACTGGACTTTTGCTTGCGGGAACCGTTGTTCACGCCCAGGATACGCGCGAGATTCGCAAGACGGTTCCGATCAACGAGGATGGCCGGGTGTTTGTCGACACGTACAAAGGCTCGGTCTCCGTGGATGTCTGGGAGAGAAAAGAAGTGGAGATCGTGGCCAGAATCGAGGCCGATGAGTGGGATCGTTATTCGGAAGAGAATGTGCGTGATACGGAGATCAGAGTCTCGGACTCGCCGTATGAGGTACGGATCAAGACCGATTATGACGGTCTTCGACGGAGAAACAGTGGATTCTGGGGGATCTTTGACGGATCCACCGGCTCACTCCCGTTTGTCCACTACACCATCCGCATGCCTGCGACTGCGCGTCTTCGGATTAAGGATTACAAGTCTGACATATCGCTCAAAGGCCTGAAAGCCGGGGCGGAAGTGGAAACATACAAGGGCACGGTTGAGGCACGGGGGCTGGGGGGCGGAATGGACCTCGAGACCTACAAAGGGAATGTCCGTGTGGAGTTTGCGGTGATGAACGCGGCAAGCTCGTTTGAAACCTACAAGGGAGACATTGATGTCATTCTGCCCGGCTCCGCGGGTTTCAGGCTCGATGCGGATCTTGGCCGCAAAGGGGATTTTGATTCCGATTTCGCGTTTACTTCAACCTCCAATCGCTGGTCGCGCAAGCGCTCGGAATACTCCGGCGAGGTGAATGGAGGCGGGCCAACCCTGCGCCTGCGCACCGACAAGGGAACCTTCCGCCTGCTGAACAAATGATGGTTGATTTCGACGCGGTTTTTCACGTAATTCGGGAGTGGGAGAAAAACGCAAAGAACGCCCTGTGCCCAGCGTCCCAAACCGGGAACCCATGAAGCGACTCTTTCGTTCTGAAACGGACCGGAAGATTGCCGGCGTGTGCGGCGGGATCGGCGAGTACCTGGATGTCGATTCCACCATCGTCCGGCTGATCGCCGTTGTCGTTACGTTTGCAACCGGCATCATCCCGTTCGTCATCGGTTATCTCGTTGCCTGGTGGATCGTGCCCACCGCCAGCGAGATCAAACACTGACCCATTGCCAGGAGTGTCATGGCTCGAAACCACGCCGCGACCCTTGTGCTTGCGGTGATGACAGTTCCCTTTCTTTCCGCCCAGGATCAATCTGTGAGCGCCGTTCCCAGACTTTACACGTTTTCCATGAAGACCATCGATGGGGAGATGCGGTCCCTCGCCGACTACAGGGGAAAGGTCCTGCTCCTCGTCAACGTGGCATCCGAATGCGGTTACACGCCGCAGTACAAGGATCTGGAAGCAATCCATCGAAAATACAGGGATAAGGGATTGGCTGTGCTTGCTTTCCCCGCCAACAACTTTGGGGGGCAGGAACCCGGAACAGACGCAGAGATCAAGGAGTTCTGCACCACGAACTACGATGTTACCTTTGACATGTTTTCGAAGATCAGCGTAAAGGGCGAGGACCAGCATCCGCTCTATGCGTACCTGACCATGGAATCCCCCGCAAAGGGGGAAGTCAAATGGAATTTTCAGAAGTACCTCGTGGACCGGAAAGGCAACGTGGTCAGCATGATCCCGACGCGCACGAAGCCAACGGATCCAGAGGTGACCTCCGCGATCGAACGGCTCCTGGCTGATCAATGACCTTCCGACGGAGCCGGATACTGTAACAGAAAGGAACCCAGACGAGCCGTCTTTTTCGTAATCCGAAGAAGGCGGTTTTTTGTTTCCATGCCACGCCGCTTCCCGGTTTTTCCTTCTGATCGTGCTCATGATCTCGTGTTCAGCCCCTCGGTGCTCGAATGGGTGGACGCTCATCCGGGTTCCGTCCTTCTCGAATCGAATGTGCCCGGTGGAGAAGGACGGCTGTACTCAGACCCGCGTCGGCTCATTCTGGCCCGATCCATGGAGGAGGTTCCTTCTGCGCTGGAGGAACTTGATCGCTCGATCGCAAACGGTTTCCACGCGGCAGGATTTCTTTCCTACGAAGCGGGACACGCCTTTGAACAGATTCTTCCCGGGGACCGACTGCCGTCCGTACCCCTGATCTGGTTCGGTGTGTACGGCCCGCCGCGAATTGTCCGGAAGGGGGAAGGGAAGGGCATGAAGAAGCCTCGCGCGGTCGGAAAAACCATGAATCCGCAGGAACCGGCTCCGCTCATTTCGGAAGTCGAGTATGCCTCTGCTGTGAGGGAAATTCTTCGGCTCATCGCGGCAGGTGATACATACCAGGTGAACTTTACATTTCCTCTTCGGGTGGCCCTCCCCGGGCCTCCTGCCCTGTGGTATGACGCGCTGCGCAGGGCTCAGCGGGTGCGGTACTCTGCGTTTGTCAACACGGGAGATCACCGCATCATGTCCTTGTCGCCGGAACTTCTGTTTCGGCGGAAGGGTCGGACACTAACCTTGAGGCCCATGAAGGGAACCGCGCCGCGGGGGCGCACCGTGGAGGAGGATGAACAGCAGATCCAGTGGCTGAACAACTCGCAGAAGAACCGGGCCGAGAATCTGATGATCGTGGATCTCCTGAGGAATGATGCGGGACGGATCGCCGTGCCGGGCGGCGTAAGGGTGAAGAAATTCTTCCAGATTGAGAAGTACGAGACTGTCTTTCAGGCAACCAGCACGATTGAGGCGCGGTTGCGCCCGGATGTGACGATTTCCGGGCTTCTGCGGGCTGTCTTTCCGAGCGGATCAGTGACCGGCGCGCCCAAGATCCGGACCATGCAAATCATTCATGATCTTGAAAAGAACCCGCGCGGTGTCTATACCGGAAGCATCGGATACTTCGCACCGGATCAAACGGCGGAACTGAATGTTGCGATCAGGACTCTTGTTGTGGAGGCGAAGACGGGCGATGCGCAGATGGGTGTGGGCAGCGGGATTGTTCACGATTCGGATCCCGTGGCTGAATACTGCGAATGCCTTCTCAAGGCGCGGTTTGTCAGCGAGCTGGCAGGGGAATTTCAGCTCATGGAAACGATCCGGTGGGATCCGGGACGAGGATGGTTTCTTCTTCCATTTCATAAGAGACGATTGAGGTCGTCAGCCGTCTATTTTGGTTTTGCCTACGACGGGATTGTGGTTGACAGGGCTCTTCGAGGGCTTGAGCGATCCCTGACGCGTTCGCGGCGCCCGATGAGAGTGCGACTGTTGCTTCACCGGAACGGATTCGTGGAAGCAAAGGCCAAGATTCTCCATCCGCTTTCTGCACATCCCGGAGTGAAACTCTCCGGCGTGTCTACACGGTCGACCGACCGGTTTCTCTTTCACAAGACAACCCGAAGAACGTTGTACGATGATCACCTGGAAAAGGCGGCGCGGGAAGGATTATTTGATGTGATATTCCTGAATGAGCGGGGGGAAGTAACCGAGGGGGCCAGGACGAACGTGGTTGTGAAAAAGGGTGAGGAGTATTATACTCCGCCGATCGAGTGCGGCCTTCTCCCTGGCACCTACCGGTCATTTCTGTTGCAGAAAAGAGGACTTGCAATAGAGGAGAAGATTCTTTGTCCCGACGATCTGTTTTCTGCTGACGAGGTCTATCTCTGCAACGCCCTCCGCGGCCTGGTAAAGGTGAATTTGCACATGAGCTAATGAACCATAAACCCCAAACGTTAACCTTAAACGAGCCCATCCCATGCCATCCTCCTGGCTTTTGAAAACCGAGCCTTCGACCTATTCATTTGATGATCTGGTGAAACACGGGACAACCGTCTGGGACGGCGTCTCGAATCCCGTTGCCCTGAAACATATCAGATCGATGAAAAAGGGTGATGAACTGTTTATCTACCATACGGGGAATGAGAAAGCCATTGTCGGTACTGCAAAGGTCGTCAGCGCGCCATATCCTGATCCCAAGACAAAGAATCCACGGCTGGTTGTGGTGGAAATTGCCGCGGGGAAAAGGCTGAAGCGGCCCGTAACGCTTCAGGAAATCAAGGCAGACAAGGCCTTTGCCGGGTTCGAGCTTGTCCGTATTCCGCGTCTCTCGGTGATGCCCGTGCCCGATTTGTTGAAGAAGCGCGTGCTTGACAAGGCTCGGTAGTGTCATCTGCTCCTTGCTGCAGGAGGGCTCTTTGAACAAATTGCATTTGGTCCCTCACGGTAGGGACGAACATCATTTCCCGTTTGCAGATTGCGGGGTGATTCCCCATATTTGTCCTTCGGCAACCTGAGGACCGCGTGCGCGCTCTGCTCCTTTTCCTTCTTGCTCCCATACCTGTCTTCTCCCAGGGTGTTGACATCCGTGGTGTCATTACTGATTCCACGACGGCAGAAAAGCTCCCGTTCGCGAACGTCGTTATCGTTGGTACGAACAAGGGTGCCGCAAGCAACATCAACGGCTTCTACCTGATTCCCAACGTCCCGCCCGGGGAATACACAATTTCCGCCAGCTCGGTGGGATATGAACGAAAACAGCAACGGGTCTTCGTGGGACTCACGGGGCCCGTGATCGTCAATATGGCTCTGGTGCCGACGACCGTGGAAATGGCGGAGATCGTTGTGACGGAAGCGGGAAAGCGGGAACTGAAGGAGATCAATACCAGCGTACACATCCTCGATCAAAAAGACATCAAGATCGTCCCCGTGACCGTCCAGGAGGACATCTTCCGCTCAATCACGATTCTCCCCGGGATCGTTTCGACGAGCGATGTAAATTCGCATTTCTACGTTCGGGGCGGAGGAGGGGATCAGAACCTCATCCTCCTCGACGGCATGAAAATCTACAATCCCTTCCACGCCTTCGGCATTTTCAGCATCTTCGATTCGGATATTATCAAGACCACCGAGGTCTACACCGGAGCGTTTCCGCCCGGGTACGGCGGCAGGCTCTCCTCGGTCGTGAACATGACCACGCGCGACGGAAAAGGAACCGGTGTGGGCGGAAGGGCGAACGTGAATTTCCTTTCGACGAAACTGCAGGTGGAGGGCCCGGTCTTCACCAACTACCGGTGGTTCGTCAATGCGAGGAAATCGATTTTCGAGAAAACCATTACCCGATTTCTCGACCAATCCACTCCGGTCGATTTCTACGATGCATTCTTCAAGGTCACAAACATCTCGGAAGAAGACTCGAAATTCGCGGTTCAAGGGTTCTTCAGCGGCGACGATCTTGTGAACAGCAGTCCGCTGGAGCCGAACTATCGATGGCGCACGTATGCCGTGGGGGCATCGGCATCGGGCCTCATTCAGGATCGCCTCTTTGTTCATGCCGTCGCGTATGAGAACTTCTTCAAGGGCGAGCGGGATGCCAAGAATTCGCCGTCCGTCACACCGTCGATCACAACAGTAAAGGAATCAGGCGTCAGGGCAGAGGCGACCTACTACTCCGATGATCAGGACCTCTATTTCTTTGGATTTGAATTCAGCTTTCCCACCCTTGAATACAGGCTCATCAATACTTTCGGCGCACCACGGAGGCTCTTCGGCACTCGGGCCGATGCGTCCATGTGGGCCCGCTATCAATTGAAGCTCAGCTCGTGGAAATTTGACGGAGGAATCCACGCCGACATTGGCGCCTTGTTCGAGCGCGATGCCGGGTTGGAGGCAATTCAACCGAGGGTCAATACGAGCGTTGCTGTCAGTGGGACCTGGGCGCTGAAATTCTCGTACGGACGATTCTCCCAATCCATGATCACCGTCAACAACGAAGACGACGTGATATCGATCTTTGATGCCTGGATTCCGATTCCGAAGAATCTGCAATCTGAAAAAGCGGATCACTACGTCGTGGGGCTCGACGGAAACATCCTTCCGACGCTTTCGTTGAGCCTTCAGGGATACTACAAGCACTATTCCTCCCTCGTTACCTACAACCGTGACAAGGTCGATGCACAGGATCCGGACTACATCAACAGTCGGGGGCGGTCGTACGGCGCAGAAGCGCTCGTCCGGTACGGCATTCCGCTCGTCGATCTCTACGCGGCCTATACGCTGGGGTGGACGAGTATCGACGCGAATGGATTCGAGTATCCGCCGCGCCACGATCGCCGTCATACCCTGAACCTTCTTGGGGTGCTTCACGTGACCAGGGATGTGGACCTCACGCTCCGATGGGAATTCGGCTCGGGCTTTCCCTTTACTCAAACGATCGGATACTACGACCGTCTGACGCTGGATGATGTCTTCGACGGAGAGTATGCAGGGGAAACTGGCGAGCCGTATTCGGTGCTGGGGCAAAAAAATGCTTCACGGCTTCCAACGTATCATCGGCTCGATGTGAGCCTGATGTATCGATTCCTTGTAGGCCCTCTCAAAGGGACTGCAGGAGTGCATGTCATCAACGCGTACAACCGGAAGAACCTGTTTTATTTCGACAGGAAGACCGGGCAAAGAACCAACATGCTGTCGTTCTTTCCATCAGCAACGCTGAATCTCGAGTACTGATGCAACGTTGTGACACTCTTCGAATGCTTCTCGCGCTCTCCCTCATCCTCTCCACCGGATGCGAGGAGGAGCTGAACCCCAAAGGACCGTTCCTGGATGCCGTTGTTGTATTCGGCGTGCTCTCGCCGGGGAGGACCGATCACATTGTTCGCGTTGCCACGACCTACGATCCGCCCGCTTTCGATCCGCTGGAACATACTTCCAGCAACCAGATTGCAAATGCCACGGTGACGGTGGAAGTCGGAGGGAATATGACTCAGTTGCGCGACACGACGTTTGCGCGAAGCGATCCGGGGAGGTACCAGGACAGCATCAGGGCATATGTGTATTCTGCTCCGACTCTCCAGAGGGGAACTCCCTATACGTTGTCGGTTGCCGCCCCCGGCTATGGTACGGTCACTGCGACAACAACCCCGCCCTCCACCGGAATTCTCGAAATTGATCTGGACAGCCGCCCCTCCATAACAACGCCGGATGTCAGCCGCGAGGATCTGATCATCTACGCACAGCCCGCCAACGACGCCGAAGGCCATATGGTCCGGATCTTTCTGGAGTATGAGGTTGTCTCGCAGAATCCCGGCGTCATCCTGCGGGAGGAGGTTCCGATGGTGATTACCGATTACCAGGACTGCCTTACATACCAGGCCTCCTATCCGCAGATCCGAAGGAGGCAGAACATCGCCGGACGGGAGCTGTGGATCTTTCCGTTCCAAAACTACGCGAGGACAATTCTCAAGATCCTGAAGCAGTACGAGGGCGAGATGGTGAGCTTCCCACGGGTTGCCGTTGTTCTTGTGCAGGCAGATGAACACTTGTACAAGTACTACAGTCTCGTTGGCGGGTTCCGCGATGAGTTTTCGATCCGTGTCGACGAGCCAAACTATACCAACATTCAGAGCGGACTCGGGGTCTTCGGGTCCGCGAGCGCGGACACGATCTTCGTCGGGCTTCCGGTCACATTTCCAAAGATCACGTGCCCGTTCTGACATTTGTTTCACTGGATCATCGTTCCCGCATTTCCTTCGCTTTTCCCCTTGCTCACGTCGCTTTGCCTTCGTATTTTTCTTTCATGCGCCTGAAGCCTGCATGGTCTTTTGGAAGCGAAGGTACGCTCTGGAGAATTCTTCTGGGAAACCGGGGAAGAATCCTCGCAGAGTACAGGGACGAGGAGAACAAGAAGGCGCATTTTGTGTGTCTTGATGACCGGACGGGTCGGGTTCTGTGGCGGCATGAACGCCCTGAAGAGCCCTGGTGGATAGGGTTGGAGGCGGTTCAGGGGAATAGAGTGCTCCTCCACGGGTTCGAAACACCCGACATGCCGGAACATAAGAGGATCATTGCGCTCGACCTGGAAACCGGCGAAGAGGAATGGCGCAACGACGAGGTAACCTTCTGGTTCGCCTACCAATCCCGCATCTATGCTTACCGGACAATGTTTGAACGGCGCGCAGGGAGAATTCTGGACCTTGAAACGGGCGATGTGCTCGAGAACCTCGACACCATCAATGACTTCATTCCGCTTCGACAGCTTGCCAGGAAGGAAGACCTCCATGAATCGATCGATTTTCCGGAGGATCTGGACGCCGTTGACGCTCCGGAGGCGGTCCGAACGCTTGCCGCGCGCGAGATCGGCCCGGCTCAGGTCGTCGGAACCATCGAGGCTGTCCTGAAGGATCCCTTCCTTGTCATGAACTACCACCGGCCGGGACCCGGCTTTACGCCGGAAGCGCCCCGGCTGGAGAATCACCTCACGATCATCGATTCCAGGAGGAGTGAGAAGGTCTTTTCAGAGATGCTGCAGGCCGATGCGAGGCTTCCGGTGCCGGATTCCTTCTTCTTGAAGGATGCCGATGTCTTCTTCATCAAGGATCGCTCTTTCCTGACCATGATCCATCTTCCATTCGAATCCTCTGGAGGAGCAGGGTGAGGCGGGTTTCGGTGAAGCATGTCAACGCGTTCACCACTACACCGTACTCCGGCAACCCTGCCGGCGTCGTTATCGATGCGCGGGGGCTCTCCGATGCAAAGATGCAACTGATCGCGCGCGAGCTGGCAATGTCGGAAACGGCCTTTATCCTTCCCCCCACGCTCAAAGCTGCCGACCTCCAGATCCGATGGTTTACGCCGACTGTTGAAGTGCCGCTGTGCGGGCATGCAACCATCGCGGCATTCCACGCCCTGGCGGAAGACGGGATGCACGGGATGCGTCAGCATGGTCGGCACCGGTTTGCCCTCCAGACAAAGAGCGGGATACTGCAGATTCTTGTGGACAAGAAGAGTGCGGGAGTCTCCGTGGAGTTTCACCTCCCGGTACCGGCATTCTCAGCCGGCCGCAAGGCGTCCCCGCGCCTCCTGAAATCGTTGGGACTGCAAAGAAGAGATCTGGATGCCAGGATGCCGGTGGTCAAGGGAAGCAACATTGCGTTCGTGCCGGTGAAGAAAAGAACGGCGCTCTGGGGCATTGAGCCGGACATGAACGCGTTGACCGGCGTGAGCAAGACCATGGGGATCATCGGTGTGTGTGCGGTGACGTTACAGACTATCGAGCCGAGTTCCGCGTTTCACTCGCGCTTCTTTGCCCCCGCGGCCGGCGTGCCCGAAGATCCGGTCACGGGATCGGCGAACGGTCCTCTGGGCGCGTACTGCTTCCAGTACGCAATGCGCTCTGCCGGTATTCCATTGCCTTCGCTGAGGCTCGAAGACGGAAGGCTGGAGTTTATCGGCGAGCAAGGGGATCGGCTTTCGCGACGCGGCCGCGTGAAGGTGAGGCTGGAGATCAAGAAAGGGCGTGTGAAGGATATAAGTATCGCGGGAGAAGCGGTAACCTTGTTTAGAACAAGTCTGACTGTTTGAATGGACCTCGAACCTTGAACTGCAAACTCTTATGCCGTTGAAAAACCTCATTTTCCCTGTTGTCTTGATCATCGCTTTGGGGGCGTTTGCTTACAGCGTACGACGCCTGATCCGCTTCCTGCGTCTTGGTCAGGCCGAAAACCGGTTCGACAGGCCGTTCAAACGGTTGGCCGATGTGCTGAAGGTGGCAATCGGGCAGACGAAGCTGCTTCGGGAGCCCGTGGCGGGATTGATGCACGCATTCATCTTCTGGGGCTTTCTCGTTCTTCTGACCTCCGTCATCGAATCGATCCTTGAGGGCCTCATCCCGGGTTTCTCGCTCTCCTCGCTCGGCCCGCTTCTCTACGAACCGTTGGGATTCCTCCAGGATTTCTTCGCGTCCCTTGTGATCATAGGTGTGATGATTGCACTCTTCAGACGGTACATCGTTCGGCCCAGGAGGCTTGAGCTGGACCTGCACAGCAAGATTGACGCGACAGCCATCCTGCTTGCAATCCTTGTGATCATGATCAGCATGCTCGGCCAGAACGCCACGAGAATGCTTCTGGAAGGAGAGACGGAACTGGCGACTGTGCGTTTTGCCTCGGGGCTTATGGTGCCTCTGTTTGCCTCCCTGGACCTTGGATCGCTCGGGCAGTGGTTCGAAGTCTTCTGGTGGACCCATATCGTGCTCGTTCTGGCGTTCCTGAACTATCTTCCGTACTCCAAGCATCTTCATGTTCTGACATCCATTCCCAATGTGTATTTTTCCTCGGGACGGCCGCGGGGGAATCTGAAGAGCCTCAATCTTGAGGCCGACAATGTTGAAAAGTTCGGGGTGGCGGATGTGGAGGATCTGACATGGAAGCAGTTGCTTGACGGCTACACATGCACGGAGTGCGGGCGATGTACGGCCGCGTGCCCTGCGAACATCACGGGGAAAGTCCTTTCTCCGCGGAAGATCATCATGGATATCCGCGACCGGCTGTTCGAAAAAGGGCCTGTGTTGATTGCCGGAACCGGAAGCGGGGAGGGCAACTCGGCAGAAAAACCGCTTGTGAACGGTTTTATCAGCCCTGAGGAACTTTGGGCCTGCACCACCTGTATGGCTTGCGTGCAGGAATGTCCCGTGAACATTGAGCATGTGGATGCCATTGTGGATATGCGGCGCAACCTTGTTCTCATGGAGTCCGCGTTTCTGCAGGAAGTGCAGACCGTGTTCAGGAATCTCGAGAACAACTTCACGCCGTGGGCATTCAGTGCCTCCGCCCGGGCAGACTGGGCAGAAGGGTTGGATATTCCCCGCGCGGCTGACACGCCGGACGCCGAGGTGCTGTTCTGGGTGGGGTGTGCCGGCTCGTACGACGCCAGGTACAAGAAAGTGACGCAGGCATTTGCAGCATTGATGAAGATGGCCGGTCTCAGGTTTGCAATCCTGGGAACAGAGGAAAAATGCACGGGGGACCCTGCCCGGCGAATCGGAAACGAATATCTGGCACAGATTCTAATGAAGGAGAACGTCCAGACCCTGAACAAGTACGGCGTGAAGAAAATTGTCACCTCCTGTCCCCATTGCTTCAACACGCTCCTGAACGAGTACCCTGATTTCGGCGGGAAGTACGAGGTTGTTCATCATACGGATTTCCTTCTCGGTCTCGTTCGCGAAGGTCGCATCAGGATTTCCAATGAGCAGAAAGCAAAGCTGACGTATCATGATTCCTGCTATCTGGGCCGGTATAACGGCGTGTACGACGCTCCGCGCGAAACGCTTTCCTCAATTCCGGGCCTGGAGCTCATTGAGATGAAACGCTCGCGCAGCCGCGGATTCTGCTGTGGCGCGGGGGGCGGAAGGATGTGGATGGAGGAGCACGAGGGAAAGCGTGTGAACATTGAGCGGACGGAGGAAGCCCTGGCCACGGGGGCCGGTGTCATCGGCACCGCCTGTCCGTTTTGCATGACCATGATGACGGACGGCGTCAAGGCAAAGGAGGCGCAGGAGAGCGTGCTGGTCAAGGATATAGCGGAGATACTGTTTGATGCAGTGAATGGCAAGTAGTTTCTGGTTCATGGTTCATGACTCATGGGGTGCTTATGGGGGTGCGATGTTTTGAGGAGCTCGAGGTATGGCAGGAGGCACGAGAACTGTGCAAGCTCGTGAGGGACATAACAGGCAAGGGTGAATTCGCGAGAGACTTCGGACTCAAGGACCAGATGCGCAATTCTTCCGGTTCAATCATGGATCGTATTGCCGAGGGATTCGAGAGGGGCGGAAACAGGGAGTTTGCACAGTTTCTGAGTATTGCCAAAGGATCATGCGGAGAAACAAGATCCCAGTCATATCGGGCTTTTGATTATCGTTATATTGAAGAAGAAGAGCTCAAGGAACTTCTGGATCGCACCTCACGACTATGCAGGAAACTTTGGAATCTCATGAACCATGTTCAAGGCTCTGATCTGAAGGGCATCAAGTACAGAAAGTTTTGATATGATTACCTTCTGTGAACCATAAACCCTAAACCATGAACCAACAGATTGTTCTATCAACCATGAACTGTCAGATTATCCCATGACCTACCGAGTGCTTGTAACGAAGACGCTCGACGTCCCCAAGAACCTTTTCCACGGTGTTGCTCGAACCGAAGACGAGGCAAGAAGGATGGCGCAGGACAAACTCGTTGAGCTGGATGGAGACGTCGCAATTGTGTCGGTCCAGAAGCACGGCGTGGTCAAAGTTCTGCATACACTCGAGAGAGTGAAGAAGGCGGGATAGCAGTGGCGCACCGAAGGAAGTCAACTGCGTCTTGACGGAGGCGCAGGACGTCGTCTGCCCGGTCGACGAATGCGTCATTTGGAGCAAAAGCCCGCGAAGCTTGCAGAGCGCCCGCTTCAAACCGGCGTTTTTTTTCGACGTCTTTGAGAATGGTATTATGATCCGGCCGTTTCTTACAGTCCTCATACCCCTGCTCGCATCCTCTCTTTGTCTGTCGCAGAATTTTACCGTAACGGGGGTTGTGCGCGATTCGGCGACAGGTGAGCCCCTCCCTGCCGCGAATATCAGAATCGACGGAACCACCAGAGGTACCATCACCAACGCCGACGGCGTGTTCCGGCTCTCCCTGCCTCCCGCTCCCTACACGTTGATTGCCAGTTTTATCGGTTATCGACCGGATACCCTAAGGGTGAATCTCACGCGTGACGTGAGCGTTTCGGCAATCCTCGCACCCATCGCAATTCGTCTTCCGGAAATTGTGGTGACCGACGAGGACCCGGCATATGCCATCATGCGCAAGGTCATTGAAAACAAGAGCCGCTGGCGCGAGGGACTTCATTCGTACCAATTCGATGCGTTTACGCGGCAGGTTATTTATCGCGACACGGCAATCGCAAGCATCATGGAATCCTACACGACAGGGTTCTGGCAGAAAGGGGATACGCTGAAGGAGATCGTCAGGCAGAAGAGACAAACGGAGAACATCCCCTTCGGCCAGAACTTCGCGGGCGTGTACGGCATTGTGAATTTCTATGACGATGAGATCAGATTCAGCGGATTCACGTTTGTGGGACCGACGTCGCCGGAGACCTTCGAATACTACAGTTTCAGGCTCGAGGAGACACGCCGGGAAGGGGATATCGAATTCTACTCCATCCGAATGCTCCCGCTCTCACGCGTAACGCCGCTCTTCTCCGGACGCCTCACGGTCGCCGGGGATCGCTACGCCCTCGTTGCCGTCGACGTCGAGCCGAACGAGGCCTACAGACTTCCGTTTGTCAGCGACATCAATCTGCGCTATGCTCAACAGTTCGCATTGCTCGATACATCGTTCTGGATGCCGGTCGATATTCGCCTGAGAGGATCTGCAAAAGTGGGATTCGCCGGAATCAGCATTCCGCCCATCTCGTTCCAGCAGGTATCCTCCATCTACGACTATCGGCTCAACGTTCCAATCCCCGATTCGCTCGCCGACAAACCCCGAAGGATTCAAACCAAAGAGGCGGAGGTCTTTGATTCAACCTTCTGGGCACAACGCGAGGTGCTTCCGCTCACCCGCGAAGAACAACTCGCCTACGCCAGCCTCGACAGCACCCAAACGCTCGACGTGCAGTTTCGCCCCTCAGGAGCAGTGATGACCCTCGGCGCTCTTGATGCCGCCGGCCTGCAGTTTCTTGACGTTCGCTTCAACAGGGCGGAAGGGCTGTACCTTGGTGCCTCCGTGGAGGCCGACAGCGTGACAGATTGGTTGCGGATCTCGGCACGCGCGGGCTATGGGTTCTCAGACCGGAGGAGGAAGGCGGCTCTGACCGCAGAAGCGTTTCTGGTGAAGGGCAGAACTCTGGGCGTCGGGGCCGAACTCCATCACGATCTGGTTGCGTTTCCGGACGAAGGGTTCTACAGCCCCTTGACCGTTCTTGTTTCCTCGCTTCTGTATAAGATTGACCAAAAGGACTACTACTATCGCGATGGGGGATCCGTGTTTGTCACCGCAAAACCCCTCCGCCTGCTCAAACTGCAGGGATTCTTCAGGACGGAACGGCATCAATCGGCAGGCAGACGCACGGATTTCAGCCTGTTCTCGCGCAGCGCGACGTACCGGCCGAACCCACCCGTTCACGAGGGCTCTCTCAAATCCCTGGAGTTCCGGCTGAGATTCGGTCCCGAGCCCGTGCCGCTCGGACTCGTATCACAGACATTCGCCGAAGTGCGCGTCGAATATTCAGATGCTTCGCTCGGCAGTGATTTCTCATTCACGCAGGGACAGTTTAACGCTGAATTCTCCCTTCCGACCTTTCTGAAGAGAAACCTCTTTCCGCCGACCCTCCTCGGCAGGGTCTCGACAGGCGTCGGTAAAGGTTCTCCGCCTCCCCAACGGGTCTTCATGCTCGACGGAAGGTCTGTCGGCTTCGGTCCGTTCGGCCTGCTGAAAGGATCGAATCACCGTGAGTTCGGAGGAGAAGGCTATGTCCTGCTTGTCCTCGAGCATAATTTCCGTTCCATCCCGTTTCTGGCACTGAACATTCCCTTTCTTTACGAAAACAATATCGAAGTTCTCTTGCACGGGGCCGTCGCCCGGACGTGGAGCACCGGCCGGGCGTATCTCCCTGGCGGCACGACAACCAGGGGGTGGTATTCGGAGGCAGGGATCGGCATTGGAAAGATTTTTGGTCTCTTGCGCGTTGATTGTACGCGTCGCCTCTCTGATCCGACAGGATTCTTTTTGACCGTGGGGATTTCGCGGATCTTTTGAACGGTGGCACAGTTCCTCTTGACTTCTGTCGCCTGCTTCCAACTCCTTCCTTGCTTTTCCTCACCTTAATACCTAAGTTGCCATTCGATTTCGCCTTCAAAGGAGTTGAGTTATGAAGAGATTGATGGTGCTGGCCGTCCTCACTGTGCTTCTCTGCGCGAATGCGGAAGCGCAGGGACGTTCGGTTGCGGACAACGCCGAAGTGGTGACAAACTTGAAACTGATGGAGCGATGGATAGAAGCGCAGAGGCTCTATCGGGGACTTCCGGGGCTTTCGGTTGCACTCGTGCACGACCAGGATCTGATCTATGCCGGTGGATTCGGATTTGCGGATCTGGACGATGAAGTGCCGGCGACAAAGACAACGCTGTACAGGATTGCTTCCATCACAAAGCTATTCACGGCCACAGCCATCCTTCAGTTGAGGGATCAGGGGAAGCTTCAACTGGATGACCCCATCGAACGGCATCTTCCCTGGTTCAGAATCAAGAACCGGTTTCCCAACGCGCCACCAGTGACGATCCGGCATCTTCTGACGCATACCTCGGGATTACCGCGGGAGGCGGCGTTTCCGTACTGGACCGACTACAAGTTTCCGTCACGCGCCGAGGTTATTCGCGGACTCGAACAGCAGGAAACCGTCTTCCCGTCCGAAACAAAGCTCAAGTATTCCAATCTCGCCTATGCGCTCGCGGGGGAAATCGTGTCGGAAGTCTCGGGAACGCCCTACTCCGAGTATGTCACAAGCAACATCCTCAATCCCCTGGGAATGGCCTCCACCACGGTCTATTTTCAGGATGTCCACCGCAAGCTCCTCGCCACGGGGTACAGCCGGAAGCTGGATGACGGATCAAGAAAGGAAATGCCGTTTCTCAATGCAAAAGGGTTGGCATCGTCGGCGAACATGACCTCCAGCGTGGAGGATCTGGCCCGCTTTGCTTCTCTGCAGTTTCGCGAGGGGCACGTGGTGTTCGGTTCGCAGATCCTGAAGGGGACGACCCTTCGCGAAATGCACCGGATTCAGTGGCTGAGCCCGGATTGGGAAAGCGGCTGGGGGCTTGGATTTGCCGTTTGGAAACAGGACCAGAGGACGGTGGTCGGGCATTCGGGATGGGTCAACGGTTACCGGTCGCAAATCTCGCTCCTCCCCGATGAAAAGATTGCTGTCATCGTGCTGACCAATGCCGACGATGCGGATGCTTCCTACTTCGCGCGGCAGATCCTGACCATGATGCTGCCGTCGTTGCGTCGCGCCGCCGCGCCATCGCTTGACGTCTCCATCGCCGATCCGTCGTGGGCCCGTTACACGGGAAAATATCAGGATCCCTGGTGGTTCGAAACAGAGATTCTGATCATGAACGGCAGGCTTGTGATGTACGAGCACAACTATCCTCCGGAAGACAATCCGCGTCGTCGTCTGGTCGAGCTCAGTCCCGAGGGTCCGAATACGTTTCGCATGACCGGAGAAAACGGGAATGGAGAATTGGTGATCTTTGAAATGGATTCGGGGAACAAGGTGGTTAAGGTGAAAGTGGGGGAGAACTTCATCTACCCGAAGGAAAAATGAAAAATCAAATGTCAAAATGACAAAGGGGTGGCTCGTGAAAAGAACAGGTGTCGTGTTTCTTTCCCTTGTACTTCTGGCTTCCTGTTCGCGGAAGCCCGGGTACGATGTTGTGATCAGGAATGCGATGATCTATGACGGCAGTGGGGCGGCGGCGATGCCCGGTGGCATCGCCATTGCCGGCGACACGATCGCACTCGTGGGAGCGGTGGATGATCTGCGCGGGGAGACGGACATCGATGCCGGAGGCCTGGCGGTGGCGCCGGGTTTCATCAACATGCTGAGCTGGGCTACGGTGTCGCTGATCCATGACGGGCGATCCCAGAGCGACATTCGCCAGGGTGTGACGCTCGAAGTGTTCGGGGAGGGCTGGTCCATGGGTCCCCTGAACGAGGCGATGAAGGCCGAGATGCGGGAATCCCAGGGTGACATCCCGTTCGAAGTCTCCTGGACGACGCTCGGAGAATACCTCGAGCATCTGGAACGAAAAGGCATTTCCACGAATGTTGCTTCGTTCATCGGGGCAACGACGGTGCGCATTCATGAGCTGGGATACGCCGACCGCGCCCCCACGGCCGAAGAGCTGCGCCGGATGAAACAGCTCGTGGCCGCGGCAATGGAGGAAGGCGCTCTCGGTGTCGGCTCTTCTCTGATCTATGCGCCCGCATTCTACGCGAAAACCGATGAGTTGATCGAACTCGCGAAAACCGCGGCGGAATACGGCGGAATGTACATCACGCACATGAGGAGCGAAGGCAACAGGCTGATCGAAGCGGTACAGGAGGTGCTGACCATTGCACGCTCAGCGGGCATTCCCGCTGAGATCTATCACCTTAAGGCGGCAGGGTCTCAGAACTGGAGGAAGATGGATGATGTAATCCGGATGGTGGAGGAGGCGCGGGCGGGCGGATTGAGGATCACGGCGGACATGTATACCTACACCGCGGGAGCAACCGGATTGGACGCGGCAATGCCTCCCTGGGTGCAGGAGGGCGGCCACAAGGAATGGGTGCGCCGGCTTCGCGATCCCGCGATCCGCAAGCAGGTCGTGCGCGAGATGTCCGTGCCGACGGACAAATGGGAGAATCTCTATCTGGCCGCGGGATCGGCGGAGAATGTGCTGTTGGTCGGATTCAAAACTGATTCACTGAAGTACCTAACCGGGCGGTCCCTGGCCGAGGTCGCCGCAATACGCGGCAAGTCACCTGAGGAAACGGCCATTGATCTCGTTATTCAGGATGACAGTCGTGTCGAAACAGTGTATTTCCTCATGTCCGAGGAAAACATCCGGAAGCAGATGGCCCTGCCGTGGGTGAGCTTTGGATCGGATGCCGAATCGCTCGCGCCGGAAGGTGCGTTTCTGAAGAGCAACCCCCATCCCCGGGCCTACGGCACGTTCGCGCGCTTGCTCGGGAAGTACGTGAGAGACGAGAAGGTGATTCCCCTGGAAGAGGCGGTCCGTCGTCTGACATCGCTCCCCGCCGACAATCTCGGGCTGAAGAAGCGCGGAAGACTCGTCCCGGGGGCAATGGCCGACGTTGTGCTGTTTGATCCCTCGGTCATTCAGGATCACGCCACGTATGCGGATCCGCACAAGTACTCAAGCGGCATGATCCATGTGTTTGTGAATGGTGTGCAGGTTCTGCGGAATGGCGAGCATACCGGAGCAACGCCGGGAAGGGTGGTGCGGGGGCCCGGTTGGGGGTTCGTTCATGAACCATGAACCATAAACCATAAACTACCAGCCTATCCCTTGCCGTGATTACGGTTCTCATAGTTGACGACGATCCCAACATTCGTCTCCTCCTCCAGAAGATCCTCGAGGAGGAGTATGAGATTCTGACAGCCAGGGATGGCGTTGAAGCCCAGGAGGTGCTGAATCAGGAAGGTGACCGCATTGGCTCGGTGATCCTCGACTGGAGCATGCCCCGGTTGAGCGGGATCGAGGTCCTTCGATGGATCAAGGAACAGCCGGCTCTCGAACATATTCCGGTCATCATGCACACCGTGCTCACGGGTCCCGAACAGGTCAAGGAAGGGATCGACGCGGGAGCATTCTATTATCTACCCAAGCCGGCCACCGAGGACATCATCCGTTCGATTGTCCGCGCAGCGGTAGCAGACTGGAAAGACCGGAAGCGTCTTCTGGAGCAGTTGAAAAGGGAGGAGGCACCGTTTGTTCATCTTCTGGAGGGGCACTTCAGGTTTCGTACGCTGGCCGATGGGGAACACCTGGCGGTGATGATAGCAAACAGCTGTCCTCAGCCCGAGCGCGCAGCGATGATCATGGAAATGATCACCAACGGGATTGAACATGGAAATCTGGGAATCACGTACGAGGAAAAGACGAAGTTCATGGAAGAAGGCACCTGGTATGCGGAAATCGAACGCCGGCTGGACCTGCCGGAGCACGCCGCAAAATACATCGACCTTCATTTCCGGCGTCACAAGGACAAGATAACCATCCTCATTGAGGACTGCGGACAGGGATTTGATTTCAACGCTTTCCTCACCCTCGACGAACAACGTCTCCTGGACAATCATGGAAGGGGAATTGCCATCGCCAGATCGTACCTCGACCTTGAATATCAGGGGAAGGGGAACAGGGTTTTGGTGACGATTCCCTGCGCGCAAGCATAGGGTCATGGAGACAATTATCCTCGCTGTCCTGATCATGGGCGTGGCGGCCCTGTATGCGTCTGTGGGGCACGGGGGCGCGTCAGGGTATCTCGCAGTGATGTCGTTCGTGGTGCTCGACCCCTCGCTATTGTCGACGACAGCTCTGATCCTTAACATCTTGGTAGCCGGCATCGGCACGATTCAGTTCGGCAGGGCGAAGCATTTCTCGTGGAAACAAGCGTGGCCTTTTGTACTCCTCTCGATTCCATGTTCGTTCATTGGGGGCATCCTCAAAGTCTCATCTACAATCTATTTTCTGCTCCTTGCAGGCGTTCTTCTCTTTGCGGCTGATCGCCTGATTCGGGGCACACGTACACCGACTGAAGAGCAAACCGGTTCACCGTCACGCATCGTCGCGCTGGGGGCAGGAGGAGGCATTGGACTCCTGTCCGGCATTGTTGGTGTGGGGGGCGGGATCTTCCTGAGTCCGCTTACGATTCTGATGAGGTGGGCGACCACGAAACAGACCGCTGCCATCTCGGCGTTTTTTATTGTCGTGAATTCCCTGGCAGGATTGGGCGGAAGGTTTGTGCGCGACAGCCTTGAGATTGGTACAATCTGGCCGTTTTTGCTGGCGGCTGCGGTGGGAGGAGCGGTCGGATCCACCCTTGGAGCGAACAAACTTACTCCAAATGTACTTCGTCAACTGCTTGGCATCGTTCTCCTGATTGCCTCCGGCAAGTTGCTCATTGTTGCCTTCTCAGGGTGATTGCCCCCCTGTGTCAGGGTCTCCCCAACCCTTTGGTGCTTGTGCTCCTTCTCGGTAGTCCTCTTCTTTCCCTCTCTTTCACCTGGAGCTCAGATCATCGCGATTCTCCCACCTGCATGCGCGCATAGGCATCATGAGGGTCGATTTCGAGCGCCTTTCTGAAGGATTGTTCGGCCTCATTCTTCTTGCCCATTGCCAGGTACATCGCCCCCATTGCATTGTACGGCATCGTGCTCGCAGGAAACAGACTGACATTCTTCCGATGCACGAGCAGAGCATCGTCGTACCTGCGCAGTGTAGAAAATGCATCGGCGACATCAACGAGCACGCGCGGCGAGTCGGGCATTGTCAATCCGTTGGAGGCAATGACAGCATCAAGGCTGTCCAACACGGCTGCAACGCCCTTGCGTTCCATTGCACCAAACAGCATGCTTGTGGGGGATTGCCGGGGCAAATCCAATGTTCCCTTTGTGAGAAGCCTGAGGATGCTTTCGGTCACGCTGCGCGGTGATGTTCTCAGGTTTGCCTGCACGATCACGATCGTACCCTTGTCGGGAAGAATCCTCATGTCGTTGCTGTAGCCGAGTCCGCCTCCCGAATGTCCCACAACCCGCGTGCCCGGGGATTCCCCGGCGACGCTCCATCCGTACCCATAGGAAAGTTGGGCGCTCATTTTCGAATAAGGCGTAAATATCAGCTGCATGGTTTGCGGCTTCAACAGTGTTTCCGAAAGCAACGCCCGGAGAAACTTCAGCAGATCGCGTGCATTGGAAAATGCACCGCCGTCCGAAAAGGCGGGATTCTCGTCGGAGAGCGCACTGACGGAGGACCTTTCCGAGAAGACATAGTACGGCATGGCTTGATGAGGAGGATCGAGAACAAGGGGATGGGCTATGAACGTCCCTGTCATGCCGAGAGGCCTCCAGAGTTTCTCGTTGACGTATGTGACGTAATCCTTGCCGGTCACTTTTTCGATGATTCTTCCCAACACGATGTAGGCGGAGTTGGAGTACTCGAATCGTTCGCCCGGTGTATCAAAAGCAAGCGGCATCCTGATCACTAATTCCATCACGTCGCTCAGTGAGCGGAGCTTGCGGCGGCGATCGTTGTAGTCTGGATGCATCATGTAGTTTGAGAGGCCGGACGTGTGGGTCAGGAGGTGGTGGATGGTGATACGATCGGCATTCGGGATGTCTTCGGAAAGATATGTTCTGATGGGAGCATGCAGGTCAAGCCGGCCCGACTCCACTAGCTGCATGATGAGGACCGACGTGAACGTTTTGCCCATCGAAGCAATGTTGAAGCTGGTCGAGGCCGTGTTCGGAATGTTCCGTTCTCTGTCGGCGAATCCGAACGACCGTTCGTATATCAAGGAATCGTTGTTGGCCACCAGCACGACACCGGAGAAGAAGGTGTTTCGGACAAATGCGTGCATGAGGGAATCGAGTTGCTGTCTGAGCGCTGGTTGTGCCGGGGCGGCAACTGTCGCTAAAGAGAGAAGAATACCGTAAAGGGGGAGTTTCGTGGCCGTGCTGGTTTTCGGCCGGGACCAGGGACTGCGAAGTGTCCTCACAGGCAGAATCCTTTCAATTTGTTGTCACATCAAGGGTATGACTGCCTGAGAAGCCGAAATGCTACAGGGTGTTCCGTTTTCCACGTATTTCAAGCATATTGGATGAAATCCGGCACCAGCCTCACCTTGGAGGAAGTCCGACATCACCGCCAGCCAGTCAGAGGAAGTCGGACTTCCAACTATCGCTTCTCCACCTTGCGGATCCGAACGACCTGGAATAAGGGATCGGGCTCCGGCGTCAGAGTGAAGTACACAGAAATGTCGGCAGACGTGCCCTCCAGGATGAATGTCCCGCGGAGCTGGTTTTCCGGAACGATCTCCCCTCTCGCGCTAATGGGTCCAACCTCGTCAAACAGTGCCCGTGTGTTGCGGCGGCGCGCTTCAAGGGACTCGTCCAGAAAGAAATTCTCCCCGAACAGCCCTGACCCTTCCGCAGATTCCCAATCCGGAAGAAAGTCCACGAGTTCCTGCGCCCGTTTCTTGAGAATATCCGGGATGGGGAGCTTTCTCGGCTCAAGCCCGGTTACGGCCAGAATGGAATCCAGAATGGCGGCGTTCACTGAGGCAGTGCCGGCGTACGTACGGTTGGCAAAGCTCATGACGGCGAGGCCATAGTCGGGCAGCATCGTCCAGTTGCTCCCGAACCCGGGTAAACCCCCGCTATGGCCGACCGACACTACGCCGTCGCAGTCTTCCGTCCAGCGAAGCCCGTAGGCATACGCCGACGCCATCGCGCACTCCCGCCCATTGGGATACCGGAACCGCGCATTCACGCGATCGAACCGCCACGGATGATGCATTTCGCGGAGCGAACTGCGTTTCAACGGATAGGTCTCCGCACCGTCGCGTGCCGGCCAGGCGCCAAGATGCATGGCAACATACTTCGCAAAGTCCTCGATCGATGTGATCAGTCCGCCCATCGCGCCATAGGACCCATGATGCAGAAGCGGAATGATCTCATGCTTTCCTTCGATCCAGCCATAGCCCAGCGCCAGCTTCCCTGCCGGCGCCTTTGAGAACTCCCAGACGGTGTTCTTCATCCCCAACGGCTCAAAGATGCGCTTGGTCGTGTATTCTTCGAAGCTTATTCCGGAAACCACCTGCACGATCTGGCCCAGGAGGGCGAACCCCACGTTGCTGTACTCGTATTCGGTTCCCACCGGCGTGGAGAACGAGGGACCGTGTGCCATCAGTTTGCGCAATTCGGCATCGGTGGCGTCGAGTTGTCTGTCGCCCCAGGCGTTGTCTTCCGGCAGGCCTGAGCCGTGAGTCAAGAGGTGGCGAATGGTGATCTCGGGTGAGTCGGACGTGAGGAGGCGCAGGCCCTTCATTTCGGGGATGTACCTTGACGCGGGATCCTCGAGACTGAGCTTGCCTGCATCCCGAAGTTGAAGAATCGCGAGGGCGGTGATGCTCTTACTCATTGATGCGATGCGGAAGAGGGACGTGGGATCGGCTTTATAGCCCCGTTCAAGATTGGTGACCCCGAATCCGCCCGAGAAGAGAAGTTTCCCATCGAGCATCACGCCATACACCAGCCCGGGAGCGTTCCGCTGTTTCATGAACTCGCGGAACATGGCCTCCACGAAGCCCTGTGTCGCCATGACGCGTTGCGCCCGGTCCGAATCCGGGAACACCGGGGGGTGGTATTGAGACCAGCCCATGGAGCACGCGAGAACCATGATCAGCAAAAGACGTTGCATGGCACTTCCTTTCAGTCGTGATGAATTGATGCAAAGATGCAAGACAGAGACGCAATCAGGTGGACAGCGTGTTCCTCGATTCGCGCCGAAAGTGATTGCTGAAGTATTCTGACCGGAACAGCAGCGTCAGGATCGCGGCGTACGTGAGCAACTCCGCGCTCATGGCCAGATATTTCATGGAACTCGTCATGTAGCCGAAGGTTTCCACCACGCACACCAGTCCCATCAATCCGTAAGCACCCGCCATGAACGCGGGCGTTCTGTTCCATCGGGTGCGGTAACCGTGGAGAAAACCAACGGACGCGATCAGGACCGACCCCCAATGGAACAGGAGGAGCCAATCGGGAAAGTCCGGATTGGTGAAGGGTTTCCAGGGCACGGAGGGGAGGATCATCTCCAGAAAGCCGCCGACGGACCATAGGAGCAGGATCCCGTGAATGATCAGCAGACCGACGCTCAGGATGCGCATGTGTTCACGGAAGCGATCATCATGCAGGAATGCGCACGAGGCGACCCTTCCGCCGGACGATGTTCTTGTAGTCCCATTGGATCGTTCGCGCCCGGGTGAGCCAGCGCTTCAGGTCGCGGATGCGGATTTGATCGGCATCGTTGTAGCAGACTTCGGCCGCCTTGAAACTGCCTTCAGCAGCGAGTCCCTTCTCCTTGAACGACTGCCCGCTCCAGAACAACAGACGAATGCAGTCCTTCAGCTTGCTGTAGCCCACGATCGGATTGCCGTCGAGGAACCACACGGGATGGCCATGCCATACCTTGCTTTCCGCACCTTTCAGGTTCCGCTCGATTTCGCGCGCGAGCCGGATGCAGATCGCACGGTCCTTCGGCTTCAGAGCAGCATGGTATTTCTTGATGTCTGGATGCATGGTGGTCAGGATGATTTGGTTCAAGTCTTGGTTGAAATCCGTCGCTAACGGTCAAGCCGTGCCGACCGCGCAAACGCATGGAAATCGACCGCGGTATTATGGTCGTGAATCAGGCGCCATTCGTTGTCTTCCAGTCTGAAAACGTACGTGAGCCAGGTGCTGAAGGGTTCGTCCTGTTCCCCGGATCGATACTCATACCGGATCAGCGCAAGCGCCATATCTTCCCCCACCACCGTATGGACGACCGAGCCGTTCCATGTCCACTGTTTATCCTTGAACCATTCCTCATGCATGGCGAGGAGTTCGTCGCGCGTGCTGAACGCATGCCCGCTTTGGATGATCGTGTACAGAACGTGGTTCTTTGTTATGGCGGAGCGGTATGCATCCAGGTCGCGGCTGGAGATCGAGCCAAGAAACCGCCGCAGTGCTTCAGCGAAGTCCGGTCTTTTATCCAAGATGTATGATCCAGGTTTTCATGGAATCGTGCAAATCAGCGTCCCGCAGGGAGAGCGCCGGTGACAACGTGAAAATTGAACATCGGATTCTGGAACTTTGCGTACAATCGCACCCATAGTGGAAGGAGTTGTTCCGTTCCACGTGCTGTTGTGATATCACCCAGATCAATGAGGTTCGCTTCCTTCCAGCCCATTCCCGTGAGGAATGTTCTGACCGTGCTCTTCGCGCTCTCGTCGTTTCCGCTCAGAAACAGGTTGTGGTCGCCCGGCACAAGGGAAGGATTGGCCATGATCATGGCATTCGTCGTGTTGAGGGTCTTGACAACCCTGACCTGAGGGAAGGTCCGCTGGATCTGCTCACCGAGCGAGTCCGTGTTGCAGACCGTCAGGGAAGGAGGGAACCCTTTTGAGAAGTCCAGTGGATTGGAGACGTCGATCAGAACCTTTCCATTAAGGTTCTTCTCTCCGGCCGCTTTCAGCGCTTCGAGAGAAGAGAGGCCGGATGTACAGTTTAGAAGAAGTTCTCCATGGGCGGCCGCTTCGGCGAACGTTCCAAGCTTCACCTTGGGATGGTTTTTCTGCCAGACACCGTAGGGTGGCAGCCCATAAGGGCTGGGTTTGGTGTTGGCGAGAGTGGCGGACACATCCCGCGTTCCCACCATGACGTCATGGCCAAGTTCAGAAAGTCTGCCGGCAAGCGTCTGCCCGACCATTCCGGTTCCCAGGATGCCGATCTTCATAGGGTTCTCCTTCGTTCTCCCCCCGTGTTCTTCAGACTGCAGGAACACGGATGGTGTGCTGAAATCCTGGTTCCGTATTCATGCGTGTTTTCGATATTGAAGTGCGATCACGCCGGATGGAAAGGGTTTGGAACTGACCAGATCCAGCCGGAGTGCGTCCTGCGGTTTCACCGTTTCGAACATCCGCGGCCCCTTTCCGGCCACCACGGGATGGATGACGAAGTGATACTCGTCGATCAGCCCGCGTTCCGAAAGCTGGGAGGCAATGCTCAGACTGCCAATGCCAATGTCTTTTCCCGGTTTTTGTTTCAGCGCGGTCAGTTCTTCGACGAGGCCCGATCGTGCCAGTCTCGAATTCCTGTCTTCGAGGGTCTTCAAAGTTGTGGAGAAGACGACCTTCTCGAGCGAATCGAACACGCGGGCGAACTCATTCGATGCTTCGTCCTCACTCGGATTCCTGACGAGGTCGGGCCAGAATGGAACCATGAGCTGATAGGTGACCCTGCCGTAGAGGAGGGTGTCCATGGTGCGCAACACAGCGGTGAAGTAGTTGTGCAGTTCTTCATCCGCGATCATGTCCGTGTGACTGCAATAGCCATCGGCAGTGAAATTGAAAGCAAAAACAACCTTCCTCATTGTTATCCTCTCATTGTCCTTGTCCCCCTGTGATCGATGGTTTCATCCAATAGTCGATCCAGAATGCAAAGAATCGACACGGCAGAGATCCCATCTCAATCGGGTTCTTCGGCCTTCCTCAGGATCTTCTCCATCGCTTTTCCTTTTGCGAGTTCATCGATCAGCTTGTCCAGGTACCGGATCTCCCGCATGGTGGGTTCCTTGATGTCTTCCACCCGGACGCCGCAAACCACGCCTTTGATCAGGGTCCGTGCAGGGTTCAGGCGCGGGGCTTCTGCGAAGAAGGTTTCGAAGTTTGTCTTGTTCTTCAGAATGGCTCCCAGTTCTTTCCGGGTGTATCCTGTCAACCAGCAGATGATCTCATCAACATCTTTCCTGGCGCGTCCTTTCTTTTCGGCCTTGGCGACGTAGTGAGGATAGACGCTGGCGAAGCTCATGGTGTAAATTCGGTGTGGCATAGGACTTTTTTTCATGTCTGATGGCTATTTGGTGGTCGGAGTGCCCATCTGGATCCCGAGCTGTTCATAGACCACGTCATTCGGCTCCCAGAGCTCGATTTTGTTGCCTTCGACATCCAGGATGTGGACGAATTTTCCATAGTCGTAGGTCTCGATGGTGTCAACCACGGTCACCCCTTCTTTCTTGAGTTCTTCAACGAGTTTCTCGAGGTCGGCCACCCGATAGTTGATCATGAAGTCTTTGGGGGAGGGTTCAAAGTACTTGGTGGACTCTTTGAAGGGGCTCCACTGTGTGAATCCTTTCTGGGTTGGGTCTTCGCCCTGGCGCCATTCAAAGACCGCACCGTACTGGTTGGTGTGCAGACCGAGGTGCTTCTGATACCATTCCCGCACCTTGCCCGGGTCTTTGCACTTGAAGAAGATCCCGCCTATTCCCGTCACTCGTTTCATGGGTTGTGTTTCCTCCTGTGGGGTGAGCAATCTGCTGAATGCGAAGCCGGAAAGGAACGATGCGGCGATGACGAGCGTTGCCACAAGAGTCGTTTTCATGTGCGTTTCCCTCTGATGTGCGTTTGTGGCCACTGGCAAAATAGAAGGCACTGTACGTCGTAGTCCCGCCTGTTGGTGCCGTTTTCGTCCTTCAGCAGGGGATGGGAAAAAAGTGTAAAGAATACTTGACAAATGATCTTAGAAGTCACTATATTGGGGTGTCAAGAATACTTTACACTACCATCATCAGGAGGTTCTATGGAAACCACAGCCAGTGAATCCAGGGTCCGACGATCGCACAAAGGGCTCATTTCAGCCGTCGTTTTCGTCCTGGCGTACCTCATTGCAAGACTCGTGCTCAGACAGCCGGATGTGGCGGAGTCGTTTCGGGTCCTGGCTGCGTTGCTCCCGGTCATTCCGTTTGCGTGGATGCTGTGGGAGATCATCAAGAGTGTTCGGAGAATGGATGAACTGGAACAGCGGATCCAGCTCGAAGCGCTCGCTGTTGCGTATCCCATGGTGATGATTCTGCTGATGACTCTGGGACTGCTCGAGATTGCTATAAAGCTTCCAGCTGAAGACCTGAGTTATCGGCATGTGTGGGCGATGTTGCCTTTCTTCTACTATATTGGCCTCTTTTTGTCAAAGAGACGCTATCAATGAAGAATAGAATACGTGAATTACGTGAAGCCCGGAACATGTCGCAAGAAGAGCTTGCCAGGAAGCTCGACGTTTCTCGGCAGACGGTGAACGCCATCGAAAACGACAAGTATGATCCAATGTTGCCCCTTGCGTTGAGAATTGCAAAGGTCTTTGGTTTGACGGTAGAGGATATCTTTCAGCCTGATCGGAGGAAACAGTAGGCGCCCAATGCAAACATCCCGGGGCCTCGTTGTGTACCGTGTTCTCACGCGATGCAAACATCAAGGCGTTTTCGGCGGAGCACCGACATGAGTGAGCGCGGAGATCATTGTCAATAGAAGGTTGCATCACGGTGTTACCTTCTTGGCAGTAAAGTCCTGCAAGAGGCTATAAATGAAGCCGGTGAGTTGTCCCTGAGTGTCGCGCGTAAAACGAAGCTGTGCCCAATAGGTGCGATCCACAAAATTGTCCCCGCCAGCTGGATAGATAATTGTGGTGGCACCATTGCTCCACGTTGCCATCAGATATTGTCCGTGGTCTTTGAGTGTCAAGACGGCTCCCGGCGCATAGTAGTTATCTGGCATTTTGTATTGTCCGACGAACGAAGCAAGTTCACCCTGACGAGGTGGTACGTATGCAATACGTGGGACAGTGACCGGTTGGCTAAAGACAATCGAGCTTATGTCAGAAGCTATGACCTGTCCCACTGATGAATAGCTGTTTGTGAGAATGGCGATGCAAACGGTATCTTCAAGGAAGTATTCCACATTTGCAATGAAACCGGGGCTTCGTCCACCGACCCCCATCAGTCTGCGTCCGAATCGCTCTTCCTGTGCCCAACCATAAGGAAATGAACCGGTGGAATTCATAATCTTCGCAAGCGAGGCGGGGCTTAGAACCTTTCCAGTGAACAGTGAGTGGACAAACTTGCAGAGGTCGAAAGCCGTTGTGACGAGGGAGCCGTTTCCTGTTTTAATGGACCAATCGAGATACGGGACCAGCTTGACGCCGCGGAGACCGTCGGGTTCAGTTCCTGAAGCTGAATTTGGGATTATGACCGTTGCATCGCCGTCATGCGCTACCGTCTTGAGCCCAAGAGGATCAAGGATCTTGGTTCTCAAGAAGTCCCCAAACGTTTGTCCAGAGACCTTCTCGATGATGAGCGCCAAAACGTTATAATTTGAATTGCTGTACCGGGAGCGGGATCCAGGCTCAAAATCTAGTGGCTTGTCTTTGAACATCGCGACAATCTGTTCCAGAGACTGTGGAAACCGGGATTCTCGGTTATATTCTGGAAAGCTGTTCACATTGGGAATACCCGAAGTGTGAGTTAGCAGATGGTGGAGCTGCACCTTATCCCCATTGGGATAGTCTGGTATGAACTTGGATAGAGGGTCAGAGGTCGATAGCTTCCCACTCTCTTCAAGCAGGAGAATCGCCGCTGCGGTGAACGACTTGGAAATAGAAGCGATATGAAATCGAGTGTCCGGAGTGTTTGATATTCCAAACTCATAGTTAGCATTTCCATAACCCTTATGAAAGAGAATCTTCTCTCCGCGAGTTACACACACTACGCCTGAGAGATTGTTCATCTCGATGAAAGGTCTCAAATAAGCTTCGATCTTCGTATCGAGGCTGGTGGGGGTCAACAGAATCACGTTTTGTTCCGCCTTCTGAGCCTTACAAGGTGGTGGCATAACGAATGCACAGCCGAGGACAAAGATGAGGAATGAATTCCTGAACATTGTGATTCCCTCCTCAATTGGTGAGCGGGCAATTGCATATAAAGTCTCGCCCAACAACGTTTACCCGCCTTTTTCTTGGCGGGCAGCGCTTTTGCGAACTATTGAGCCAAAGGCTCATCAGCCTCTTGCTGAAAAATGACGAACTCATCGTGCTTGGGTCCCGCCTTCGGCGGGATGAGCAAACGCATCATAGATTGTGTGCGACTTCTTCTATGCTTCCTTTGTCGGTTCTGCAACTCGAATGTAATACCCGTTAATGTCGATGAAAGCAAATTCACGTAGTCCATTGGGATGGTCTTTCAAAGAGTCAGCCATCTCCACTTTCCGTTCGACGAACTCTTCATAAATCTGATCAATGTTGTCAACGAACCACATCAGGGGTAGCCGACTCTTCTTATAGCTGTTGATGACAGCTACGAATTCGGGGTCTTCTCCAAAGATGAGCCGTAGATCGTCACGTCGAATGCCTCCATCGGTCGTCTTCCCATCCTTGTTTTGCCAGGTCCACGGGTCGGAGAATCCGAGAACGTCACGATAATAGTCTAAGGTTTGTTGAAGGTTCTTTACTGGAAGATGTGGGTTGTTTCTGATAAATCTCTTCTCTTTTCCGTTCATTGATTTGTTCTCCTCAAAGTCTGCTCTAGCAGGGTGTTGAAAAAGAAAAAACCACCAAGACACCAAGAACACAAAGTGGACCAAGCATGTGTTTTTGTCCAATTTCGTTGCTTTTCTTTGTGCCTTT
>Ga0226835_1000255_pt1 | contig 81468 bp, 62 predicted proteins | sample LAC_MetaG_1_FD_163627 | JGI IMG/M metagenome (GOLD analysis project Ga0226835, IMG submission 163627) | Anaerobic ammonium oxidizing microbial communities from anammox membrane bioreactor (MBR) in UC Berkley, California, United States -... | ecosystem: Engineered > Bioreactor > Anaerobic >... | reverse complement strand
AACATTTATAATCGCAGACGACTGCATTCAACACTTGGATATACAACCCCCGTTGACTTTGAAAACAACTACTTTCGTAATCAAAAACACCTACACTAATGTGTCCATTTTTGTAGGACCACTCCAGTTTAACACAACCGTTCTGCACTACCGAGGCACGTCAATATCTCGAGCGGACGGACTACGGCCCTTCGGGCCCCACCCCCTCCGCCACCGCCATCTAACATCACCACTTACCAATACAGTTCGGCCGGTCGGCTGCATTGCGCAGCCTACGTAATGAAGATTAAGGCATTCCAAAGCAATTGCTACTGTGGTATAGTATGCAAACGTCGGAGGAGTGTGACAACCGCCCCATCCCCCGAACCCCTTTGGTAGAACGTTTTTTGCGCTGTTTCGTGAAGGGCGACCACACGGGGAGGGCGACCACACGGGAAGGGCGACCACACGGGTTCACATGTCGGACGTGTTGCTTAATCTTCGCTCTTTACCATTGTGGCAACATATATGGCGGTTCCGTTTGCTGCCCTTACAGCATACACACCCGACGGGATGTTTTCCATGTCAACCGTGATGGTTTTACCTACATTCCCATATTTCTTTGTTAATACAACTTCGCCGGTAACGGAAACAAGCGAAACATTAACGGTACCAGCGGGTAGATTCCTGAGGACCAGTTTGTTGGTAGCGGGTACGGGCATTACTGAAAGCCTCCCGAAGGTTTCGGCTTCAGTAACTGAATTTACTACATCGGTTTTAATCCTGGTGATATTACCATTCTTGTCGTACGTATATCGGGTTTCCATGCTGTTTTCATACCGCACTGCAACCAGACGTCCGGCATCATCATAAATATAGGTTTCGGCATTTATGACAGCCGTGCCGAGAAGTACTGCTGTAAGTATGGCTAGTAATTTCATTTTCGTGTCCTTTGTGTTTTCTTGGTACTAAAGCTTTTGATAATTACCGGTTTACTCCCCGGTCCAGTATTCTATGAATCCCGTTATAAAGGCTCCAACATATTGGATTGCAAACGGAACGTTTGGATTGTAGGATCCACGCCCTGTAGGGTTAGAACCCAGTGGCTGAGGTTGTGACGTTGTGTTGCCTGATCCAGGTGCTCCCTGACCACCGTTGCCCGAGCTACCACCGGATGCAGCCTTCGAACCCCCACCGGGGTTGCTTCCTGTACCACGCACACGCGTACCGCCACTTGACGGAGACTGACCACTGCCACCTATTGAACTGCCGCCGGATCCGGGAACGGGAGATGCGCTACCGCCATTTGAAGTACCGGGGGCTGTGGCAATGGGCTCGGGTGCCGGTGGCGGACCAAGTAAAATGCTGTTCAGCCCGGCTAGCTTCTCAAGAGCTTCGTTAAACTTCTGCTGGTCAGCCTGGCGTCTTGCTTGTTCTTCGTCACGCTGCCTCGCAAGACGCTCCTCATCGGCCTTACGTCTTGCTTCGGCTTCTTCGCGCTCGGCACGCTGTTTTGCAAACTTCTCCTCAAGCTTGCGCAATTCGGCATCGTATTTATCTTGAGTTTGTCGCATGCTTTCTTCCAGACGCCGGTTACTTTGCTCAATAAGTTCATCTGCCTTGCTGGTAATGGGAGCGGGAGCTCGTCCTGTGAAATCAGCCCAATTAACAGGGTCACAGTATGCATACGAATGCTGGCTAATCCGTTGCGGATGTATGCTTCGGTCAGGATCTGCAGAAATGAATCTGCCGGCTCCAGGAAGGTAGGCCCTGCCCGGCGTGATATAAAGGCTTGTTGTAAAAGTGATCATGCCCCCAATTGCACCAAAACGTAACGGAACAGTATTGTTCCCCTCTGAATTCAATACTGTACCGTAGGCAGAGTACGCATAGCGACTCGTAATACTTCCACTACCATCAGTATACATGACTGCATTGCCCTGATGATCGAAATGCGGAAATGCTATTTGTCCACTGGCGCTGTCAACAGCATAGGCAAAGGTTCCGCCCGGAGTTGGGATGATAAATAAAGTGCCGAAAGGACCACCAATAGCACAAGGGAATCCGTCTCCAAAGGCATCATTCCATACAAAGTGAGCGGAAATGCCTTCCCCTAGGACCTGAATTAATCGACTAAACCCGTCATACGTTAAATCCAAATCAGCTCCTCCGCCAATCGCTGTTATCTGAGAGGCAGCATTCCAGGTGAATTCGGTGTCTCCAATCTTGGTTGGCCTGCCAGCTGCATCGGGCTCCCATGCAGTAATGGCATTGCCGGCATCAACGTTCAATACTAACTCGCCGGCTTCAGGGGCGGCCGGAAGATGACCAATTCGTTTAGCCGATGCAATTCTGGTACCATTGTACTGGAGCTCGATCAAGGCTTCGGCACCATCGGCAATAGAAATAAGTCGTCCATCCTCATCGTAATCATAGATAGTTTCCTTGCCGTTCGATCGAATAATTTTCGTTAACTGTCCGTCATCGTCATGTTCATACGATACAAAGCCCCCTGTCCAATCTGAAATCTTAGTCAGACGTCCAACGGCATCGTAAGAATAACTAACAGCCTTTCCTGGCCCCAGAGTTAGTTCCGTGAGCCATCCGTTAGCATTATACTTCATGAGCATACCGTTACTCATGACCATACGTCCATCTTTGTCATAGGCAACGGTATCATGTTCCGTACCGATTACTCTGCCAAGAGCATCCCGCGTAAAATGATACTGCAGGCCATCAGAATATTTCATGCCTGTTAGATTGCCGCCTGCATCGTAGGCGTTGGTGCATGACCCTAATGCTCCGGGCAGGGATACTGTTAATAACTTGTCTCGAGCCGAATAGCCGTACGATATTTCTCGTTGTGCCGGGTCTGCAATGCTGATGCATCGTCCGAATTGATCGTACTTCCAGGTCCAGATTCCACCGTTGCCATCTGTTACCGTGGTAAGTTCACCTGCTGCGTTATAACCATAGTCAACGGCAATGTTGGCACCAATCAACATACGGGCAACATTCCCCCTCTTATCATACTTGAGGGTAGTGTTGCGACCGGATGACTCCGTTAACGATACGATGCGTCCGCACTTATCATATTCAAATGCCGTAGTGCTCCCCATTTTGGACGTGACGCTGGAGAGAAGGTTAAAGTCATCGTATGAAAACGATGTTTTCCGTTCTTCAGGCGTAGTAACTTCTGTTATGAATCCGGATTCATCGGTTTCAATTTGGGTCACCGAGCCGTTACGGTCTGTGATGCTATTCAGATCTCCATTCTTCCCGTACCCCAGTGTTATGCTTTCCCCCATCGGATCTGTTAACGTTTGTAACCTTCCTGCCTTTGTGTATGCCAGCTGCAGCTTCGATGTTGAAGGAAGCGTAACAGATACAAGCTCACCACCCTTACCATACTCATAAATCGTAGTATTCCCCAGTGGATCAGTAACAGAGCCTATCGTACCATGGGGCGAATATGTTAGTGCGGTGGAGTGACTCATCTCATCCGTAAACTTCGTCACCCGTTGCATGGCATCGCGTTCATAGGTACGTACAGAGCCATTATCATCCGCCCTCAGTATGTTTCCAACATCATCGGTCGTAACCATGAGGGTATTGCCGGATGGTGAACTAATACTTTTCGGATGTCCTGCAGTGTTGTAAGCCATTGTCGTTGTCCTACCCTCCGGATCGGTTAACGTGAGGATATTGCCATAATCATCATAGGTTGTTGTCCACACTGCTGCGTTTTCGTCTGTAACGCTGATGCAGAGCCCCCTGTCATTGTATGTATAGCTTCGGGCTGAGCCATCCGGGAGTGTAACTTTTTTTACATCGTAAACGGTAGCGCCATTCCAGGTGCGTTCTGCGTATTCAAGCGTTGTTGTTCCGTCCGACGTTGTAATACTTGCCAGCCGGCCGCCTGCATGGTGTGTTAAGTCGGTACTTGTTTCGTTAGATGATCTAAGTTTTTCAGGCAACCCATTTTCATACTGAATTTCCATCGTTCCGGATCCGTTGGTGCCAATACTGGTGACAAGGCCGTTGGCATTCATCGTATGGATTTCTTTTACGCCATCGGGATCGGTGAGGGTGGCTGTTCCTTCAGTCCAATCATATGACCACAGACTACCGGCTGCATCGATTTGTGTTTTCACTCTGTGATCGCCGTCATACGTTAGCTGCAACAGGGGTTCAGTTTTACTGTGGCCGAGGGTTGCGATTTCACCGGGTTGTGACGTGTAACTGTAATACATTGTTTCGCCAACAGCATTCGTCACTGATGCAAGTTCACCTTTCGAAGTATAGGTGTACGTAACTGTTTGTTGCGAACTCGACGCGCTAAGAATCACACCGTTATCATCGGTTTGGAATACGATTGTATGTCCAAGGTCATCATAAACTGAATCAATCCTGCCATTCGACCAGGATACGTGAACCGGTATTCGTCCATTATCTTTCTTTATTAGCCGTCCATGCAGGTTAAACCAGTACTGAACGTGTCCCGGTACTTCGGTCAGCAGCCATCCTGTTACCTGCTCCTGAAGATTAGCAACCGCCTCTCTGCCCACAGCCTTCCATGCACCACCGTCCTTTGTAAAGCCAAGTCGCCTCCCGTCGCTCATCAGAATTATTACATTCAAGGAATCCCCAACCAGCAAATCATTAAACGTGTGCTGCCAGTTAGGGCCCATCCCGTATGGGAATCCTCCGCTAACAAGACCACCATCGTAGCGCCGTGTAAATTGGAGTAAGGGGCTTGAGGCAACGGAAACATCCGTTGGGGCGTCGTACACAAACTGTCCGCTCGCTGTGGCAACGGGGTCGCCGAATACCGAATAGTATGAGCCTACCGCAGCAGTGGCAGAGCTCCCTGAATCAGCGGGAGCAAGGAAGGGGGTTACAATCACATATTCATAACCAGACGGATGCAGCTTATCGCATTCATTCCATCGGAACTGAAACATCGCTGCCATCGGTTGGGGATCCTTTGCACTAACAGTGAATGTTATGCTTTGTCCATCCGAAACTGTTTGTTTCGTCGTTGGAGAAATTTCGTACCACGAGTTCTGGTTGCCGTACGGATCGATCTCATAACAACAGCCCTTTGGTGCCGTAAATACAATCTGGTTGTTGCCGCCACCGGCGTACAGCAGTATCCCCTTAGGGGATCTGGTAGGAGCGGGACACTCCGGCGGTTCCATAACTGTTACGGTAATCGAGTCTTTCTGTAGCCCCGTCTGATTTACCGGACTATTGGCATCTACAACAATGGTATAGGTACCCGCCTCTGTTGGAACAAACTCTTCTTCTGGCGTCACTGTTACTTCCTGGCCGGGACCAACCGTTGTTGTTCCTGATGTTGAAAACCGCAACAACCGTTGTTTGGCAAAGTAGACATTCAAGTGCCAGTTCACTCCGCCTAATGAATACTGCATATTCAAATTCACGAGGATGAAATACATCATCAACCGTTGGCCGACAATTAAATTCTGCAGGTTCTGAGCATAAATCCTGGGTGATCCAAGTTCGCCGGCGCGGACGGTTACCGGACTAACAAAGGCAAAAAGAAACCAGACAAAGGAACCCAGCGCAAGAAGTTGAATCTTCTTCATATACCCTCCGGATAATTAAGGTAGATTAAGGAGTAACTCACCAGCCATGATCATCCAACTTCAATTTACCTCTACCAACGGTGAGTTCCAGCAAACTTCGTGATAATATTAAAACAGTGTACCCGGACAAAAAGGTGACAATTGATAATCAACCGGGTAGGCCGTATGTGCTGCCATGACAGGCTGCTAACCCAACTGGGTACGGCTACAGTGACGCCAGATAGACCGACAAGCTGATTTCATTTGTCAGTTGAAGCTTTTTACGAATTCGCTGGCGATACTTTTCAATGCTGCGTGGCTCAACTCCCAGAAGGTTGGCCATATCCTTTGTGGACATTTCGTTGTGGATTAGGGCACACACCTTGCGCTCGGTGGGAGTAAGGCCGGGATGCTTGGAAATGAGTGATGGTAACAGATTACCCTGCACGTGGGCAAGCTTTGTTTCCAGTTCAAGCCAGTAGTCTTCGGTGTCAGTGACACGCTTTAGTCCAGCGGAAACCTGACGCAGCTTTTCTGACACCTCACGATCGGTGCTACGACCAGCCAGCGACTGCAACTCGAACCGTACGGATTGTATGACTGCTGTCTGCTGTGCAACAGCCATAGACATAGCAACCGCCTTCTTATGCTCCTCCTCTAGCGCCAACTGTAGTTCTGCGATCTGAGTTTCAGCATGTTGTCGGCGGGCTTCCGACTGTTCAACTGCCAGCTGTATTTGCAGGTTTACCACTTGCTGATCGGCACGTGCATTAAACAGCTCTCTGTCAAGCTCGTGCCATCGTCGAAGTGATTGTATAGCTCCCTTTAAATCGCCGGTGAGCTCCTGAATGTTCGACAAATCTCTGTGCACTTGTGCTTCCAGTAATTTTAGTCCTGCCTTCCTTGCGCCGGTTAAACTCCGTTTCAGGAGCTTCATCGCGTGGGCAACATCATGCTGCTTATAGTGGGTTTCACAGAGCACCAGGCCCAGATTGCGCAAAGCAATAGTCATCTGTACTGTTAGCCGATGTTGTTTTGCAAGTTGAAGGCAAAGGGAAAAATGCTGGTGTGCATTCTTGTAATAACTTTGCTTATGTGTAGTATCGGCAAGGTTGAGGTAATCCACACCAATACTTTCAACTATTTGTATCTTAATTTCTACACTGTTTTGGGTACAATCATCCAGGAGTTTTAGTGCGTTACTGTACTGCTGAAGCGCTTCGTTATACTTTCCAAGCTTACTAAGGCACATCCCAACTCCACGAATTGCCTGTGCCTGTTTTTCCTTATTATCATTCTGCTGATAAATGTCGGCGGTTTTTCTAAACCACTCAAGTGACGTAGCATAGTGTTTTAGGTTAAAAATCACGGTTGCGATATTACCGGAGATTACACCTGTGATATCGGTTTCTGCAGACGCAGAGCATGTATTCCACACATTCATGAAAATTCCAAGTGCGTCATTGTGCAGGCCAAGCAGCATCATGCACCGGCCGTGTACAATGCTTAGTGATTGTTTGGTGGAATTGGGAATATCATTCGAAAGGCCCGTGCTTGCCTTCAGAACGTCGCGAAGTGCAAGGTCACATTTACCGGAGGATTCGTACAGGTGCGCCCTATATGTTAGAAGTCGTAATCGGAGATCACGCCATTTACCTTTGTCCCGTGAAATATTTTGTACGTGCCGATCAGCCTGGGCAAGTAACTTGCTCAACTTGAAAAAGGTACGTTCTACTCCGACCGCAGGGTCCGTCTTCAACGATGCAAAGGCAACCTCGGCTCGGGTAAGTTCTGATAGTCTGCCTGGCATTGATAGTTACAGTTGTTACTAAAATATCAATAACCTGACCATCATCACTCCGGTACGCAGAAACATGCTTACACTATCAGCGCATCAATTGCATGATTTCTTATGTTCTGGTCTTCGGCTTTCTAATGTCATACTCTGGTCATTGTCACGACCAGCTATCTGCCGATAACGGCAACAGGAATCCTGCGGATAGTGGTATTAACGGTAAACTGAAGGATGTACAGGCCTGGTGTACACTCCGGCAGGCGGACAAGCAGAGTTCCACTATCAGCCTGATACACAGTACTGCAGGAAGAGTTTGTACCAGATACTGATATTAAAACAACACTGTGTGGCGGCAGCATATCCGGAACTTGCACATAAACATCTCCACCACTTGATACGGGATGCGGATATACTGTCGCTGGTATTGATGATGGAAAGAGGTCAAGAACCTTGGTTGGTGACGATGCAAGATTAGCAAGGTGTCCCACGAAAAATCTATAGCAACTGTCAATCAAGATCGGGTCATCATCCAGAGAGTGGCCAACGCCAGGGAACAGGAGAACGTCAGTTTGAATCCCCTGGTTACCGGCTCTGCGATCAATGGCAGCGCCTCCGCACAGATCAAATCCGAACTTACTTGGACCACATTCGAACGGTACGGTTTTATCCTTCGTACCGTGAACAGAAAACACTGGCGGGTCACCGGGTTCAATAAAGTTCGTATCAATCGTTGCCCCCCAGCATACAACCAACCCATGCACGGTACTCCGTTCGCCAGGCGTCCCAGAATTCCCTTCAACGTTTCTTACCGATGCATCCAGATTTGGCGGTACCTCATCATCCTGTAGTACTGCTGCCTGCATAATGCCCAAGCCCCCTGCCGAAGTACCAACTAAATAAATATGTGATGTGTCGATACCATATTCCATGGCATGGTTTCGCATAAAGCGTACCGCTGCGCGTACGTCCTGTGCGCAGCGGATACTTGCCTCCCACATGAGTTTCGGATCGGACTTGCTTTCTACGCCCAGACGATATTCAACCGACGCTGCTACAAAACCGCGACGGGCCAGGTCAGTGCCCCAGGTCTGAAAATTCTCTCCTGCCTTACCGCCACCGGTGAAGCCTCCGCCATGCACCAGAATAACCAAGGCTCTGTTTTTCTGGGTATCACCCTCAGGCTGGTAGATGTCCAGCAACAGCGTTGTGTTTGTACCCACATAATCCGGTGCAGCACCGTACACAATATCGCGGCTTACGGTTGATGTGGCAAAAATGGGGCTATGGTACCGCTGTGCGCTGATCCCTAAAGCAGCTATTAACAGTAGTGTTATGATGACAACAATTCGCATAGGTTCTCCATGGTTTCGTCGCCACAAAATCCACAAGTTCGGGAAGAGTTACAGCATTATCCTGCGACCAGACACCGTGGACTCCGGCAGGGATTGCACCTACGACTGATACACGATTTCATGCGTGATGTTTGCTGCCTTAGCAAGCATGGCACTCACTCCGCAGTATCTGGTAACACTCAGTTCAACGGATCGTTCTACCTTTTCGGCATATTCCTGCGTGGTTCCAACCTCGTACACCACGTGGATATGCGAATACACCTTGGGATGCTCTTCAGTCAGCTCGCCGCTTACCCGAATTGCCAGACTGGTGTATGGCACCCGCATCTTGGTAAGCAGCGAGGCAACGTCCATACCTGTACATCCCGCCAGTGCTGTGAGCAAGAGTTGTTTTGGGCTTACTCCAGGCTGTGCTCTGACCGACTCAGGGCTTGCCAGCTGTATCTGCTGTGACTGCTGGGTTGCGATAAAATCAATTCCGTCCTGCCATTCGGCTACTACCTGATGCTTCACTGTAATATCCTTGTTTATTATTAATACACGTGACGTGGTTGAGTTTTCTCAAATGATTTCGTGCGACTGACATATACCATCAACCATTTGTGCAAATATCAGCTATATGCCGTACACTTGTTTGGTACCTACATTACACTATTTTATTCTGGTTTTGCGTATCTTTGTCGTGTTGTACAAGCGTACAACCTTTTGCAGCCCCTTTCTCATGCCCGTTTCGTTCTGATTTGTGATCAACGGCAGTAGACGGAGAGCCCGTCGCGCGAAAGAAGTTGCCGTTGTTTACATAATTTATTTTCAGAACTATGTCTTTTTCCTCTATGGGGCTTGCAGAGCCCGTACTTACTGCTGTGCGCAAGGCCGGCTATACTTCTCCCACCCCTATTCAGCAGCAGGCTATTCCGGTAGTTCTTAATGGCAGCGATGTATTTGGCTGCGCACAAACCGGCACCGGGAAAACCGCTGCCTTTGCACTGCCGATCCTTACCCGGCTGTATCAATCCAAACCTCGCCGAGGTACAATTACCACACTGGTACTTGCGCCTACGCGCGAGCTGGCAGCACAGATAGCTACCAGCTTTCGAACCTATTCATTCGGACAAAAACTAACCACCCTGGAAGTGTTTGGCGGGGTGTCTATTAACAATCAGCAGCGGATGCTCAGGCGTGGCGTTGATATTCTGGTGGCTACTCCCGGACGTTTGATAGACCTGATGGAACAGCGGATGCTCACGCTCAATAATGTTACTACCTTGGTTCTTGACGAGGCAGACCGGATGATGGACATGGGCTTCATGCCACAGGTAAAACAAATCCTTAAGGCTGTACCTCAGCAAAGGCAGACACTGTTCTTTTCGGCAACCGTACCCAATGAAATCGTACAGCTTGCTTCCACCATCCTTCACAACCCGGTTCATATCTCCGTCACTCCGCCGTCCACGGCTCAACCTACCATCGCACAAGAACGCTTCCGGGTTGAGAAAGAGCATAAACGCGAGCTACTTGCTTACCTGCTGGATAAACGGCTTACCGAGAGTGTGCTGGTATTTACGCGTACGAAGCATGGGGCCGACAAGGTAGCTCACGATCTTGTCAGACGGGACATCCGCGCTGATGCAATCCACGGCAATAAAACTCAGGCTGCCCGGGAAAAAGCGTTGGCTAACTTCCGCAATGGTAAAACCCGGGTCCTGGTTGCAACAGACATCGCTGCGCGCGGCCTGGATATCCAGCAGCTTCCCTACGTTGTCAACTTTGACATTCCGGAGTCAGCCGAGACATACGTACACCGTATCGGGCGAACCGGTCGTGCCGGTAAGGAGGGCACTGCCCTTCTGTTCTGCACGCCAGACGAAGATTCGGCGGTAAGAGCAATCGAGAAACAACTTGGTAAGTCAATAGAGCTTATTAGTGAGCAGCCTTACCACGTGGTTGTTCAGCCAAAGGCTGAACATGTAAAGAAATCGCACCCTCAAAAGCAGTCGCGTACATCACCTGATGGTAAAACCAGGCCGTCCAAATCGCGCCGGTCAAAGCCAGGACAGCAATCAAAACGCGGTGGCTCCGCTAAGGAAGCACAGGTGGCCAGGAAAAACGGTGCACCTGCCGGCGGCCATAAAGGCACTGCAACCCCTTCCAAGAGTAAGCCGGCGTACCTTTCTGCGATATTGCAGTAAGTGGCTCTGGCTATAACATAGAACTCGAACAGATTAGTTAGTAACTATACTATTTTACTGATTTGAGTACAGTGTACGTATTTTGAGTCGTCGCATGAGACTGTTTCAAAAAGTGTGTCAATAACGTTAGATCAATCTGCGGGAAAACCTGCTGTAGATAGAAACACTCTTGATTTCGGGTCGGTCAAGTGAGCGCCCACCGAGCACCTGACGTCAGGCAACTCAATAATCGGCAGAGACGGCGTACTGACGCCCTTGCTGAAAGAATGTGTCAAGGAAGCACTCGATGGCGAGCTTGATGTGTATCTGGAAGCGGAAAGCACGCAGTCGATTCGGCCAAACCAGCCTAATGGGTGATTTTTCTGTCGCTATGTCAATACAACTCCTGAATACATCGCAATGCAGTCTCATTTCCCAGAATATGTGGCGTAGTTCTGCGATTTACTCATGCCCAAGTCCGGACTCCTCACATGCGTACTTGTGGTTTCGACTACTCTTCCACAGTGGGCTTGCTCCATAGCCCCCTATCCTATACATTCCCACCTCGGAAGCGTGTTTGGTATATTTGCCGATACCTTTCAATACTGAATAATCGTTTCATGACGCAGCAGAATACTGAATCAACACAACCACAAAAGGCTGAAGGGGGCTCTGAATCAGCGGACAATTCAAAACGTGGACATCGCAGAGACAGACGTCGACCGCACAGGCGTTCCGGGAATTCGCACCCACCAGCCGAACGCCAACCAGAGTCACAGCCTGCTCCTGCCGTGCCATCAGAGGTGAAGGCAGCTCAGCCACAAAGGCCCGAAACGCAGGATTCCGAATCTTCCGATAAATCCGGACAGCCACCAAGGCAACAGGGTGCCCAGCGTCAGTCACGTAGGAATAGAAACCGCAACCGGCAAGCTGAGACTTCCCAAACACCTGCCGAGAGTGATTCCCAACAATCCATGCAAGGTCCTGTAAAGGGCGGTGGCAAGTCAAACGGGAAAAATGCAGATAAACACCCGGATAAGGCACCCGAGAAAAATGGTGGGAAGTCCGGAACAAAGGGACACAGCAAATCAGAGCAAAAGGAACGTGAACAGCCGGCTTCGATTCTGCAACGCCGGTTGTCGAGAGAATCTAAACAGCATGATACAAACGATGAACCCTTCGTACCTGCTCCGCAGCAACCCGAGGCTGCTACAGTAGATGCCTATATCGCAAGGCTCAAGGGGTGGCAGCGGGAGCTGGTTACCAAGCTGCGGACACTTATCAAACAACAGGCATCGGATGCTTCGGAGACGATCCTGTGGTCACAGCCGGTATTTACGCTCAATGGTCCGGTCCTTTACATCAAGGCATTTACAGATCATGTTAACCTTGGTTTCTGGCGCGGTAATGAGCTCGACGATTCGGGCAACCGGCTCGTTGGCGATCTCCCAACGATGCGTCACGTGATCATCAGGAATTTAAATGAATTTGATAAAGACCTGTTCGAGCATTATATCCGTCAGGCGTTTAAACTGAATCGTGAGAAAGGCGATCCGACGGCTTAGCCAACCTCCTTCCTTTTCTGTGTATTGGATAAGGGGCTAACGCAAGGCTGATTCTAATGCGGTTGCTGCATCAGTTTTTTCATCGCGATATTTAATGATGATTGGCGTAGCTATACTAAGACCGTGACGAACAGCAAACGATGAGCTGTGTGTTCGCGTTCCGCTAACAACAACAGCTCCCTCAGGAATTTCCAGTGGTGCATCAGAACTACTGCGAAGAATCCTCTCATGGACCAGATCGTACACTGGCATTGAGGAGTTTAGAATCACTCCGGTACCAAGCACCGCCCGACTACGTACAAGCACGCCTTCGTACACGCCGCAGTTACCGCCAACAAGAACATCATCTTCGATAATCACCGGACGTGCTCCGGCCGGCTCAAGAACACCACCAATTTGGGCAGCAGCACTTATGTGAACACGCTTGCCTATCTGGGCGCAGGTGCCTACGAGAGCATGGCTGTCAATCATCGAGCCTTCGTCCACATACGCACCAATGTTAATGTACATCGGCGGCATACAGATCACTCCTCTTGCAACAAAAGCACCCCGACGTATCGCACTGCCTCCGGGCACAACTCGAACACCGGACTCAAGCGTCAGGCGCTTTAACGGCAACGTATGCTTGTCAAAAAACGGGAAGCCCCCTTCACTAACATCAATCAGGATTCCCTGTTTAAAGATTTCCAGGATACGCTGTTTTACCTCGATGTTTACTATCCACACACCGTCATCATTACGCTGTGCGGCACGCACCTCGCCGGTATCAAGTTTTGTTATGAATTGCTCAATGTCACTCATAGTTTGTAAAGGCAAGATTTAAAATTTTATAAATCAGCCGTGCCGTTGTCAGGTTTGGGTGCGATAAACCATCCATTGGCGCCAGCTCCACACAGTCTAATCCAACGATCGTCCGCCCCGTACGCCGAATCTCACGAATAACGGCTATAGCTTCATGATACAACAGCCCGTCCGGCTCCGGTGTCCCGGTTGCAGGCATGATCGCCGGATCCAGTCCGTCCACGTCGAACGTAATGTACACCTCGGGGCCGAGCGTTCCCACAACATGACGTATCCAGCTTGAGCCATACATACCACGTTGAATTGCCGACATTGTGTAGGTGTTGATGCCGGATACCTTCATAAACTCGGCTTCTTCCTTGCAGAAAGCACGGATACCCACCTGGGTTATGCGTCGGGGCGACATGATTTCGCATACCCGTGCCATCACCGATGCATGCGAGTATGCCGAGCCTTCGTAGCTGGAACGCAAATCAGAATGGGCATCAAACTGCAGCACGCTCATATTGGGATAGTGCTTTAAATGAGCTGCAACCGTTGCCTGGCTAATGGTATGTTCGCCGCCAAGAGTAACAACAAATTTGTCCAGACGCAGCAGCTCGTCAATACTATCGTGAATAATGTTCATTGCCCCGGCATCTACAGCATCCTGAAAAGCAATTGGCTGCAACGTGGCAATTCCAACATCAAAGCACAGCTCACGATCGGTTTCGTCATCATAGAATTCAACAAACTTACTTGCCTCCAGGATCGCCTCCGGACCCCTTGCTGTACCCGAGCCATAGCTAACTGTATGTTCGTAAGGGGCTGAGACGATCGCAATTTTGGAATCCTGAAGATTGCTGTGGACACTTTCGATGCCAAGAAAATTATGTTCTATCCCTAATGTTGTCATAAGTCAATGAAAAACGTTAAACCATGAACGATTCGGTTACAAAGATATCCGTTGCTTGATCCAACACCATATAAGGGTAAACATTAATGGGCAACCTACGCATACAGCGGTTTGGATGGTACATGGTGGATTGGGCCAACAGTGCCTTTGTGACCACGGTGGTCACGGTGTTTCTGGGTCCCTACCTTACCAGTGTCGCAGAACAAGCTGCCGTCAACGGTACCGTCCACGTCCTTGGTATTCCCCTTCACCCGGGCTCGGTTTTTGCGTATTCGGTAAGCCTGAGCGTACTGCTCCAGGTGCTGGTGCTGCCACTTATTGGAACGTTAACGGACAGGACTGAGTTCAAACGCAGCATCTTAGTTGCAACCTCGATGGCTGGAGCTGCAGCAACAATGTTAATGTTTAGCATTTCCACTAACAGCGGGAATTTTCTCGCCGGTGCTCTTCTCTTCATTATTGCCAATGTAGCATTTGGTGCCAGTGTGGTGGTATCAAACGCCTTCCTTCCCATCTTGTCTGCGCCGGCTGACCGTGACAAAGTAAGCTCACGAGGATGGGCATTGGGGTATCTGGGAGGAGGATTACTCCTTCTTGCTCAGTTACTCTGGTTTAACAATGCTGAGGCCTTGGGTGCAGACACCGGGTTCGTTGTCCGTGGTATTCTTGCTTCATCCGGAATCTGGTGGGCATTGTTTATGGTGGTACCATGGATAACCCTCCCACGATCGGTTCCCGTACCGGAGAGAATCCGGCAGACACCATTCCGGCAATTTATTGTTACGTTGCGCGATATGCGGTTGTATCCCGTTACTCTAACTTTTTTTATTGCCTATCTTTTTTACAACGACACAATTCAAACAGTAATTCAAATGGCCTCGGTCTATGGTCAGGAAGAATTACATCTTGGGCTGGATGTTCTTACCCAGGCTATTCTACTTGTACAGTTTGTAGCTATCCCCGGATCACTGTTGTTTGAGCGACTTGCGCGGTTCATCGGAACCAGAAATGCCATTCTGGTTGGACTTGCCGGGTGGGCAGCCGTACTGACGGCTGCCTATGGTGTCGTGAATAACGCTACCGGCTTCTACATCCTGGCTTCTGCGATTGCCATTGTGCTGGGCGGCACGCAGGCGCTCTCCCGCTCGTTGTTCAGCACCATGATACCTGCCGGCAAGGAAGCTGAGTATTTTGCATTGTACGAAATCGGAGATAAAGGTACATCCTGGATTGGGCCGCTTCTCTTTGGTATAATGCTGAATCTAACCGGTAGTTACCGTGCTTCCGTATTTTCACTTATTATCCTGCTCATTGTGGGGATAATCCTGTTTTTACGAGTAAAACAAAGCCCCTTACACCCATCAAGCGAAAACTTATAGTATTTTTGCACGTTATTTGCGTCCACTACTTATGAAGTTTAGCTGCCTATGTTACTAAAATTTACTGTTGATGCTGAAAAAACGCTCCTGTGGCATGATGGAACGTCGGGTCAGGTGGGTGTAAAGTCGATTGTTGAGACCGACTCAACCAATATTGTGGTTCTTGGTGGGGTTTCATACGTTGCAGAGGGATCACAGGTTAACGTTTTATTAAATTCGGCCGGATCGAAAATCGGGATAGCTAAAACCGAGGAAGACCTGCCTGTAAAATCCTTGTAGTCAGAGCACAACTATCCTACACCAGGAATTCGGAAAAAAAGTAAAGGTTGCCATTTCCATGGCAACCTTTGTTTGTTGGGAGTGGCGATTAAAGAGAAAATCTAGATTTGCGCCATACGCACCATTGATTCCGCTACGGCTTGATAAAAAACGGATTAGTGAAAACTACCCCATGTTGGAAATCCCCCGGGCTTCCGGGAGCCTGCCTGTAGATGCTGGTATTGGGCGGAGCCACAATTCGAAGACCATGAAGGCCCATCCAGGCAGGATCTGCAATAATGTAAATGGTATCGGCCGGTGTAATTTCGCTTGGTGCTTCTCCATCCCAGGTGACCGAACTTGTTGTTTCCGGCCTCATTGGCAGACCGATTCCACACGGTAATGACACTGCTGGTGGTGGTGGTGGTGGTGGTGGTGGTTCACCTGATAAAATCGTACAGGTAGCTACCTTTGGCAGATCGCCTCCTCCTTTCCCCATCACCAGATACGGAATCCCCGGGTCTCCTTTAAGCTTGTACGTTTTGGCCCACGTTCCTGCATACAGATTAACCGTCGTGCCTGCTTCTATCTTCTCGGCAGTGCTGGGTAAAAGAAGCGTGTCGCCAGCAACCAGGGTTCCGACATAGTCACCGTTTGCACCTTTCTGATACAGTCGCAACGTATCACCAACAATGGTTGTAAGCTTAACCGTAATGAAGGCAGGTGCTGACACAGACGTAGAAACCTCGCCTGGCGGAGGTTGTTTTGTACAACTGCTTACCATTAGAACAATGGCAAGCACAGTCAGTAAACTCTTATGCATTATAACCCTCTATATGTTATGCAAATATGACTTTCGCGAAAATATTGATATTTATAGGGAGATGGTACCTACTTTGCAACACTTTATACATAATAATTTGACAAACAAAAAGCGGTGACACCCTGGGATGCCACCGCCTGAAGACCGTAACGTATATAATGCAGTGCTATTTAGTCCATTATCTTTCGCAGAAATGACGGCTGATTGGAGCCGGAGCCGGCACTGCCTTGTCTTGCCCTTGGCCGGGGGAAGGCTTCGGGCTGACCTCCATCAATATCCGCATCGGGTGTGGGATGCTTAAGGGGCTTAAGCGATTGCGAGGGAGGTTCTGCTGCCGCATTTTTACTAAGACCTCCACTCTCTTTTATCGGTATCGGCTGAGTAGAGGTACGCAAGACGGGCTGCTGCCGAGATGCTGGTAGTGAGGATGATTCGGAGGCGGAATCACGCCATACAGCCGGAACTTCGATATCTGTCTGATCCACCTTTTGGGGTGGTTTGAGCAAACTATGCCTGTCAGGAGAGTGGTTTCCAGGAGCCTGGGAGGGACGGTGTTCGGCAGTAATGACCGGAGCTTCTGTATCACGGACACCATCGGCAGGCTTTGTAATGTTAATTGTAATCGGTGGTCGCAGATCATTCAACGAATCGTTTTGCCCACCTGAACGATCGAATCCGGTGGCTACCAGAGTAACTGAAATCTGATCATCCAGCTCATCCAGGTCAACAATTCCATGAATAAGATTGGCTTCTTCGCCGGCAGCCTTCTGGATGCACGACATTGCGATTCGAACCTCGTGCATCGTTAACGAGCTACTGCCGGAGATGTTCACCAGGATACCTTTTGCGCCATGGATATGCATATCTTCCAGGATTGGCGAATTGAGTGCGTTTTGTGCAGCCTCGAGCGCCCTGTTAGGGCCGCTTCCATAGCCAATACCAATCAGTGCATCCCCTTGGTTTTTCATTACCGTCACGACATCAGCAAAGTCAACATTCAGTAAACCTTCGCGGGTAATGATATCGGCAATACCCTTTGTGGCATTGTAGAGAACTTCGTCAACCAGTTCCAGTGATTTCTGAAACGGCATATTCTCATCGGCAAGTTCCAGGATTCTGTCGTTTTGAATAACGATCAGTGCATCTACATGCTCTCGCAATGCCCGAATACCATCTTCAGCAACTGCCATACGGTACTTGTTTTCGTAGCTGAACGGTTTAGTAACGATTGCAACTACCAGGGCTCCGAGATCGCGTGCTTCGCGCGCAATTACCGGAGCGGCACCAGTGCCGGTTCCACCTCCCATTCCTGCGGTTACAAATACCATATCCGACCCGGCAAGAGCTTCGCGAACTTCACCTATCGATTCTTCGACGGCAGCTCTGCCAACATCGGGGTTTGCGCCGGCACCAAGGCCGCGGGTAATACTGGACCCAAGGTTAATTTTTACCTGGGCCGGATTCTTTAAAAGTGCTTGGTTATCAGTGTTGGCTGCAATAAAGTCCACGTATTCCAAGCCACGTGCAATCATTGTGCGCACAGCGTTCCCGCCGGCACCGCCAACACCAATCACGCGGATTCGAGCTCCGCTGGAATGGCTCATGTCGAGCTCAATCGGCATATTTCCCCCCGATCGGTGACACTATAGGTTCTCAAACCAATTTTTAACTTTTGATAAAAATCCCTTTTGGTCTCCACTATGCTGTTGAGTGGCGGCCACAGGGTGTTGTTGAGTCTCCCGTTCCTCGGCGGGAGTTTCGAATTCATCTTCATGTTGTAGCGCGTAGAGCGCCAGCCCGACTGCAGTTGAATAGGCAGGACTGGTGACTTCCTTCCCCAGTCCGTCCTTACTGATACTGCGCGGTATCCCAATTGCAACCGGCATATTAAACACCCGACGCGCCAGGGTATCGGAGCCTCGAAGCAGACTGCTGCCACCGGTAAGGACAATACCTGCGTTCAGCTGGTGAGCCCAGCCGCTGTCCATGAGCCGCTGTAAAACCAGTTCAAAGGTTTCGGCTGCCCGCGGTTCAATAATCTGCGCCAGCACAACCTTGCTAAGCTCGGTAGGTGTACGTCCGGCAACTCCGGGTATCTGAAAAACAGTGTCGTGCATGATGGTCCGGCCGTCAGCATGACCATGATCTTTTTTAATCTGCTCGGCATCAAGATTCCTGATACTAAGCACCGTCATGATATCATCAGTTACTTTTTGTCCAGCAACGGGCACAACACTGGCAAAGCGTAATACATTGCCCTTAAATACCGATACATCCGTAGTCCCGGCTCCGATGTCCACCAAGGCAATGCCAAGGTCTTTTTCGGCTTCTTCAAGGACGGCATATGCGCTGGCAAGGGGCTGAAGCACAAGCGCATCTACATCAACGCCTGCCCGTTCGGCACAGCGGTAAATATTGTCAACCGCTGCTGCCGATGCTGTTATCACCAGACCATTTGCTTCAACACGCTTCCCGCTCATGCCCAGCGGGTCGGTAATGCCTTCCAGGTCATCTATCACATAATCCTGCGGGATGACGTGCAAAATCCGGCGATCCGGTGTTATCCGTACCTGCGCCAGTTCGTGATGCAGACGCCGTACGTCGGATGCTGTGATCTCGGCTCCCGAAACGGTCACGATGGCCTTGGTACCGGATGTTGCAATATGGTCGCCACTTACACCAACAACAGCACGTGTAATTTCAAACCCGCTTTTCTTTTCGGCTTGCTCAATCGCGTTATTAATTGCTTCTGCCGTCTTACCAATGTTGGTAACAACCCCTCGTTTCAATCCGTCACACGGTGCTATGCCGGAGCCAACAATGTCAATCATTCCGGTGGACGGATCGCGCGTTGCAACAACAACGGCAACCTTCGAAGTCCCAATGTCCAAACCAACGTATGGGGTACGATTACTCACGATGCACCCCGCTGCCGGACAACCTGTCCGTCCCACCGTAAATCATAAACTCCGTTACAGAGTACCTGAGCACCAAAACTGTGTGCAAACACCCTGGCATTTTGAAACGATACTCCTGCTGAGATTCCCCGACTGATGCCCTGACCAGTAGTTGGGTTAACATACCATACCCCATGCGCGGTACGCAATTCAATCCGAGTATTCTTCCTGCAAACCACTTCACTGACTGCGGAGTACAACTCTGTTCCAAGCTGGGATTGCGCTGTTTGCAGAATTGCGACGATACCTGGCAAATCCAACTCGCGATAACTCTGCCCGGCTCCCGGCCGTATCACTGGCAAATCCTGAGCAGTCCGCTCAACCGATTCCGGTAAGATTACTCCCTGGTCGTCTACATACCTGAGGTTACCGTCACCTATCTCTACATGGGCTACCGGCCGGCACTCTAAAATCTCCGCCGCTATGGTCCGTACACCGGTATAATACACAAATGCGTTCGTAACAAAGGGTATGGTTTCTATGCTGTCCCGCACTGCCGCAAGAATAATATTGCGCCGCTGCTTGCTTATCTCCGCACCAAGGACGGCTTGTACATACTGCCGGCTTAATCCGGTCGCCCCTTTAATGACAACCTGCTCCACTGACTGACGCTCCAGCCAGTGTGTCCCAATAAACGCTGCAAATACAAGAACCAGAACCGACACCGTTACAGCCGACGTACGTCCGGACCTTGCAACTTCGACCGATGTGTGTTCCCCTCTGCGCTTCACTGATATTCCTGTTTTGTGGATAAGTGCCGTGATAATATCCACATCCTGTGGATAATTATAGCTCGGTCACCTGTTTCCAGTATCTTCACCATTTGAAAAAACTAATTTATCTCAGTTTTTTACAATGGCTTACAACAATGCAAAGGTACAGTCTACACACACCCGTTGCAAGTGCAACAAACCGTTTTTTTACAGATATTTCCAACAGGTTATCCACATCAAGGGGATTTTCCCAATTTGCAGGCTCTGTGCCCGGGAACTTTTGTGTTTGCGCCCAATGCGCAAGCCATACACAAACACCGAGGTGCATGCAGACTTTAACCAGGTCTGTGGCAACAGCAGGTGCCAGCTTCGGGTCCTCATTTCATGATTTAACCTCCAAGCCTACTCCGGTTAAAAACAGCTTCTCCACAGCCCCTTTGTCTTTCCCACAAATGTGGAAAAGCGAAGGTTGACGATCAGTCATGACGGTGGAAAACCATAACCGTTGAAAAACAATACAGATACGAGTAGAGTACAGGAGGATATCAACAGTCTTATTAACAGCTGGCCAACAGCTCTTTCTGTTATCCACTGCAATATCCACTGCTTGTCCCCATACTTCTACCAGCCTGATTGACAACGTTTTCATGATTACTCGTATAATACCAAGCTTGTGAATCCAGATTATTGAGTTACATCGTGCTGCATTAATACCTCAGCAATTACGCCCTTATTTAGATTGAATTCAAATTCGTTTGAAATCAACGAACGCTGATTCATATATTTGTGATCCCCACGGAGGGCTCGCATAATGGTATTGCAGCGGTCTTGAAAACCGCCGGGCGCAAGCCTGTGGGGGTTCGAGTCCCTCGCCCTCCGCCATCTACCGTGCCGCTCACAGTTCGGTCTCTTTACCAACCATCCTTAAGGATTAGCATGTTTCGATACCTGGCCATATTTGCAATCGTAGCGCTCGGGCTATCTGGGTGCTCAGAGAGTACAAACCCTTCTACCCCTACCTCATTCCTTTCGTTTAAAACGGGGACATATATTCTAAGCGACGTTGATGTATTTGGCAAAAGCAGCACTGGGACTGATTCTGTGCTGGCCAATTACTCAGACTCAGTGGCAGTAACCGGGTCGGCTATGGTTACGGATTCAAAAGGAAATGCAAAGAATTCGCAGTTGTATGTGAAGTTTATTCAAGGGGCTCCGGTTGACACAACGTCACTCTCGGAGTCGTCTGACAAGTCAAAGCTCTACCGCCTGTACCCAATGGCGTACAACATTACTGGCGTTGGGGTGGTTGATTTTGGCAGTCACTGGACGTTGCTGTATGATAATGCCAGCACAACATGGACTGCACTCCAGGACTCAGTTAGTGACATTAAAGCAACCTATATGGGAATGGAGCTAACCTTTAATGCTGCGGTCAAGGTAAACGGCAGCAAAATAGGCACTGAAGACCTAACCATCAATGGCGCTGCCGTAAAAACGACCAAGGTAAAACTGAACTATGTTATCCAGCTGTATATTAGTTCTGCATTAGGTCCGATCCCTGTGGAACCAATTCTTGTTAATGCAGAATACTGGCTGGCTGAAAATGTTGGTATTGTTAAAACAAAACAGGATCCGTCCGCAATTAAACTGGGTCCGCCTGCTAATCAGGTGATCCCCTTCCCGGGCTTTGTTTATACACCAACAAAATTCGTCATAGCACAATAATCAAAATACCTATTCTCTTGAAAGGGGCTCTGGCAACAGTAGCCCCTTTTTTTTTGTTCTGCCGGTTTTACCACTATTTTGTTTAGGTACACATGTAACCGGATACCAACATGCTGACTCTGACGGCCTGAACAAACACACAGCTATGGAACACTCAACTCCGGCAACACGCGAATCCGATTTTCTGCAGACACTTCATTCGTTCTACCGTCAGGCAGAACGATTTGCCCTCTCACTTGCTCCAACGCGCGAAGATGCCCGCGACTTACTGCAGGATGCCTTGGTCATTGCATGGCAGAAATACGATGACATACACGATAAGGCAGCTATGAAGACATACGTGTTCACTGTCCTCTGCAACCTTAACCGACGTCGTTTTCGCAAACGCCGGCTGGAACAGGCACTTCCCGATGAATATGAAGACACCATCCATGATACCGAACTGCTGCCCGACCGCAAAACAGATTCAGCCTTAGTCCGCGATGTCATTAATCAGCTGCCCGATGCGTACCGAGAAGCCCTGCTACTGTACGAGGTTCACGATCTGCCGGTTGCAGAGATTGCCGTTATCCAGCACTGCTCTGTGAGTGCAGTAAAGCTCCGACTGTTTCGTGCGCGCAGAACTGTTGCTAAAAAACTTGGTGTGGCAAAATCATCTGACTGTTCGGTGCCAACAACTCTTCCCATTCGACAATAGACAAACTGAGCGTAACATGAAAACATTCCAGACTCTTCGTGATGCATTCGATTCGCAGCGGGTTCCACCACCAACTCCTCCGCTACTGTCTGATCACGACATCCTGTCCGCAATTCAGTCGGCTCCGCCCACGTCCCCCGATGCTCCGGCCGTTGGCCACAGAAACATCCGCCGTACCATAGCCTTTGCATCAGCTGGTGCAGCTGTTGCTGCCGGCATAGCGTGGTTTGCCTTCGTGGATCGGGCCGAACCTGGTATCACTGAACAGGAATTCGTTGCCGGAACATCTCAAAAAACTATAATTTCCGTTACTACTGATACGGGAAACCAAAGCCCCTTACCATCTGTTGCCTCAACGCTCAGCGATAACAATGCCACCAGGGAGCATGATGCGCACCCTGTACACTTTACGCAGATTCGTTCTGCAGCGGCGGAATCACTGGGCCTTACCGTCACCAACGAACGAATCACCTATGTTGAGGATGGGTTTCGGATAACGATTTCAACATCGGGAATCAGCGTCCGCGGAACCCATGATGCAACAGCAACACCGGCTCCAAAGCACATTACACTCTATCGCAATGATACCGTTCTTGCCTCATGGTTCTCGGAAGCACATGCAGAGGTTGGCAGTCTTGTTGCCGTTCGCTATACTCTGAAAAATCCTTCTCAACCGCTGTTTCCGTATGCAGATGTCGTACTGTGGTACCAACCTTCTGTTGCATTTCTGGATGCCGTCCCACCCGAGGTTGGCCAACAGATCAGGCAGGAACTAAGAGGAGCCAAGGCGTCCGATCCGTTCACACAACCATTGCATACTCCAAACGGAATCACCTCAGCAGAGATCTTCCCGAATCCGGTTCGCAGCCAGACGGCATCGTTACGGTTAACGGTTGGCAAGAGGCTTACTACAACAGCATCTATCATCAATATCCAGGGGAATACAGTTCTGAACCTATGGAACGAACGCATTCTAACCGAAGGCACCCATACTGAGCCGATTTCCCTGCCATCAGAATTGGCAAACGGAATGTACGTAATCGTCATCACCGATGCACAGTCATCAGAACAGATAGTACAACGAATTCTTATCGAGCGGTAAACCGGAGAACGAACGATGAAAACATACTTTAATATCACTCTGCTTATCGCACTGACTATTGTTTCGGCACTCAGCCTGACGCTGCCACTTCTGCCGCAGGATTCTGCTACGCCGACTGCACGTATTCTGCCCAAACCACCGGTGTCAGTGGGTGTGTTCGTGCGTGATTCAAATGGGGCCCCGGTTCCAATGATGGTGCAGGAACTGGATGTCAGTGTTGCGATAACCGGTACAATTGCAACAACAACACTGGATATTACCGTGTTTAATCCTCATGACCGCGTGCTGGAAGGCGAGTTCGTATTTCCGTTAACAAATGGACAAACCGTGTCGCGCTTTGCTTTAGATATTAACGGTAAATTGCGCGATGCTGTTGTAGTAGATAAAAGCAAGGGTCGCTCAACCTTCGAGGAGGTCATCCGCACCAAGGTCGATCCAGCCTTGCTGGAGTGGACACGGGATAACTCTTTTAAAGCTCGGATCTATCCGCTGCCGGCGAAAGGCATCCGCAGAATTGTAATTGCCTACGAACAGTTGCTGACGTCTGTCCCTGAAGGTCTGGGCTACACAATCCCTTTTTCGTACACCTCTGCGATACCAAAGTTTAATTTCCACGCCACCGTTACAGGGTTTGGCAGCACACCGAGCTTAACGGGTGGCAGTGCTGACACTATGTTTTTCAGTCCGCATGGCAGAAACTACACCATTGGTTTTTCCCGAGCAAACGTGCTGCTTACAACACCGTTTACCATCATGGTTCCTGTGGCGCTTTCCCAACATCGTGTTGTGGTAGAAGAGCACAAGGGTGACGACTATGCGGCTATTTTTCTGAATACCGGTAGCGACGTCAACACCCGCCGGTTACCTGTACAGCCACGCTCTGTAACAATACTCTGGGATGCTTCCATCTCTGGTACTAAACGAAACATTCCCTTGGAACTCGAGTATCTGAAACAGTTGATGAACACAATGAGGCCGGCTTCAATCACGGTACTGACCTTTGCCCATACCATTCTTACCAAGCAAGAGTACAGCCTTGCAGATTCTCAGCTCATTGTAAAAACACTTAGCAGTTTACCGATGGACGGTGCAACTCAGCTTGGTGTACTGCCACTGCGTACTCTTACGTCAGACGTTGCGTTTTTGTTCAGCGATGGCATTTCAACCTTTGGGAACGAGCAAATTCAGGATGCCACTGTTCCGGTATATTGCATCACATCGGCTTCACCGGCTGACTTCCCGGTTCTGAATTCAATTGCTGTCCAGAGCGGCGGTGAACTGATTGATCTTACCGTACTGTCAATTCACGACGCTATCGAAACAGCGCTTCAGCAGCACCGCAAAATCATGTCAGTTAGCGTGATTGACGGCAGCATAACTGACATTCTTCCATCATCGGCAACCGTTAGCAATGGTATCACAGTTGTGTGTGGTCGCCTGCTTACCTCATCAGCCACAGTGCGAATTACCACCGGCTTTGATAACAGCTCCCAACAAACTCAAACAATCACCATCAGTAAGCATGAGCATGGTTCGGAAGGCACTGCAATTCCACGTCGATGGGCTACCATGATGATTGAGAGGCTGAGCATTAACAGATCAGAAAATGCCGACGCAATTCGTGATTTGGGAACCCGGTTTAACCTTGTAACACCAGGGACATCGCTAATCGTACTGGATCGAATCGAAGATTACCTGCGATTCAACATCAAGCCTCCGGAGTCAGAGCCTGAACTTGTTGCTCTTTTTCAGGAACGAATTGCCGCCTACCGGCAAGACAGTGTGCGTGCCATACAGGAACGGCGCACCACTATTGAGAGAACGCTTAATAGTGTGCGTACCGCTGCAAAGCCATCATCGCTACCTGCTAACTCCGGAACGTTCTGGATATGGCCGGAAGCTCAGCCCCTTCCCAATGGAATGTCGGCCCGGGAGATCGGTTCTGTAACGGGGAAGGTAACAGATGAAAAGGGTGTGGCACTTCGAAATAAAAAAGTAACGATATTGAATACCGGTTTCACGACTGTCACGGATGCAACAGGAACCTATACGTTTACAGGAATTCCGCATGGTGTGTATTCCGTTATTGCTGATCCTAACGGTGGCAGTGGAACAGCACGCAACACCGTTATCGTAGAGCCCGGAAAGGTTGTGCGAGGCAACATTATTCAATCCAGGGTCAGAATACCAGACCTGAAGGCGTCTGACGTTGTAGGAAGAGCCGCCACCCGCAATGGTGCCGCCACCATTGGACTCCCCGCACCGGCAGCGTACGGTGGTGCCATGGAACGGCTGAGTGTATCTGACGAGAGCGCTATGGTGTCGGGCGTAGATGCCGCCGTTGTGTCAGACAATTTTCAAATGGAGATGGCAGATGCAACAACACCTGACCGACATTCGACCGAGCCATCATCCAACATTAATCTTGTGCCGGGCAAGCCTACAGCTCACAGTGTATCCCGTGAAGTATGGACGGAGCCGCTTGAACGGGCCACTACGGCTGACCAGGTTTATGCCGTGTACGTGCAGCTACGCAGCCACTATTTTGAGTCAACCGGCCTATATCTTGACGCTGCAGATGCGTTGATTCAGCACGGCAACAAGCCACTTGCATTACGAGTGCTACTTTCATTGGCCGAGATTCAGGGTGAAGACGCACGCACACTACGGATTCTGGCTCACAGGCTATTACAGCTGGGTTATCCGCAACACGCTGTCCACGTTTTTCGTGACGTGTTGCGCATTCGTGATGAGGAGCCCCAAAGCTACCGTGACCTGGCACTTGCCTTAGCAGCTACCGGTGAATATCACCAGGCATCATCGCTGCTAACATCCATCATAACACGTCCGTGGCACAACCGCTTTCCCGAAATTGAAGTTATTGCCGCACGCGAATTGGGTCGGCTGGCACTGCAGCCCGGTGCTTCAAACATTCAAATCCCCGCAGAATACCGCATCCCGGTTAACACGGACCTCAGGGTAGTTCTCACGTGGGATGCCGACAACTGCGACATGGACCTATGGGTTACCGATCCGGATGGTGAAGTGTGTATGTACAACAATCGTGATACAAAACTGGGCGGACATCTGACGCGAGACTTTACTGGCGGATACGGTCCGGAAGAATTTGTTCTTCCAAATGCAAAGAAGGGCGCCTATAAAATACAGGTTAACTACTATGGCAGCCGGCAGCAAACCATCGAACGTCCGACCACCGTTCAAGTTGATATGTTCACAGGTTACGGTACCGCTGCCGAGCAGCACACGGCAACAACACTGCGGGTTAACCAGGTATCACGGATCATTGATGTTGGCACTATCCTGGTAAATTAGTTTACTGCCATGAATTTGTGCCGATAACTCTCAGCTCTGGCCGCAGGCCTCAGTTAACAGCTACTGCTTCCGCTTTGAAATCCACAAGTCAAGGAGTCCCTTGCCTCCCGGACGATTTGATGCAAACACAAACGATCCGTCGGGTAAAATCGCCGGATCGGTTTCGTTATACTCGGTGTTCAGCCAGTCGAGTGGTTCCGGCTCTCCCCACACGCCTGCCTGGAGCACAACCATGAACAAGTCAAAACCACCCTTTCCGCCATATCCATTTGATGCATACACAAGCGTATCGGCCGAAATAAAGAATGGTGTAACTTCATCACCCTCGCTGTTCACGCGCGAACTCAGCAGTACCGGTGCATCCCACTCCTCGTCCCGACGGCGATCACAAACCCATAAGTCCAGGCCCCCTGCTCCACCCTCACGGTCCGATACAAATACCAAACGAGTACCATCCGGCGACAAAGCAGGTTGTGCATCGAAACCATTGCGGTGAATCTGAGCTATTGGATGTCCCAAGTTCACTGCATCGGCATCGGTAGGGGCCGTAACGATGGTTGGCCATGCCTGTGCCTCGTGCCTGGTGAACGCAACACCAACAGCCTCGCCGTCCTTACCAAAACTGACAAATGACCTCCAGTGCCCGTCCGCATTAAACGTACCCGGTACGGCTGAAACATCAGGGCTGCTGTTCGGAGCAACAATGTTTTCCGGAAAACGTGCCTGCCACACTTCTGCATACCCGTTACGCTCACTGGTAAACACCAGCCTGTTCATATTTGTTTGCCATACGGGAGCATAATCATCGTGGTCGCTGTTAACCTCGGCAAGGATAACAGGAGCTGCATAGCCATCGTAAAAATTCGTCCTGCTACTCAGCGCCTGTGCAAAACTTGTAATCGGTATTATAAATACCATTACCATTACTATAGCAACCGGCAATACTGTGGCAGCATGCTGCAACCAGGGTTGAGGTACGGGTGTGGTGAGAACAGAGTTCACTGTGTAACGACTGGTACTGTGCATTAAATTTCCTTATCCTTAAACACCCCTCATAGCCGGATCCCAGATGTATTTATGAATCTGCAACTGGAAGCGAACCGGAAGGGCATCTTCCAGAATCCACTCCACCAGCTGACGATAGTCCTGGACACCGAATACTGCCGACATAAGAATTTCGTTAACTCGTTCTGTAAGACGGTATTCTGAAATAACATCCCTGGCATACTCATAGTCACCTCGTGAGCCAATAACAAACTTTACTTCGTCAGGGGGCTTCAGGCAGCCGATATTCTCAAGCCGGTTGAGTGGTGCCATTTTAGAGTCCGGACATTTAATATCAACGATCCGTATAACACGCTCATCAACGCTACTGATATCAACATGCCCTCCTGTTTCTACCGCCACCGTATATCCCATATCGCACAATCTGCGCATCAGGGTCAACACTTCCGGTTGTTCCAATGGTTCACCGCCTGTAAGTTCTACGAACCTGCAGTTGTACTTCTGAACGTGAAGGAGCACCTGATCTACTGTGTACTGCTGTTCAGTTTTCCGATGGTCCAGCGCATACGTTGTATCGCACCAGGAGCAACGCAGTTTACAGCCCTGAACCCGCACAAACACGCAGGGGAGGCCGGTTCGCGACCCCTCTCCCTGGATCGAATAGAATATTTCGCTGATATTGAGCACACCGAAATTATGCAATATGAACCGAGTTCTGGCCCGAAAGCTGTGCCATAACATGACGGCGGAGTGCAGCATGGTTTGGCTGGACAAGCTCCGGATCGTCTGCCACTACTGCGAATGCATCCGATCGCGCCAGCGTCAGTAATGCACCGTCAGTTACGATATTGGCGTATGCGAACTCCGGAATGCCACTTTGTCGCGTACCCATCACGTCGCCAGGACCGCGAAGATTCAAATCAACCTCGGCAATCGTAAACCCGTTGGTCGTCTCTTCCATGGTCCGCAGCCGTGCTATACTCTTGGCTCGTTCTACACCGGCATCTGCTGATTTCAGGTGATAACGATAATGATCTTTAGTAGCAAGCAGACAGTAGCTTTGATCAGCTCCCCTGCCCACCCGGCCGCGCAGTTGGTGCAACTGTGCCAGCCCGAAACGTTCGGCATTCTCGATTAGCATAACGGTAGCGTTGGGAACATCTACGCCAACTTCGATTACGGTGGTTGCAACCAGGACCTTGGTTCGTGCTTCAAGGAACTCCGTCATGACTACATCCTTTTCGGCTGCCGTCATTCTACCGTGGAGTAACCCCACCGTTAAATCCGGGAACACTGATTTCTGGAAATACTCATAGTGCTCAACCGCACTTTTTACCTCCAGTTTTTCACTCTTCTCAACGAGTGGAAACACAATGTATGCCTGACGTCCGTCCCGCACGTGTTCCCGAATAAAGTCGTAGGCCTGTTTGATTTGCGATTCGAACACAACCTTGGTTTTAATTGGTTTCCGGTGTTGTGGAAGTTCATCGATCACCGACGTATCCAGATCGCCGTACACAGTCATTGCCAGGGTTCGCGGAATTGGCGTGGCACTCATCACCAGCACGTGAGGCCACAACTGATGCCCGGCATGACTTATCCTGCCAAGCCGCTGCAGCTCGGCTCGCTGTGCTACTCCAAAGCGATGTTGCTCATCAATAACAACCAAACCAAGGTTGTTGTAACTGATATTGCCATCAAACAGAGCATGAGTTCCCACTATGATGTGTGCCTGCCCCGTTTGCACTTTATCTTCAACCGTCCTGCGTACTTTTTTACCTTGGGCTCCAACAAGCAGCTCAACGCTGACATCCAAACCGTCCAGTAAACGTATAAAATTCCTGTAGTGTTGTTCAGCCAGAATCTCTGTTGGCACCATCAGAGCCGTTTGATAGCCATTGTCAACAGCATTCAGCATACACAGCAGGGCAACAATGGTTTTCCCGCTTCCAACATCGCCCTGTAACAAACGATGCATGGGAATACCCTGCTTCACATCGGCAATAATTTCGTTTATTACACGCCGCTGTGCACTGGTCAGAGCGTACGGCAAACGTTCCATCAGAGCACGTGCCCGAGGGCTTTTGGGGTGCATGACGATACCCGGTTCACTCCGCTTCAGGGTACCCTGACGTTGGGCAAGCATGATCTGGAACAGGAAGAACTCTTCGTACTTAAGCCTGCGCCATGCTTCTGTTGCTTCGGCCATTGATTCCGGACAATGGATCTTGCGAATGGCCTCGCTTCTCTGCATCAGGTGATGTCGCTCCAAAATCTCTTCCGGCAGCATCTCGATCACCGAATTCTGCAACAATTCCAGTGCACTGTTCACAAGACTGCGCAGCATTCGCATTGTAATACCGGCTGACTTCATACGCTGCGACATCGGGTACATGCTTAAAACAGCCCCCTGCCTCATCCGCTCTAAGTCATCGTCATCAACTCTGTCCAGCTCAGGATGGGTAAACGTAAGTCTGCCAAAACGGTTATTGAATTCGGGCATGCCGCTAACCAGGAACCGTTCGCCAACCTTAAGCAGCGTACGATAATATCCGATAGCATTCCAGAACACCAACTGTGCCTGTCCACCCATTTGATCGGCTACGCTTGCGGTGAGCATTGAACGACCACCGCGCAATGGGCGTTCGCTGACGTGATCAACGGTCACAAGCACCGACGACTCGCTGCTCACGCTGGCGGGAATGTCACCCGGTGACTCCAGCCATTCGGATTGAGCTTGTAAACGCACTGCAATATCGCGCATTGAGCCTACAAGACTCCGGTCAATATAGCCGCGAGGGACCAGCCGCAGTACGTCATCTGGCGTTACAATACCTTCAGAAGCCAGTACCCGGGCGCGCTGCGGGCCGATTCCCTTTACATACTGCAGTGGCACTGTATCGGCTGCCGTTTGCGAAGCCATCGGCATTGAAAACTTTACAGTGCTGACTTGGCCTGAGCTTTCAAGAGCTCAGTTCCCGTACCGTCGAGCAACATCAGCATGTCACCATCAACCTTCATCCGGGTGGCACGATTCAAGGCGTCAATAAAAGCCGTTTCAACGCTCATCACATCGGGTTCACATGCTTTCTTGGTAACGGCAAGCGTACCAAACTTGAGCGACGTCAGGTCGTTAGTATACGAACCGCTAAACACATTACAGCCGGTACTCCCGGATACCATACGCTTGACCGGATCAAATGCCAACGTAGGGATGTGATCAGCACTCATACTTGCCAGACTTTGCGCTCCAATCTGAGTAACCTGCCAGTTGTTAGCGGTTGGATCGGTGCTTACATTTTTTGAAGATGAACATCCTGCAAGGAATATCACACTAAACACAAAAGCAGAGATTGTAAAAATCGTTCTCATCGTTCATTGCTCCTTATGGTAGATATGAGAAAAAGCTATAAAGTCTGTTTGAGGGGGCTCACCGCCACTTATCCGAATGAGTCGCACGAGTTCACCCAGGTGGTGTGTTGAATGGTTTACTACCTGTTCAATGATATCGCACAGCGGTGTGTGGTGGTTGTTGCCTTTAGCGTCAGTGTACGAAATCATGATTTCGAATATATCTGCGTCAAGACCGGTTAAATAATCCACCCACAGCTGGGTAGCGTACGTAAACTGTCGGGGAGTATCTGCAACCGGCAGCAGTGTAACCGATTGTTCGTGTTCAACCTTCGTGCAGCGTGAATGCCACATAAACCGGGACCTCGTGATATGAGGTACAAGCAGCTTAACGCGTTCATGATCCAGCAAATTGGTTTGCTGTAATGCACCGTAAATCCGATCGAACTGCCAGTTACCGTATTGCAGCAGTTGAATGAACCAGTCATCCGATCTATTATTCATTTTCATTATTTACTCCGGTTCTACAACAGTCATCCATTTATACGTATCCGCCAGAGTACCATAGCGTATGCCATCCAGTTTGGCGCGTACAGCAGTGGCAATGCCGTCAGGGGAGTCCGGGAATTCATACTGAACACCGTCCACAGCAATCATGCCCATCGGCACAACCGAGGCAGCAGTTCCAAAACCAAGCCCCTCGGTCACCGACCCGTCCTTTAACCCCGAGACAATCTCCGCTACTTCGATACTGCGTTCATGGACTTCAACTCCCATATCTCGTGCAAGAGTCAGCACCGAGTCACGTGTTACACCGTCCAGGATTGTGTTTCCAAGTGGAGGCGTAACCAAAGCCCCTTTAATAACAAAAGCAACGTTGGTGGTACCGATTTCCTCCACCGTACTGTGGGTAAGCGCATCTGTCCACAGCACCTGATCATAACCTTCGCTGTGAGCAATCTTGGTTGGGAGCATCACACCTGCATAGTTTCCCCCGCACTTTGCAAATCCGGTCCCACCGGGCGCGGCACGCGAGTAATCACGTTCGACTTTAATTTTCAGCTTACCTTTATAAGCAGCCCGAAACGGGGCTCCGAGCACCATGAACATATACTCATCTGCAGGCTTCAGGCCAACATGTTCTTCACTGCCAAACACAAACGGTCGTAGGTAATATGCTGCAGGCGGACCTGGTGGAACCCAGTCAGAATCTACTCCCGCCAGACCAAAAACACCGCCACGAAACAGGTCAGCCGGAACGTCGGGCATACACATGCGGGCAAGCGATTTTATCAGGCGTGCGTGATGTTTTTCCCACCTGAAAATCCGAATCACACCATCGGCTCCGCGATAGGCCTTCATGCCTTCGAATACAGTTTGGGCATAATGTAAAACGATACTGTATGGCGAGAGCGGGATTGGGCGATACGGCTGAATTCGGGCTTTTAGCCATTGACCGTTTGCATACTCAGCTACAGCCATGTGATCTGATGGCACATTGGAGAGCGTGCCGCGCTGAACAGCCATCATATCCAGGCGTGGTGTTAGCGTCCTATCTATGGGGAAGTGCATGAACAAACATACAACGCATCATTGTCAGTGCTGTCGTTTAAAGGTTTCAATTCTGTCGGAGATCTGAATCCTGATCTGACTACCGGCAAGAGCAACCTGGGCAGCAGTTTCTTCTGTCATCCACGGCAGTAAAAACTGAATTGGACTGCCCTGTTCAGCCTTCATTTTCGGGATCCATGACTCAAACATCCGAGCAAGCTGAAGGATTCGTCCTGCCGGATCGTACAGAACGAACTTCTCTGAGCGTATCAGTCGGCGTAGCTGTTCCCTGAGTGCCGATTTCACGGTTTTGGCATAAAGAGCACGTGAAGGATACGGAGGGCCTGTGCTGCTGCCGGTACAGAAAAACGCTCTGACAGCCACGCTACCGGCAATTTTCTCGACGGTATCGGCGAGCTGATGCAACGTGAACCTGCCGCCTGCAACCGTGACGGTATCGCGGGTAAGAAACAGAGAGTCCCATATCGTTGAACGGTAGCCGGCACGGTAGCTCATTACGTCCATGAGGACGGCAAGGTAGGCGTTCACCCAGAACGCTATCCGCGCCTGCGGATAGAACATGTTGGGCCGGGCTTCTGCAAGTGCTCTGCGATACGAAGCATAGACTTCTGTGGCAACAGCTCGCGTATCAAGTTTACCATGCTTCTTACTGGCACGCCACAGTGAATCAAAACGGCTGTGGTCAATAACATCGTCATTAACATCAATGCCGGTTACGGGTGCCGTCTTCTGAGCAGTAGCAACACCTGAACAGCAGGTGCATACAAGGATCACAATACAAACAATTACAGACATACCCTGGAAGTACATGCTACTATTGTCGGTGTGACGTTGTAGCTTTGGATAATGAAAATCGTAAAAACCGTGGCTGAGATGCAGAAAGAATCGGCTGCACTGCGAACCGGAGGTGCTACAATTGGCGTTGTTCCCACCATGGGTGCTCTGCATTCGGGCCATGCCTCACTGATTACAGCTTCAGCATTACGCCATCCGGCAACTATTGTCACCGTTTTTGTTAATCCAACGCAGTTTGGTCCTGCTGACGATTTTGCGCGGTACCCGCGGACACCCGATGAGGATGCTGCGCTGGCAGAACAGTATGGTGCTACCCACCTGTTCATTCCCGATACTTCTGCCATGTATCCGCAGGGTTACAGCACCATGATCACCGTTGGAAGTCTATCAACAGTTCTTGAGGGTGCTGTTCGGCCCGGTCACTTTGATGGCGTGGCAACAGTTGTCTGCAAGTTATTTGCTGCTACACATCCGCACGAGGCTTACTTCGGTCAGAAAGATTACCAGCAGACATTAATAATAAAACGTATGACCCGGGATTTGAACCTTGGTGTTGGGATTACTGTGTGTCCGACCATACGCGAAGCTGACGGGCTTGCCTTAAGCTCCCGGAACCGCTACCTAACGAGTGCTGACCGTGTAACGGCACTGGCATTGTATCGGGCACTCCGTGCAGGCAGGTCAGCAGCACACACGGCAGGGGCAACAGGAAAAACAATCGAAGACGAAATGCTGCAAGAACTTAGCGGTCTGCAGGTGGATTATGTAGCTGCCGTACATCCCGATACTCTTGAGCCACTGGAAACCGTTATAACCGGCGACACAATTGTACTCCTTGTAGCTGCCCGTCTGGGGAGTACGCGGCTTATCGACAACGTCATCGTAACTGTGGGCTCCGATGCCTACTGACAGTAAACGTTGCATGGTTTGCCTTCGTTGACAGGGCTGGCAGGCCCACGGAATAGCTGTCAGGGACAGAGCATAGGAAGGAACGGCATCCGGCAACATCCGTGTACCTCTACTCCGGTGTACATGCCAACCCATTGGTGCAACCACGCCGACACTCTGCCAATACAGGCACGCTGTTTAGCTGATGAATGTACCGGATTCCTGAAATCGTGGCTTATTCAGGTAAGCCTCACGGCTCTAACCTACACAACAGCCATTCTTTCATCACCCGAGCCCCCTTCTTTTGATAAAATACCTGGGCCGATGTATTCCAGTCAAGCACGGCCCACTCCATTCTGCCACATTCACGTTCACGCGCAAGGTTCCGAACAGTATCGAACAACTGACTACCAACACCACTACTACGAAAGTCAGGTAAAACAAACACATCCTCCAGGTACATTGTTGGCTTCCCAAGGAAGGATGAGTAAGTTTCGAAGGCAATCGCATAGCCAACGGCGCTATCGTTAACAAAAGCTAACCATGCCCAGTAGCGCGGGATTACCGAAAAAGCATCCCGCCGTAACCGTTCAACAGCCTGTGCTGACGGTGGGTCTAACTTTTCGTAGTCGGCAAGGGCGCAAATCAGACGAGTAAAGTCACCAAACGTTTCCTGTGTTAGCGGTTCGATGCGTACTGAGCTCATAACGATGCCTGTGCTCCACCCAACGCCTGATCAAGAAACTCTGCAAACGTTGCAGGATCGGCCTGGTACTTTGGAAGGTACCCGCTTTTTGCGATAAAACTACCGTCAGGTTTCAGCAGCACATACAGCGGGTTGGCAATCGTACCATATCCGGCAAGGATTTTTTGATTGCTGATATAGGGTTCCTCACGTCGGTCTGTATAGAGCTGCACCAGAATAAACTTTTCAAATCTGTCACTCACAACTGCCTTGGAGAAAACGTACTTCTCCATCAACCTGCAGTTTGTGCAGGTGAATCCGGTAAAGTCAATAAAGATAGGTTTGTTCTCACGGCGTGCAAGCACTCTGGCACTGTCCAGATTATCAATCCACGAGTGGCCTTCCGCCCTTTCGTTTTTTTCATCCGTAAGCTCCGGCACGATACCTGCGGATGCCACACCATTGGCCTTATCCATCAGCTCTTTATAATTTTCGGGAGGCAGCAGTGCTTCAACAAACGATCCCAGTTCACTCCCCATCATGCCTGCGGCAAACCAAAACGTCAGTGAAGCAAAAACGGTAGCAAGAGTAGCACGCCATGCTCCAACTTTCTCGACCTTGGTATCTAACTTCATCTCGAAAACACCAAGGATGTACAGTGTGGTAAGCAGACCAACACCGGCCCAGATGCTCAGGAAAACCTCCCTGGGAATTACACCCCAGGCAGCCGCAAGATCAGCATTCGAGAAGAATTTAACGGCTGCTGCAATTTCAAGGAAGCCCATGACAACTTTAAGATTATTCATCCAGCCGCCGGCACGCGGCAAACGGACCAGCAGCGCAGGAAAGAGCGAGAGTACTGCAAACGGAATCGCAAAGGCAGTTGCAAATCCAAGCGTGCCCACTGCCGGGTAGATATATGCATCTGCAGAATCTGCATTCGCCGCACTTAATAACAGGGTGCCAATAAAGGGTACTGTGCAGGTGAATGACGTGAGTGAAAACACAAACCCCATCACCCAGACCGAGGCTGTACTGTTGCCGGTAGCCTTCTTGTTGAGTTTGTTCATGATTCCTACCGGAACCTGAATTTCGTATGCACCAAAAAGATTAAATGCCAGAGCAAGGAATAAAGCCCCAAAGGCAATATTCAGCAACGGGCTTGCTGCCATGTTCTGGATGGCAGCCCCTCCGAAGATGATTGACGTAATAATGCCAACTGCCGTAAACGTTGAAATGATTCCAAGGCCAAAGACGATGCTGTCCGAAAATCCCTTACTGCTTCCTTTGGACTTCTCGTGTCGCTTTGTAAAAAAACTTACTGTTATTGGGATCATTGGAAATACGCACGGCGTGAAAAGCGCAAGGAAGCCAACACCCATTGCATAGAAGAAAAAGTTCAGCAAACCGCCAGATTTCTGCTGTTCGATTTCTTCGTTCACGCTGACGCCATCCGTACTCCCGGCTCTGCCGGTATCTGTTGCAGGTTGTGCAATGGCACCTGCCGTATCGCCAAATTCAGGCGCACTGGCCGAGTCAGCCGGTATGACTGCAGCATTCTCTGTAACGGTAATCTCAAGGGGAACGTCGATGGATTCCGGTGGCAAGCAGCTCACGGTATCACACATCTGCAGATCAACACTGAGGCGGGTTTTTACCACAGCCCCCTTTTGCAGGCCGGGATGCAACACAATCTTGAACTGATATTCAGCCTTGCCGGAGACTTCGTCTACCTTGGCAGCCCAAACACTGTCATAGTGCGTGTGAAGCCCCTTTGTAAAGCGTGGCATACCCAGCATCTTCACCTGTTTATGGTCCATTGAAAACGTGGTAGGCAGTGGTCCGAGTCCCTCGCTGTTAACCACTTCCCTGGTTCCGTAGGTATGCCAGAACTTGTCTATCTTCAGCGTACCCGTAACCGTTAGTGTGTCACCGGCCCTACCGCTAGCTTTAATCGGTTGGAGCGAAATATGGTCCTTCCCGGACTGCATTTGAAACCCGCTCAGCATAACCAGTGCCGCGCCCAGCATGGCGATGCCTACAAGGCTCCGAAGAGAGAACGTGTGGTGGTGTTGCATAATGTTTCTCACTAACTTCTTGTACGCTAACTTAATTGCAGCGATTTTTGCCAATTATGGTAAAAAACCTCGATACGATACTTTCCCTTGCAAAGCGCAAGGGTTTTGTTTTTCAAAGCTCCGAAATTTACGGAGGATTAAACGGCTGCTGGGATTTTGGGTCACTGGGTGTAGAACTTCTACGCAACATTAAGGAGTCGTGGTGGAAGAGCATGACCTATCGCCCCGATATCGTCGGGATTGATGCCTCGATCCTGATGCACCCACGGGTATGGGAAGCCAGCGGACACGTCCAGCAGTTTTCCGACCCAATGATTGATAACAAAACCTCCAAGGCACGATACCGCGCCGACAACCTGATTGAAGAACATATTCAACGTTTGCGTGATAAAGGGAAGGGGGCTGAGGCTGATGCTCTGGAAGCCAGACTGCAATCGGCCGGACACAATGACGATTTACATGCCATCATCATGGATGCGGGTATTAAAGACCCGGTGTCGGGGACAACGGACTGGACGGAGGTTCGGAACTTTAACCTGATGTTTAAGACCCACATCGGGCCCGTTGCCGACGATGGCAACGGTATCTTCCTGCGCCCTGAAACCGCCCAGGGCATCTTTGTAAACTTCAAAAACGTCATGGAGAGCGCACGCCTAAAGCCCCCTTTCGGAATTGCTCAAATTGGTAAAAGCTTTCGGAACGAGATAAACACCAAGAACTTCCTGTTTCGCACCCGTGAGTTTGAACAGATGGAAATGCAGTTCTTTATTGCACCGGGTACACAGGACGAGTGGTTTGAATACTGGCGTGCTACCAGATGGGAGTGGCTTGTAAACCTTGGACTTACTCCGGAGAATCTGCGTAGGAAGCCACATGAAAAGCTTGCTCACTATGCTGCAGCTGCCGAAGATATCGAATACCTCTTCCCGTTTGGCTGGGGCGAAATTGAGGGTATCCACTCCAGGACCGATTTTGATCTGCTTCGGCACCAGGAGTTTAGTGGTAAAAAACTTGAGTATGTAGATACCGCTACCCGTGAACGATATGTACCGTATGTTATCGAAACTGCTATTGGCGCTACGCGCACGTTTATGGCAGTCCTCTGCGATGCCTACCACGAAGAAGAGATACCGGGAGCCGACGGTACAACTGATACCAGAACGGTACTGCGGTTTAAGCCACACCTGTCACCAATAACGGTAGCCGTATTCCCGCTGGTGAATAAGGACGGTATGCCGGAAGCAGCACAAAACCTGTATTCTGAGCTTTTACGGCATTTCCGGGCTGATTACGATACAAGCGGAGCTATCGGCCGCCGGTACCGTCGGCAAGACGAAATCGGCACTCCGTTTTGCGTTACCGTTGATGGTCAGACGGTATCCGATGGGACTGTTACGCTGCGTGAACGTGACAGTATGGAGCAGATCCGCCTGAACGCAGACCAGGTTGTTCCAACGATCCTGCAGCGTTTGGCAGCCCGGTAACCATGGTTTGCAGCATGATACACTGCCAGCTCCAGTGTTGCCCGGCAGCATGATGTGTCCTTTTATTGCCGGAAACCTTAAATTTGCAGGTTCGTAGCACTTTATCATGTCGGGGTGCGTCTATGCCCCCCGTAACGTTTTTATCTCCCTCAACCATAGCTTATGAGAATTACTAAACAGTATACAAACCGGGAAAGCCAGTCTTTAGATAAATACCTGCAGGAGATCGGCAGGGTTGACCTGTTAACGGGCGATGATGAGATCACGCTTGCACAGGCCATAAAACGTGGCGGCTTTGAAGGCGGACTTGCCTTAGAGCGTCTGGTAAAGGCAAATCTCCGGTTCGTGGTTTCGGTAGCTAAGCAATATCAAAACCAGGGCTTGTCGCTGGGTGACCTTATCAACGAGGGAAATTTGGGTCTGATTAAGGCTGCAAAGCGATTTGATGAAACAAGGGGCTTTAAATTTATTTCCTATGCGGTGTGGTGGATCAGACAGTCCATTCTACAGGCTCTTGCCGAGCAAAGCCGTATCGTCCGGCTACCCTTAAATCGTGTTGGTGCCCTGAATAAAATTGGAAAGAAGTTTTCCGAACTGGAACAGCAGTACGAGCGTGAACCTACTGCAGCTGAACTTGCGGAACAACTCGAAATGTCGATTGCCGAAATCTCGGAAACAATTAAAATCAGTGGTCGGCACCTTTCAGTCGATGCACCGTTCGTTCACGGTGAAGACAACCGCCTGCTTGACATTCTTCCAAACGAACAACAGCCACCGCCCGACAGCGAACTGATGCGCGAATCACTGCGCGTTGAGGTTCAGCAGGTACTATGCTCACTTAGCGAGCGCGAAGCCGAAGTCATTCGGTTGTACTTCGGCCTCGATGATCAGCAGGCTCTTACGCTGGAAGAAATTGGTGAGAAGTTTGCACTTACCCGCGAACGAGTTCGGCAGATCAAGGAAAAGGCAATCCGTCGTTTGCGCCATGCGTCACGCTCAAAAACACTGAGGTCATACCTAGGTTAACGTTGGTACTGCGTTGAATACCACTGCCTCGTTTACTGAGTATCTGGGAGTTATCTCACGATGTGTAGGCACTGACGGCACTGTAGAGCTGGCAGATACACCCCCGGGCAAACTCCGTATGAAGGCTGGCAATACTGTTGGAGTAGGCTTCAGTGCCGCCTTTACCCAACCCTATAGTGTACACAGCGTTGATACGGACGTACACCACATCCGACTTCGGTTTACCGGAGTAGGTTCGCGTGAGCAGGCAGCCGGTTTAATTGATATGGCTGTTTTCGCCAAACCCGGAAGCCTGCAGGTAGCAGCGGATGCTTTCAGAGTTGCCGACATCATCGGGTGTTGGGTGTATCAGGCTGCTGACAATGAGGCCGGGAAACCCGGTGATGTTCTGGGTACGGTGGAAGACGTACTTCTTCTTCCTGCGAATGACGTGTGGGTGGTGCGGACGCCTGCCGGCACCGAGATCCTCCTGCCGGTGATCGATGATGTCATTCAACACGTTGATGTTATTGAAAAAAAAATTATCGTTACGTTATTAGACGGATTACTTAACACTTCAGTCCCGGCTCCCGATGAGTAACTCTGCCTGTACGGTAGCAGTAGCATTTTAAACAAGATGAGTATTTCATGATACGAATCGATATCGTGTGCGCAGTACCACAGATTTTTGGTAACTTTTTCAGTACCAGTATTGTGGGACGCGCCCAAAATCAGGGCGTGGCTGAAATCCATGTGCACAATCTGCATGATTATGCTACTGACAAGTTCCGTCATATCGATGATACTCCGTACGGCGGCGGAGCCGGTATGGTGCTTCAGTGTGAACCCATCTTTTCCTGCATTGAACGCCTGACGTCAGAGCGACACTACAATGACGTGATTTATCTGTGTCCTGACGGAGAGCCGCTTAACCAGACAATGTGTAACGCACTCTCTACTGCTGAAGCCCTGATCCTGCTTGCCGGACACTACAAGGGTATTGACCAGCGTGTTCGCGATGCTCTGGTAACCAGAGAAATCTCGGTTGGCGACTATATCCTTACCGGTGGCGAGCTGGCAGCCGCAGTCCTTACTGACGCCGTTGTCCGCCTGATCCCGGGAGCCGTTTCAGATTCAGAAAGCGTCCTTGATGATTCGTTTATGCATGGACTCCTGGATGCCCCCGTGTACACACGTCCTGCGTCATTTCGCGGTATGGACGTGCCCGACGTTCTTCTGAGTGGCGATCATGCCCAAATCAAAAACTGGCGTGATAAACAGGCATTACGGAAAACACAGCTTCGACGTCCGGATCTTTTGCATGACTAACATGCCCCTGATCATGATTCTGCACGGTGCAAACGCCGGACCCTACTGGGGGTTTTTCCCGTACATTGCCCGACACTTTGCACAGCTGGGATGGGCTTCGGTACGCCCGGTCATCAAGGGAATCTCACCCACTGAGGACATTGATGCTATTCACTCGATATTAAATTCATTTACCGGCTATACTGTTTACTTTCTCGGACACAGCAGGGGCGGTGCCCTGGCACAGATTGTTGCCGCCGAACGTAGCCACACCCGGGAACGCGTGGCTGTCTGGGCTGGTATCTCTACGTGGATCCGGGGTTCGCGACGTATCCCTGAACAGCTTCAGCACGAAGTCGCGGTATATGCAGACAGACTTGACATTGTGGGTGCAGCACGAAAAATATCGGAGCGATCATTCTACGTCTATACCACAGGCGATCTTGTAGTTTCACCACAGGAAGCCCGGCTACTGTTCAGTGATGTGAGCACTGCCAGTAATGTGCTGATGTTGCCTGCTTCCACTCATACGTTCGGTATAACTCATCCAATGGATAATCCGACTCCGTCATTTACCGCCGCTCTTTCATCCACCGTTCGTTTTTTTCAATCGTAGTGTATGATGCGCATAATCCAACTCATCCTTCTCGTTCTTGTTTGCATCACCGGTACCGGATGTGCCGTGTTTGTTATTGGTGACTCCGCCAGACACCCTGACATTATTGAACGCAGCCAGCAAACGGCTGCCGGTGTAGCCCACCTTTGGAAGGCAGAAATTGATAGCGGCAACTATACGGCAGCCAGCGAACTTATGCGCAAAGCGGATGGTACACCAATGCTTGCAATTGAACGCTTTGATTTAACAGACGAGTTGCAGCGATGGAATAAACGTATTGGAGGAAAACCAATCACGTTGACCCGAGTTGATACCGTTAGCAGCACCTCACGCATTGTAACACTCACGATCGATAACTTACGCGCAGTACAATGCTCTACCGTACAAGCCGGAGACCTCTGGTTTATTTCACAGGTGAAGTAACCGTGCCTAGTGGTTTACCACCACAGAGCCAGTCGTAACTCCGTCAGCCGACGTAAGCGTCCACATATACACACCATTCGGCAGAGTTTCAGTAGCAAAGCTTATCGTATGGTGTTGTGCTGCCTGGTGTGACCGATATGGCTCTACCACCTGATTGCCGGTTACGTTAAAAAGCTGAACGGTAACATTCCCGGGAGTATTAAGCGTAGCACGAACATACACCCTGTCACGAACCGGATTCGGTGTCAGGCTGACGGATTGAATTCTGACCTTTGAAGGCAGATCTTCATCAACAGATACACCACCAAGATATCGGTAAACAAAACCACCACTCTGACCAACAAAGACAGCGTTGTTTGGCGTCACGGCAATGCCGGCACCCGCTCCGTCATTGGGAAGGCCCTCATTCCGGTTTATCCACAAGTCGCCACCGTTTGTTGACTGGAAAACACCAGATCCCTTATTCGTGATTGCCCAGACTTCGTCATTAATCCCACAGGCAATCCCGCGAATTTTGTTGTTTGTAATGTCACGCGAATCCCAGCCCTCAGTAATGTACTCCCACGACTCACCGTCATTCTTTGAGCGGAGCACACAGGCATTCTTAAACCGTGCAGATGACGAGAGTGCATTCCTCCCAAGATACAGCCACCCTTTCTTGTTTGCAGTGATCATCGTATACAGGTCATCACTCTCACCTGACAACGGATCGCTGTCGATCCTACGCCAGGAGGTTCCCATATTGTCGGACCTGTAGAGGCCAAGATTATAGGTTATCATCGCAAAAATCCGATTCGAGTTTGGCGACAAATACACATTTTCAATTGAATTCATGGCTTTTGGCAGGTTACCAAGCGGTATCTCACGGAATGTGTCGCCATTGTTATCGGAATATCGGAAGTAAACCTTACGGGGACCACTATGTCCAACAAAGACAGCGGTACTGCCGTTGTCGAGGTTTTTTATTGCAACAAAGAGAATGGCGTTGTCTTCAACTTCCATGCCCAGGTCAAGTTTCGTCCACGTATTCCCGTTGTCACTAGAACGTAGTATCCCGGTACTTGACACGGCAGCATAGAGAACGTCATTCTTATCTACACAGATTTCGTTTACCATTACAAAGTTCGGCCCTCCATCATCAATCCCCTTGTCCAGACGTTCCCAGTTTGTTCCCAAGTCAGTTGTTCTGTAGATCGCACTGTTCGGCGTACCGCAAAACACATGTCCCTTGCTGTTAGAAACCAAACACATCGCATTTGAGGGGGGCCCGTCGGTGGATTCCCAAAAGGATGCTGTTGCTGTAATGGTTGTCAGTAATAATGCAGTAATAATCGCTCTAATCATGTGATCTCCGATAATTAAATCCCTTCGGTAATTATGGAAATTACAACTTATATTTCATTTCGGGTGCATTTAACTGACCGGCACCCTGACATTATTACCGCCGACCGGCCCCGGTGCCTGAGGCACACCAGTAGAAGATAAAGGATGCATACAATGCATATTCATTTTATGGGCATCGGCGGCACCGCGATGGGTTCAGTGGCTGTGGCAGCCTCCCAGATCGGACATAGGGTAACGGGATCAGATCATGCAGTGTACGAGCCGATGCGCGGAGTGCTTGACCGGCACGGGATTGTGTGGACGGAGTACGCTGACGGTTCTGACCTTGTTTTGTCGGCACCTGATCTGGTAATTGTAGGCAATGCCATCAGCCGTGGTCATCCCGAATTAGAGGCAGTGCTTGATGCGCGCATTCCCATTGCATCGGTAAGCGAATTCGTGGGGCAGCATTTTATTGCCCGCAACACCGGCATTGTTTGCAGCGGTACTCATGGCAAAACCACCACAGCGTCACTTACAACGTGGATTCTCCAGCACGCGGGTTTTGAACCGGGCTTCCTTATCGGCGGAGTACCCCACGGCTTCACCAACGGGTGCCGACCCGTTCCATCTGCCACGCATAACACCCGCACCGGTGTTTTTGTAGCTGAGGGTGACGAGTATGATACTGCTTTTTTCGATAAGCGAAGCAAATTCGTACACTACCGGCCGAATGTTGCAATAATTAACAATATCGAATTCGATCATGCCGATATTTTCGACAGCCTGGACTCAATTAAGAAATCCTTTGTCCAGCTTACCAGACTGGTTCCCCGCTCCGGGTTAATCCTGGTAAATGCCGACGATGCCGATGCACTCAACGTTACACACCACGTTTTTTGTCCTGTTCAGAGCGTTGGCATAGCCCCTTCAGCAACCTGGCAGATTACTAACATTGTTGCCAATCCTGATGGGTCACAGTGGTACCTAAGGTCAGAGAGTGCGATTTTGGGACCGTTCGCACTACCGATGGCCGGTGAGCACAACATTCGTAACGCAAGCATGGCATTACTTGCAGCCATGCACGTTGGTGTAACCGGTGAGGAGTGTATCCTGGCTTTAGAGCACTTTGTTCCTCCCAAGCGACGTATGGAAAAAATCTGTGTGTGGAAAGGGGCTATGGTTATTGATGATTTCGCTCATCACCCTACGGCCATACGTGCAACGCTACAGGCAGTGCAGCAGCAATTCCCTACTGCCGCAATCCATGCCATTTTCGAGCCACGATCCAATACAACAACCCGCAATATTTTCCAGGATGAACTGGCAGAGTGTTTCACCGGCGCAGCCACAGTTGTTATTGGCCCGGTTCACCGTCCGGAGCGCTTTAAACCATCAGAACGTCTTAACACCAACCAATTGATCAGCGACCTTGCGGCACGCGGCATTAACGGTTATGCTTTGACAGAAGCTACCGATTCCTGGGGGAGCAGTGTGATTCCGTGGCTGGAAACACACGTTACACCAGGCGATGTTGTTCTGCTGCTCAGTAACGGCAACGTTGGTGGCCTGAGGTCAATCCTTGCATCAGCCTGAGGTTAGCGCATTATCAATAATTTTAGCAGCGGACTCTGACTGGCTTCACCTTGAGTGTTAATGCCGGAAACGCGATAGTAATAAATTCCGGGTGACAGGCGCACTCCGTTATGGTCACGCAAATCCCAGGTAAGGCCACCGGTACCGCTAAACTCGCTTAGCGTTTGAATCACACTGAACCGCTGGTCAAGAATCTCAATGTCGGCTTTGGCCGGAAGGTTGGCAAACGTAATTTCAGTGCTGGCGTTGAGCCGTACAGGATGTGGATACACAAACACTGAGCCAGCATTGGGCATCGTGAGAACAAAACTCAGCGTGTTGCCCAGCCCCCGTGTTATTGAGATACCGCTTACGGATGCCACATCGCGTACCGTCAGCGAATACGTAACCCCCAAAGCCGAAAGGGGCGGATCCGAGGCAAGGTTCAGGCGGACCTGATTATCGGCGATGCGTTCCACAGTCTCTACCACGCCATACGGTCGGATTGTATATGCCTCAGGTGCCAGAGCGCTTTCGGTTACAGGCATTGAATACCATAACATCAGCTCCGTTGGTTGGACTACATCCAGACGCTCCAGACGCAGCTCAGGGAGCGTTGTATCGGCAATAACCAGCAGTTCGTGGGCTGACGGGTTTGTGGGAATTAGGTGCACATCAGAAACCGGATCTACAACAACACGATATGCTCCGGCAGGAATTTCAATACTACCAAAGCTTACTATCACGGTTGAATCACTGCCCAGCGAAATACTTCGTGCAGCTGCAATGGCGGTACCCTGGCTATTGGTAAGCCTGATTTTGCCTGCATCAAGGCCAGAGTCGCTCAACGGTCCGCTGAATTGAATTAACAGCTGAAGGTCTGACGCTGCCCGGGTGGTGGTAGTCACAGCAGGTGTCTGCCGGACAACGTTCAGCCGGTCTCCGGTGTAAACCGGAACGATAGCAGATCGTTGGCTGTTCTGACCTGGGTCACCTGCAATGGCAACCACCGTAAAGCGATACATCCGGTTAGCGGTTAGTGTATCAACCTCAAAACTCGTCGATTCCGTTGAGTCAGATATTCGGAATAGTCCGCTCCCATCGCTATTCCAGTACACGCGATACCGTACTGCATTGGGTACGGAGCTCCAGGTTATCCGTGCCTTCACCGAATCAAGGCTTACTGCTCGAACGCCGGACGGCGGTTCTAATCTTGAAGCAAAACCAACATATTCGGCAAAATCAAAATTGTCCATTAAACCAAAGCCCTGGGTAGAAACACCATAGCCAAGTTCAGCGATGCCGTTACGATCGAAATCATGAGTAAGAAACCGGGGGGTTACCACACCACTGCGGAACCAGATAGGCACAATGGTCCCGGCATCTGATGTTGTAAAAACGTACATTCTGGGGAAAGCACAGATCATCATTTCATCGCCGGGCCTACCGTCAACATTAGCGATCTCTACCCCGTTGCGGTATCCGTATCCATAGCGAACTCCCGATACACGGTCTTCCCAGGTTACGAGATACGAGTCCGGTGCATCTGACGTAATCAATCTGTATGTCCAGGTCTGTCTGCCATACTCACGGTTGGAGTTGATATACGGATCGTCCGGTACGCCAACCAGAACATCCGGTTTACCATCACCGGTTACGTCGCCGGCAGCAACATAGCCAGAGCCCCCTACCCCGGATCCTTCCAGTGTATAAACTATTTTAAATTCGTTGTTTTTATATTCGGCAATCACCAGATCTCCGTCGGTATCTGAAAACGCAATTTCCATTGCGCCGTCACCGTCAAAGTCGCCGATGCCCACGCTGACTTCGTCAATTCTGTTATCAGCATTGCCTGCAGCTGGTGGAGTTGGATTTTCAATTCTGCCAATTTCAGTCCACGAATTATGACGCCAGCCAACCACCACGCATGCAGAGTTTGACAAAAGCACCAGGTCATCGAGTCCGTCGCCGTCGATATCTGCTACTCCCGCCGGTGTATTGCCTGTTACGGTATCAGCGTAAATGATATGGCCGAACGGGTTATTACCTGAGCTGCTTCGTTCAAACAGCACGGTTTTGCCGGAAATACCGGCAAGCACTTCAGTAATGCCGTTTCCGTTAGCGTCACAAATACCCCGAGGGATCCAGATTTGATCGGTTTTATCTCCGGCAACAAAGTCAACTCCTACACGCTGCATGAGTACGATCGGACCGAATACACCGGTCTGTAAGTCGCTCATTAAAAACTCTTCGTTACCGCTGCCGGTAATGTCCTGCACTGTATTGAGTACGTACCCGGTGAAGTTGCCTGACGATTTTTGCTGCCATCCCAAAACCGGTGCTGATTCCGGGTTAACAGAATACGGGATGGTAATGTCAGCGGTATCACCATTCTGAGCTACACACTGCACCCGGATCGGGCCGTTATTGCCCCATCGTTCAGAGTTAATCTCAAAACTTAACATTGTGGATGCACGTGCATCGAACACTTCCCTGTCATCCGGGTTGGCCGGGCTGCCTGCCAGTGCCACCTGTACTGGTCGGGACGTTTGGACTGTTAGGATGCCAACGCGTTTGTCATCCTTCCACGCCTGCACAACATCGGCATGAATAATCCGGAGAGTATCGGCGGGCTTTACGGCATAGATCCGACGTCGGGACTCGATAACAGCGCCGGTTTTTAACCGAACAACCAGGCGGATAACGTACTCAGTTCCGGTAAACAGCGAGGCCGGTATCGAAGCCAGTTCACCAAAGGCTATGGCATGGTCTCCCTGGGCTACCGTGACCCATTCGTCTGGTTCCACACCCTCGCCCACATCCACGTGATACGAGCTGAACAGCGTGGCATACGCCGATCCCGTTACAGAGATCGGAGTGTTTGCAATTGTTATTTGGGTTTCATTTTCGGGATAGGTAATGTCAACCGCCGACGTCCCCACATGTGTAAGTGCCGCATACGAATCAAGCCGTCCGGTACCATATTCTCTGTCCCACCCGGAGGCGCCAAGGTCCTTGCACGTCTCAAGCAGTACCCCACGTATTTCCTGCGCCGTCAGTTCGGGATGCAGCTCGAGCATCAGGGCAGCGGTGGCTGCAACGTACGGTGCTGAGAACGACGTACCGTTCACGGTACGATAGCGGCTTCCAACGGCGGTGGTAACAATTGCTTCACCCGGAGCAACCATGTTTACAAGTGACCCGGTACTGGAAAATACTGCCCGAACATCTCTGGCATTGGTTGCACCTACGGCCAGAACGTTATTGTAGCCGGAAGGGAACTGGCGCGATACGGTTCCGGTGTTACCGGCAGACGCAACAAGAAAACAGCCCATAGCGGCTGCAAACTGAACAGCATCCCTGAGAACCGGCGAGTCAACACCGTCACCAAAACTCATGTTCACGACAGGTATTTGGTTAAGTGCGGCATACACGATGGCAGCGGCAATGTTACCTTCGTCAGCATTCCCGGTAGCGTCAAACGCACGAAGCGTTACAATGCGGGCACCATGTGCCAGACCCGCAATACCAATTTCGTTGTTGGCCTGAGCGGCTATCACACCTGCTACCGACGTACCGTGTCCCTGCTCATCGGCAGGGATCGGATCACGATCTCGAGCATCGCCGATATTCGCCACACGCTGATGAACAAAATCATAACCAATTACATCATCAGTGTAGCCATTCCCATCATTGTCAGCTCCGTCAAGATCACCTGTGATTCCGTTAATTTCCATTGTTGACGGCCAGGGTTCAAACTTTCCGTTCTTGTTAATGTCTTCGGCCGGATTGACCGCCAGTCTGTTTTTCAGATCCGGATGATCCCAATCGATTCCGGTATCTACAACAGCTACCCTAACACCCTTACCGGTTGCCAGTTCCCAACATTTCACGGCTTTCAGAATACCAAGGGCATATTGGTCAGCAGAAAGAGAATCCTGCGAATATGGTTCGTTGTGTAACGGTATCGGGCGCAACATCCAGGCCTGCTCTACCGCAGGACTGCGATAGACTGTATGGACGGCTGAGTCGCTGACGCTGACAACAACATACCGCTGCAACCGCTCAAACACGGTTCGCCCGTTAGCTGCCTGGATAATCTGACGGTGTTTGGAGCTTACAGCTTCAGCAGGGACAACGTATTCCGGATTTGACACCCCTGCTGGCAACACCTGTCGGTTATGCAACAACAGTACCATCTCTGCAGCATGCAGAGGTATCACTGCTAACGCAGCACAGAAAACACCCAGCCAGAATACTACGGAACTGCATTTCATTGTGGCACCCCGTAGAGTTCCCGACGGGCAGCAGCAACAGCAACTCGCAAGACCGGATAATCAACTTCGTTACCAAAGTATTCCCGGACCTGACGTAACCGGGCATAGCGATGGTTACGAACAAACCGCACAACCTGCTCAAAGACCTCAGCTGGAATCAGTGTGGAGAGGTTTACCGATACTCCGCCTTCGATAGCAAGCTGTAGTTGCTGTGCAACCTGTGGCGCAGTTAAACGCAGCCGCTCTGCCAGGTGGGCCAGCGAGGTAGATGTTTCCGCCAATGCTACAACCCTTCGTGTTGTTTCAGTTATTCGTGCTGAAGGGATCCTTCCCGCTTGCTGCATTCGCACTTTATTAAGAACTTGTAGTATCTCATCTGAATAGTGTGCCAGAAAAATACCGTCACCATGCACTGGCGGGACAAGCTCCTTCACCGATTTGGGCATATCTGACGCAAGACGTTCGATTGCAGCCATCGAACAGAGGCTGGAGGGGGCTTTGTTTTCCCTGTCGGCTGTACTGTCCCGAAACTCCAGGAGTGCCTTTACGGCGGCTGCAAACATTTCATCAACGACTGGTGCTCGCAACTCAAGTTGCCGAGGCATCGGACGGTATGCCCGCAGCCCCTTCTCCGACACTCCGAGCAGGGGGAACAGACTCCCCGTGAGCACCAACATTTGTCGGACGACTGAGCCATCGATAACCCGCATAACTTCTGACCTGTTATAGCTTTTCAGTGCTCCCCACGATGCTGCGTGATGCAGATTGTGCTGAATAACCTTAGCGGATGCGGTCCCGGTGAGAACATCAGCAACAACATTACGACCAAACCGATTTCGTAGTTCATACACGCACTGTACGACTGCCCGTTCGGTACCTTTATCACGGGACGAAATTGAAGGAACCTGTTTCGTTTCGGTACAGGAGCTGCAACGTCCGCACCGCGACGAGTGAGTAACATCGCCAAAGTAATTAAGCAGATAGTTACGTTTGCATTCAGCCGTCTGTGCGTAGTTAATCACGAGGTTTAATTTCCCAATTGCGCGATCCCTCCGCTGGTGAACCTGCGGCATATCCACAATATCGCCGATTTGAGAATCGCTTGATGTCAGCAAAATAACACCGGCATCCGATTCCCGCCCTTTATACGAAATCAGGCGGGCAAGCAGCATTGCCTTCAGTGTTTCTCTGAATTCGTGGACCGAAATGCCGTTACGCTGCAAGATCGTTCGAATTGAAATGGTAACACCATCACGTGCATCTGCACCCATCAGCAGGCTGCTGATGGCACGGGCAGCTTCCCGGGTTGTTGCCGGTGCAGCCTGCGCAAATTCTTGCAACCTGTCAGCCGATGCTCTGCGCACGACCTGCACATACCCGTCTGCTGAAGTACGCACTAATGCACCTTCACGTTCAAGCAGGTTCATCACGCCTTTCACGTGTGCATGCGAAAGGTGAAGGGTTACTGCCACCTTTGTCTCATCTGCGCGTAGCAGCTCACCCGGGCGCAACTGAGAATTCTGATAGTGCAGATAGTTTAATACCTTGCTTATCGTTTGTTCATCTGGATAGGTGCACTCGATAAAAAAATCCATGAGTCGCCGATCTGACTCGTGGTACAGCAGCAGGCATACTGCAGGCTTCCCATCGCGGCCGGCGCGACCAGCCTCCTGGTAGTATGCTTCAGGCGTGAGCGTGAGGTCAGCATGGATTACAAACCTGATATCCGGCTTGTCGATACCCATGCCGAAGGCATTTGTGGCAGTCAGGACGGGTACGGTTCCATTTAGAAAACTTTCCTGGATGGTTTGTCGTTCCGTGGGATGCTTCCCTGCATGATACGCTGCTGCCGAAATACCACGTTTACCAAGTTCGGCTGCAAGCGTTTCGGTCGTTCTTCGAGAGCCGGCGTAAATCAGGATAGATTCGGTGCTGTGTTTTATGGCGATTGCTGCTATGGCCTCTACCTTATGGGCCGTTTCGTACACTTTTAGCGACAGGTTCGGACGATCGAACCCACGTACAATAACGGTGGGGTTGATCATCTGAAGCGTGGCCGTAACATCGGTACGCACATCGGGCGTTGCCGTTGCCGTAAGTGCCACAATTGGCACTCTGGCTTTTACCGAAAACAACCGCGGAATCAGTCGGTAGGCAGGCCGGAAGTCATGACCGTATTCCGAAATGCAGTGCGCTTCGTCAACGGCCAGCAGACTAACAGTAACGCCTGCCAGCTGCTGAACAAACTGGGATGAAGACAAACGTTCAGGTGCTACATAGAGCAGTTTTACCAGGCCTTGGCGGGCCTTATCAAAAATCTGTTGCTGCTCAGCATTACTCTGTCCGCTATGTAAGCACTCTGCTTCAACATTCCGTTGCCGAAGTCTTTGCACCTGATCCGTCATCAGTGCAATCAGCGGGCTAACAACAAGCGTACATCCCGGGAACACCAGGGCCGGAACCTGAAAGCAGAGACTCTTACCGCCACCGGTGGGCAGTACGCCCAGAACATCCTTACCCTGGAGGACAGCCGTAACGATATCAACTTGTCCAGTCCGGAAGTCATCAAAACCAAAAACCGTTTTCAGCACCGAACGGGCTGCTTCCATGTTCCTTGCCATGGCACCGTATCATTCGCCAACAACCTCGCCGACAATAAACGGATGGTGAGCCGAAAGACGTTCCAGCACGGCATCAACATTCCCCTTATGTACGACGAGTATGATTCCAACGCCAAGATTAAACACGTGGCGCATTTCGGCCTCCGCAATCGAACCGGCATGTTGGATAATTGTAAATATCGCAGGTATATGCCAGCTTCCCCAGTCAATCCGCAACTGCTGTCCGGGTTGCAGGATCCGTTTTGTATTACCAAGAATTCCGCCACCGGTAATATGCGAGATTGCAGTAATCAGGTTATCATTCAGGAGTGGCGCTACCGGATGCAGGTACGATGTATGAACGGCAAGGAGAGCATCGGCAAGACTGCCGCCAAGTTCCGCCACATGGTCATGAATATCATAACGCGGAAACAACGCCTTGCGTGCAAGGGAATACCCGTTTGTATGCAGGCCTGCCGACGGTAAGCCAATCAGCACATTCCCAACCTCAACCCTGCTGCCGTTCAGGATGCTATCTTTTTCTACAATACCAACAATCGTACCGGCAACGTCATAATCGTCATTTGCGTAAATCGACGGCATTTCGGCTGTTTCTCCACCCAGAACTGCACAGTCATTTTGTTTGCACGCTGTTGCAATTCCGGTTATCACATCTGCGGCAACATCGGCATTTAGAGCCCCGGTAGCATAGTAATCCAGGAAGAACAGCGGTCTGGCACCGCATGCAAGGATATCGTTCACACAATGGTTTACCAGACACTGTCCAACCGTGTCGTGTCGGTTTGCCATAATTGCAATTTTTAGTTTAGTGCCAACGCCATCGGTACTGGCTACAAGAACAGGGTGACGATAGTCGGGAAATCGGGCATCAAAAAAGCCTCCGAACAGTCCGATATCTGAAAGGACCCCCGCAGTCCGTGTTGCTGCCACTGCCGGTTTTATCTTTTCAACCAGCAGCTCGCCTGCTTCAATGTTCACACCAGCTTTTTTATAATCCATTATCGTACCTGTTCCCATTCTTCTGAAGATGATTTTCCCCGAAACAAAACACTAAGAGCATTGACTGACCACCACCATACAATTCGAAGATATCCAAATCTGCGATACCGCCGCGGTGATTCATACATCAGCAGGTCACCGGCAAACATCACTCGTGCACGAAGAGCAATCCTGGCAAACAAGTCAAAATCTTCACCTGCGGCAAGTGCTGGCCGATAGCCTCCGACAGCACGGAACACATCAGTGCGGACAATCTGACACTCTCCGCGGCCGGCACCGATTCGTAGCAAATTTAACAGTGCAATATAGGTGTTGTACAACGGATGAAAAATCGAGTCAAACAGCCTGGCCTCCGATGGATTCACGTGAACCGGACAGGCAAGGGCGGATGCCCTGCCGTACCGTCCTTGCCTATCCGCAAAACAAACAATAGTGGCAAGAAATCCTTCGGCGTTGGCGGGAACCGTGTCGGCATTAATAAAAATCAGCACTGACCCCTGCGCAACCTCAGCCCCTTTATTCCGTCCCTCTGCAATGGTCTGACGATGTTCACCGGAATGTACAACAACATTGGACGTATGTGTTAATGCGATGCTCACCGAGCTGTCAGTACTACCACCATCCGAAACAATGATTTCTGCTTGAAACCTGGCTTGCAGCTCCGGTGTAAAAACGCGAAGGGTTTGCTCGAGCAGTTTCTCCTCGTTCAGCACGGGCACTACAATGCTAAGCGTAATGTCACCTTTGTCAGGGGGCTTTGGTTTAGCAATCACAGTGGTACAGAAATCTGAAATGGGTACAGGAATTTAAACGATGGACCTTCGTCGCCCCACTCCAGGGTTGGTCCCGGAAACCGGATGATGTTCAGGCACTGGCGAAGGTAGTTCAGAAAGCCAACCGACGACGTTGGCAGGATTTTCACCCAGTTATAATCCAGACCAATCATAAACCGCTGAAGAACGGGTAGTGCGTTTCCGGCGGCATCTAGCGTAGCATAGTTACGAATTCCGTAGCCAACCGAAACCATCAGCCAGTCTGGCCAGTATGGCTTGCAGGAAGCAGGCAGCATATTATGCACGTTGCATGCCAGCCAGAAGGTTGTGCTGCTGTAATCATCGATAAAGGTTTTCGGACGCTCATTAAGTTCCCGACCTCCCGTCCATTCAGAGGGTACGTAACTCCAGCGCGGCGAGAAATTTTCAAGATAGGGCACGTAATACTGAAGCAGGAAGTAGGTGCACCCGGCAACGTTTGCAATCTCGTCGGACGGCGAGAATCCCCAGTTAGCAGCAAAACCATCCTGAACCTCCACATAGGTTTGATAGAGCAAACCAAGTCCGGCACCTATCCAGCGCGCCTGTTCCTGCTCTATACCGGCTTCCATCAGGATATCAGCCGGTAGGGTGGACATTGCGTACCCTGCGAATAGGTGCCCGTACTTGTCAAGCCATCGGGCGTACTCCAGATCTTCGATCACGTGCCAGCCACCGGTTTGATCCTTCCACCATGCCTGGGTTTGGTTGATGTGCAGGGCTGTAAACACAGCAGCATAGGCTACTCCCATACCCACCAACGGCAGAGTCTGAACGTTGGTGTGCCGCAGCGGACGTCCACCCAGGAATGTATACCGCTGGTTATTGGCATACGTGAACTCGCTCCGGGGTACATACAAACTGTCATCAGCCGATTCAGTAACACCTGAAGCATGAACCGTTAGCGATTGGGGTACTGTATCAGCAAAAACCGTATCCACCACCGGTATGGCATACAAGCAGGTACCGGCCATCATAATAAACATAATTATTAGTACAGGACTGCGAACTCCGGCTGATGTGCCGGAAGACAAGCCCCAACACAATGCACGAATGACGCTATACCTGTGCAACGTGTACCTTCATTTTGATTACGGTTCTGTTGATAAGCGCCGGGAAGTATGCCACAACATCGCTGGGTTTTGGTCTGCCACCCGAAAATCCGGTAACGCTGGGTGGGCCGGTCAGGATCAGGGGCGCAAGTTCCATCCCAAAGCGTTCTATCGTTGCCTTGCTACGTGCTCTGGCACCAATACGCATGGTAACTTCATTGGGTACGATTGGCAGGGCTTGCGGACCGTAACATGCGTTCATTCCGACAAATTCAGTACGCAGTTCGTCGAACTCCAATCCAAGCTTGTCCAGGCGTTTGCGTAAAATCGTATCCGCTGCAACTGCTTTTTCATAGGCATCCGGGGCGGCGTATGTAAGTTGTCCGAAGGCTACAAAGCCGTCCAGGTACGATGCGCTTACTTTCAGGAAGGGTGTATTGGGCTTGCCTTTAATGCCAAAAACGCGTACCCGGTTATTGCCAAGGTCTTCGAGTGAAATCGAAGTGAAGTCGGCAACGCAGTCGGGCGTGATATACTCGGCTGGATCGCCAATTTCGTACAGCAATTGTTCCGATACTGTTTCGCGGGTAACCGCACCGCCCGTACCATCATGTTTGGTAACCACGAAGGTGCCATCGGCAAATGCTTCGATAATCGGGAAGCCAACATCGTCCATATCCGGCAAATCCTTCCAGTTCCCCAAAAAGTTTCCGCCCGACGCCTGAGCGCCGCATTCGTTGATATGTCCGGCTACTGTTCCGGCCGCCATTTTATCCCACTCTGTCTCCTGCCACCCAAATTCATGGATCATGGGTGCCAGCGTTAAACCGGTATCGGTTGTTCTGCCGGTAATAACAATCTGTGCTCCTTCTGCCAGGGCCTGAACAATCGGCCAGGCTCCGGTGTACACATTTGCGCTGAGCAGTTTGTTCTGTACCGTTGCAATTGGTTCTCCCGACTCCATGTGGCGCATTTCATGTCCGCCGGCCACCAGATCCGGTATCTCCGCCAGAATATCATCTCCCGTTACAACGCCAATCTTTAGCCCCGTAATCCCCAATTCGGCAGCAACCTGAGCAATCCTGTCGCGTGCCGCCAGTGGATTAACGCCGCCACCGTTGGTAATTAACTTGATGTTGCGTTCTACCAAGTATGGCAGGACGTCTCGCACAACGTCAATCAGGTCACGTGCGTAACCCAGTTCAGGATTGCGCATCCGTTGCTTTTGAAGGATCGACATCGTCACCTCTGCCAGGTAGTCCATGACCAGATAGTCAACCGGACCCCGCGAAACCTGCTGGAGCGGTGCCGACTGAAGATCGCCCCAGAACCCCTGACCGGATGCAATTCGAACAGATTTAACCATGGTTGTAACCTCTGCGGATTAATCGTGTATTTGCCTGTCCCGCCGGTACACCGGAACCTTCACCGAAGCACGAATGATACGTTCCAGGCGGGCTGTATAGACCGACAAAATACGGAACTGCAACTCACCGTTGGGAAGAATTACGTGAAGGTGGGTTACCGGACCGTGTGGTGCAATTCGTACGGCAAGAATATCGTTATAGTCAACTGCCTTGTAACGCTCCAGGAATACGGGACGAATAAGGATGCCGTGGGTACGGATTCGGGTACGTTGAAAATACACCCTGAGTGCAATCTGCACCAGTTGTACCAGCAGAACCATGGGTATAGCATAGGTGTAGATTGCGGGCTTCATGAATACAAAGCACTGAACGGTGATGGCCAGCCAGACAACCAGAGCTCCCGCAAGAAACACCACACCCCACCCATCTGCAAGGATGAGAAGATCTTCGCCCAGCCTGATCTTGCGTACCGACAAATTATCGATAATCTGCCTGTAAGCAAGGGCGCCCCATAGTAAAAGGGCAAACATCAGGGCAACGTAGAAGGCATGCCAGAAAAACTGTTGATTAAATTCCATTGTTACAAGCTAAAAATGAAGCATGTTTGCAGTTCCGTTGGCGATAACTTTTAAACCGTATGGATCCACTGGCACAGAGACTAAAAGCAGAACGCGAACAACAAGGGTTAAGCATTCGAGACCTGTCTGTTGTTACCAAGGTTCGTGAACCATATATCGAAGCTCTGGAGCGTGGCAGATATGATATCCTGCCGGCAGTGTATATCCGTTCGTTCGTGAAAACAATTGGCTCTGCCCTGGGCATTACACATGCCGAGCTTGAAAAGCTCATGCGCGTTTCTTTCGAGGGCAACGAAGAGTCCGTACGGTTACCGCGTGCTGCAGAGACACCTGCAAAATCATCGGGTCTTGAATCAACAGTCCAACGCGCTACGGCAGCCGTTGAGCAGGGCGTTAGCCGCGCCTCGGAAGTTCTGGGCGATGGCATTAAGAAAATCGGTTCACTGCGTTCCCTGAACAGCATATCACTTGGAAACAGACCCCGCCTTGTAATGGCAGCAGCCGTCCTTGCTGTATTAATTTTAATTATAATTTTTGTGTGGGTAGCAAGTTCGTCGGACGAACCAACTACTGATGCCGGAGTTCCGGCAGCCGATGTTATTACCGTCCCTGACAATGTATCCGGTACGGGCGATGCTGACAGTATCAGGTTAGATGCCGTTGTTTCTGATTCAGCCTGGATTACCATAACGATGGACGGTGAGCGTACGCAGCAGCAGGTTCTGGTACCGGGCACCGAGTATAATTGGTCCGCACATAAAAAATTTGTTCTCAATGTTACGAATGTTGGTGGTGTACGCTTCATTCGCAACGGAGAACCATTGCCGCTCTTTGGCAGGAAGGGCGAAGCCGTCCGCTCTATCGTTATTACGCGTACCGATGTTGTTAGCAGCGCTCAGCCACCGTCACAGCAGGGACTTCCAGTGCAATCCCCTACCCCGCAGGCTCAGCAAAATTCTCAACCGGCAGCACCTATTGCAAAGGCACCTGCGCCAAAGACACCTGCAGCTCAGAAACCAGCAGTGGTTGCGCCTAAACCGCGCCAGCAGCCGGCACAGCGAAATGCCGTGCGGAGTAACCCACGACGTCAGCCACAACAGCAACGCAAGCCTGCACCATCACGCAGATCGATGCCGTTGATTACACCTGCACCAACTGTACCACCACGGTAGTGCACAGCAGCGTACGGTCAGATCAACCCAAGGGCAACGGTTAGACCTGTACCAGCAAACCTCACCGCTGCGACATCTTGACCACATCGTGTATCCGTATCAGCCCCACGCAGATACGTCCGTTGGTAACAGGGAGTACGCCAATCTGGCGTTCCCGCTGTTCCATCAGGACAAGTGCTTCGTGAAGCAGAGCCTCCGGCTGTATGGTTACCGGAGCCGAGGTCATTACCTCGGAAGCACGGGTTTGCTCAACCGGTTTCCCGGAGGCAACAAACCTGCGGATATCACCATCGGTGATGATTCCTTCAAGCCTGTCTTCATCACCAACGATACACACAGCTCCAAGCCCCTTACCGGAGAGTTCCGAGAGCGCCTCGGTAAGTGTTGCCTGCAGCGAAACCTTGGGGAGCTGCCCGCCCGACCGCATAACATCCTGCACCCGTTGGTGTAGCGACCAGCCAATAGCCCCCTGCGGATGCGTGATCAGCAGGTCTTCAACCGTTCCACCGCGCTGTTTTGATGCAAGAAGCGACAGGATGTCGGCAACTACAAGCATGGTGGTTGTGGATGCCGTTGGGATGATACCATTGGAATCCAATTCTGCCGGCACCCGAATTGTAACAGCCACCGAAGCCAGAGCACCAAGCGATGATTCAGGCCTTGCGGTAATTGCCACAACAGGCAATCCAATCGTTTTGGCGTGTTTTGCAAATCCGATCAGCTCAGGAGTTTCGCCGCTCTTCGAAAATGCCACCAGGACGTCGGACGGAGTTAAAAAACCGCAGTCACCGTGTAAAGCGTCAACAGGGTGCATACTTGCCGACTGAATGCGCAGGCTGTTAAGAGTTGCTGACATCTTTTTGGCAATGAAGCCTGACTTACCCAGGCCGGTTGTTACAACTGAGTGTGCCGCCGCGATGTACTGTGCCGCATCAACCCACGCAGCATCGACACTTTCTGCCGTACGTGTGATTGCATCCAGTTGTTGTTGAAAAGCCTGACGGACAAATTCCAGTGTTTGGTTCGGCTCTGTGGGATCTGTACTCATAATTGCATTGCTAAACGTTGGTTTACAACATTAACACTGTGGTGCTACAAAAAAGAAAAGCCCCCTGTTTTTTGCAGGGGGCTTTGGTTATCGTGCAGGTTTTGGATTAGCGAACTACCGTAAGTGTTTTCGACAAGATGTCGTCACCAGCGGTAAGCTTGTACATGTAGGTGCCTGACTGAACATCGTGGCCATCGGCATTCTTACCGTTCCACTCAACGGCATATTCACCGGTTGAGCCGGCAACTTCGCCACTGTACAGTGTTTGAACCAGGTTCCCAATCATGTCGAACAACTCAAGTTTAACCTTGGAGTTGTTAACAACACGGAAGCGGAACGTAGTCTTGTTGGCAACCGGGTTTGGATAGTTGTTTTCGAGAGCAATACCGAGACCGGTTTTAACAACGCTGACAATGTTCGAGAACGACTCACGACCATCGAAGTCATGCTGACGCAGACGGTATTCGTAGGTATAGCCATTTTCTACCTTGTCATCGAAGAAGCGGTAGTTCAGTGTTTGGGTGCTGTTCCCTGCGCCGGCGATGAAGCCGATATTTTCCCACGGAGCATCGGAGGCCGGGCTGTTATCAGTACAGGTCAGACCCGTTTTGCCAGACGTGAGGTTCGTTGTTTCGCGCAGTACACGACGCTCTACGTTGAATCCTTGATTGTTTTGTTCCGATCCGGTTTCCCAGAACAGGTCAATACCAGCCTGACGTGCCTTGGCTTCGAAGAAGGTGAGCTCTACAGGAATAAAGCAGTCAACGAAGACTGGCGGTGAGGCATAGGAGCGCTGACCGAAGTAGGGACGCAGAAGCGGAATCCATGAACCTTGAGTAAATGTTGGATAGCCAAGGCTCATGCCAAGTGAGTTCAGGTGCGGATAACCCGGGTTGCCGATTGTGGGAGTAAACTGTACCCAGTCTCCGGAGAATCGGGTTAATTCGTATGCAAAGCGGTTGTCATTGATAAGAGCGCCACTCCGGTTGCGAACGCGGAAGTTCTTGTCAACCAGCAGCGTTCTGTTGGCAATACCAAGTGTTGGAACGTCAGAGAACAGTGTGGTAACCATACCCATTCTTGTGGCCGAGGCACCAAGTTCGTAGCCTTCAGTACCCATCTGGGCAACCGACACCCAGTATTCACCCGGTGCAATGACAACAGGCTTTTCAAGCAGATAAGTGACATACTTACCAAACTGGGGTTCCGTCCACTGACCGGTTTCATCTTCACCACGGCGACGAAGGATGGTGCTGTTGGCAACACGCGTGTCACCCGGCACACCGCCTTGGTCCTGATAGAGCGAGAACGAGATGTTCAGATAGTCCTGGTTGAGTTCACCCCAGTAAGCCTGATAACCAATAACTGTATCCTGAGAATACAGGGTAAAACGGGCTGCAATCTGACCTGAAGCGTTACCGGCATCAGCACCGTACTGGTCACTGGCACCAAATCCGCCCGGATACCCGTTCAGGTAACCACCGGTGTACTGAGCACCAAGAGCACCACCGATATAGAAATAACCGCCATCATAGTAGTTTCCTGCTGAACCGCCATTCGATGAACCACGATGGTTAAGCCCCTTACCGGTTACACCGGAGAACTGGAGTTTGGGAACATCGTTAACGGGATTGAGCGGGTTTTCTTCGTAGGCGAATGACGGACCATACAGAATGGTAAAGTCAGCTGCCGTAGAGTCATTGGTGGTATCTAAGTCATTACCCGGGAAGAAGATACGTCCGGTAATCTTGTAACGGCCGGGTGTTGTGTTCCGGAAGTTCGCATCCGGGAACGGGAGCAGAACTTCGCGGTTACCGGCAAGGGTCGGAACGGTAATGGTACGGCAGTAAATCTGTTGTACTTCGTTACCGAAGGGTTTGATTTGCAGGCGTACCGAGAAAGCCGGAGCTGCAAGGTTGGTGTTGTTTGACAGTTTTACACGGATCGGAATACGGGTAACCTGTGAAGCAGGTGCCATGGTGTACGGCCAGATCAGTGAAATGTTCGAGAACTCAACGTCGGTTACTTCATCGGGGAAGAGGATCTTAACGTTGTCAACAAAGAAGTTGTCTTCGTCATCAGCTGGCATTGGTGGTGTTGCGTTCTTCATTGCCTGAACCGACAAGCGGAAGCGGAAGTTACGTCCACCTTCGTTTTTCCAGCGCATAACGGTATCCGGGATCGGGATAGTTACTTTAAAGAACTCAACGTCCTTACCATCGTCGAACAGGTCTTCACGCAAACCACCGGTTGGCGGTGTGTAATCGTTGGCAAGCTGCATGTTGTAGTCTTTAATATCATAACCACGACCGTAACCGCCACCACCCCAAATTGTAAATGGTTGCAGGTAGTCGTTACCGCCAATCTTGGCAATATCCAGTCGCCAGTTGTTGGTGGGGATATTGGTAATACCGTTAATACCATCGTTGGATGGGGTGGCAAATTCAAGCAGCAAGCGGTCGGGTTTACGGTTACCTTTTGCGTTGAAGTTGTTCATTACACGGAGGTTAACGTAATGTTCCGGGCCAATTAGACGGTTATCGGAGAAGCCGCGAGCAATTGATGTAAGCTTACCTGCCCTTTGGTAGGAGAATGACAGAACTGCCTTCTTGCGGTTTGCAATGTTAACTGGGAATGACCGTAACTGGTCACCGCCAAACTGACCAAGGTTAGGGATATCGTTGTTACCAAGCGTCATCCGGTTCATTCTGATTACCGGTGACTTCAGCGAGAAGATTGCAGAATTGGCAGCAGTATAGGTTCCACGTGGCGGCGGCGGATTGTTGGTTACTTCATCACCGTCCACAACGTCCGATTCAATATTCACCCACTTCAACACAGACGGCATTGGAGCACCGCCAACGATGTGGAATTCCGTAACGTCATCATTGAAGCCGTTCAGGCGGCGCATCGAGAACAAACGAATACCGGTGGTATCGTCGAACGGCCATTCATCGCCAAGCAAGATGTTGTTTGAGTCTCGTGGCTCGGCAACAACGCTGGTGAACATCCGACCAATTTGAGCATCGATAAACGGGTTGGGTTCAAATGGAGGGAAGGTAACACGTACGAATTCGTACGGCTTTACAAAGTGCTTTGCTGTGTAGGGGACCTCTTTACCGTTGATATCGCACAGTGAAATGTTCGACAGGTCAGGATCCATCAGTGCCGAATTTGTAACAGCCTTGGACGTGTTGTAAACAATTTCACCAGTTGCTTCATTGATGATTCGGAAGCGAACCTTGAAATTAATGCCCTGTTTTACGTAGTTAACGCCCTGCGGACCCTGAATGTCGTTGGTCAGGTTCTGAACAACTGCAACCGGCTGTATGATACCCAAACGTGATTCACCAGCCAGAATTTCGTAGTTGTTGGCTTTGTCGGATGGAATTTCAACCGAGAAGTCGAGCGGAGAGTTTCCGTTCAGCGGGTGTGTACGATAATAGACCTGGATTACACGAAGGATGTTCTTCCATTGCTTGAATTTAACAGCAAGGTAGTCCTTGGGTGTTGTGTTTAAGTCATTCTTTGTTGACGTTGCACGTACACCGCAGGTTCCGCATCCAGGCTTACGGTCATCAAACCAGTATTCAGTGAATTGCGTGTACTTTGGTGCATTGTAGTCAAGCAGTGTTGAGGCCGGCATTGAAGACGGGAAGCCGGACCAGTTCAGCCGTCGTGACGGGCCTGTAACACCAAACGTAGAGTTACAACGCAGCCATACAGTTGCGGCATACGGTTGAAGAGCTCCACGCGGTGCGATACCAAAGAATCGTTCATATTGCACCCGAACCGAACTATCATTCCTGTCAAGCGTAATCTGCACATTAAAGCTGTAGTGCTCACCTTGACCGGGACGGTTGTCAGGTTCAAAGGTTACGGTATAGACCGGACCGCCGCCAACCGATGCAACCTTGGTACGGATTGGGGTAAGATTTACGTAGTAAACAGTGAACTTGTCGTTTGATGGCGAGCGCTTAAAGTACACGCGACCAAAATCGTCAACAGTGCTAAGCTCAGAGTTGTAAACCGAAACCTGCATGTCATCCCAGCACGGCGCAATAAGAGCCGGGCGAACAAACTGTCCGCCAACCGTGGTCCATGCGTTTGAGGCAACCAGGCTCCCTTCGTCCAGTTGGGTGTTGGTACGGGTACGAATACCACGTGTTGGCGATGCCACCGAGCCACCCATTGCAACATATTCATAACCCCAGTTATCGGCAGTGTTATCGCTCTGTCCGTCACCGGTACGTGTACGAAGGTCATCAGATGCCGGATCGTAGGCAGAGAATACACCCGGTGCTACTTCTAATGCCGTTTTATTGACAGGATAGCCGTTCTGATCATACTCGTAGAAATACCTTCTGTTCGTAAGAGCAAGAAGGCCGTTCGTGGAGATATAGATCGAGTCGTACCGGACTCCGTTAAAATAAAACGGGAACCCGATGGAGATCGGTCCGGCTACCGCGTCGTCGGTAGAGTCAGTGGCCTGCCCGGGATTACGGAAATAGGCAAACCCGCCGTATGTATTCTGTGCGGGGTCTGTCCAATATCCGTCCGGGAACTGGTTCGGACCAGTAACGATTCTGCGCCAGGTTGCAGACTCGGTAAGCGTGTCTACAAACTGGGTAGGATCCGGCCGCCAGAAGTCCGGCGCTTCGTCATCCGAATCAACAAAGTAGTATCCTGTGGAGATCGCAGGATTGGTGCGGGCGTTCGGTCCACCCTTGGTGAATGGAAGCGGATAAGAGTCAACAGGCACGCTGGCGCCACTCCTCCGTTGTACGTTCTCTCCGTCAGTTCCGCCGGCGGTTACAAGTGCGGTTGCGCTTAGTAATCCGGCAGCAAAAACAAGAAGTAGAATTCGTCGGTTCATGAAGACCTCGGAATGAAACAATGAATAACAATTAAATTGGTTTTCAATTTTTTACCTATTACACCCAACCTACTGGGCATAATAATTTCTCAAAATGACTAATTTGAAGCACATAATCAAAAAAAACCGACAAGTTTTTTTTTTGGAGGTACTCTACAGTCATTAACAATCGTTGTTGTAAAAGGTTACGCAAGGACTAATTTAGCAAATTCCTTTTTTTCCACAACGATTGAGCCAGATCCAGAATTGCGACGGGCAGCCATTCTTTTTCGGTTTGTCTTACGGTTTGTTCGATTAATTCGGGACTCATTCCGGGTACCAGTGCGACCCGAGCCTGTGCGATCACTGTTCCTTCGTCATACCGGGCGGTAACCCAGTGAAGGGTGACACCGCTTTCAGTATCCCCGGCATGTGCAACGGCACGGTGCACATGTTTTCCGTACATACCTGCTCCTCCATACCGCGGTAGTAGTGCGGGGTGGGTATTCACTACCCTGCCGTCCATTGCAGCAATAACGTCCGCCGGCAATAATTTCAGGTATCCGGCCAAAACAACCAGGTCAACGCCATGATTTCGTAGTTCGCGGGAAATGGTCGCTCCATCAGCCGGATCCACCACAACACAAGGAATTCCGGCAACTCTGGCAACAGAACAGATTCCGGCCTTGCTTGTATTTGTCAGTACCAGCACAATTGCGGCATAGTGAACACCTGCAATTGCGCTAATAATAGCTTGGGCGGTGGTTCCTGCTCCGCTGCCCATGATACAGATTCGGATGGGTGGTTGGGTCACGTACGGTATTCCTTAACTGGTTAGCCGAAGTTTAGTGTGTTTGAAGCGGTAACAGTAACTGCTGACCTGCGGTGGTAATTCATGAGGCTATACCAGCAGTTGCGATAGCCAGCGGCGTATATCGCTGATGTCCATGTTTTTCCGTCGGGCATAATCCTCCAGCTGATCTTCTCCGATTTGACTGATACCAAAATAACGGGCGTGCTCCGATGCGATGTAATAGCCGCAAACGCTGGCGGCAGGCATCATCACCAGAGATTCCGAGAGTTCAACTCCGGTTCGCTGCTGTGCTCCGAGTAGGGCAAAGAGTTTGTGCTTTTCGGTGTGGTCAGGGCATGCGGGATATCCGGGTGCGGGCCGTATGCCTGTATATGCTTCGGCAATAAGTTGTTCATTGGTAAGGGCTTCCCCCCGTGCATAACCCCACAGGTCAGTCCGGACACGGTGGTGGAGCCACTCAGCGGTAGCTTCAGCAAGCCTGTCAGCCATGGCTTTTACCATGATGGCCTTGTAATCGTCGTTTTCGGCAGTGTACGTTTTAACAAGCTCCTGCACTCCGTGTCCGGCAGTTACAACAAAGGCTCCGATATGATCACTGCCGGGAGCAATAAAGTCAGCCAAAGAGAGGTAGGGTGTTCCTGTAGCCCGCAGGGTTTGCTGACGCAGAAAGTTCAGGGTGTAACCTTGGACTTCTACATCATCCTGGGTTCGCCAACACGGGAATATGCCACATACGGCACGCAGAGTTAGCAGCCGTTTGGCTTCGATTTCATCAAGAATTGCCTGTGCGTCATTGAACAATGCTGTGGCCTCGGCTCCCTTTTCGGGGTCACTGAGAATGGCAGGAAACTTGCCCCGAAGCTCCCACGACAAAAAGAAGGGGGTCCAGTCAATAAACGTTCGTACCTGTCCGATGTCGATGTCGTCATACTGATGGATGCCCGGTAGCCTTGGTGGCGGGGCCGGTTTAACTGGGGTGGGAAAGGGGCTCTGGCGTGCCTGCTGCAGGGGGACCAGTTTGTGGGACTTGTTTTTTCTGGAATACTGTTCCCGAACGGCAGCATATTCCTGGCGGAGTGTTTGTGCAAATTGTCCACGCGTGTCGTGGTTTAGCAAGGAAGTTAATACCGGGACGGCCCGGGATGCGTCAAGAATATGGGCAGTTGGACCCGAATAGTGGGGTTCGATTTTAACGGCGGTGTGGGTGCGCGAGGTTGTGGCGCCGCCAATAAGGAGGGGTACAGTTATTCCCCGACGTTCCATTTCGGTGGCTACGTGAATCATTTCGTCGAGCGATGGCGTAATCAGGCCTGAAACACCAATGGCATCAGCCTGGGTCTCAACAGCGGCATCGATGATTTTCTCGGCAGGGACCATGACTCCCAGGTCAGTAACGCTAAAGCCGTTACACCCCAACACAACGCCTACGATGTTCTTGCCGATATCATGAACGTCGCCTTTAACGGTGGCAAGCACAATCTTGCCGGCCTGGCGTAAGCCCCCTTCCATTTTTTCGGCTTCGATAAACGGGGTAAGGTAGGCCACTGCTTTCTTCATGACCCGGGCGCTTTTCACAACCTGGGGCAGGAACATTTTACCGGCACCGAACAGGTCGCCGACAACGTTCATGCCGTCCATTAGCGGACCCTCGATAACGGCAAGGGCCGAGGGGAGGCTGGTTCGGGCTTCTTCGGAATCCTGCTCAATGTAGTCGGTAATGCCTTTGACCAATGCATGCACGATGCGGTCGCGTACGGGCTGACTGCGCCATGCTGCATCCTGAGTTGCAGCCGTGGTCTGTGTTTTCTTATAGGCTTCTGCCAACTGAAGCAGCCGCTCCGTGGCATCCGGCCTTTTATTCCAAATCAGGTCTTCCACATGCTGCATCAGGTCGGGATCAACTTCGCTGTACACGTCCAACTGTCCTGCATTGACGATGCCCATATCAAGGCCGGCCTGAATGGCGTGATACAGGAATGAGGCATGGATGGCACGGCGAACGGGTTCGTTTCCGCGGAACGAAAACGATACGTTACTGATTCCACCGCTAACTGACACAGACGGCAGTGTATCTTTAATGAGCTTTACCGCCTTAAAAAAATCAATGGCATAGTTGTCATGCTCGGTCATCCCGGTGCCAATGGTGAGGACGTTGGGGTCAATGATGATGTCTTCAGGTGGGAAGTTCAGCCGGCCAGTGAGGATGCGATAACTGCGTTCGGCAATTTCTACCCGCCGTTCCACGGTATCGGCCTGGCCGGCTTCGTCAAAACACATGATGATGACGGCTGCACCCATGTCCCTGCAGATCTGCGCCCGGCGTATAAATTCATCTTCACCGTCCTTGAGTGATATCGAGTTAACAATGCATTTCCCCTGAATGCACCCAAGCCCCTTCTCCAGCACGTCCCAGCGCGAGGAGTCAATCATGACGGGAACACGGGCAACGTCGGGCTCGGCAGCCACCAGCAGCAGGTACTTCGTCATTGCTTCTTCGGCATCCAGAAGCCCTTCATCCATATTAACGTCAATGATTTGGGCTCCGTTCTCAACTTGCTGACGTGCAACGGTAACGGCTTCTTCGTATTTCTCTGCACGGATCAAGGCTGCAAAGGCACGCGAGCCCGATACGTTGGTGCGTTCTCCTACGTTAATAAAATTGCTGTCGGGACGTACCTCTAACGGCTCCAGCCCGCTCATACGCAAGCGCTTGGGAATAGTAGGTATGGCACGTGGCGGTACGGTGCGGACGGCTTCTGCAATCGCTGCAATGTGGTCGGGTGTTGTGCCACAGCATCCCCCTACGATGTTCACATACCCTGCCTGTGCGTATTCACGAACGTTTTCGGCCATGAAGTCGGGCGTCTCGTCGTAACCGCCCATGGCATTAGGCAAGCCTGCATTGGGATACAGCGAGGTATAAACCGTGGATGCGGCACTCAGCTCAGCGATGTACGGACGCATCATGGCAGTTCCCAGGGCGCAGTTCAGCCCAACGCTCAGCAGGTTTCGGGCGTGGGCAATACTTATCCAGAATGCCTCGGGGGTTTGTCCGGAGAGCGTTCGTCCGCTTTGGTCAGTAATCGTACCTGAGACCATGACGGGTACTGAACTCCCGCATGCCGTGAATACCTCGGCAATTGCTTTTAACGCAGCCTTTGCGTTCAAAGTATCGAAAACCGTTTCAACAAGCAGTACGTCAACACCGCCATCTAACAGTCCCCTAACCTGCTCGGCAAAGGCATCTTTAAGTTCGGTAAATGTTATCGAGCGAAGTCCGGGATCGGTTACCGACGGTGATATAGAGAGCATCCGGTTCGTTGGTCCTATCGCACCGGCCACAAACCGGGGTTTATCCGGGTTCCGGGCTGTGTACTGCTGGGCAAGATCCCTGGCAATACGAGCCGATTCCACGTTTAACTCGTATGCAATGTCCTGCAGCCCATAGTCCGCCTGTGCAATACGGGTTGACGAGAAGGTGTTGGTTTCAATAATGTCGCTGCCGGCCTTGAGATACGCTTCGTGGATATTACGCAGTGCCTGGGGCTGCGTTAATGCCAGGAGGTCATTATTGCCTTTTACCACCAAAGGATGGTCTTGAAACCGCTTCCCACGGAAGTCTTCTTCGGTGAGGGCAAGGGGCTGAATCATGGTTCCCATGGCTCCGTCCAGAACCATGATGCGTTTCCGCAGAATGTTACTTACCATGTCCACCCGGCACTAAGCGTTAAAAAAACACCGCCAAAGTTTGTTATCGGGAAATCACGCATACTTTCTAATCCGTCGCCTCCAAAGGGTATGGTGTAGTAGCGGGCGGTAAATCCCACTACAGACCCTTCGGCTATATTTCCAAACATCGAGCCAACTCCAAATACACCGCCCCAGCGCAGATACGTCTTGGCATATCCAAACGACTGAAAAAACTCATAGTAAATTCCGTCCCTGATGTACGGAGATTGCAGGATCAGCGTGGGTGTAAACCCGGCCATAACAAACGGACGGAACGAGTCCTGCAAGTCTTCGGCAAACAGGCGATACTGAAAGCCGATGGTGGCCGGTATCATAAACAGCCGGTTTACTTTTTCGGCTACAACCGGTATTGGACCCAGCCACGCATTCTCGAACTCATCTGTATTGCGACGTCCGCTGATATCCACGCTTACAACAATAGAGCTGTTGTCGCCGAGCTTATAAGAGTAAAAGCCCCCTGCCCCCCATCCTGACTGCGAAAACAAAAGGTTAAAGCCACCCGTATGAACGATGGCTGCTTTTGCAGCCGCTTCGTCAGTGAGCAGAGGCAGTGCCGGACTGAAGATGATAACACTGTCATCAGGCGGAGGCTGCTCACCGGTTTTCTGCGCCCGCAGGGTTACCTGGCCGCAAATAACGAACACCATGCACATCAGCAGCCCCAGCATCTGTGGTGATACCGCCCTTTGCAAAACCGCACTGATGATTTTCATTGCAACAAAATTACGCTGGTTTCAGCCACGCATTGCGCATGAACACCATTCAGTTCCGTAAATTTGCTGTCCGATGCAGGTGCATTCATTCCTTAGCACAATTGAGTCAGTACTCCCGTTACACGTAGCCGTTAGCGGCGACCCGGTGGGACTCCAGGTAGAGAATACCCGAAACAACGTTTTGGAGGTCATGGTTACACTCGATGTAACCAATGCGGTGATAGCTGAAGCCGAGACGCTGGGAGTTGATACTATCGTTAGTTATCATCCGTTGGTGTACAGTCCACTGCACCGCATTGCGTTGTCCGACAGAACGGGCAGGCTGGTGTCAAAGCTGATTAGGGCAGATATATCACTGATTTGCGTTCATACTGCATTCGACGTGTATCCGCAGGGAACCAATGCCCTCCTCTGCGGTAAGCTGGGCTTACTGCCTATGAGGGTTCTTCGTGCTGCACCGCAGGAGAACATGGGTATCGTTGCACAGACACGCCAGCCGGTACCGTTGATGGATTTTGTGCATACTGTGGCTACCGTCTGTGGCAATCCGGTACGGTTTTCTGCCGGCAGCCGCGACCATATCCATACTGTGGCAATGGTAGGGGGCTCAGGTTTCTCGTATTACGGTGACGCAGTGGCTGCCGGTGCCGACGTATTCATCACGGCAGATGTTAAATATCATTCGTTTATGGCTGCTAAAGACCAAATAGCCGTCATCGACCCGGGGCATTTTGAAATGGAACAATTTGTGCCTCCTGCTCTGACCTCTGAGCTTCAGTCACTATGTCCCCACATCAGATTTCACACTTCTCAGATTATCACAAACCCTGTACAGTATTACAGTCCTTAACTACAAACGCTTTTCAACAGTAATCAGGATGTCTATGAACGACCAAATTAAACTCCTTTTCCGCCTCTCGCTAATCGACCAGCACCTTGACGAATTACGAGAAGAGTTAGGCGACCTTCCGGTACAAGTAAAACAGTTGGAGGACGTTCTTGAACAAAAACTGAACGCCTTGTCTGAAACAGTTGAAAAGATTAAGGAGATTGAGCATCTTAACGGAACAGGTCATGTGACCATCCTGGAGCTCAACGATAAGGAAACAAAACTTTCAAGTCAGCAGTTCAAGGTGCGCAACAACAAGGAGTTCGACGCTATTACCAAGCAAATCGAGTTCATCAAGAACGAGCGTGCTGAGCTTGAAGAAAAACTGCGAACGATTGGTGTTACCGACGAGAATCTGCACGCCACACGCGATGCTCAGCAAGCAGAGGTCAACACAGCTCAGCAGGCGCTCAACGATAAGCGGAAAGAGCTGGAAGTAATGCAAGGCGATACAGGGGAAGAATTAAAGAAGTTTATAAATCAGCGGTTACAGACAATTGCTGCGATCGATGACTCACTCGAAGCCGAATACGAGCGGATTCGGACGTTTCATCACGAAGCAATTGTTTCGATCCGACGCGATTCGTGCAGCGGCTGCTTCTCGGCAATACCAAGCCAGCGCATAATGGAAATGAAACATAATCACGACAAAATGTACACCTGTGAGAACTGCGGTCGTATTTTGGTCACCGAAGATGTTATCACCGAAGTTGAAACAGCATTTGAAGAAGAGAATGGATGATTGGTTTGACACGGGGGGACAACGGGCAGCCGCGTGGCGCAACACGCCATGAGGAAAGTCCGAACTCCGTTGGACAGCACGCTTCCTAACAGAAAGGCGGTAATGCTGGTAACAGCAAAGCCGACGGAAAGTGCAACAGAAAGATACCGCCCGCCCCGGCGGGTAAGGGTGAAATGGTGGGGTAAGAGCCCACCAGCGGATGGGCGACCATCCGGCTCGGCAAACCCCGTGCGGAGCAAGATCAAGCAGGCATGTGTGTGCTTCGGCACAGGTGACGTCCAACACCGCCTCACGGCAACATTCCGGGTAGATCGCTCGAGGCTGCCGGCAACGGCAGTCCCAGATAAATGGCTGCCTCCTTCACTACGGTGAAGCAGACAGAATTCGGCTTACAGGAGTCTTCCCATGTCAAACCCATCATCTATTCCATATCGCCTTCCCGATACACTGCCTACTGACCCGGTACTGGCTGACCTGTTGCCACTGTTTACCCAGCAATGGCTGTCGGATTTACACGATGCTCACTCGTTGTTCGTAACCAAATCCGATCCGGAAGCGTTGTATCGCCTGGGTCACACCATTAAAGGCTCTTTTGCACAGTTTGGCTTTACCCATCTTGCCCCACTCGGAAAAGATATTATGGAATGCAGTAAATCCGGAGACTGGGAAGGGGCTCAGGTCCTGCTGAAGCACCTTGAAGATCTGCTTGGTGAACTACAAAAACGTTTGTAACTCAGTATCGCATTATGAATAGGTGGAATCATGAATAAAACTATCTGGTGGACACTCCTTGCTGGTATCACTGCAGGTTTTCTGCTCCCCGCTATTGCTCAAACCAGAGTGGTGGTGCTCCCCTTCCGCAATATGGACGGCGAAGTGAGCCTGAATGTATGGTCGTTCGATCTTGCCGATTCGCTCCGACGTATGCTGGTCAATACCGATCCCGCACAAACTGCCTTCGTGATGATTCCGCAGGATTCTGTTGACCTGGTAACCAGCGAGTTCAACCTGGACCCTACCAATGTTCAGTTTGAAAGCGATGTGTGGCGCGCTGTAGAAAAGTTAAAGGCCGATAAGGTGGTTCAGGGTAATTTCTTCCGTCGTGGCGGACGTGTACTCATGAATGCATACGTGTACGATGTTGAGTTTAAGATGGCAGATCCTGAATACCAAGCTAAAAATCTTTATAAAACACCGGAAACTGTCCTTGATGTTGTGCCCGATATGGCTAAAAAACTGTATCCCGCCTTATTGAAACCATTACCATGAGTAACCAGACAACTGAAACACCTGTTCCCGCTCTCCGACGTCCGGAATGGCTTAAAGTAAAAGCCCCCGGTGGCGAAGACTACGCCCGCGTCAAGGGAATGATGCGCTCTAAAGCTCTGCATACGGTGTGTGAAGAAGCACGCTGCCCAAACATTACCGAATGCTGGAATGCAGGTACTGCTACGTTCATGATTCACGGCGATACCTGCACGCGCTCGTGTTCGTTCTGTGCTGTACGTACCGGGCGGCCTTTGCCGGTTGACCTTGACGAGCCACGCCGCGTTGCAGAGGCAGTTGTAGCCATGAAACTTCAGCATGCCGTGGTTACCAGCGTGAACCGCGACGATTTAAAGGATGGCGGTTCTGAAATCTGGGCCGACACGGTTCGTGCTATCAGGGCACTGGCACCGAAAACCACAATAGAGTTGCTGATTCCTGATTTTAAAAACAATCTTGATAATATGCACAGAGTATTTCGGACAATACCCGATATCATGGGGCATAATACCGAAACCGTTCCCCGCCTGTACAAGTACGTGCGTCCGCAGGCTCGCTACGATTGGTCACTGAATGTTCTGGCCGAAAGTAAAAAAGCCGGCCTTCGTACTAAAACCGGGATCATGCTTGGTCTGGGCGAAACCTTCGACGAGGTTGTCCGCACGATGGAAGATATTGTTCAAATTGGCGTAGATGTTTTAACTCTGGGACAGTACCTGCAGCCAACCAAGAACCACACACCGGTTGACCGGTATGTTCACCCCGATGAGTTCCGTAAGTACAAGGAAATCGGGTTGGAAATGGGCTTTGGTTATGTTGAAAGCGGGCCGCTCGTCCGCAGCTCATACCATGCCGAACGTCACGTGTAATGAAGGCCGTTATCCTTGGAAGCGGTACCAGTACCGGTGTGCCAACGGTGTCGTGCACATGCGATACCTGCCTGAGCACCGATCCTCATGATAAAAGACTGCGAACATCGCTGTTAATACGCTCTGACACGACGACGGTTGTGATTGATACATCGTCGGACTTTAGGCAGCAGATGCTCACTCATACCGTACTGGATATCCACGGTGTTGTTTATACCCACCATCATTTCGATCATATCGGTGGGTTCGATGACCTGCGCCCGTACTCGTTCCGCTCCGGCAACCCGGTAGAAGTGTACGGTACCAACGAAACGCTTGCCGTTATCCGGTCAACCTTTCCCTACGCGTTTGGCTTAGTGCAGCCCACCGGCGCCTCCACGCCGAACGTCCATCTGAACACCATTACCCAAGCCCCCTTCACCATCGGCGATATTCCAATAACCCCTATACCATTGCTACATGGATCGATGAATGTGAACGGATACCGTATTGGTAACCTTGCTTACTGTACCGACACCAACAACATTCCATCCTCTTCAATGGAACTGTTAAGGGGCTTGGACACGCTGATATTGGACGGGTTACGCTGGAAGAAACACCCTACGCATTTTTCAATACCGGAGTCACTCCACATTATTGAGCAACTACAGCCAGGCCAAACCTACCTCACGCATATCGCACACCAGGTACTGCACACCGAAACATCGGCGAGGCTCCCTGTGGGCGTAGCCCTTGCTTACGACAATCTTGAGCTGGACATTACTACGGCGTAACCATAACCTTTGTCAGCCGGGGCTGTTGCGGTGTTTTCTCAACAAGGTAGTACACGCCTGGTGCAAACTGTGACACCGGCACCTCATACGGTACCCCGTTCACTACCGGTATCGTAGCCACTGCTTCACCGGTGTTTGTATAAAGTACCGCTGTAATCGTAGCATTATCAAGCTGCAGCGGCTGATCGCGCTGAATTACGATGCTGCGAACATCACTCTCCTGCTGCGGGTACTCGGATACCGATGTAGCGGGAGCATCAAGATGTAGGTGGTACAGTGCATCGGGACGTGCAACAAACCAGGTTACCGAATCCAATTGAAAGATGTTTATATAAAAACCGGACTCGGGACCGTAACAGCGGGAAATAGAATGCCATTGGGTTTCATACCTTGAACGTACCTTTATTGTCTGACCTATCGTAAAAAACAAATAATCGTCAAATGCTACAAAGTTCGACAGTTGCACAGCCTGATTCCAGGGATCTGTAAGATCAACTTCAGGCATGACATTCTGTTCCGTCACCGTTCCGGATTCAGCATCGAAATCTGCCACATGAAGCTGACCCGATTTTAGATAGATATGCCTATCCGTTACAGTCCATAAAGATACTCTGACAAACGGTTGTAAATTATCAAACCCAAATGGGATCAGGTGTACCTTCCAGTCGGAAACAGGAAGCGAACTTGAGAGTATCCAAGCGTGAGCAACCCTACCATCCTCATCAAACTCGCATACTGCTAGGTATAGAGAGTCTTTGTATATCACAGGCTCACTGACCGATAATTTTTCTGCAAGCTTCGGCAGTTCGATACGGGTACATGTTCCGTCTTTTTGCACATCAAACAGCAACCCTGATTGGATTACCGAGCCGACAGTGTCGTTACTATAGCCTGAGTACCCAATCGTCTGCCGGCCATGCACATCACCCACTATTTTACTCAATAAACTCGTGACCGGTTTGGAGATAGTAAACGTCAAACCGCCGTCGGTAGAAACTGCCAGATAAGGAGGTGACTCACCTCCAGAAGCCAAATACACGTATATATTACCGTCGCCAATATACCATGAGTTAATCCGCAGATCTGTTGTTAATTCACCGGTAGTTATCCATGTCACACCCCGATCGGTACTTTTTTGGATTATATTCAGATACTCATTTTTACTGTAATTATCGGACTTGTCATCTAAAACAGTTATAACAATTACAAGGCGATACAGAGTTCCATCCGTTGTCAACAAATACCTGCCAATATAGGGCAGATTTTTACTATTTGGCACCGGATTCGGATCCATGACGTTCAGATTAAAGAACAGTGTATCAGTGTTTGCTTTATAATTAATCGAAATCCTGGTAATTCGAACAGTACCATCTTCGTCAAAAGCCGGCTCTACGACGTAAACCGATCCGTCTGATCGTGGTAGTATTGCATTAGCAATCTGAAACCGCACCGGAAGCTCCTGCGGGGTTTCCAGTAGCGTTTTCATCTCCCAATTCTGCCCCTGGCTCGTTGAAACGTACAAACCATAACGGTGTGGCAAGTCCATGAGCTTTGCCATCTGGCCAACAGCCATCAGCCTACCACCGGTGTACACGATGCTGAGTATTTTACTATGCTCTATATTTGGAATATCATTTTCATTATAATACATCGAACTTAGAACCGTGTGGTAGGTCATGCTGCGGCCGTTATCATACGAAGTCCACATCCGGGTAGCACTGCCGCCAAAAACAATGGTTGTATCGTCAACCCTGCAGATTGCTGATATCCTGTTCGCACTGTCAGACTGCAGGACTTCCCACGTAGCACCATCATCATGGCTTTGTACAACCTTTCCGGTCATTCCCGCAACGGTAAGTACCTGACCATGCACATCAAGACACGTATATCTGCCCGGCTGATCCTGAAGTACCACGCTTACTTTCTTTGTTTGTGTATCATAGATAAACACGGCATCACCAACCAAACCGTACACCTTTTGGCCGGTTGCGTGAAACACCCATACTCCCATCATTCCTGTATCAAACGTATAAAGTTCCTCCCAGCTTACACCCTGGTTCGTAGAAATAAGCAAGGTTCCGTTCCAGGTTCCTAGATACCATGAGTCGCCATAGGCAGCAAACGATGTCAGTGCCATACACGGTATTTCTGGCAACTTGGTGAAGGTTCGGTCATCTACGTTCCACCGAATAAGCCTCGCATAGCCGGCAGCAATAATGTATTCATTATCGGATATTGGTGTAGTTTGATACCAGTCACCGGTAAACGAGTAGCCGGTTATGCGCTCAAGCATTTGAGCTGGCGTATTAATCACAACTACTGTCATCAATAAAATGCATACAACTAAGCAGAAAGTACCTTGGCTTTTCATAAAACACCTTTCAAGTTGCATTGATGATTATTGATACTCATTACACCAAATTACCTTACAATTCTCATCGTATGGTGGCCGCCAGCAGCTAAATGGATCTCCAATCTGTTCACTGGCAGTAACAATTATTTCATGTTCACTGTCACCGGTTCTACAGACATACACATATCTCATACAGCAACCGCTTATGTTGCATCGTTCCATCACCATTTGAGCATACGCTGTGGGATTGGGCTTTTGCGCTTCGTACCACGACCACGGCTTTGTGGGATCGTACTCAATTCTAATATATCCCGACATCGATCCCGGATCTACAAAATTGTTCGAATTAATCCAGTACACAACCAGCTTTCTGCAAGGTGATTCAACGGCTGTTCTATAAGTCAGCTTCTCGGGACAAAAGGGAATCGCTTGCGGTTTCGTCAGATGGTTTTCCCCTTCCAGTGCAAAAAGCCTATACAATTCTCTTTGAATTTTATCGACCAGGTCTCCCTGCTGGTACTGTTGATGCAGCTGCTGACTTGTCATGCACCCAGGTGGCATGAAATCATTCATCCAAGCTATATCAAGCAGCTCAAAGTCAGCACACCGCTTATTGCCGTAAACTATTACCCTAAAATAACAAGGCGGATTTTGAGAAACAGGCACCCATAACTCTCTGCGGTAACTCCGAAACGGTGCCGGTGAAAACGGAAAATCCGGATCTTCACAACCATCTGTGGGAGGAGGCCAGGCACACCAATAGTTAACCGGCTCCCCCAGCACTCCCGGATAGATTGGGGTGTGGGTTTGCCCCCAAACACCAATACTTATTGCAGGCACCATAAACAACAGCACTACAATTCTTGCAACAATCCTGAGCCATCGCTGGCACGTAAGGGTCTCAGAGAGAGAGAGAGAGAGAGAGAGAGAGAGAGAGAGAGAGAGTTCATAACAAGTCTCCTCAAAAGAATGAACAACAGTTGCGTGCCATAATACAACTATTTTTCTGATTTTCCAATACCTGAGTAGAAATAGTTCAGCTTCGAATGCAAAGACAGACTGGACATTACTACGGAGCAACCATAACCTTTGTTATCCGGTGCTGTTGCGGTGTTTTCTCAACAAGGTAGTACACGCCTGGCGCGAACTGCGACACCGGCACCTCGCACGGTACACCGTTACCTACCGGTATCGTAGTCGCTACTTCGCCGGTGGTTGTATAAAGTACCGCATTAGTTGTAGCATTATCGAGTAGCAGCGGCTGGTCGCGCTGAATCACGATGCTGCGAACATCGCTTTCCGGCTGCGGGTACTCGGATACCGATGTAGCGGGAGCATCAAGATGTAGGTGGTAGAGTGCCCCTGAATACCCAACGAACCAGGTAACTGAATCAATTTTAATAATACTTAATACCCCTCCAGGTTCTGGTACATACCCGCATGGCCTGATGCTTCGCCATGCAGATTCTCCCTTCCAACGGAATTTTAGTACGCTGTTATACGTGAACAATTGACCCGGACCGATATCAACAAATATATGAATATCTATGATGCTGTTAAAGGGATCATCAATATCAACTTCAGGCCAGACATTTTCCTCCGAAACGACTCCCGAAGTAAGATCAAAGGTTGATAACTGTAGCTGACCCGACCGCAGGTAAAGAATTTTCTCAGTAGCTGCAAGAAGATCAATCGAATTATATGATTTCAATTTTTCGAAGCGATGCGGTATCTGCCGGGTATTCCAGTGAGACAGTGGGAGAGAATTTGAAAATAGAATTGCCCGGCTCACGCGTTCCTCCGCATCAAGCTCCCATCCGACAACATAGAGTGAATCTTTGAACACTAGTGGTCTGCCAACAGAGAATCGTCCTGTCAGACCAGGTAATTCTATTCGAGTACAACTTCCGTCGGATTGCAAATCATACAGTGATCCTTTGTGAATATCTGGACCAACAGTATCCGGCTGTGCGGAATACAAAACAAGCTGACGGCCTTTGGTATCGCTCAGCATAGGCCACATTCTCTTAGGAAGTGAATCTGTTATCGTCGAGAAGGTTAAGCCCTCATCGGTAGAGACTAAAACACGCCGTTCATTATCAAGAATCCAGATTCTTCCATCCGCAACGTGCATATCCGTAATGGCCTGTACTGTAGTTGGAAGTTGTCCAGCTGTTATCCATGTTACTCCATTATCAGTACTTTTTCTCAGGTAGTATAGTCTTTGATTGTAGTCATAAATACCAGGATCGGCACGCATTACACCAATACAGAACAAGGACTCCTGATATTGTACGTAACTTCTATGATAAGGTTTATCCTGATTTTTCTGAAGTTTGTTTGGATACTTCATTAAGTAATGCTGCTGCAGAAATATCGTGTCGATGTGCACTGTGGAGTTTGAATCCAGATAACTTATGCGTGCAGAGCCTTGGACATCAAAAGCTGGCTCAACTAAATACACACGTCCGTCCCTGTAAGGAATGACAGCATTCGCAATGGTGAAGTTGACGTTACTGTAGTCTGCAGGCCCCGGCACTAAAAGTGACCGCCAGCTTTTTCCCATGTTAGAAGATGTATAAAGAACATTTCGGATAGATCCAGTGTAGATTTTGGAAAAATCGTACATTGTTCCTGCAACAATTAAAGTATTTTTATGTTGTACTATACTTAGTACAGCAAACTGCTTGTCATATACCGAGCTTGTCAGGTCTTGCAATGGCTCATATAGTATTGATTGCTCAGCCATGGTCCTACCATTATCAAATGAGGACCACACTCGAGTTTTACTACCACCAAATACAATGGTGCTATCATTCAGCCGGCAGATCGCAGTTATTCGATTAGTTGTATCCCACTGCAGCTGGTCCCACGTCTGACCACCATCCGTACTCTGTATCACAAGCCCTGTTAATCCCGCAACGGTGATGGTATTGTGGAAAACATCGAAACATCGTAGTGATGATGAATCTATGGTGGTCAGAATCTGTAGATTGTGCGTATTAACATCAAATCTAAAGATCTCGTTTTTACTGGATATACCATAACCTACACCACCCTGGACCTGTAAGTCATGTATGCTGCCATTAAGCGTAGCGAACTCTAGCCAGCGCATTCCCTGATCCGTCGATGTAAGTATAGCTCCGTCTGTCGTTCCAACAAACCACTTATCATTTTCAGCAGCAAACGATGACAGGAATCTGCATTTCAACTCCTCCATCTTCTTAAAAGTACGGTGCTGTATGTTCCATCGAATTAGGGTGCCATTACCAGCAACAATGATGTATTCATCATCAGAAATCGGTTTTGTTTGGTACCAGTCACCGGTAAAGCCCGCATCGTTAATCATTTCCATTACCTGTGCATCGAGGAACACAGGCGTTTTAATGCACAGCAGAACTGAGAGTACTATACAGTGTAGGCTATACCTTTTCATTCTCACCTCCAGTGTCTTGTTTTGCAACTACAATCAATTACACCAAATAACATTGCAGAGTGGATCTATAGGAAACTTATAACAACTTTCCGGATCCGGAATCAGTGAGTGTAGTGTTACAATAATTTGTCCACTACTGTTTTTACATACCTCTACAAGCCTGGTACAACAGCCGCCGTCATTACAAGGCTCCGCTGCCATAATTAAGTTAGTTGCTCCAGCAGGAATATTTGGTGGTATAGAATAATCTTTTGAGGGATCCAGAACATCCCAACCGTCTGTTAATGGTGCTACTTCAGGCAATTCAGGGGTTGTTACCCATGTATAAACCCATTTCCTGCACGATGAACTATTAGCTGCAACAGTAATCAATGTTTGAGGGCAGTCAGGTAAATGAGCTGTTGATTGTTCCGCAAGTATTTCCTCAAATAACAGTTTATAAAACTCTTTTTGAATTGAATTCAACAATAAACCATAGCTAAGGCTTGCTATAAGCTGCTGCCGAGTCATGCAGTGAGGTGGGGAAAAATCATCTATAATCGCCATGTCTAGGAGTTCAAAATGCTCGCACCGCCTATTTCCATATACTCTAACTTTCACACTGCATGGTGGCATTTCTGAAATAGGCACATAAAACTCCTTAGTGTAAAACCTGAATACTGGGATTGGGAAAACCGGGTCTATACACCCAAGTGACGATGGTGGCCATGCGCAGAACGGCTCTACTGGAGGCCCGGGTTGTTCCGGAGGCTCTGGTTCTTCCCCATAAACACCAGCGCTTAATGCAGGCACCATAAACAACAGCACTACAATTCTTGCAACAATCCTGAGCCATCGCTGGCACGTAAGGGTCTCAGAGAGAGAGAGAGAGAGAGAGAGAGTTCATAACAAGTCTCCTCAAAAGAATGAACAATAGTTGCGTGCTATAATACAACTATTTTTCTGATTTTCCAATACAATAGTAGGGGCGAAAAATTTTTCGCCCCTACGGTTTTCGTTCCGACATCATTTCATCGGGCGAAAAATTTTTCGCCCCCACGTTGTTGGTCCGATTTTTTTCGCACCGGTTTTGTCTGTCATCATTTCATCGGGCGTAACGGTAGGGGCGAAAAATTTTTCGCCCCTACGGTTTCGTTCCAATTTTTTTTGCCACAATATCATCCGACATCATTTCATCAGGCGTAACGGTAGGGGCGAAATATTTTTCGCCCCTACGGTTTCGTTCCAATTTTTTTTGTCACAATATCATCCGACATCATTTAATCGGGCGTGACGGTAGGGGCGAAAAATTTTTCGCCCCTACGGTTTCGTTCCATTTTTTTTTGTCACAATATCATCCGACATCATTTCATCAGGCGTGACGGTAGGGGCGAAAAATTTTTCGCCCCTACGGTTTCGTTCCAATTTTTTTTGTCACAATATCATCCGACATCATTTCATCAGGCGTGACGGTAGGGGCGAAAAATTTTTCGCCCCTACGGTTTCGTTCCAATTTTTTTTGTCACAATATCATCCGACATCATTTCATCGGGCGTGACGTTTTGGGGCGATATGTTTTGGGGCGAAATATTTTTCGCCCCTACGTGGTTCGTTCCAATTTTTTTTTGCCACAATATCATCCGACATCATTTCATCAGGCGTGACGTTTTGGGGCGATATGTTTTGGGGCGAAATATTTTTCGCCCCTACGTGGTTCGTTCCAATTTTTTTTTGCCACAATATCATCCGACATCATTTCATCAGGCGTGACGGTAGGGGCGAAAAATTTTTCGCCCCTACGGTTTCGTTCCAATTTTTTTTGTCACAATATCATCCGACATCATTTCATCGGGCGTGACGTT